>Ga0247611_10002228_pt1 | contig 32111 bp, 26 predicted proteins | sample 177DNAGHGhighgp2_FD_192422 | JGI IMG/M metagenome (GOLD analysis project Ga0247611, IMG submission 192422) | Sheep rumen microbial communities from Palmerston North, Manawatu-Wanganui, New Zealand - 1770 DNA GHGhigh gp2 | ecosystem: Host-associated > Mammals > Digestive system > Stomach > Rumen... | reverse complement strand
CGCGAAGCTGCTCTTCGCAGCGGTGTCAGCCAAGGCGTGATGCAGGCTTGCTGGGACGCAGCAGGTGAGGTGATCAAGGCATGGGCTACCGAAGGTCACAGCGTGGCACTCCCCGGTCTCGGTACCATCCGCTTCGCAGTACGCGCACAGGCTGTGGCGAACGTGGAGAAGGTAGGTGCTGACCTCATCAAGTCGAAGCGCATCGTGTTCACTCCAAGCGTGGACATCAAGAAGGAACTGGCAGCTACCAGCATCAACATCACCTGCTACGACCGCAACGGGCAGATCGTGAAGCGCATCACCACCGAAGGTGGCGACGTGGAGGACGGTGAGGACGATAGCAACACTGGCAACAGTGGTAGCCAGAGCGGCTCTCAGAACCAAGGCGGCACTCAAGGCGGCAACACCAGCCAGGGTGGTGACGAACCATTTGATGGTGGAAACTAATAAGGCAGACCCACCCCCTTTTCCCCTCCCTGCGAGGGAGGGGAGTGGGAACCATGAAAAGCTCCCCCTCTAAGATAGAGGGGGTGCCCGAAGGGCGGGGGCGTATGAAAAAACGTCAATAATCAATAGTCAAATCGTAAATAAGATTGCACACTCCTCCACCATAAATGGTCCCCCTCCCCTAGCTTAGGGGAGGAGCTAATTACCCAAAGCTCCCCCTCTAAGATAGAGGGGGTGCCCGAAGGGCGGGGGCGTATGAAAAATCGTCAATGGTCAATTAATCAATGGTCAATAAATCAATCGTCAATGGTCAATAATCAATGGTCAATAATCAATGGTCAATGGTCAATGGTCAATAATCAATGGTCAATGGTCAATAATCAATGGTCAATAATCAATCATCAATAGTCAATAAGTAAGAATGTATGAACGAGAACAAGAAGAAAGCGGTAGTAGAAATCATCCGATTCATCATCACCGTATTGGGAGCCTTGCTAGGCTCATCTGCACTGCAGGCATGTTGCTAACGTCTCCGCTCGTGGCGGATGTATAAATGGAAAAAGGAGGGCCGAGGCTCTCCTTTTTATTGGTTCTGGACCCCCCAGCCCCCTTTAGGGGGGGATAAGAAACGGACCCCCCAGCCCCCTTTAGGGGGAGCTAAGAAACGGACCCCCCAACCCCCTTTAGGGGGAGCTAGAGCTAAGAACTAAGAACAATTCAGGACCCCCCAGCCCCCTTTAGGGGGAGCTAGAGCTAAGAACTAAGAACAATTCAAGGTTCAAAGTTCAAGAGTTCTTTGTTGATTTATTTTGACTTGGACAGGTCGCTGCTTGGCTGAGCGGACATCTCGCCTGTGATGTAGATTCGTACCAGGTCCTCGGAATTGGGCTTCCCATTATAGAACACTTGGATGCTTTTCTTCAGCTTTCCAGGAAGTTTCCCTGTTCCGTCGTAAGTCACTTTGATTTCGCCTGAACCTCCAGGGCTTATGAAGTCTTTGGGGTAGTCGGCTACGGTACAACCACATGATGTGTGGACATAGGTGATAGCGAGTTTGGCTTTCCCTACATTCTTGAACTTGAATACACAGGTTTGCACTGGGTTGTCCTGTGAGAAGGTTCCAAGATCGATAGTAGTCTTCTCGAACTTAATGACTGGGTATTTCTTTGCTGTTGCCGACATAGCAAACATGCATGCCAGCACAATCATCAGGGTCTTTACTGTTTTCATGATTTTATTGTTTTTTGATTTTCGTTTTCGTTATTTTAATGGCTTTTCCATGTGACATCACCCTTCCCTGCATCGATATTGAGTTTTCGTGCCAACAGGAAGAAATAGTCGCTCAGGCGATTGACATACGAGGTAACTCGTTCATCGACCTCGATGCCGCATTCTACAAGACGGAACATGCAGCGTTCGGCTCTCCGACATACGGTTCGGCATACATGGGCATAGGCGGCTTCACGACAGCCTCCAGGGAGTACGAACAAGCGCAGGGGTGGGACAATGGTTTCCAGGCGGTCGATTTCTGCCTCGACTGCGCTGACCATCTCCTCTGTCACGATGGTTTCGGGGTGTTCCTTGGGGGTGGTATTATCTGTAGCGAGATAGCCTCCCACGACAAACAGGGTTGACTGTATGTTGGTGAGGAATTCCACATCGTGATGGTCGGAGCAAAGGGTGATGAGCACTCCTATGTGGGAATTCAGCTCGTCGATGGTGCCATAGCTCTCAAGACGATCGCAGCATTTCGATACGCGCTGCCCTCCGACTAAGGATGTCTGTCCCCTATCGCCCTTCCTTGTGTATATCTTGCCCATAATGGTTCTTTTCTATGTCTGTTGAGACTATTTACATGGGATGGCGTCGATGCGTGTCTGATGGCGACCACCAGCGAACTCGGTGGCGAAGAATTCGTCGAGACACTCTCGGCAGGTTTCCTCGGAGATGAAGCGACCAGGAAAGACAATGACATTCGCATTGTTGTGTTCGCGAATGAGGTGAGCTATCTCTGGCTGCCACACCAATCCGGCACGAATGCCCTGATGTTTGTTGAGTGTCATGCTAATGCCCTCTCCGCTACCACACATGGCGATTCCCGGATATACTTCGCCTCGCTCGATGCCTTCTGCCAATGCGTGTCCGTAAGTGGCATAATTGCAACTGTCCTCTGTGTAGGTGCCATAATCCTTGTATTCCATACCTTTCTCTTCAAGGTAATGCTTCACAAACTGCTTCAACGGAAAAGCTGCGTGGTCGCTTGCAATTCCTACTGTTTTTACCTCCATAATCGTCAATTAATTAATATTTGGGAGCAAATTTACAAATAATTCATAATTCGTGATGCATATTTAATAATTATTTAGTAATTTTGCCACAAATTAAACTCAAAACAACAAAATTACATCTTATGAAACGACTTTTATTATCAATTGCATTGATGGTGACAAGCATTACTTGTATTTACGCACAGAAACGACTTGTGCTCTACTATTCTGAGACAGGATCGACAAAAACAGTAGCTGAAGAGTTGCAGAAACAACTGGGTGCAGACATCGAGGTCATTGAATGTGTGAAGCCTTACTCGGGCAACTTCAATGAGACGATGCAACGCGGTCAGCGTGAGATGCAGAGCGGAGAATGGCCCGAACTGAAACCACTGAAGTCGAAGCTGGCTAACTACGACACGATTTTCCTTGGATACCCGATTTGGTTCGGCACCTATGCCAACCCTATCGCATCGCTCGTGAAGAACAATGATTTCGCAGGCAAAACCATCGTCCCCTTCTGCACGTTCGGAAGCGGTGGTTTGAACACCTCAACAGACGCACTGAAGAAGGCACTCCCGAAGGCTACCGTCAAGGAAGGATACGGAGTACGCACTGCCCGTGTAGCTGCTGCAGTAAAGGAACTCAAGCGATTCTTGATTGAAAACAAATTCGTTCAAGGCACCGTAGCACCTCTGCCTGCATTCAGCGAGCAGAAACCCGTGACAGATGCCGAGAAAGCAATCTTCAACGAAGCTTGCTCAAGCTATCAGTTCCCACTCGGAACGCCTTCGACTGTTGGTAGCAGAAAGACTCCGGACGGCACAGAATATAAGTTCACCGTGAAGAGTGGCGGCTTCGGTGGAGGTGGAGGTGACTCCTCAATCATCTACGTTGTAGTAGGTAAAGAAGCTGGTGCGAAGCCTGAATTCACACAGGTCGTTCGATAATCAGGACAGGGAAAAAGAAAGAAAAAACGGGGTCAATCGACCTCGTTTTTCTGTTGGTTAATACTTGATATTCAACTCTTTGACGATTGTGCTGATTTCGCCAAACGTGGTAAGTCGTGCAGGAACGAGCGGCAGACGGAGTTCGTTCTCAAGCAACCCCATGCTGTTCATCATGGCTTTCACACCAGCAGGATTACCATCGACAAACAGGAGTTTGAATAATTCGGTGAATTTGTGATGAATGGTGAGTGCATCCGCATAATTGCCGCTGAGCGCCAAACGTACCATACGTCCGAACTCGTTTGGCAATGCGTTTCCAATCACACTGATAACCCCCACAGCTCCCAATGTAATCAATGGGAAAGTGATACCGTCATCACCCGAGATGACTTCAAAGTGCGAAGGTTTGTTCTTAATGATATCGTCAATCTGGGTAAAATTACCACTTGCCTCTTTAATTGCCACGATATTCTGGCAGTCGTTTGCCAAACGCAGCGTTGTCTCGGCCGTCATGTTCACACCAACACGCCCAGGAACATTATACAGAACAACTGGTAATGTGGTTGCGTTGGCGATTGCCTTGAAGTGTTGATAGAGTCCCTCCTGCGATGGTTTGTTGTAATAAGGGCACACACTCAGAATACCATCGATACCCGTAAAGTCCTCCGTCTTCAGTGCATGAACTATCTCAGATGTGTTGTTACCCCCACACCCCATCAGAATAGGAATTGTGCCGTGAACCTTTTCAATAACAATCTCTTTGATTTTGTGTTTTTCCTCCAACGTCAAACATGGAGTCTCGCCCGTAGTGGCAAGAATGCATAGGAAATCAATACCATTTCCTAACTGATAGTCAAGTATTCGTCGCAATGAGTCATAGTCAACTGCACCTTCCTTTGTGAAGGGGGTAACAAGTGCAATTCCTAAGCCTCTGAATTTATTATGTGCCATATGATGTTGTTGTATTGGGTGCAAAGGTACGAAATATTTATGACATATTAGGTCAGCATCTGTAAAAAATCGTCTTCCTTCACGATTTTCACACCCAGTTTCTGCGCTTTCTCCAATTTTGCAGGTCCCATATTATCACCTGCAAGCACAAAGGAGGTCTTTGCAGAGATACTGCCAACATTCTTGCCTCCATGCTTTTCAATCATCGCCTTATACTCATCACGCGAGTGACGCTCAAACACCCCGCTAATGACGATACTCTGTCCTGCAAGCTTATCCGTGTGGTCAGCAAGTTCTTCGTCGGACATCCGCATCTGAACACCTGCAGCCGCCAATCGATCGATGATATCATTGTTCTTTGCATCAGCGAAATAACGTATGACACTCTCGGCTATCACCTGCCCCACCCCGTCAACGTCGAGCAACTGCTCAAGAGAGGCTTGTCGAAGGGCATCCATCGATTTGAACTTACGCGCCAAGAGCTTAGCTGTCGTTTCGCCTACGAAACGAATTCCGATGGCAAAAACCACACGTTCGAATGGTACGTTAACAGAATCCTGAATGGCCTGTACAGCCTTTGTGGCTGACACCACACGGTTCTTGTTATACCCCGCAACTTGTGCAACAGTCAGTGTGTAGAGGTCAGCAATATCATGAATCAATCCACGCTGATAGAAATCATCTACCGTCTCAGGTCCTAAGCTGTCGATATTCATCGCCTTTCGGCTGATATAATGCTCGATACGTCCCTTTATCTGTGGAGGACATCCGCTGTCGTTCGGACAATAATGGGCAGCTTCGCCTTCGTAACGCACCAAAGGAGCGCCACATTCGGGACAGGTGGTAATAAACGCCACCTTCTGCATCCCTGGTACACGTTGCGACTTATCGACTCCCACAACCTTCGGGATAATCTCACCACCCTTCTCTACATACACCATATCGCCCACGTAGAGATCCAATTCTTCGATGATATCCGCATTGTGTAACGATGCACGTTTCACGATTGTTCCTGCTAACTGCACAGGATCCATATTTGCCACAGGAGTGATTGCCCCAGTACGACCTACTTGATAGGTCACCTCGTTCAACCTTGTACACTCGCGCTCAGCCTTGAACTTATAGGCGATTGCCCATCGAGGCGACTTTGCCGTATAACCCAAATGACGTTGTTGACGCAACGAATTTACCTTCAACACAATTCCATCCGTAGCAACAGGTAGGTTCTTACGCTCTTTATCCCAATAGTTGATAAAGTCTAAGATTTCGTCTATCGTCTTGCACTTCTTCATCCCCTCCGAGATCTTGAACCCCCATTGTTTTGCCTGCATCAACCCTTCATAATGATAATCATTGGAGAACGGCTGTTCTTCTACGCCTCCAAACAAATCGGCCATACCACCCAAAGACGGTTGCTGTATGGTAGCGTTTTCGGGCACAATCAGATAATAGAGATAGGCATCCAGCTTGCGAGCAGCCACCAATTCGGATTTCTGCGATTTCAACGTACCACTTGCCGCATTACGGGGATTGGCAAAGAGCGGTTCCTCCTTCGCCTCACGTTCTGCATTCAACGCCTCGAACGAAGTCCAAGGCATCAATATTTCACCACGGATTTCAAACTCATGGGGATAGCCCGATCCCTCTTTCAACTGCAAAGGAATGCTGCGAATCGTACGAACATTAGCAGTTACATCATCACCCACCACACCATCTCCACGAGTCACTGCTTGCGTCAGTTTGCCGTCCACATAAGTCAATGAGATGCTCAATCCATCGTATTTCATTTCAGCTACGATGTCGAAGTCCTCTCCCTCCAAACCGCTACGGATACGCTCATAGAAGTCGCGTACCTCGCCTTCGTTGTAGGTATTCGCCAAAGACAACATCGGGTATTTATGCGGAACCTGCTTGAACGACTGATTCAAGTCACTACCTACACGCTGAGTCGGAGAGTTAGGATCGGCACATTCCGGATGTTGCTGTTCCAACTCCTCCAATTCATGCATCTTCTGGTCGAACTCATAGTCGCTGATTGTCGGCTGGTTCAACACATAATAATTATAGTTATGCTGATGCAACTCCTTACGGAGAGCCTCTATCTGTTCCTTTGCGCTCATTCCAGTTCTCTCTGACGACAGAAATAGCCGGCAAAGGTCTCGTCAACATACGCTACCGGCTCTTTGAAGAATCCAAACACACTACTGCCACTTCCCGACATTGCTGCATACAACGCACCCATGTCGTACATCTTGTCCTTTATCGCAGCAATCTCTGGATACTTGCAGAATACACTATCTTCGAAATCATTCTTCACCGTATCCTTCCAAGTATCAATCGGTTGTTGCAACAACTCTGGAAGCGATTGCTTAGGTCGTTTCGGAGTCACATTGCGGTAGGCATCAGCTGTTGATACATAAACATCAGGTTTGATCAGCAGTAAATGCATGCCTTTCAGCGACAATTTGATGGGATGGAACACATTGCCGATACCTGTTGCCATTACCGGACGGTTCTTGATGAAGAACGGACAATCAGCACCAAGGATAGATGCATACTTCTCCATATCTGAATCGGTCAATCCCAAACGGAACTTGTCATTGATGGCCTTTATAGTGAATGCGGCATCTGCCGACCCTCCACCTAACCCTGCACCTGTCGGGATGTGCTTGAACACATTGAAACTCAAGTCGGGAATGTCATAATCGGACTTTAGCAACTTGTACGCCTTGATGACCAGATTGTCTTCGGGGGTACCGCCAAGTGTATTACCTGTCACTTTCAGACGATAGCCACACATGGGAACATCATCCTCAATGACGTTCATCTCGATCGCATCCTGCAGGTTGATAGGATAGAAAACCGTCTCTAAGTCATGATAACCATCTGGACGTTTGGCTACCACGTTCAACCCGATATTGATTTTTGCATTTGGATAGTATATCATAGTCCTCTTCTTATTTAATTACACTGCAAAAATAAGAAAAGACAAGCGAAACACAAAACAAATCGGCATTTTTTTGTTCTCAGAACGATAATTTAGCATCAAAAAGGGGGACTTTCTTATTCTTGACGCTTGAACACTACAGGAATCGTATATCTTGTACGAATGGGCTTTCCCCTCATTCTACCAGGTTTCCATCGTGGCATTGTTTTGAGAACCCGTATTGCTTCGTCATCACATTCTTTGTTCAACGAACGGACAATCCTAAACTCCTCCAACTCACCATCGACTTCTACCACGAAATCAATGACAGACTTACCTTGTACTCGACCATCCAATACACACTCAGGCAGTTTTACATTGTCTTTTATATAAGTCATCAAGGCATCCTCACCTTCAGGGTATTCAGGCATTTCTTCGTATGAGACAAACAGCCCCTCTTCTTCAACCTGTTTCTCCCATTCGATGGTTTCATCTACCCATTTCTTCCCCGACGCCACAAGTTCACCATTCACACCTCGCTTCAAAACACTATCACGATAAGTGAACTCTGTACGACTCCATTCTTTCTTCAGCTGTACCGTATCGAACTGAGCACGAACAGTCGCACTCACCTTATTTATATATAATTGTCGCCAAACTTCCCAAGAGATGTAATCTGGAAGCCATTTCATCAATTGCACGACTTCAGCATCATCTTTTTGCTTTTCCACAAAACGACGAGCATACACGCTTGCCTGCGTGGTCTTACTCCAATAACCCTCTTTTTGATTTACAGCATCAATAAACTTTGCAGCTGATTCATAAAAAGCATAAGGATTAGGATCACTTGCGTAATAATTCGGCATTAATGGCGAATCCTTCAGCTCAAAATGATCCTGATTGACAATTGGTTTGCTTGTCTGCTGGTTAGCTCTTGTACAGGAAACGAGAAGCCAGACGAGACAGAAAAAGGGTAATAGCTTCATAATTTTTGTCTATTGATTGATTCTGGGCGCAAAGTTACAGACTTTTTCTCAATCAGGCAAACAAAAGGGGTGGAAAACTGATTTTTGCAAAAAAGAATGCCACAGATATCTCTGTGGCACAATTTCTTTGTTTTTTTAGAAAAATGGGGGTGGAAAATTAACCTACGAAATTATCATTATACCATTCGCCCTCATACACTTCGCCGTCAGTCGTGGTCAATTTACCATATCCGTTACGTTTATCGTTCTTCCAGTTCCCCTCGTATTTATTTCCATTTTCCCAAGTATAGGTTCCGTATCCATCAGCCTTTCCTCGATGGAAATGTCCTGAGTAGCGACTCCCACTAGAGAAGATATATGTTCCCTGCCCTTCGCTCTTTCCATTTTCCCAAGAACCGATATACTTATCACCATTAGGATATTCCTTAGTACCTTCACCATGAGGTCTTCCCTTCTTGAATGTTCCTGTATACTTTTCTTGGAACTCATTGATAGCGACTCCTTCGCCTTCAAGCCATCCGTCCTTAAACGTACCCTCTTTCATCGAGCCGTCAGGTGCCAGATACTTGCCTTCTCCATTCGGATGTCCGTTTTTATAGTCTCCTTCATAAAAGGCACCATCCTTCCACACATAGGTACCTTTCCCACAAGGCACACTATCAACGAACTCTCCCTCGAAGGAATTGCCGTTCTCCCATGTGTATTTTCCTTGACCATTGGGCTTGTCGTTCTTCCACTCTCCTTCGTACGTACAACCGTTCACCCACGTCATCTTTCCTACACCACTTCGCTTGCCGTCCTTCCATTCTCCTTCGTACACACTACTATCAGCAAATACAAAACTTGCATTTCCTTCAACAGGTTTTTCTATTCGCTGCTCACCACATGATACCATCATCATGAAGACAGGAAGCAGCAGAAACATCTTCTTTTTCATTATTATCTCATGATTTAGCGTGCAAAATTAGTAATTTATGACGAATTGAGAATGATGAATCTCAAATTATTTCATCTTTGATGCCATAATTCCCCATTTTCGTTCCTTTTTGGGCGGGGTTAATTACTATTCGACGTTGCTCTCAGAGAAATAGAACTCTCTCAGCGGCTTGGTGACACGATTGCCTTTCAGCGTCACATTCTCCGACATCTTGATGTGTGCCGACGAAGTGCCGACCTTCACGGTATAGGTTCCTGGAGAGATATTCCACTGTCGCTGTCCCTCATGGCTGTAGTAGCCAAATTGTTCGGTATAGAGTTTCACACGAACGGTTTTACTTTCGCCTGGTTGCAACGATACGCGAGCAAATCCTTGCAACTGAATGGGGTGAATCTGCTGATTATCACTCGTGGGTGAAAGGTAGATTTGTGCTACTTCATCAGCAGCCGTCTTACCTGTGTTCTCTACCTCAAACGATAGGTTGATGAATTCATCTGAGGTCGAAGCAACTTTGTCAATCTGCAGATTGCGGTATTCGAAAGTCGTATAGCTCAATCCATAACCAAAGGGCCACTGAATATTTGAAGTAACAAGTATAGGTCCTGCAGCCTTAAGCGAAGGATGAACAGCAAGAGGGGAAGGATTGTTGTAACACAAAGGCGTATTCAGTTCGGTATTTGGATAACTGACAGATAACTTTGCAGAAGGTGACACTTTTCCGTAGAGAATGTCGGCTACAGCATTACCTCCTTCTTCGCCTGGATACCAAGCCTGAATAACAGCTGCACACTTTTCAGCCAAACCAGACACTATTTGAGCCCTACCTCCGAACATCACCAACACGACAGGTTTACCCGTCTTGATGAGTTCTTCTACATATTGTTCTTGTTTACCTGGCAGGCGAAGCCCCTGACGGTCACGGTTCTCCCCACAAAGCATCACGTTCTCACCCATTGCAGCCACGATAACATCTGCCTGCTTGGCCATAGAGAGAGCTTCTTGCAAATCTGCCTTCTCTTCCGAATCGACCTTACGATGCAGAATTTCATACTCCCAAGCTCTGATATCACCACCTTTCTTGAAATCCGTCTCAATCGTATCTGTCCAGTCACAACCCCGTGAATACAGGAGATTGACACCTTCGGGCTTGTGCGAGGTCATTCCCTCCAACAGCTTCACAATGTGGGGATTATCACGTTCGGCTACATCCTCTACTCGTTTCCAGAAATACGACATAGCTGGATATGCGTAGTCACCGCACATCGCCCAAATGGAATTTGCGTTAGGTCCTGTAAGGAGTATATGCTTCGCGGTTAAAGGTAGCACTCCGTTATTCTCCAAAAGGACAACTGACTGCGTAGCAATATCGTAAGCGGTCTTTCGCTCTTCTGGAGTGTCGAGTTCAATCTTCTCTGTTGAATAGAGGTAAGGATTCTTGTCGAAAAGGCCTGCTCTGAATTTATAGCGCAGCACATTCTTCACAGCACGCTCCAACACTTCTAGTTTCACCAATCCTTGATCTATCGCTTTCTGCAAGTACTGATAGTTGGCACCATGAGGGAAGTCTACATCGTTGCCTCCATTGATGGCAGCAGCTGCTTTTTGCTCCACGTCATCCAAATCGGGTAATTGGTCGATTGCGGTATAGTCGCTCACCACCATTCCGTCAAAGCCCACATAGTCACGCAGGATGTCCTGCAGTATTTCACTATTCGCAACACACTTCGTTCCATGAACGGCATGGTAGCCAGGCATCACACACTTACTGCCTGCCAAACGTATCATCGCCTCATGGGGAAAGAGGATATCTTCCATCATCTCCTGCTCATCAGTATCTCCTCCACCTCCATAACCAAGATAGTGTTTCGAACAAGCACCCACACCCTTCTTCAAGTCATCTTGCTGTAATCCTCTCACAAAAGCCACACCCATCACAGCCGACAGATAGCCATCTTCGCCATACGATTCTTCCAGACGGTTGAATGAAGGGATACGACACACATCGACCATCGGAGAGAGCGCAAGTACACCACCCATCTTGCGGAGTGTAGTACTTGTCTGACGGGTCTTCAAGGTTGCCAGTTCAGGATTGAACGAACAAGCCTGACCAATCTGTTGAGGATAGATGGTAGAACCCAACGTGTTTACTCCTGAGAGAACTTCTTCATGGCAGAGAGCCGGAATACCATTGGGGGTATTGTTCATCAGCCAGTCTTGGATAGCAGCCACACGATCGCGCAACTCGTTAGGATCTCTGGGCTGCTGCATACAGAACTGCGAGAAATGACCGATTCCAAACGGAATCAGTTCGCGACACTTCGCCGTATCAAGATGTCCCTGTTCGTCGAAGAGGTCGTCCATATACATACTTCTCAACTGTGCGATACGCTCTTCCTGAGGCATTCTATCGTACAGTTCATCGATTTGCTGCTCAATATCATGAGCATCGTTACAACCTGTCAGCATCGTAGCGAGGACTAACGATGCCAACAGGCCGCAACTGGTCAGTATCTGTTTCATTATGCTTTTCATGATAATCTATGGTATTTACTCTACAAACACCTTCTTCGTACTGCCGTTGCTGTAACGAATGAAATAGATGCCTTTTCCTCCCTCGAGTACATGCTGAGGAACTTGAACACCATTGGCGTTATACACTGCCTGAATGGTAGGCAGCTGACCTGCGTTCTCCTTCAGTTCGATTTCCTTGACAGCTGTTTCTACAGGATCGGTCAGCATAATCGAGCGGAACTCTTCCACATCTGCTGCAGTAATACCTATCTTCGTGAGCCAGAAGTTCTCGAACTTATCGCGCAGGGTTGCCCCACTCTCTTTCTGCACTACTGCGATACGCTCCTGAATAGCACTCTTGTTGCGGTTACCAGCAGGTGCTGCAAACGAGGTGAACTCATAGTCGTGATAGAGGGAGTTGAGGTCGAAGCCCAACAAGCCTTCAAGCAATACTGCCAACAGACCCGTACGGTCGGCTCCGAATACACAATGGAAATGAACACCACGACCTTGACGAATGTGCTTCATCATGAAATAGAACTCCTCTTTGAAACGATTCAGCGTAGCTGCCTCACTGAGGTTGGCTGCTGTATAGTCGTTCGCTCCTGCGAAGTAGTAAGTGTCACCCTTCACAAATCCATATCCTGATTTGTTGGTTTCTCTGTCCTGATCATAATCGTCACGCCAACGGAGGTCTATCTCGGCACCAATACCCAAATCCATCAACACCTTCAGGTCGTCGAATACTGGAGCATGATAGCCATTCACTTCTCCTCCACGATATAGTAATCCGTAGCGAACGACTTTACCATCCTGAACCGTCCATCCTCCAAGATCACGCATATTGTACACACTCGGAGCGTACATCATGCGGACAGGACCCTCGACATTGAGTTCTCCCTTCACGACTGTCTGTCCTGCTGATTCTACAGCGAAGTAATATTTGTTGCTTGGGATGAGGTTCGTGAGATAGCAAATCGGAGCAGTATTCACAACAGTAACTTCTTTCGCATCCGTCATATCTGCATTCAGGCTATACTTCACCTTCGCACCCTCTGCCTTGCTTGCAGGAACAGGGATTCCGATTGCATGTGGGAGGTCACGACGAGCTGGAACTATTGCATTGTAAGTACTAACTACCGACGATGATGACTGCGTGTACTTCTGATTCATGAACATCCGCACTTGATAGTTCTCAATATTGCCGGTAATGCTCATATTGTTGAGGTCTTGCAACTCTATATTCGTGAAGAAGCTGGCTGCACGAGTTGCTTTCTTGAACTCTGTCATACGCCAGTTGAATACGCCAGCATAGTAAGCAAAGATAGCTCCACCATCCCAATTGATTTGGTAGGTATCGGGCTTCTCGGATTTCAGCACGGTCTTTCCTACACAAAGTGTATCTGTCTCTTCTGCAAACTCAACATAGCAAGGAATGCCTGCTCGTACATTCTCTACAGGGAACAGTTCTGCCTTACGAGCGGTTGTTGCATCGAGCGAACCGATTTCGTAAACGGCTTTGAACTTGCTGCCTGGAATATCGCAAGGAGCAGAGAATGGGATGAGCGTATTGGCTTCAAACGGATTGTTAGGAACAATCATCACCTCAGCAGGCGTGTCATCTGTCACTGGTACAGTTGCATTCACAACGATTGGCTTGCGTTCACCATAGTACAGACGGAAGTTGTCGAGAATCAACCAGTTATTCTTTAATGATGTTGCATCGAGAACGACACCGATATTGATTTCACTATCTTCTGTCACATTTGCTTCCAAGTAGTTCCAATAGCCTCCAGGTGTGAGCGACTCTGCCACCTTATCTATTAATAATGGGAATCCACGACCATCTACCAACGATCCCACATCCTCAACACGACTCTGACAAGCCGAAGCAAGCGTGTTGCGTGCATCGTCGAAGATGCTCTTGATAGGCTTCGTTTCATAAGCAGTCAGCACAGCGGCTGCAGAATTGGAAGGATTACCCCAAAGTACAAGGTTCAACCTGCTCTCTGCCTTCCCGTGCTCGTAGTTGTACAATGCCTGCTTCCATGCCTGATCCTGATAGAATCCCTGTACCTTCAGTGTGTACTTTCCTGCAGGCATTCCCTTCAGCAACTGAGTCATCTGAGCGCCGTCTGTAATGTTCTGTCCCTGCAGCACACCGATGCTGTTCTGCTTCATGGCCTTATTGCTGATTTTCCATCCATCTGCATTCTTGTCGAAGGTTGGGTTCTCGATGAGTGCTGTGAGGTCAAATTGTCCTGTCTCCGTCTCACCAGTCTTTAAATGGGTACAGAAGGCAGCCATCAGTTGCTCTCTCGCATCTGCAATCGCTTCCTCCGTAGCAGCAGCATCTTTGTAAACAGCCATTGTAGTTGTGTAAACATCATCGAAGGCTGCATGTTCTTTCGCTTGAGCGGCAATCTGCTTATATGCATCTGCCTGAGCGATCAAGTCATCAATGGTCTCCACATCCTCTGTCTCAGTCTTCTCTTTCACTTCTGTGCTGATGTAAGTCAGACGGAAGTTGTCAAAACCAGCATAGGTTATACCTTGACTGCCTGTTGCTACTTCGTTGCGGATACCTACGGTGAGCTTGCCGTCAGAGCCTACCGACACCTCCAACTCATTGTCGTACATACCACGCTTGAACGCATCAGCGAAAGCCGATGAGTTGTCTGGCAGATAAACGGTCTTTCCGCCAATCGTATGACTTCTCCATGTGCCCGAACCTGCTGATGAGAGCCATTGGCTGGAGAGTTGAACTGGCTGAATCTCCTCATCGTTTGCATAGATATAGCAGAAGTTCTCCAGTTCCTTACCCGATTGCAACAAGGCATCGATTTCATCATTCACACACGGGCGGAAGAATGCCTGAGCCTGAACTTTATAGGTACCAGGCGTAAGTCCCGTTAAAGTTTGATAGATGTTGAACACACCATTATAGCAAGTGTAAACGGGGTTGCCTGTATCTGCTGCCTTCACACCCACACTACCACCTTCCGACTTCTCTACGGTCCATCCATTCAGACCGTCGTCGAGGTTCGGATTCTGCAGCTTATCTGTCATATCACAGCTACCTAAGTAGTGGAGACGGAAGTTGTCGAATCCGGCATACGATTCACCGTTGCTCGTATCTTCGTTCTTGATACCAAGCGTCAGTTTGCCATCTTCCTTCACTATACATATCACTTCGTTCTCAAACAGACCTTCGGAGAATGCGATTGAGAATGCGTCCGAGTTATTCGGAACAAAGACAGCTGTTCCGTCAAGACTAAATTCACTCCAAGTTCCGCTACTTGGTTTCGGCGACATATAATCATCTACGATGAACTTCACCTGCTTCTCCGTTCCGTTTGCATAGAGGTAAGTCTTGTTGACCACTTCCTCGTTCGCACGTACTGCATTCCAAGTGTCAGCATTACTGAATGGACGCGTGAAGGCCTGTGCCTGTACGCTATAAATACCTGGCTCCAGTCCCTCGATGTTCTGATAGACATTGAAACCGCCTCCGTAGCAAGTAATGACCGGATTGCTCGACGGACCTTTCTTCGCACCATTTCCAAAATCACCTTCCCATCCGTCCTTCCCATCGTTGAACTGAGGATTCTTGATGAGGGCAGTCTTGTCTGTCGTATTAGCCAGATCGTCTGCAATTGCTTTCTCAAGTGCTGCCTTGATGGCCTCCACTTCTTTCGTTCCGTCGCCTTTCAGGGTTTTATTCTGATAGGCGGTCAAGATATCTGCAATCGCAGCTTTGAATGCGGTACGTACTCCATCGCTCAAGGTCTGCTTCTCAGCATCTTCAAGCGCTTCCGTGATATCTTCATAAGCCTTTACACTCTCAGATGCATCCATAATCGCATCAAGCAACGTCATGAATGTCTCAGCCGACTTTGAGGCCTTATACGCAGTCAAAGCACTCGTCTGAGCTGCTTCCACGTCTTTGTTCATCATTCCCTCCTGAACCACATTCAACAAATCGGCATCCATCTTGTCTGTCACATTGGTGAGCGCACCTTCGTAATAGAGGCGGAAGTTATCGAAACCTGTGTATGTATCACCTTTCGCACTGGTTGCCGACAAGTTTGTCACACCAAAGGTCAGCTCTCCTCTACTACCTACTACTACCGTCAGCTCATTGTCATACATGCCACGCTTGAAAGCCTCAGCAAACGCACCCGAAGCATTCGGCAGATAAATGGTCTGCCCGTCCACCTCATGCGATGACCAGTCACTCGAAAGATTCTCTGTCAACCATTGCGAAGTGAGAGCAACTGGATGCTGCATCACATAGTTCGCCATGATAAAGCAGTTATTCTCCTGCTCTTCCACTGGGATGCTGACAGCATCAGCATTAGCCGTCGGACGTGAGAACGCCTGCACCTTCAGGGTGTACACACCAGGTTGCAAATCCTTGATGGTCTGACGAATGTCAAACACACCCTTAAAGCAAGTATAAACCGGATTGCCCGAACTGGTTGCTTTCACACCCAGACTCTGACCCGATGCCTCTAACACAGTCCAACCGTTCAGACCATCGTCCAGATTAGGATTAGTGATTTTACTCGTGAGGTCTGTAGCCTCATCTTGCTGCAAAAAAACAGTTGTTGTGGCCCAAGAGGCAAGTAGTACAGCCGCAAAAGCCAAGGTTGCAAAATAGATTTTTTTCATTGTCCGTAAGTATTAATTGAATAGTTATGTTGTTGCATTATTGTTGACACCGCAAAGATACAAACAATTGTTGAGTCAACCAAATTTTATCACATTTTTTTTCGTGTACGAACAAATAAAACGAAAATACCTGACAAAACCTAAGTTACGATTTTGTCAGGCATAAAGCAAATGAATTGTTAATCATTAACACATCATTACTTTGTTAAAAATTGTTTAAATTGAGTTAATAATCCTCGCACGCATCACGCGTACTTCTAAGTTTCTTTTTGGCATTTCATTCAATCAATTCACATCTTATTAATTCATTTCGAAATTAATCTCAGCTTTTAATTGCATATCTTAATTCCTTCTTGATTTCACAATCAATCGACACATCTTAATTTCTTCTTGGCCTCCAATCAATCGGCACATCTTAATTCCTTCTTGGCCTCCATCAGTCGGCACATCTTAATTCCTTCTTGGCCTCCAATCAGTCAGCACATCTTAATTCCTTCTTGATCACCCCTTCGTCTTTGGGGTGCTGAATGCTTCGTAGGTTCCGTCATCGAAGAAGATTCTCACCTCGACAATCTGACGTTTCCTTTGACCAATCGCAGCCATCATCGAATCTCTGATGACATCTTTCAAATCAGAACCATTCACCGAATTCGAACCGCCTCTCACACCCGAGTTGGCAATCGGCTTTTCATCCTGAGTTGCTGAAGAGAAAAGATCAGGTGTCCCATCCGAATTTGGATTATAATCGGTCTGGTAATCCACCTTATTTATTTTATACATCGGACCGATACCCAGGAAAACCCACTCAGGATTCAAATCGGGAAAACCCTTAAGAATTCCCTTTAATATCGGAAGGGTGGGTTTGCTTCTTCCACTCGTTATATGAGAGATCGTCGCTGGTGCTATGCCGGTAATCGCCGAGAACTCGACATTGCTCAGTCCTTTGTCACGAATCAGAAACTCTATTCTATCTTTATCTTCCATTTTCTCACAAAAAAATATATCAATTCTTACATATCAACAGCTGATTTACAAAAAGTAAAGCAAAAACTCACTTCTGAAATCGTTTACAAAAGTAGATAAAATTTTTGAACCCACCAAATTTTTTTAAAATAAAATTATAAAATTCATGTATTTTTTGTATTTTCCTTTATTATATCGCATAACTCAAGTGCAAAAGGTCAAAAATAACAACTGTATAACAATCTGCAGAAATGATTTTAATTTACACAATAAAAGAATTTGGCTAATTATCTGAAAAGCAAACCATTAAGACGCCATCCTATCGGAATATTTACAAAAATATGCCTGAATATTCCAAAATCTGTATTTTTGTTGAATTTACACTTTATATATTCATGTATATTGTACTGATTTTCAACAATTTACAAAACAAATATTCAGTATGCATAGAAATGTGTTTACAATGATTAATTGGGAGAAAATACAAATATTATTCTCATTAAACAAATTGAAACACGAAACTGATTATTAAAAGATGTATATGATTTGTTCAATTTGTTTACAAATAGCCTGAAATATAAATAAACAGAAATTACCATTCGAAATTTAAGAAAATATATAGTTTCTCGAATTTCGTCACTTTTGATTCCATTCTTGGGAAATGAGCGATGAATTGTAAATAATCAAACCACACGAACTCTTTCAAGCAGCAAAAACACCACTACAGATACGCAGGATAGAGAAATTATCATAAAAATTATTGTACACCATTTTTTGCCTAAAAAATTTCACTACCCCCTATTTCTGCAAAAAAAGCACCAGTTTATCAGGATTTTACCCTTTAAACTGGCGCTTGAAACCATCATTTATCTCGAATTTACAATTTTTAGACCAAATTCACTGTACAAAAATCCCATTCAATCATTCACGAATGAGGGCAAAAATCAGTGCAAAATAAAGAAAATCAGCTCCTTCATAATCTCACCATCCGAAGCACTCCCCTTTTCAATACCCTTCAATTTCGTATCAGTTTCCCTCAGTTTTGCGATCACCTCCATCGTCTTGCGAGCCGTATAATTCTTCATGGCAATCATCAAATCTTTCACTTGCCAACTCCCCATTCCCAAATGTTGCATCAATCCATACTCCGTTTTTTCTGGAGCATAATAAGCCTGCATCATTGAAGCAAAAAGACTGAAAATGATTGCAACTGTTGCAACCGGAGGATTCGCTTTTGGATTTGATTCGAAGTAAGCGATGATTCTGTTAGCCTTGAAAATATCCTTCTGAATAATGGCACTTCTCAGCTCCCAGTTGTTGAACTCCTTACTGATTCCGATATTCTCCTCCACGAGGTCAGCCGTAATCTTGCTCTCCCCTTTCGGCAGCGCAATAATCAGTTTGTCGAGCTCACCAACCATTCGGTTCAGATCCGCTCCGATATGGTCGGCCATCATCATACTCGCATTCGTATCGATGGTCACTCCCTTTGGCTTCAGGTAACCCTCAATAAAGCCTGGCAACGCACCGTCTTTCAACTTCTGACTTTCATACACCACCCCATTTTTCTGGATAGCAGCCACCAGTTTCTTGCGTTTATCGACGTTTCCGTTTTTGTGACATATCACCAAAATAGTGGAACGTAATGGATTCGTTACATAATCCGATAGTTCGTCGATTTTTAACAAATTCTGTGCCTCTTTAACAATTACGACTTGGAATTCCGACATCATCGGATACCGTTTGGCAGCAGTGATGATATTTGTCACATCCGTATCGCGGGTACAATAGATAACCATCTGATTGAACCCCTGCTCCTCTTCGGTCAATACGGTCGAAGCAATCGCATCTGAAATCTTATCGATGTAATACGATTCCTCTCCCATCAACAGATAGACAGGAGCAAACTGCCGCTGCTCCACCCCTTTGATAATCTCCTGATAACTTGGTCCGACTGATTTAGCCATAATTGCTTAGTTTACGATGCAAAGTTACATCTATTTTTTCATTCCACCAAACAAATCCATAAAAAAAGCCAAAACCGATAGTTTACCAATTACGGTTTACAATTTACCCCCTAAAGGACGGGATGGTTCCCTTCCTCTTCTTCTGCTGCATTCAGATATTCCTTTTCTGCTTTGTCATCAATATATGATACCGTCTTGGAGGACTGGGCAACTTCTTTTGCGGAAGCGTAATAAGCGTCTTCCGACGTTCCCAGGAACTTATTCAGATAGGCTTTCAATTTCTATATTACGGTTTGTTTCTTCTCTCCGCTTTCTCACTTGCAATTATACAACATTTCTCAGATTCCACAAAATATTTCACTTGATTTTTTTGAAATTATCTAATAACGATATTTCATTTTGATTGAAATAGTTTACATGTGATTTTACCACTCATTTACACAAACAGCTGTTTTGCCAAAAATCTGCAGTTTTTTGCGTTCACAAATGCGAATTGTTTCTTTGTTTCTTTGTTTCTTTTTACAACCAATCAAAAATTCAGCCACCTTCCACCCTATCATGAAACAAAGAAACAAAGAAACAAAATTTTTGCAATCTTCACTTTGCAAAATGATATATTTCCGTACACGCAAATTGACTTTTACAAATAAATTATTTGTAACATTGCAGCACCATTCGAGATGGTACTGCAATGTGGGCTTCGGCTCAGCAAACTCGAACAAGTTCGGTCTGCATTCTCTCTTGCACCACATTTGTCATCGTCTAAGAGAAAAACAGGCAAGTGAGCCTGCATTTGCACACTCCTCGAGGCTACACATGCACAATCCCGGGCAGCGCACGTGCATCCTCCAGAGTCCGCAAAAACGAGGCAAAAATTAACCGATTTATTAACAACAACTCATCGAAAGAAACAACAATTATGATTCAGATTAAAGCTAAACAACAGAACGTATCGTTCGAAAAGAATGTAGAGAAACTCGCATTCGTGCTCTCAGCACATCTTTACAACACCCTCTCTGCCGACAAGGTGATCGTGGAAGCAGCCAAGCAGACCCACCCCCCTTGCCCCTCCCTGCGAGGGAGGTGAGCGGGAACCTAGAAACCCCGTAGGGGTGACAGGACAAAGGATAGGGTGAAACCCTATCGTAATGACATTCTACCAGCCAAAGCGGCTCCAGTCCATGCGGCGGTTCCACTCAAAGTTGTTTGCAGTCAGGTTGTACTTCGCTCCAGTTGTGGTGTAGGATGGAAGATTGAGAGGAATAAACATGCTCATGCAGCCATAGACAGACTTGTCTTGATTGAATTCCTTGAATTCCTGTATCAATGAATCGTATACGGTCTTCCATGCCATGGACATACGGTAGTAGGGCACTGCCTGCTGATAGACTTTGTCCCACTGCTGGAAATCGGCATCCGATGTGTGCTGCTTGATGAAGGCTCTCATGTCATACATCACTGGATCGTATCGATATTCATAGAAAGCAATGCCTGTCACTGACGGATATTCGGGTTTGTTGGGATATCCGCCGGAGAACTTGCCCAGGATGTCGTGTGTTGCGACGGCAAGCGCCTCCATGTAGCGGGTGTCAATGACGGACAAGGGGACACTGTGGCTTTTCCATGCGTAGATTGTTAATAGAGTGTCGAATTCTTGAGTGTAGTAATCATAGTAGGTGTCGATGATGCTGCGATAGAGGTCGCTGCCATTCTTGAAGAATTTGGGCAACATCTTGTCGTAAGGAGCGCCGTTACCTGGAATCTCGGCGGGCGAGCCAATCAGGTAATCGGTGGCATCGCGCAACTCAAAGCCAATCTCTGCGCTTACCATTTCACAGCAGTCTGCAAAGATGAAATCAAACTTGGGAAGTTTTTTCAGCGCCTGTTCCATCTGCGTGATGTTCATCCACTTACGGACACTTTTGAATTTCAGTCCATTGTCCAGTGCATAGGCACGTCTTACTTTGTTGGGGATGGTGTCGTCCTGCACCGTCCAGCCGGTAGCATGACCCCAGAGGACGAGTCCGTAGCCGTCAGCCTTGACGTTGTCAGTCATCCAACTGATCACATCGACAAACTTGTCGGGGTCGCAAGAGTAGAAATCTTCGCTGAATCGCTTCATCAGTTTCGCCTCGCCGCCATGCAACTCAAGAATGTAAGGAGTGCCCATCCTCTTTTTTTCTTCCTCCATATCATTAAAGAACTTTTGAACCTCTTCAATATACGTTTTCTGAAGGAGATCTTCGCGCTGGTCTTCGTCCAATAAGTACCAGAAATCAGTGATTGGGGCATCATCCAGACTGTCAACGAACACGAACACGCGCTGGTTGTCGTCCAGCAATTTTGAGCCTTCAATCATCTCTTTCAGGTCGTCACTCAGAAAGTGAGTTTCATTGGAGAAAGTCAGGGAATTCTCGGCCGCCATATAAATCATAATGGCGCGAGTAGCCCTCGTTTCGAGGGGAGCGATTGCATTATCCTCTTGGCAAGAGACAAAAAGCAGCAGAACGCTGCAAAAAATAAAAAAGTTTCTCATTATAGTCATTTTCTTGCAAAGTTACGATTTTTTTTCATATCTACTACCCTTTAAATACAACTTTTTCTCTAATTCCATTATTTTCGCTTTCTTTGACTAAACGGAAACACCTGAAACTTAATTATCAAAAAAAATGAAATGAATTTATGACAATAATGACGGAAATGCAATCCTATCCTTTGGGCTGTTCAAAACATCTTTGTATATCATCGACAAACATATACTGCAATCGTCCAGAAGCATAGCGAAATGGGAAATAAAAAATATTTGAAAAAAAATCATGATTCATGATTCATTATTCGTAAATAATTGCTATCTTTGCAACCGAATCAATGAGATTAGATATAAAGTATTAACTATTTAACGAAAACAATTATGGCTAAAAAATGGATTTGCCCTGTTTGTGGCTATGTACACGAAGGTGATACCCCACCTGAGAGATGTCCTCAATGTAAAGTTCCTGGAAGTAAGTTCAAGGAAATGGCTGAAACTGATGGAATACAATTTGCTTGTCAGCACGAGTTAGGAGTTGCAAAAGCAATCCCAGATACAGAAGAAGGTAAGTTTGTATTGCAGGGATTGAAAGATCACTTCGCAGGCGAATGCTCTGAAGTTGGTATGTATCTGGCTATGAGCCGTCAGGCTGACCGCGAAGGCTACCCCGATGTAGCAGAAGCATTCAAACGCTATGCATTCGAAGAGGCAGAGCATGCTGCTAAGTTCTGCGAACTCCTCGGAGAACTCTGCTGGGACACCAAGACCAACCTTGAGAAGCGTATGCAGGCTGAAGGTGGCGCTTGCGAAGCTAAACTCGAAATTGCAAAGGTGGCAAAGAAACTCAACCTCGATGCCATTCACGACACAGTGCACGAGATGGCAAAGGACGAAGCTCGTCACGGTGCAGGATTCCAAGGTCTCTTCAACAAATACTTCAAGTAAGTTTGACGAAGTAGATGATCAAACAAAAAGACGGGACGCAAGCGTTCCGTCTTTTATTTTGTATGCAGTTTATTTACTCATCATACAGGATATACTGATCTAACACTCGTGCTGACCAATCTTTATAGAGATTGATGAGTCGTTGTGGTTGTGTACCAAACCAACTGTATCCGTTACGACGTTCGTATTCGATTTCCTCGACATGCTTGCGAGGTATTCCGTCACGCCCGCAGAAGAGAGGTTCACCATGAACAAGGTCGTAGAATCGTGCCCACATGGCTGGTGCTCCCGCTCGATCGACCACTCGGTAATCGGGTTGTCCCTCTGCATTGGTATATCGCTCGATGGCTTTCCCTTCTATCTTATGGTTCTCCAACCATCGGATAGCTCCATCGATAGCCATGATGACTCGCTCGGACGGATCGGGAAGGGAGAGCAGCAGTTCGACGATGGTGACGGTCTCACCTGCAGCACAGAAGGACGGCAGTTCGTATGCTCGTGCCTGTGCGGGTTTGAGGGTGACTTCGTCGTGTTGCTGACACCATACGGTCGGTTGTCCATCGACCATGATCTGACAATCGAGAATGCACTCTACTCCTTTGTCGTAAGCTCGCTTACAGGCTTCACGTTGTTCGGGTTTCAGCCATAGCATATCGTACGGTTCATCATTGCGTGAGATACTCAGGAGGAACTTCATCACATTGACCATCGCATTGTCGTTGAAGGTGATGTGACTGGAGTAGTGATCTTTGCCTCTTGGCGGATAGAACTGGGGCCAACCTCCATTCTCGTACTGCATGCTCAAGAGATAGTTAAGTCCGTTGAGAAACGCCACACGATACGCGATAAGATTGGTGTAGTAGTACATCTTTGCCAAGAACTCCATCTCCTGATAAGTGGCTCCATTATCGATGGTTCCGCCTATTCCTGTCTCCATACACTCGCTGATGTATACGCTGTCGGGATTGAGTCCCCAGTCTTGATTCTTCACCCATCCGCCTGTGGGTAACTGGTATTTGACGATGCTGTCTGCTACCGCTCTAGCTTGCTTGGTGATGAACCACTCGTATTTCGTCTGTCGCATAGCTTGTTTCCAAGACATAGGAACAAAAGGAACGGTGTCGACTGGGATTTGAGCCGACACTGTCGTGGATATCACGAAAAGAAGAAGAACTATTGATTTTCTCATCTTTCGTTAATAAGGGTTTTCGTCTAAAGGATGGTTTTGACTGCTTCGAGCATTCCAAGTTGCTGAATCTTATTCAAATCGGCCGTCACAAGGTCGGTGAGTCCAAGAATGCAGTTAAGGTCTTCGTGCCAAATCATCTCTGCAGCCAACACGCCCTCTGCCACCTTGCGTGTATCGCCAGTAGCCCAGAGGTCGGTGAGCAGTTGCATGATTTCGGGTGCATCGTTCGGAACGATCTCTGCCCCATCTGCACGTTTGCCACCCTTATAATAGGTGATGATGGCTGCCAGTCCGAACACCAGTCCTTGAGGCAGTTCGCCCTTACGCTCCAGATAAACCTTGAGTCCAGGCAGGTCGCGTGTCTCGTATTTGGGGAATGAGTTGAGCATGATGCTGGTCACCTGATGATCGACGTATGGGTTGTTGAATCGCTCCAACACGTCTGACGCAAACTTCTGCAACTCGTCCATTGGGAGATTGAGTGTCTGCATGAGTTCCTCGAACTGTACCTTATGGATATACTTACCGACTACAGGATCGTTGCATGCATCACGAACGATATTGATGCCGCTGAGGAATGCTACAGGACTCAATACGGTATGCGGACCATTGAGCAAGGTGACCTTACGTTCGTGGTAGGGTTTCTCTGACTCTGCTATCAGCACATGGAGTCCCGCCTTCTCTGCAGGGAACTCAGCCTTCAGCTGGTCAATCTCCATATTCTCCGGTTTCTCGATCACCCAAAGATGGAATGCCTCGCCCTGTACGACCATATTGTCTTCATAGCAGATTTTCTCCTGTATCTGCTTGATTTCCTTACGTGGGAATCCTGGCACGATACGATCGACGAGTGTGGCACATACATAGCAGTAATTCGTGAACCAGTCCTTGAACCCTTTGTAGTTGGCTCCGAAGTCGTCCTTCCAGAGTTCTATGTATTTGAAGATACACTCTTTCAGATGGTGTCCGTTGAGGAAGATGAGTTCACAAGGCATGATGATCAGTCCCTTATCGGGTGCTCCGTTGAAGGTCGTATAGCGACGATAGAGCAACTGAGTCAGCTTGCCCGGATAGGAACTTGCAGGAGTATCTGTGAGTTTGCAACTGTCATCGAATGCGATGCCTGCTTCTGTGGTGTTCGAGATGACGAAACGGATTTCAGGCTGGTCGGCTAATGCCATGAATGCCTGATTCTGACTATATGGATTCAATGCACGACTGATGCAATCGATACGGGTGAGAGAATTGACTACCTCACCATTCAAACGCCCTTGAAGATTGACGTGATACAAACAATCCTGACCGTTCAACCAATCGACCATACCACGCTCGATGGGTTGTACAACCACTACGCTGGAGTTGAAATCGGTCTTCTGATTCATGTTGTAGATAATCCAATCGACAAAACAACGAAGGAAGTTACCTTCACCAAACTGGATAATTCTCTCAGGTGCTACACTCTTAGGTGCTGTTCTTTTATTAAGCGCTTTCATATTTCGTTCATTTTGATAATTGTCTGCAAAGATAGTAAATATAATTGATAATTGTTATTTGAATATTGATATTTTAAAATTATTTATTAACTTTGCATCACGATGAGTTCGGATTGTTTTCAATTCAAACAGTTTTGTGTTCATCATGATCGATGTAGCATGAAGGTAGGAACGGACGGCGTGTTGCTGGGCTGTTGGGCTTTTGCATGCGACCTCCCCCACTCTGCTCAAGGACCCATTCTCGACATCGGGACGGGTAGCGGATTGATTGCCTTGATGCTGGCACAACGATTTCCGAACGCAAGTATTACCGGCATCGATATCGACCTGCCTTCAGTTGAACAGGCTCGCGAGAATGTAGCGCAATCGCCTTTTCGCAACAATATGGAAATCTTACATATCGGTTTGGAGGCTTTTGAAGCAGGTGGCTATCAGCGTATTGTTTCCAACCCTCCATTTTATGAGGAAGACACGCATAGCAAGACGGAACAGATGCACAATGCAAAACATACGACTGCTCTGACGTTCGATGCGCTCGCTGCTGGGGTGGACAGACTTCTGGATAAAGAGGGCGAATTTGATGTGATTGTCCCTTATGCTGCAGCTGAGCGATTCATTGGTGTGGCTGCCACGCATGGGTTGTTTCTCGTTAGGCGTTGTGACGTAAAAGGAAGTACGACTCGTCCATTCAAGCGGTCGATGCTGGCATTCTGTCGTGAACCTCGCGAAACTGAACACACCTTATTAATAATACGTACTCCCCAGAACACATATTCTGAGGAGTACATAAGACTGACACAAGATTTCTACTTGTAATCGATTTTATTTCATCTGATAGCGTGTACCTGTCTCTTTCACCACACGCTTATTGAACTCAGTCGGATAGCCCGGACGGATGGTCGGAGCTGCATATCCTTCAGGAGTACGTTCGAACTGTCCGTCTTTCTCACGCTTCACCACCATATCGTTGTGCTTCACGATGAGGTACTTATAGAGGCGGTCCCAACGCTGCATCATCAGATCTGCTGCCTTATTGCTGTAATTGGCAAGATAGCGTCCGATAGTTGCCGGTTGGCTTTCGAATTGCTTCGTAGCTTCCTTGTCGAAAGCTGCCACTTCCTGGCTGAAGGCAGTTTCGAGTTCGTCAATCACCTTACGCAAATCTGGATACATCTTGCTATAATAAGGATAGACCATATTGCTTACAGCGTTCTGCATCCAGAAAGCAGACTCCCAAGAGAAGGTCAGTTCGTCCTGAACACCTGCCACACGTTCATAGCAATGAGGAATGTCGCTCACACCACAGTATACAGGTGTGTAGGCTACCATATTAGCATCATCATTTCCCCACCATACAATACCACCGACTGCATCGGGCAACCAACTACGCATCTGACCGACAAAAGTAAAACCTGTCTGCTGAGTGCTGGTCGGACGTTCGTTGAAGTATTCCTTCTCGTCGATCTTGAAACTCAGTGGACTTGGACGATAAGGCATCGTGTAAGCTCCTGCTCCGAGATCCTTTGTGATGTCAAGCACCGTTCCCTCATAGTGGTCGCGCATTCCGTTCTTGATATCCTGAACTGTCAGCAGATGATTGGGTTTGAGATATAAAGGCATCTCACCCTTCAAATCCTCTCCGTTGATGTAAGGCAGATACTTATCCATACCATCTACATGATGGTGGAAGAAGCTCCAAGCACGTGCATCACAATAGCGTATACCACTGAAATCGAGAGGATTGAACGCATCACGGAAACTGAAATCAGCATCCTTACCGCTGAAGTATCCCTTCTCACGTGCAAACTTCACATTATCCTTGTTATAAAGCACATCCTGCTTGGGGAACAACTGGAAATAACGAGTGATACGGCTTTGATTGGCATGCGCACAGATGCAGTCATCAGGAATGCGTACAGCTACCCATGCTGCATTTTGTGAACCAGGTCCCATTCCCACCATTTCCATCACCCACACTTCGTTCTTGTCGGCAATCGTGAAGGTTTCGCCCTCACTGCAATAGCCGTACTTAGCTACGAGGTCTGTCATGATCTGGATGGCTTCACGGGCTGTTCGCGAACGCTCCAATCCGATGTAAATGAGGCTTCCGTAGTCGATAATACCTTTTGGATCGACCACTTCCTCACGTCCACCAAAGGTTGTCTCGCAAATACTTACTTGGTTTTCGTTCATCTGTCCCACCACATTGTAGGTACGGGCAGCTTGAGGAATTTCACCCAAATACTTGTTGGTGTCCCACTCATAAATCTTACGCATCTCACCTGGTTGGTGAGTTCCTCCTACATGACGGAACATGGTTCCATACATGCCGTAGGAGTCGGCATTGTAGCTTACGATGACACTCCCATCAACTGATGCCTTCTTGGCTACGATAAGGTTCGTACAAGCTACAGAATGTAGCATTGGCAACTGCATGCCTACAATTGCCAATGCTGTAAGGATAATGTTTCTTTTCATTGAATACTTTATGTTTTACATTCTACAAGATTAGAATCCTCCTCCGAATCCGCCACCTTGTCCCATATTACGCATCATCGGAATCATCATGATCATCATGAGATTATCGACGGTGAGATCAGTAGCCTCAACAACTGACAAAGCGTTCTGCTGACCAGTTGAGAAGAAGATTACTTCGTTGAATTTATTGTCTGTTACCTTTGCATAAGCCTGAATTGAGCCGCCCTGCTGCTGGAACATGTTAGGAAGTTGCAGACGACGAATGCCATCAGCTCCGACTTTTGGTTCTGGCATAGCAAAACCTCCCATACCGCCACCACCGTCGGTCTGAACAAATTCGATAAGGCTCTTATATTCCTTCATTGCTTCGATATCAGCCTTGATAGCTGCTACCTTATCAGCACTTGGAGTGAGGGTTGTATAGGTCTTGATGCTCTTGAGCGATTTTACCATCTCGCCCATATCAGGCATACCAGGCATTCCGCCTCCACCCTGTGCTGGCATTTGACCAAACATATCGACCATACGCTTCACGTCTGCCATCATGTCTTCGGTCTTCATTCCCTGACCTTTGTACTTTGTTACTAATGCACTACCAGTCTGTGCGTTTGCTGTCACTGCGAACAATGCGATGAGCACTGTCAAGATTGATTTCATAACTTTCATAATTGTTTTAATTTTAAAGTTAAAAAAAGGTTGATAATTAGGTTGATTAAATATTCAATTTACTTGAATCTACTGCCTTGAAACTCATATCGAGACCTTTCACGCTGTGGGTCAAAGCGCCTACGGAAACGAAATCGACTCCACACTCAGCATAGTCGCGAATGGTGTCGAAGGTGATTCCTCCTGATGATTCCGTCTCGTATTTTCCATCAATCAAAGCCACAGCCCGACGAGTATCTTCAGGTGTGAAGTTGTCTAACATGATACGGTCAACCCCACCTACACGCAACACTTCGTTCAACTCGTCAAATCCGCGTACTTCGATTTCTATCTTCAAATCTTTGCCTTTTGCCTCAAGATACTGATGACAACGTGTGATAGCATTCTCAATACCTCCTGCAAAGTCAATATGGTTGTCCTTCAGCAGAATCATATCGAACAGACCTATGCGGTGATTGACACCTCCTCCGATTTTCACAGCCTCTTTCTCAAGCATACGCATACCTGGAGTTGTCTTACGGGTGTCGAGCACACGCGTTTTCGTTCCTTCCAGACGTTTCACATAGCGGTTGGTCATCGTAGCGATGCCACTCATGCGTTGCAGGATGTTCAGCATCAGACGTTCGGTCTGCAAAAGACTTTGAATCTTACCCTTCACACTCATCACAATATCTCCAGGTTTCACATGAGCACCATCGTGGATATACACCTCTACTTGCAATGTTGGGTCGAAACGATGGAATACTTGCTTGGCAATCTGTTCACCTGCAAAGATACCCTCCTCCTTGATCAAGAGTTTGGATTCGCTTACAGCATCAGCTGGAATGCAACACAATGTTGTGTGGTCACCATCTCCGATATCCTCTGCAAAAGCGAGATCTATCAGGCGGTCGTTGAGTTCTTCTACTGATAACATAGTATTTCTAAATTGAAATTACGATTGCAAAGATAAGGAAAAAAAATGAATCACCATCTTTTCATGTCGAAAAAAAACAGATTGAAGCCAAAAAGCCACCCAAAAGGGTGGCAAACACAAAGTATTAACCTATTTATACGATTATTCGTCTATCGTAACTGCTGTTCCGCTACATGCCACTAAGAGCATGCTGGCACTCTGACCGATGGTCTCGTAATCGAAATCAATACCGACCACAGCATTAGCGCCCAACTGCTGAGCACGTTCTTTCAATTCACTCAAGGCAGTCATCTTTGCTTCTGCTAAAGTGTTCTCGTAGCCGCGTGAACGACCACCAAAGAAATCATGAAAACCTGCTACAAAATCTTTCAAGACGTTTGCTGCAATAATTGTCTCACTTGTTACGACACCATAATATTTCTTGATTGGGTGTCCCTCGATGGTTGGAGTTGTTGATGTAATCATAATCGTCTGGTATTTTAACTATTTATACTGTTTTTCTACCGTTTTTGTTGATTAGACGAAGAAACAACAGAAAAACTACAGAAAATTTAAAAAATTATTTGATTCTTTTTGCTGCCCCTAAAGAAATTTCTTTTTCCCCCTAGGGGGATTCTATGTTGCAAGCCTTGCAACAGAAATTCCCCTTAAGGGAAAATTTTGTTACCCCTAGGGGCTGCAAATATTATACCTAATCCATTGTCCCTATTTCTGGAAAAGATGCCTCATCGAAGAAGAGTAGTGAATTATTTTTTTAACAGCTGAGAAAGTTCGTCGATCATCGACTGAGGAACGGGTGTGACAGCATCAGTTGCAACCGATTGAACAAAATGGGGATTCTCTTCACGATAAACCTGCACCATTCGTTGTTCGGGCACAAACAAAGTTGAGAAACGCACATTAGCCAAACGGTCACAGAATTTGAGAATGGAAGCAAAAGGGGTGGTACGAATCCCTTGATAGTATGACTCCCCTGCCCTTTCTGCTCTGGTGCGCCCTTTATCATTTGTGAGCGCATAAACCATCTCGGCTGCTTCGACCTCATGAATCAAACATCCCTGCTGATTGAGTTGCTGGAGCAGTTTCTTCAGGTCGTTATAAGTGATGCGTGTATCCTCGAGCGAATCATGGAAATAAATAGCAGCATAGAGGGTCTCGATGTTGTCTTCGTCCATCGGGATTTCGTCTGAAAAACGGGTCAGGTATGAAGCAGCCAAACGTAGATGGAACGCATAGGGAAGGTCGTGCCCATAGAACTGATTGACGGACGCATGCAGTTTGGAAGCTCTTGTTGCAATAAGGTCAATGTGTGCCTGATGGGCAGCAAGCAATGAGGTTCTCATTATTATATGGATTTAGAATCTATGTTCGATTTGCCAGAAAGCCTTCGGGAGATAGTCAATCAAATCTGTTGCAATAAGACTTTCCTGTGTGAGGTCAGCAGCTGCCAAATCACCAGCTAAACCATGTATATAGGTAGCAAGGAGGGAAGCTTGAAGTGAAGAATAGTCTTGTGCTAACAGCGAGAGGATGATACCCGACAGCACATCACCACTTCCTGCAGTTGCCATTCCCGGGTTGCCTGTAATATTGAAGATAACATCTCCTTCTGGTGTAACGATTGCGGAATTGGCTCCTTTCACGATGACATAGATATGATAGCGTTGAGCAAGCTGACGTGTGAGCTGCAGCTCCTCGTAACTGTTCGAAGTAGCACCTATCAGTCCTCTCAGTTCTTTCTTATGAGGGGTAAGGATGGCATCTTGTGGTATCTTATTCATCAACTCAGGATGACTGCCGAGAATGTTGAGAGCATCTGCATCGAGCACCAATGGACCTTGATGGTAGTGTAACTGCTGAGAGAAGGCACGTACCGTTGCTTCTTCTGTTCCAATTCCCGGACCTATAGCTAATGCGTTGAACGACGTAGTCTCAAACGGTGTGGTGAAATAACTTGCCTGACGTTCGATATGAAGGATCGCTTCGGGAACTGTAATCTGTAATGGTATCAGGTTGGCAATTGGAGTATGAACCGTCAGTTTTCCGGCTCCACTACGCATACATGCCTTCGAAGCCATGATGGCTGCACCACCCATTCCCTCCTTTCCAGCAATCAGACAAGCATGCCCGAAAGTTCCTTTATGAGAGAAACGCGGACGGGTTTTCAGCATCGCAACAGCATCTGTCTCCTCAAATAAATAATAAGGTGTAGTGGTGACATCGCTAAGCGGATCATGCAATCCGATGTCGAGCACTTCCAACTTTCCTACATAATGCTCGTTCTCCGCAAAAAGAAAAGCTAGTTTATTATACTG
>Ga0247611_10002227_pt1 | contig 32119 bp, 28 predicted proteins | sample 177DNAGHGhighgp2_FD_192422 | JGI IMG/M metagenome (GOLD analysis project Ga0247611, IMG submission 192422) | Sheep rumen microbial communities from Palmerston North, Manawatu-Wanganui, New Zealand - 1770 DNA GHGhigh gp2 | ecosystem: Host-associated > Mammals > Digestive system > Stomach > Rumen... | reverse complement strand
ACTAGAGATGAAGCAAAAGAAATAATAGAAAAGCTTGGTGGAAATGTAAGTTCCAGTGTAAGCAAGAAAACAGATTATGTATTAGTAGGTAGTGAACCAGGTTCAAAATATGATAAAGCATTAGAACTTGGTGTTAAAATACTATCAGAAGATGATTTTAAGAAAATGATAGGAGAATAACCATGGATAAAATAATAGTAAAAGGAGCAAGAGAAAACAATTTAAAAAATGTTAATGTAACTCTTCCTAAAAACAAGTTAATAGTTATGACTGGCTTATCAGGAAGCGGAAAATCAAGTCTTGCTTTTGATACTATATATCAAGAAGGACAAAGGCGTTATGTTGAAAGCTTATCAACATATGCGCGCCAATTTCTAGGCGGTATGAATAAGCCAGATGTTGATTCTATAGAAGGCTTATCACCAGCTATATCAATTGATCAAAAATCAACATCTAATAACCCGAGATCTACTGTAGGTACAGTTACAGAAATATATGATTATTTAAGAGTATTATACGCAAGAATAGGTACTCCATATTGTCCTATTCATCACGAACCAATAAAAGCTCAAAGTATTGATGAAATGGTTAATTTCATCTTAAAGCTTGGGAATGGTTCTAAAATACAAATTATGGCACCACTTGTTGTAAATAGTAAGGGTACTCATAAAAAGATTTTAGATGATGCTCTAAAAGATGGTTTTACAAGAGCTAAGATTGATGGAGATATGTTTGAATTAGATGATGAAATCAATCTAGATAAAAACATTAAACATAATATAAGTATTGTAATTGATAGAATAATAGTTAAAGAAGAAAATAAATCTAGAATATTTGAATCAGTAGAGCTTTGCCTTAAAAAAGCGCAAGGTAAGGTCGTTATCTACAATTTAGATAAAGATGAAGAAGTAATGTTAAATAGTAATTATACATGTAAATATTGTGGTTACTCTATACCTAGCTTAGAACCATCAATGTTTAGTTTTAACTCACCTCTTGGTGCTTGTCCTGATTGTTCAGGCTTAGGCTTTAAACAAAGAATAAGTGAAGATTTATGCCTAGATAGAGATAAATCTATTAATGAAGGAGCAATCATTCCAATTAAGAATCAAGAAGAAACAAATATTCAAAAAAACGAACTTAAAACAGTATGTAAGTTCTATGATATTAATATGGATATTCCATTTAATAAAATACCTAGAGAGAAACAAGAATATATCTTATATGGTAGTAAAGATATCATAGATTTTAATATAGTATCATCTAGTGGTAGAGTTAATAAAACATCAAAATTCTTTGAAGGTATATTAACAAACTTAGAGAGAAGATTCTTTGAAACTACATCTGAATGGATTAAAGAATGGTTAGAAAAGTTTGTCATAGAAACAACTTGTCCATCGTGTCACGGTATGCGTTTAAAAGAAGCTATGCTTAATGTATTTATTAACAATAAGAATATTTATGATTTAACCGCCATGCCTATAGATGAGTTATATGATTTTCTTTATAGTTTAGAACTTGATGAAGAGAAAAAACAAATAGCTTCCTTACTTCTTCAAGAAATTAAATCAAGATTAAGTTTCTTAAAGGATGTAGGATTAAAATATTTAACATTATCAAGAACAGCTGGTTCTTTATCAGGTGGTGAAGCCCAAAGAATTAGACTTGCTACTCAAATAGGTTCACCTCTAACAGGTATTTTATACGTACTTGATGAACCATCAATAGGCTTACACCAACGTGATAATGATATGCTTATAACATCACTAGAAAAGATGAGGGACTTAGGAAATACATTAATAGTTGTAGAACATGATGATGAAATCATGAGAAGAAGTGACTACATTGTTGATGTTGGACCTTACGCAGGTATTCATGGTGGAGAAATTGTGGCATGTGGTACTCCAGAAGAAGTAATGGATAACCCTAATAGTATTACAGGTAAATTCTTAAAAGGAATTGAAAAAATAGATGTACCTAAAGAAAGAAGAAAGGGGAGTGGAAAATATTTAGAAGTTATTGGAGCTTCCTGCAATAACTTAAAAAATATTGATGTAAAATTCCCACTTAATACTTTTATTTGTGTTACTGGTGTATCAGGTTCTGGTAAATCTAGCTTAGTAAATGAAGTACTTATGAAAAACATAAGTAATAAATTATATAAAGTTAAAACAGATGCTGGTAAATGCAAAGAAATTAAAGGTATAGAAAATATTGAAAAGATTGTTGAAATATCACAAGATCCAATAGGAAGAAGTCCAAGAAGTAATCCAGCAACATATACTCAAGTATTTGATGATATAAGAGATTTATTTAGTCAAACTAATGACGCTAAAATGAGAGGATTTGATAAAGGAAGATTCTCATTTAACGTTAAAGGAGGAAGATGTGAATCTTGTTGGGGAGATGGAGTAAAGCGCATAAGTATGCAATTTTTACCTGATGTATATGTTCCTTGTAATGTATGCGGTGGTAAAAGATATAATAGTGAAACATTAGAAATTAAATTTAAAGGTAAAAACATTTCTGATGTCTTAGATATGACTATTGATGAAGCTTATGATTTATTTATCAATCAACCTAAAATAAAAGCAAAGCTACAAACTCTAAAAGAGGTTGGTTTAGGTTATATGAAGCTAGGTCAACCAGCTCCAACACTATCAGGTGGTGAAGCACAAAGAGTAAAGCTTGCTAGTGAGCTACAAAAAAGAATCACAGGTAAAACTTTATACATCCTAGATGAACCTACTACAGGCTTACATGCTTATGATGTAAGAAATATTATAGAAGTATTACAAAAGATAGTAGATGCAGGTGGTAGTGTTATAGTTATTGAGCATAACCTAGATATGATAAAATGTGCTGATTATATTATTGATTTAGGTCCTGAAGGCGGTAATGGTGGCGGTAAAGTAATAGCTACTGGTACACCTGAAGAAATAGTAAAAGTAAAGAAGAGTTTCACAGGGCAATATTTAAAGAAGGTTTTATAACGGATATAGAATTAATAATTAAACCATATAATAGTACTTATACAAATACTATTTTAAGCTGGACTAATAATGAAGAATCATTTTATAGATGGAGCGCAGGAGTACTAGGTACTTATCCTATAGATAGTATTAAATTTAACGAAAGGATAAAAGAATTAAAAAGCTCTAAATTATTTTATCCTTATGTTGTTAAATTAAATAATGAAACTATAGGCTTCTTTACATTAAGATATAGAGAAGAAATAGTTAATGATTTAACTATAGGATTTGTTATATTAGATCCAAATAAAAGAGGATTAGGCTATGGCAAGAAAATGCTAGAATTAGCCATTAACCTTGCTTTTAGTAAATATAAAGCTGATAATGTTAATTTAAGGGTATTTAAAGAAAACACAGAAGCTTATAATTGCTATAAGAAGTGTGGTTTAAAAGAAAATGGTATATATGATACATATGATATTTTAGGTAATAAATGGGATGTAGTAGAACTTGAAATGAAAAATAATTTATAGGGAATTAGTTTTTAATTCCCTTTTTTTATTTGAATAAAAAAATAGTTGGTGTATAATAGTAGTGTATTTTTTAAAGGAGAGATAAATATGAAAAAATATAAAATAGGAATGTTTGTTGGAACTATTCTATTAGGATTATCTTTAGTTGGATGTAGTAAGAAGACTAGTAAGAATCCTAATACTGTAACAGAGCCTGTTACAGCTCCACAAGAAGATTTGGTTACAATTTCATTTGATACAGACGGAGGAAACACCATTTCTAGTTTAACTACTAGAAGAGGTGATTGGCTTAGAAACCCACCTGAAGATCCAACTAAAGAAGGATATACATTTAAATATTGGACTTATGAAGACTCAAAATGGGACTTTAGTATTATGACTATTGCACATAATATGACAGTTGTTGCATATTGGCAACCTAATAGCTATGCTCTTACATTAACAAAGAATATAAATGAAGCAGGTACTGTAACTGGTTCTGGAAATTTTGAGTGTGCCTCAGAAGTAACAGTAACTGCTCAATCAAATGATGGATATGAATTTGATGGTTGGTATTACAACAATCAAAGAGTATGTGAGGAAGAAACATATACATTTAATATGTTCACAAAAGATAGCGAACTTGAAGCTAGATGGAATAAATTAAAATATGCCGTAACAAAGACTAATTGGGAAATATCAGATGAGGTAGAGATAGAAAAAACACCTAAACCAGAAGGTTATATATCTGAATATGAAATTGGCACTACAATCACTTTTACAGCAACTAACATTCCTTCTGGAAAGATGCTTGAATGGGAATTACGTCCTGATGGAATAAAACAAACAGGTGGAACTTCGTTCACATTTGTTGTTCCAGCACATGACGTTGATGTTTGGATTGGCTATGCTCAACCATATTATAGGAACAATGATAAAATATTTTTCGGTTACTATCCTCAAACATTAGAAAAAGAAGAAGCAACTATTGAATCATTAAATAGTCTTGTTGGAACACCAGAAAACCCTAAAGAAGGATACACTTGGATAGATTATGGATATTATGATGAGGGAGAAGTAGATAGTTATATGTGGTATCTTGATTTAGACATTGATAAAGATGGTAGAAATGATTATAGAGGTGTTTATTTTATTCAATATAGACCATGTTACTATTTCAGTAGTTCATCAACAGATAATTCTTATCAAGATGAAAATGGATATACAACTAATACAGTTTACTGGTTCAACTATGATCCAATTGAATGGGATGTTATGATTGAATTAGATGGTAAAGTACTAATTTTAGCTAATCTATTATTGGATAGCCAAGAGTATAATCCAAGCGATAGCACAGAATCATATTACCATAATGGTGGAACTGGATATACTAATAATTATGAATTATCTAATATAAGAAAATGGCTAAACAATGACTTTTATAATACTGCATTTAATGATTTACAAAAAGCTGTAATTGTAGAAACTACAGTAGATAATAGCGTTGCTTCAACAAGCGGCAGTTCAAATAGTTATGTATGTAATAATACACGAGATAATATATTCGCATTATCATATAGTGAAGTAACTGATTATAGCCATGGGTTAAAGATAGACTCAACTCCAAGTATACTAGCCCAAGGAACTGATTACGCAAAAGTTCAAGGCCTACAGGTTGGTTCGAACGGAAATGGTAATTGGTGGCTACGTTCACCTTATGGAGGTATTGCTAACCGAGGTTATCGTGCCAGTGGCGATGGTGGAATCACCTTCTGCTCTATCCGCAACGGTCAATACGGCGTTCGTCCTGTATGCTGGATTAAACTATAAATTTATAAAATAAGGGTTTATCCCTTATTTTTTCTTTTACATTCACGGGAATGTGTGTTATAATACTTTTGATTAGGGGTAATACTATGAGCAAGAAAAAAGAAAAAGATGAAGAAAAAAAGGAAGAACAAGAAAAAGATTTAGAAGATATTGAAAACTTACTTGATGATATCGTTAATGGAGAAAAAAGTGAAGCTAGCTTAGAAGAATTTATAAGTGGACTAGATAAAAAGATCAAAAAGAAAAACAATAATAACTCTATTGCTTATATTTTTGGTTTGATTGTTCATAAAAATATATTCATTCATTTACTTCTAACATTAGTATTAAATTTTTCATTAATGTTTGCTCTACAAGGATTCTTTAAATTTGTTCAATATGATAAATTTTATATTTTTGCCTTATCAATTTTAATATTTACAGTTGTAGAATTTATCTTTAAAGTCATCTTTATAAGATTTTTCTTAAAGATAATTCTAACAACGTTTGGATTATTCTTTTTGGTATTACAAATCTTGTATGTAGAATTAATGTTTTATTTTCTACCAGGATATGGATTTGAAAGTCAAATTAATTTAGTAGTATTTGTATTCTTGTTTGCCTTATGTAGATATGTTCTAACAAGAGTATCACATAGATATTTTGCTAGATTTAAGAAGGAGTGAGACAGATGAAATTAGTATTTGAACCTGGTGCATACTTAGCCTGTGGAATTTCTATAGGTAATCTAGTTATTAGATTTTATGCACTATGTATTTTATTTGGTATGATTTTAGCAGTCATTATATCTCTTAGAGAAAGTAAAAAGCTTGGAATTAATCCTGATGATATCTTTAATGGTGGAATAATAGGCATTGTTCTTGGCGTAATAGGAGCTAGAATATATTATGTTATTTTTGCATTGGATGAATTTAGTAGTCCAGCAGAATGGTTTGCTATATGGAATGGTGGACTTGCTATACATGGTGGTATAATTGTAGCCTTTGTGTTTGCTATAATATGGTGTAAGAGAAAAAAGATTAATCTTTTAGCTGTATTTGATATGGTAGCTGTAGGCTTATTAATAGGTCAAATATGCGGTAGATGGGGCAATTTCTTCAATCAAGAAGCACATGGTGGAGAAACTACAAGAGCCTTCTTAGAATCTCTTAGATTACCAACATTTATTGTTAATCAAATGGAAATAGGTGGAACATATTACCATCCAACATTCTTATATGAATCATTATGGAATTTAATTGCTTTAATAGTTATATTAATTATTAGAAGAACAAGAACAATTCGTTTAGGTGATATAACTGGTATATATTTAATATGGTATGGTATTGGTAGATTCTTTATTGAAGGAATGCGTACAGATTCACTTATGATTGGTTCAATCAAACAAAATCAATTAATTTCAATTATATTAATAGTAGTTGGTATAGCTTATCTAATATTTAAATATGTTAAGATTAAACCAGGTTATTATAAAGATTATATTTTAGAAGAAGCTGATCCTACTATTAGTAAGGACATTATAAAGAAATTAAATGAACCTAAGAAAAAGAGTTTTATTGATAAATTATTTAATAATAATAATAAACCTACTACTAAACAAAAAGTAAAAGTAGAAAAAAAGGAAGAAATAATTGAAGAAGAAAAAACAGAAGAAGTTATAGAAGTACCAGAAGAACTAGATCAAAATGCTCCATTTAGAAAATCAAAATATATTGTTGATGACGATGATGAAGAATAAGGAGAATGATTTATGTCTTTTGCTAGCGATGTTAAAACAGAATTAACAAAAATTAAAAATGATGATTGCTGCAAAAAGGCTTTATTATCTGCTTTATTGCAGTTATCAGGAGAAGTTAGTTTAAATATAAGTGGAGCACATGTAACACTAAAAACAATGAATAATTCTATAGCTAGATTATTCATATCATTGATTAAAGATTTATATGATTTACCTATTAATATAATAATGAGTAAGCATAATTTAACTAAAAATGATGTATTTAATGTAGTTGTTGATGATGCTAAAGAAATTGTAACTGACTTACAATTACTAAATAAAGATTATCAACATTATACAAAATATACTAAAAATGATTGTTGTAAAAAAGCATACATTAGAGGAGCATTCTTAGCTAATGGTTCAGTTAATGATCCAAAGAAGAGTTATCATTTAGAAATTAAATGTAGAAATGAAGAATTAGCTATATTTATTCAAATGCTACTTAATGGTAATAGATTAAATGCTAGAATATCTAAAAGAAGAGATGAACTAATTGTCTATATAAAAGAAGCTCAAGCTATAGCTGATTTCTTATATATAGTTGGAGCTAGTAAAGCATATTTTGCTTTTGAAGATATTAGAGTAAATAAAGATATATCTAATTTAGTTAATAGAAAAAATAACTGCGAAATAGCTAATGAAGTAAAAGCTATTAACGCAGCTAAGCAACAATTAGAAGATATAAAAATATTAGAAAATAGTGAAGATGTTGATCAAAAATTAGTAGAAGTAATGAATTTAAGGAAAAACAATCCAACAGCTACGCTAGTTGAATTGTTAGAAATTTATAAAAAAGAGTACAATAAAGAAATCACTAAATCATGTTTAAATCACAGATTTAGAAGAATTCACGAATTAGCATCTGATCCTGAAGAGAAGAAATAATTAAAGTCTACTTTTAAAGCCTTTCTTATATTGTTAAGAGTTTTAATTGTTAGACTTTTTTTACCCTGTTCAATCATAGATATATATGATCTATTTAATTTGGCTTCTGTCGCAAATTTTTCTTGAGAGAATCCTAACTCTTTTCTTCTTTTTCTAATTTTCTTTCCTACTAATACATCTATATTCATAAGTAATCACCTTAGATTAATAATATCATATTTTATTTTTCTTGAAAATATTAATTATATAATATATAATAAATATAGTGTTTTAAAGGAGTGGTTAAATTGGCACGTATAATTAACCAAAATAAAGACGTAATAGTAATTTCAAAAGAAGATGAAAATAAAGCAACCGTAAGTAAAACATCTTTATTTGTTGGTATAGCTCTTGCTTTAGTAGCTGTAGCTGTATTAATTATATTAATCGTCTTTTTAACAAAGAAGGATTCAAATAATAATAATACTGTAAAAACACCTTTACTACAATATGTTGATAACTATAAAGGCAGTTCAAAGGGTGGAAATAAAATTCAACTTCTTCAAGGCGGAGATGTTAAATACATTCTAGAAGACTATAAAGGTGAATGTTATATTTTAATATATGATGTTGAATGGATGAGTAAATATGATAAGAAATCAAATGCTTATAAATCATTTGAAATAGTTGATTCATATCTAACTGGTTCAAAGAGAAGCGATGGAAAAGATCCTATTAAAGATCCATTACTACCAGCAATTGAAAATTGTGGTAAGGATGTAAGATTCTTTGTTGTAGATTTTAACTCTATTGAAAAAAGAGAACAAGATCTTCAAAAAGATCCAGTATATTTTACAATGAGTAATGGTACAGCATTCTCTAATTTAAAAGCACCAATGTTCTTCCATTATGATAATAGTAAAACATATGATTCAATGTATGATAAAGATAATGGCTTATTTTTAGCTGATGGATCTGTAGATAAAGATGGAAAAGCAAATTATACTCCAGCATACTGGGGAAGCATTATAATTGGTCAAGTAAATTACATTAATAAATTAGATAACGAAGAATAAAAAAAGGGGCAATTCCCCTTTTTCTTGCTAATATAGGAGGGTTTTATGGAAGAGAAAGAATTAGAAATTAAAAGCGAAGAATACTTTAACGAAGATTTAAAAAAGGAAGTAGCTATCAATTTAGGAATAAAGATTGAACAAGTTAATACTGTTCTATCTATGCTTAAAGAAGGTAATACTGTTCCTTTTATCGCTAGATATAGAAAAGAACAAACAGGAGCTTTAGATGAAAATCAAATTAGAGAAATCCAAACTCAATATGAATATGGTCTAGCTTTACTTAAGAGAAAAGAACAAGTAATTCGTTTAATTGATGAAAAAGGAATGTTAACTGATGAATTAAAAGAAAAGATTGAAAAGAGTCAAAAGCTTGTTGAAGTAGAAGATTTATATCGTCCATATAAAGAAAAGAAAAAGACAAAAGCAACTGAAGCTATTGCTTTAGGCTTAGAGCCTCTAGCAAAAGAGCTTTTAGCTTTCCCTACAAAAGGTTCACTAGAAAATATTGTTAATAAGTATGTTAACGAAGAAAAGAATATTACATTTGATAGTGCTATTCAAGGAGCTAAATACATTATTGCTGAAATGATTAGTGATAATGCTAATTATAGAAAATCTATTAGAACAGAATGTTATAGAACAGGTAAAATTATCACAAAGAAAAAGAAGAAAGCAGATGATCCTACTTTCCAAATGTATTATGATTATACATTAGATGTTAAAAAACTAAAAAGCCATAACATTTTAGCTATTAACCGTGGAGAAGATAAAGATGTTCTATCAGTATCTATTGAAATAGATAATGATAAAACAATAAATTATCTAAATTCTAAAGTAATTAAAAATGAAGAATCTTTTGCAACCCCTATCGTAAAAGATGCTATTGTTGATTCTTTTAATAGATTAATCTTCCCTTCAATTGAAAGAGAAGTTAGAAGTGAATTAACAGAAAGTGCTGAAGATAAAGCTATTGAAGTATTCTCAGTAAATCTAAGAAATTTATTACTTCAACCACCTATGAAAGGTAAAATGGTTTTAGGAGTTGACCCAGCCTTTAGAACTGGTTGTAAGATTGCTGTAGTAGATAAAGTAGGTAAAGTATTAGCTAAAACAGTAATTTATCAAAACCAAAAATTTGAAGGAGAAAAAGTTCCTCAAGAAAGAATTCTTGATGCTAGAAAGAAAGTAACTGATTTTATCATTAAATATGATATTGAATTAATTGCTATTGGTAATGGTACAGCTAGCCGTGAAACAGAAGAATTCATTCAAGATATTTTAAGAAACTTAAATGGTAGAAGAGTATTCTATGCTATCGTTAATGAAGCAGGAGCATCCGTTTATTCAGCTAGTAGCCTAGCACAAGAAGAATTCCCTACATATAGCGTAGAAGAACGTAGTGCTGTATCAATTGCACGTAGACTTCAAGACCCTCTATCAGAATTAGTTAAGATAGATCCAAAGAGTATTGGTGTTGGTCAATACCAACATGATGTTACTCAAAGTAAATTAAGTGATTCACTAGATTTCGTAGTATCTACAGCAGTTAACCAAGTAGGTGTTAATATCAATACCGCAAGTAAATCATTACTTGGTTATGTTTCAGGTATTAATAAAGGTATTGCCGAAAACATTGTAAAATATAGAGAAGAAAATGGTGAATTTAAGAATAGAGAACAAATTAAAAATGTTCCAAAGCTTGGACCTAAAGCTTTCGAACAAGCTGTAGGTTTCTTAAGACTTCCTGAATCTACTGAAGTATTAGATTCTACTTCAATCCACCCAGAAAGCTATAAACTAGCAAAACAATTAATTAAAGAATTAGGCATTGAAAAATTAGGTACAGAAGATACTAAGAAAATAGTAGAAAAAGCCGATATTAACGCATTAATCGCTAAATACGGTAAAGAAAATGAATATACAATTAAAGATATATTAGATGCGTTTATAGCTCCTCAAAGAGATCCACGTGATGAATTAGATAAACCATTACTTAGATGTGAAGCTTTAAGAATAGAAGACTTAAAAATAGGTCAAGAGCTACAAGGTGTAGTAAGAAATGTAGTAGATTTTGGTGTATTCGTTGATTGTGGTGTACATGAAGATGGTTTAGTACATATTTCTAAAATATCTAAAAACTACATTAAGCATCCTTCAGAAGTATTAAGTGTAGGAGATGTAGTTAAAGTTTGGGTACTTGATGTAGATCTTGTTAGACATAAGGTTAGTTTAACTATGTTACATGAATAATCTTGACTAAAAATAAAGTAGAAATAATCATTTTTTAAAAGGAAGTATTTACATTTAAGAAAAATATGTTATACTAAAAGTAGATAGAGATATCTCGTGTTGTGGCACGTAAAAGCTGTACTGCACTTGAGCAGGGTAATTATCAAGACGCTAAATATTCGGAAGAATGTTAAACCAAGCAATTAGGTTATAATTGTAGTCCACGCCAAGGACTTAAATTATTGGCGACTGATAATGTATGGAAATACATTGAAGCTGACAGCCAGCTTACAACCACACTAATATTAAATTTTTGTTAGGGCTAGAAAATAGCCCTAACTTTTTTAGGGGGAGCTTAATTTTGGGGAAAAGAATAGATGAAACAAAAAAAGCATTGAACAAAATTAATGCTGTAAATGAAATACATAAGGCTGCTATAGAATATAAAAATGAAGTACTAGGGAAAAAGTTTTTATATGTTTTTGACAATAGGTATATTGAAGTAATATTTAAAAAGAGTGATTTTAGACATTTGACAGGAGTTGACACAAAACTAGGCGCAAAAGATTTTTTTAATTATGCAGTTAATGGAAAATTAAAAGCTTCACATATATTTTTTTCTAGTGTACACCCATATGAATTACACGAGAAAAAAGTAAGACATATCCAAGACATTTCAAAACTTGCAAAAAAAGAAAGTATCATTTTGGAGGACATTTCAACAGATAAAGAATCATTCAAATTTGGAACAACGGATTTGAATTTTACAATCTTAATGGATTTATCTTATGACGATTTTGGAAACCCTGTTAACGAGTGTTACAACGTTAAATCATTAAGAGACGAGGATTGTTTTAAAAAAGCAAAAAATTGTTTCGAAGTCACTAATATTTTTGTTAAGGCTTATGGAGATAAGAAATATTCGTGTTTATTATACTCAGATCCAAGAAATAAAGTATTGCCAAAAGAACTTGAAAGCAAAATTGATGATAGTATAAAAAACGATTTTATCTTTAAGTAAAAAAGCTATTACATGATTAATCTTGACTTTATTAGAGTTTTGTTATATTATTAAATAGCGAGCACAAAGGTGCTCACCCTTGGAGTAGTACTCAAGAGGCTGAAGAGGCGCCCCTGCTAAGGGTGTAGACGGGTTTCCGTGCGAGGGTTCAAATCCCTCCTACTCCGCCACTATTGTTATTAACGGCTTTTATAAGCCGTTTTTTTGTTGTGTTAGGGTATTAACTATTCTATATTGCTTTTAATTTGAGCATAAAAAAGGTCATAGATTTTCCATGACCTATTATTATGCAAGTGATTTATAAAAAGGGTAAAATCATTTTACTAATGTTGAACTTATAATGTCTACTTCATCACCCAACTTTTTTTTGTAAGCTAGACAACTCTCACACATTTTGTATTTTTTATTTCCAATCATTACAACAAATTTATTTTCTCCTTTTATTTGCTTAAGGCATATATCACATTGATTTATGGATGTATCCTGAGAAACAATTGGGCCGCTATTCTTGTTTTGAGATGGTTGATATCCTCTAGATGCCATTATTTTTCTAAAGCTGGATCCACTGTTTGTTTGGGCTTTTGGCTTTTCTGCTTTTGTTGGCTCTTTAGTTTTGTTAAATAAAGATTGTGTTTCCTCATACACCTTTAAATATGTTCCTAATATGCTATATGTGTCGTTATAACTCGTTTGAAGATAATATTTTTTATCTTCATCAGAAAGATAACTTAAACTATCAATTGGGAGATTAATCGATTTTTGTAGTATAAAATGTACACTTGATTGAATTTTATAACATGTTTTAACTTCAAATTCATGCATAGATAAAATGGAAATAATGTCGCCACGGCAAATTATAAAATCTTTGTTAGCATCTCCTGATTCTATTAATAATTCAAACAAAGATGTTGGCAAGTATATAAAATAAGCCCTATATAGATCTCCTAGATTAGAAGGACTTTCACTATATTCAATGACCAATTCGATTGATTGATAAAAAAACATATAAATCGCCTCCTTTATCTTTTTTATATCATATGATTTAAAAAAATGAAAGGGTTAAATAGGATAATTGATTTCGAATGTATGTAGAATATCAACATTTGTTTAAACATTTGTTACAAATTTGACATAAATTGTTTAATCATAGTTCTTTCTACGGAATAAAACAATTTATTGAGCAAAAAGAAGAGAAAAAATTATAAACAAAACCGTCTTACTATGTTATAATGGAATAGGGTGTAAAAAAGATATAAAAATGGGGATTTTTATTATACCAGAAACAATTATTATCGCAATAATAAGCGCTGGACTAGGAGCATTGGTTTCATTTTTTGGGGTCTATATTTTTCAAAATTATTGAAGTTAAAGCAGATCGAAAGAATAAAGAAATTGAAAGAAAGTATAGTAAGGAAGATAGCTATTTTGATCTTAAAAGAGAAGCATATTGTAAAGAGATAAAGTATTTAGTTTATTTTAAAAAAGTATTCAACATCTCAAGCGAGCAAAGGGTTAAAAACGAAAAGACAAATGAAAAAGCAACCAAAATGTATGAAGAAGTAAAATTCACTACAGTTTTAATTAGGTTGTATTCAAGTGACGATGTATTTTATTTTTTTGAAGCACTAGTTGATAAGTATACGCGTTACGCTTTTGTCCGTGATTAAGAATTGCGCTTATCTGATGACGAAAAAAGGAAATTTAGCAAAGAAGTTTCTCTTCTAGGTAGAGTCATGAACAAAGATTTAGGATATAATGATTTTGCTTTTGAGAGAGAAGAAATAATAGAATGTCCGAAGTGTAAAACTAATCTTTCTATTTATAAATCATGCCCAAAATGCAAAATGGCTATATATGATTATTTAAATTATGAAGATAATAAAAAAAGAAGAAAAAGAAGAAGTAAAAAGCGAATAACGGCTATAATTAGCCGTTTTTTATTTGGTTTTAATAATTAATTATAATGTGTTATAATAATTATAAGGTGATACGTTATGGAATTTGAAATTGAAAAATTTATTAAGAAACAAGAAGAATTTTATGAAACTGCTCTAAGAGAAATAAAGTTTGGACATAAGGAAAGCCATTGGATGTGGTATATATTCCCTCAACTTAGAGGACTAGGGAAAACATATACAGCTTATAAATATGGAATAGAAGGAATTGAAGAAGCTAAACTTTATCTTGCTAATGATTATTTGCGTAATAATCTAATTAAAATAAGTGAAGCTTTATTAGAACTAGAGAATAATGATCCTTATGAAGTTGTTAATGACGATTATAAGAAACTAAGGTCATCTATGACTTTATTTTATGTCGCATCAAATAACGAAATTTTTAAAAAAGTTCTCGATAAATATTATGGTGGTAAACTAGATAATTTAACATTAAAAATGCTAAATGAAGGTGATACAAAATGAAAAAGAAATTGATTAATATTGCACAAATAAAAATAGGAAAAAGTGAAAAACTATATGATTATTTCTGTAATGATCTAAAAGTTGAAGAAGGGGATTTCGTTTATGTAGAAAACATTAACTTCCCTGTCTTTGTTTATGGAATAAAAAGTATTAAAGATCCTAGTGAATCACTTGCTAATAAAAGCATATTAAAAATAGTTGATATTAATAAGAATGTTAATGTTTATACAAAATATGAAGATGTTACTAAGATTAAATGTGATTGTGTTGTTAATTCATTAGGAACAAAACTAGATGTATTTGGCAGTATTTGTAAGGCTATAGTAGAAAATGCACATTCAAGTGAAATAGATGCTATGATTAAGAATAATCCTACAGCTAATGTATTTGATACATTTGTCACAAATGGTGGAGATCTTAACTGTAAAAAGGTTATTCATATTGTTATGCCATATAAATCAGACGATAGGTTTAATGAATTATTAAAACAAGCATTTTGTACTGTAATTGATAAAGCATTATCTTTAGGAATGAAAAGCATAGCCATTCCTAAAATAGGTACAGGTGCTAATGGTTATTCTATAAATGATATATATGATGCTTTAAGAGATGTAACTCTAAAGTATCAATATACGGATGGAATAACATTAGATATTATCAATTTATTATATGATACATCAGCATCTAATGTAGCTAGAGAAAGACATTACGCAACTAGACAAAAAGTAATTGATAGAATTGATAAAGATCGTGTATTCGATTCTATGTTTGAAGAACATCTTGAAAGGCCTAGAAGAGTAAGAGAAGAAATAGATTATGATAATTTTGATGAGAGAATGTTTAAATATGATATTTCATACATTTTCGCATTAATTAATCATAAATATAAAAAGAGCGATGAATATGATTATGATGTTGATGATGAAAAACCATATCCTTTTGATTTTGCCGAAGAATATGGTAAAGATCATAAAGTTATGAATAGAGTAGGTTCGTTTTATTCAAAGGATATGAGAAAGAATTTAAGAAGAGGGAAGAAAACTCTTAAGAAAACAGACTGCTTTAGACTAGCCTATCTAGAAGGAATGAATTTTACTACAATAATTCAGTTTATGCAAATAGCAGGTTTCTCTTTTGCTCCTATATCTAAAAATGATTTAGATTTGGAAGTATTTAAGTACATTTATGAGAACGATGGTTTTACAAAAGGCCAACAACATTTTGAAAAGAATATTGTAAAAATGTCAAGTCAAGGTATTTACATCATAGATGTAATAGTTAATGATTTAGTTTAAAAAAAATGGAGGGTGTCATTTTGGGCACCTTTTTTATTTGCCTTAAAAACTCGTGTTATACTAAAGGTGAAATAAAGAAAAAGTGTATCTTAATGTTAGCCTAAGAACAAATACCTTTCTCTTTCTAAATTAATGTTTATTCATATTTCTACCATACCTTTCTAGTTAATATATATTCTCAGTTCTTAGGCTAACACTAGTGTACACTTAATAAAAATAAAAGGAGTGATTTAAATGAAATCAAGAGTAAATAGAAGAATTAATAATACAAGAGGAAAAAACAATAATTCCTTATATATTAGGAAGCAAGGATTTAAAAGTGAATCAAGAGATAAAGCGTTAGGATACTGTTGCCATCATCAAGTATATGTTGGTGAGAGATTGTTTGAAATAAAAAAATGTAGCAACTGTAAAAGATTTATAGTTCTACAAAGTATATAGGAGGTAATTAATATGTTAGGAGCAATAATAGGAGATATCGTAGGAAGCGTATATGAATTTAATAATATAAGAACAAAAGAATTTCCATTATTTAGTAAAAATTCAAGAGCAACAGATGATTCAATTATGAGTTTAGCTGTCCTTGATATATTACAAAATAATAATATTAATGATAAAGATAAAATAATCGATACATTAAAAAGTTGGGGAAGAACTTATCCTGATAGAGGATATGGAGGAAGATTTAGAAGATGGTTATTCTCTGATGATAGAGAAGCATATAATTCATTTGGTAACGGAAGTGCTATGAGAATAAGTGCAGTAGCTTGGTATGCTAATAATCCTGATGAAATAATTGATTATGCAAAAAAAGTAACAGAAGTTACTCATAATCATCATGCAGGTATTCGTGGAGCAATCGTTACAGCTATGTGTATATATTATGCAAGAACAGGCAAAACAAAAGAGCAAATTAAAGAATATGTAGAAAAGTACTACAATATTAACTTTGATTATGAAGAATTAAGAAAACACTATGGATTTTATGAAACATGTCCTGAATCTGTGCCACAAGCAATATACTGTTTCTTGATTTCTAATAGCTTTGAAGATTGCATTAGAACAACAATCTCAATTGGTGGAGATTGTGATACAACTGCAGCTATAAGCTGTGCAATCGCAGAAGCATATTATAAAGATGAATTTGATGATAACTATTGGTTAGATAAAATTAAAAATAGGCTTCCTGAAGCCATTAACGGTCATGATGCACTTGAATTATTAGAAAACTATCTTAAAAGAAAAAAAGAAATTAGAGATGCAGAAAAGAAAATTAGTGAAGAAGCTGATAAAGGATTAGATTTTTGCCAAAAAGGAGAACTAAAAAGAGGAATAAAACATCTTTTAATAGCAGCTGAAAAGAATGATATTAATGCAATAACAAATCTTGGGCATGCTTATAAATTAGCTGGAGATTATAAAGAAGCATTTAAATGGACATTAAAAGCAGCTGAACTTGGACAAAAAGTTGCAATGTCGAATCTAGCAATAATGTATAAATGCGGTCAAGGGGTTGAGTGTAATGCAGAAGAAGCAGCTAAATGGGGTAAAAAGCTTGTTGAACTTGGAGAGATAGATGATGGATATAATACAATTGTTATGGCTTATTCATATGTAAAAGATGAAAAGCAACAAGACTTTAACAAAGCATTTGAATATGCTTTAGAAGGAAGCAAAATAATAATGGAGAAAAATCCTAATCCAAAAAAAGGAGATCCTTGTGAAACAGTTATGCAATTAGCTTTATGTTACGAATTTGGAAGAGGAACAAAAAACAATCAAAAAAAATCAATAAAGTATTATGAATATTGTTCTAAATGTGGTCTAGGAATTGCTTCATATAATCTAGCTTGTGTATATGCCTACCCTGAAGACGAAACACTATTTGATATAAAAAAAGCATTAGACTATTATTATGACGCTATAGAAGAAGGCTATACAGATGCATATTATCAATTAGGTTATCTTTATCAACAAGGTGAAAAAGTGCAAAAAGATTTAGATTTAGCTAAGTTCTTTTATGCAAATGCTATAAGGCTTGGAAACGGCAAGCAACATTACGAAAATGCAATAGAGAATTTAAAAGAAATATCAGAAGAGGATGCTTTAAGAGTACAATCTGGTAAATATTCATTTCTAATAGATTAAAAAGGAGGAATACATATGTCAAAGAAACGTTCTATAAAAATAAACTGTCAAAAGTGTAATAAAGAATTTGAAATAACAATATATGATTCTATAAATGTTGATATTGATCCTGATTTAAGAGAAGAATTCTTGTCTAATAGAATTTATTTCCATAAATGCCCTCATTGCGGTGAAATCCATTTTTTCCCAATGCCAGTTTTATATCATGATATGACACATAAATTCATGGTTCAAGGCGGTTCATTAATAGATGCATATGACTTTTATAATATGAGCTTAAAGATGAATGATGAATTCAGTCAAATGGCACAAATTACAAAAGTTGGAACAACAAATATAAGAGATTCAGTTGAAAAAGTTGTTGCATTAGAAAATGGACTTGATCATAGAGTAGTAACAATATATAGAATATTAGAATCAATGCGATATGTGAGCTATGCAAAAGAGCATAACTTCCCAAAACTATGTTCTTCATATCTTTGCTATGATGATGATAAAGATATAGCAATATTTCTTGAATTAGAAAATGGTGAACAAGAAAAAACAATTAGCAAGAAAATAAATATGGAAGAATATAGAAAAGTCGAAGAAGAAGTAAAGAAATTAGGACTTCTTGATGGTTCTTGCCCATTCATGTTTAATGATGAATATGCTAAATTACTTATTAAATATTCTCAAGAATCAAGGACTTTATATAGAAAGTTAACTCCAGAAATAGCAATATTTAAGCCAAAAAAAGGAGCCCCATTCTTCGCAAAAATACCAGTTTTTAATGAAAGACTATATAAAGATAATGATATGGTAATATGTAGTGATGGTAATAGAATTATGGAAGGAACAATCTATAAAGTTATTAATGATATGACTATATATGAAATGCCTTTTGATTATAAAAATGCACCATATATCTTAAAAAAGCAAAGCAAGAATGGTTTAGAAACAAGCGAGAATTCTAATACGCTATTAGATAATAAAGATTTTCTTGATGCTTTAATCAAGTTTGACGAAAAGAGAAAAGACTTTCCTTATGATCTTGAAAGGAATTCAAGTGCTATTTTAGGGATGACTGCAAAATTGTTTAGAAATGGTATTCAACAAAACGCACTTACATATACCAATAAAAACAAAAATTATTTATGTGTATATCTAGATCAAAGTAACGTTCCTGAAGAATATAATGGAAATATTGTGAGTAATCTAGTGTTTAAATTTGAAGATATTGTTTCATATGCTATTAATGAACCGCAAAAATATGCTGGTATTTTAATTAATCCGGATAAAGACAATATAGTACTAGAAACAGCAAATCTAGTTAATTTATATCTACCAGATAGAATTTTAACTAATGACGAAAGAACAATCAATGTATTACAAAACATAAATGAAAAAGAAATAGAGTACATAGGTGAAGATAATTATAAATATATTGCGATGGTATATTTTGAAAATAAAAATCCAAAAGAAATTTCAAAGGAAGTAAATCTTGGTTCAGAAGTTATAGGTAGAGGATTAACAGAAGGATATAAGAGATTAAGAGAAATAATTACATGTAATTATTAAGGAGGAATAAAAATGACAGTAGAAGATGCTAAAGAAGCAATTAATGATTTAAAAACAAGAGGACTAACTGATGAACAAATATGTGAATCGTTATTAAGTATGTATAGAGATGATAAATTAGATTTGGATCAATTAGAAGCTTTAGCAAAGTTAGTAGGATATGATCTTGAAAAAGGCTTTATTGAGGCAGAAAAGCGTAGGTTGAAACAATCTGATCTATCATATATTACAGGTATGAAATTATCAGTAATTGAAGAAATTCATCTAATAAAAAAAATAATACCTTCAATTACTGATGAAGTTATTAAAGAAGATCTAATAGAAGCATTATATTGTTTAAGATATGCTTTATCAGATGAAACAATAGATTATCTAAAAGAAAAAAGAGATGATTTAAGATGGATAATCATAGATAAAAGAAAAGAAGAATACAATATTACAAATAAAAAAATAAAATGTTTAAGTTGCAAATATGGAGTTGTATTTAACCCATATGACACATGGTGTTTGATGTATGACTCAAAACCAAAGGGAATATTAAAAGAAGAAAAAGACTGCCCATATTATTGTAAAACAGCATATAAAAGCATAATAGAGGAACTAAATAAGGAGGAATAATATGAGATTATTAGTATTTGAAGAAGGAAAAAAACATGTATATGAAATAAATAATAAAGAAGATTTAATCGAGGGAATAAAAGACTTTGTACAGTTATTCATACCAGAAGATGATGAACTATTATATGATTTATACAAAAATAGTGAATACGAAGAACTAAAAGAAGAATTTGTAAAACTAAACCAAATAAATTTAAATTATCTAGATAGTAGAAAGATGGACGAAGATGAGAGATCATTATCTTTCATAAAAATGCTACATAATAACATCTCAACAAAAGAAGCAATTGAACTATTAGAGAAAATAGAGAAAATGGATAATTTAAGCGATATTTGCCATGAAATAGATGAATTTGTAAGAATCTTTAAAATGGCAGATTATGATATAGAAATGTTAATTAGATAAGAAGCAATAATCATCATTTTAAATTTGATAAAAAAGCATTTTTGTCTATTATTTATCAAATAATAGGTTATTTGAGACAAATATGCTTAAAATAACAACTTATAAAATGTCAATTTTATAAAAAGTGTGGTATAATGAAGGCTGGATTTAGTGTTATTAATTATTACGATTTAAAACGGTAGACTTATGATAATTATTAATCATAAGCGGTATATAAATGTGAAAGGCTTGGTAAATTATAATGACTGCATTAACATTTGCGACCCAAGAAGGCAAAGCATATTATTACAATAATATAACTGATTTTATTAGTGATTCTACAGATGAAATATTGGGAAAATTGGTAAAACACTCATTTGAAGTAAACGTTGAACAGACAAACGCATGGAACAACCAAATCAACGAATTGAAAATAAAATTAAATCAATGCTCTGTTGAGGGAGACATAATTTTTGAATACGATATAGTGCGTTTAGGGAAAAGAATTGACGTTATATTGCTTATAAGACATATGGTTTTCTCACTAGAATTTAAAAATGGCAAAAATATTTATACAGCTGAAGATGCAAAACAAGCTGAGGATTATGCTATTGACATAAAGAATTTTCATAAAGAATCAGAAAATTTGTATGTTTGTCCTATATTAATTGCGACAAATGCGAAGGAAATAAAGAATCAAGTTATTGATGCTTATTCAGACAAACAGGTTAGACTTCAAAAAGAGAATATAGAGACTTTTGTTGACAAGATTAATTTAGTAAGCGAGATTTACGGAGATGACAAAAAAATAGACTTTTTCAAATGGTATAATTCGCCATATAATCCGACACCGTCAATTATTGATGCAGCCGTTCAAGCTTTTCAAACACATAATCTTACAGAAATCGCAAGATCTGAAGCAGGACAAGAGAATATTGAAAAATGTGAAGAAGCCATTAATATGGTTATAGATTATGCTAAGGAGAATAACGAAAAGTGTATTTGCTTCGTTACTGGTGTTCCAGGTGCTGGAAAAACACTTGTTGGTTTAGATGTAGTAACGAAAAACCTTTCAAGAAGCAAAGATTCGTTGAGTGTATATTTGTCTGGCAACGGGCCTTTAGTAGAGGTTTTAAGAGAAGCACTGGTAAAAAGTTCAAAAGAATCAGGCATATGTACTAAGCAAAATATAAGTAATACTGCTGTAAAATTGTTAATACAGGGTAGTTTTGAGTTTAGAAAGTATTATATGAGTGAAAAATCTGCACCAGCAGAGCGCATTTTAATATTTGATGAAGCACAAAGGGTTTGGAATAAAGAAAAAATGAAGGATTGGACTTCCAAAAAAATGAATATTGAGTTGGATGTAAGCGAGCCATATTTCTTGGTAGATGTAATGAATCGTCATGAGGGATGGGCTGTAGTTGTATGTTTGGTCGGATTAGGACAAGATATATACAATGGTGAAGCAGGTATAAATGAATGGTTTAAAACCGTAATAAATGATTTTCCAAACTGGAAGATATTCTATTCAAAAAAAATATTTTCACAAACAGAAGACAAAAAAATAGATAAAGAAATGATTTCAAATTATAAAAATGCGATTGATAATGCTTGTTTACATTTAAACACTTCTTTACGTTTTTTTAGGACCGATAAGCAGAGTTCATTTGTTGATTCGTTGCTTAATAATGATAATATACGAGCCAAAGAGATATATAATTCTATGAAAGAAAAATACAAGATTTACATTTCAAGGGATATAAAAGAAGCAAAAAAATGGTGTAAATCACAGGTGCGAGGTTCACAAAGATGTGGTGTTATAGCTTGTAGTAGTGCACAAAGATTAAAACCAGAAGGAATTTATGTTCCAAAGGATATAGATGTAAAAAAATGGTTTTTAGCTCCAACTGAAGATTTGCGCTCTTCAAACATGATGGAAGTTGTAGCTAGTGAATTTAAAGTACAAGGGCTAGAGATAGATTGGGCTGTTGTATGCTGGGATGCCGATCTAAGAAGAAGTAATAAAAGAAATGAATGGGATTATTATAATTTCAGAGGAACAGAATGGCTTCATAGAAGAAATGAAGACCAAAAAAGATATCTTTTAAATGCATATAGGGTGTTATTAACAAGAGCAAGGCAAGGAATGGTTATTTTTGTTTCTGAAGGGACAAACAAAGATGAAGATAAAACTAGAAACAGCCAGTTTTATGACGATATTTATGAGTATTTATTATCATGTGGCATAGAAAAATTATGAAAGGGTGGTATAAAATATGGCATATTTGGATAGAATTGTTGATATTTACAAAAAAGAAGAAAATGACGGAATAATCGAATCGTCACTAGAAACAGTAAAAACTGCTGCTCTTTTTATGTTTTATCATTATTATAATGCCGATGTTACAAAACTCGATGATTTGAATAATCAATTTTGCTTTTTAACAGGAGATATCGCAGATATAATTGCTATTAATTATAACTATTATGAAGACAACACAATCGATTTTATCACTGTTTTGCCAGCTAGTATAATGACAAACTTAGACAGATTAGATTTTACAAAAATATATAATGATTTTTTAAAGAGAATTAATGAAGTTGTAGCAAATGTAATTGTTAGAAACGAAAATCAAAAAAATGGTCGAATATTAGACAAATTTGATGAATTTGAAGTTGATGACAATACACAGTTTAATGTTGTTATTTTATGTAATTACCCGGTTAGTATTGAAAACAAATTATGGTATCAAAAAGGAGCAAATGATTTTATTGTAAAAAATAATAAAATCCATTTCCAAATATTATTTGAAGACGATATTTTGGAGGAAGTATCTGATGTTGAATCCCCAAAAGATTCTGTGCAAAAAGGAGAATTAGTTCTTTTTGATAGTTCGGTTTCATTTTTTGGAAAAGAAAAATCGTTTCTGTGTTTTATTTCTGCCAAATCTTTAAAAGATAACTATCTATTATATAGTACGCATGGATTGTTTGCTAGTAATCTAAGATATTATGTAAAATCAGCAAAAATAGATTCACAAATTATTAATACGATCAATGAAGAACCAGAAAACTTTTGCTATTTTAACAATGGTATTATTATTACATGTGACGATTATATTATTGAAAAAAACAGGATAAAGTTAATGAACTTTTCGATTGTAAACGGGGGACAAACAACAAATTTAATAGGCAGAACACCGTTTGAAAAAGATTTTGCTGTGATGTGCAAAGTTATAAAAAATAAGTATTCTAATCAGTTAGACAAGGTGGATTTTTTATCAAAGGTTGCTGAGGCGTCGAATACGCAAAAACCAATCAAGGCGAAAGACTTGATTGCAAACCGTAAAGAACAACGTCTTCTTAAAATACAATTTGAAGAAGCTAATATGTTCCTTCAGGTAAAAAGAGGCGAAAAAATTACAAAGGATATTTATAGTGAGCCGTGGCAGAATGCTGCTAATGACAATGTAGCTCAAATGATTTATTCGTTGGTATATCAATGTCCTGGATCAGCTAAAAACAGCAAATCAAAATTGTTAGAAAATGAAAAAACTTATTCTAGACTTTTTTCTCCAATTTATAATTCGCTTATGTTTGTATCATTGCAGCATCTTAAAGTAGGGTTTAATAATTGGGTGAAGAAATTAAAAAAAGTAGAAAAATATGGTTCCTCAAAACTTGGCTTAGGGAAAAACGGAGATTTGCTAATTGTCGGGATTACCGGATTAATATATAAACTATTAAGTAATGATGATTTGTTCTCTAAGATTTGTTCATATAAAAAAGCAGAAATAAATAATGAAAACGAAGATTTAAAATTTTTAATTAGTCAAAATGATATTGGTGAGTTACCATTGTTTAATTCGGACTTAATTAATAACATTGGCAAAAGCACATTTTTTAATTATTTTGAATTGATATTTGTTAATATACTAATTCCTGCATATGATTCTTTCAAGAAGGATTATCCTACATATTCGTATGGTAATTTTGCAAAAACAGATTCATATTATTACAAATATGTTGTACCAGCTACTGTTTTATTTGTAAAAGAATCAAAAGATCAATTTAATTATGCAGACATATTTGATTTTAGCAAGTCGACTCACGTTATTATTGATAGATCAAGTTCATTTAATGATTATAAACCTGGACTAGAAGAAGAACTTAAAGAATATAGGACTAGAACATCGAAAAACCTTGGTGTCCCTGCATATGAGGTTTTTAAAAACAATCAAATGGCTTCTATTATCCGTTTTAAGATTAGAAAAATAGACGAATTAAGGAGCACAGCAAAAATGTCTGAGATTCAATGCGAAAAATATGGTGAAGCTATTTGTAAAATAGTGGCTAAATATGCAGATGTTTCGGATTATAAGAGCGAGTGATTATATGGAATCAAATAATGAAATAATTGTAAAACTAAATAAAAAACAATTAACAGACATTTTTGAATCTTTTTTGTTGCAATCAAACTTTGCAATAGAAAGCAAGGATTACAATAATGATCATCTTTATGTAAAAATTAATGACGGGGCACGTAAATTTGATTTGTATTTTATTTTAAAAAATATTTCTAGCAGTGGTTGGAAAGATAATTATGACATTCAAAGAATTCAAATTGGAAATATAAAAGATAAATTAGTGACTACTAATAAAAGAAGAACACATATGCTATGTGGGTTAACGTATTATAAGGATAAATACATACTGGTGGTATGGAATTCTTATCTTTATACTGGTCATACAACTAATCGTTCTTGCTATATTTATACGGATACAATAAAAAAATGTCATGAAAAAGGATATGTTTTTTCGCATGAATTCGATCAAGAAATATGGCTGTGTGATAGTAGTAAATTTGGATTATTAATTAGAGATTATATTAGTTATAACTATGTGGAGTGATTGAATAATGGTATTGGATAAGAATTTTAAATATATAGATTTATTTGCTGGCATCGGCGGATTTCATTGTGCTATGGACAAGTATTCTAAAGGAAAAGCAAAATGTATAATGGCATCTGAGATAAATATTGATGCAAAAAAAACATATGAAAAACATTTTAAAATGGAAGTTTTAGGCGATATTACTAAAATTGAAAAAAAATTAATAAAAGAAGAGTTTGATGTTGTATGCGGAGGATTTCCTTGCCAAACATTTTCAAAGGCAGGCATGCAAAAGGGATTTGGAGATCCAAGAGGCACGCTGTTTAAAGAGATTATCAGATTATCTGAGAATGACGATGTAACGAAGCAACCTAAAATAATGATTTTGGAAAATGTAAGAAATTTAATAACTCATGATAATGGTGTAACTTGGAATACTATCAAAAAGGCTTTAGAGGATATTAATTATAATGTAATAGAAACACCAATTGTAGTTGGTCCTAAAGATTTCAATATTCCACAATTAAGAGAAAGGGCTATTATTCTTGCAGTTAGGAAAGATATCTATTCTGGAGAAATAAAACTAAACATAAAGCGTAAAAAAAATAATTGCACATCAATTTATGATATTATTGATAATGACTTGAGCGAAAGAGATTACAATGATTATCATATTACACAAAAAGAGGAAGAAGCTCTTGATGCATGGAATGATTTTGTTAAGGGAATAAATCTGTCGATTATAGGCTTTCCTATATGGAGTGATGAATTTGGAAATAATAGAGATATTAGCGATTTACCAAAATGGAAACAAGATTTTATTTTAAAAAACCGTAAATTATATGCAGATAATAAAGTATTTATTGATAAATGGCTAGACAAACATAACATAAGATCTATGATTCCAACATATAGGAAATTTGAATGGCAGGTTGCAAATAAAATTCACGATGTTTACGATGGTATTATTCAATTTAGACCGTCTGGAATTAGGGTTAAACAGCCAACTGAATCACCAACTTTAGTTGCAATGGTCCATATTCCTATAATCGGGAAATATAAGAGAAGAATAACAATCAACGAAGCTAGAAAACTTCAAAGTTTTCCGGATAATTATGATTTTTCAAATGAAACTAAATTCAATGCATATAAACAATTAGGAAACGCAGTTAATGTTGAAGTTATATACCGAGTATTTAGTGAATTTATTCGTTTTTTGGATAAAAAGATAAAGGAGGAAGAAAATGAATAGGGTAGTTAAAGAAGATGTTTCAGTTGGGTCAGGCATTATAAGCGTTTTTACAAGAATGCCTCAAAAAATGGAACGAGTTTTTGCCGAGTTTATTGATAACTCTACTCAAAATTATAAAGACAACTATAATGAGTTGCTTAAAGTGAATAAGACTGGGGTATGTAAAGTTATTATTACTTGGAATGATGAAGAAATTGTAATAATGGATAACGCTTTTGGAATGAGCCACGATGATTTTAGGCATGCGTTAAAATTAAATAATCCAAGAAATAATTATACCGAAAACAGTCGTTCTCAATATGGCATGGGTCTTAAAACGGCAGCAACATATTTGGGTGATTGGTATTCTATTGAATCTACTATGTTTGGATCTAAAGAAAAATATTATTCAGTAATTGATATTGAAGATTGGAAAAAGAATAATCCAACGGAAATTGACAATGTCATATCTGACTGTTCTGAAACAGAACATTATACTAAAATTACAATAAAAAAATTATATAAACCTTTGACTAATGCAATTGATAACAGTTTAAGAAAAAAATTGGCACTAATTTATAGCGACGATCTATCTAAAGGAGATCTGGAAATAATTTTAAATGGTAGACCGATTATTGACATTGATCCTGAATTGAGGATAAATAAAGAAACTGGAAGTGAATATTTAAATTATTTTGATGATTCGTTTGAGTTTGACGGGGAAATGTATGAATATCATGGATGGGTTGGAATACTAAAAACAGCTAGTACTGATGACGCTGGTTTTACACTTAATCAATATGGTCGAGGAATAAAATTAAATTATCGTCCTTCCGAAATATTTGGGAAATCTAATAGTTTTCAATATCAGAGAATTGTTGGGGATATTCAGTTGGATGATGCAAAATGGAAAATATCATTTAACAAAGATGAGTTTATTTGGGACAACGGTCTAGAAAAAGCGTTTATTGATTCATTGAAAAATAATAAAGAGGTTAAATTTATTAAAGATACAGCTGGTTTATTAAGGAAAGAAAAGGATGATGTTAAGCCAGTTGTTAAGCAAGAAGACGCAAAGAAGACGGCAGGTAGATTATCTGAAAAGTATTCCGGTCTGAAAAATGTTACGAAGACTGTTATTCAGGAACCCGTGAACGATCAACCAGTTGTAAGTATAACTTCAGAGGATAATATTGAATCAAATATAATTCAAATTACCTATGCTGGTGTTGATTATTCGTTTGATATACAGGTAAAAAATAAAAGTGCCTTTGATAATTGGCTTTCAATTCAAAAGAAAGATGAGAACAATTCGTATTATGTTATAATAAATGGATTAACAAAGTACTTTACTGAATATAACAATAAAGATTGTAAAAAGCTTATTGTGGATTTTGCTGTTGCATTAGTTTTAACGCAATTATCTTGTGCAAGAGTTGGCTTGGATTTCGATAAATCTGGTTTGGTAATAAAACAATTAAACGATATATTAAAAAATACAAATTAGGAGGATTGTTTATGAGTAACATAGAATTTGTTCAATATGTAAATGAATCTAACATTAATTCTATACCTTCTCCAAAAATTGATGGATATTGTAAAGTGTTATTAGAAGAACATATGCTTGAAAATTCTCCTAAGGACAGTGTGTCTCATATTTTTTCTAATGCGTATAAGACTTTACAATATTTGATTAATCCTGAGAATGAAGGGCCAAAGAGAAACAAAGTATTGTGCTTAGGAAAAGTACAAAGTGGAAAAACTGCATTTTTTATTAGTTCAATAGCTTTGGCATTTGACAACGGTTATAATTTAGCATATGTCATTGGCGGAACTAAGACAAAATTGAAGGATCAAAACTTTGAGAGATTGTCTTTTGAATTTGCTAATAATCCTAAAATAAGAGTTATTGATATAGCATCAAAAGACCATGATGACCCAAGGGAATTGCTTAAAGATGGATATAAAGTTATAATAGTTGCTTTGAAAAATGTTGGATCTGATAATGCAAATTTAGGTATTGTAGAATCATATTCAAATTTATTAAGCGATATACCTTCTATAATAGTTGACGATGAAGGAGATGAATGCTCTCCGGGAGCACCGAAACTAAAGAGAGCAAACTCTAGAGCAGGCAGAACACATGATGTATTAACAGATATCATAAACAATATTAATATTTGTACTTTCTTTTCTGTTACTGCAACACCACAAGCTAATTTTTTGATATCTACAATTGATGATTTAAGTCCTGATTATGCACTTTTGGTCGAACCTGGTAAAGGTTATACAGGAGGAAACTCGTTTCACGATGTATATAATAATCCACATGTTATTGAGATAAATGATAGCAATTCGTTTAATTATTCAACACCTGACTCGTTTAAAAAAGCGCTTGATTTCTTCATTTTTTCAGTTGTTTATCAAAATTATAAGAATGATTTAAGAGATTTTTCAATGCTTGTTCACCCTTCTTCACTAACAAAGGTTCAGTCCATGGTTGTGGAAAAGATTAGGGATCAGTTAGAATATATAAAAGAAGGTTTAAGTAATGTCAATAATCTATCTTTTGACAGTTTATACAATAACATTTATGACGCTGGTTCTGATTTGATTACTGCTTTTGAAAATTATGATGATTTTAAAGATAAGACTATTAATTATTTGAGTAGTGTTTTGGATTCTATAAATGTTTTTGAGTTTAATGTTTCTGACACAGGTAAGCAAAGCATTCTAGACGAACAATTAGACAAGAGTAAATATAAAATCTATGTTGGTGGAAATATGCTTGGAAGAGGACTTACTATCAAAAATCTGAATGTCACATATATGTACAGGGATTCCAAGATTACACAAATCGACACATTGTATCAGCGTGCGAGATGGTTTGGATATAAGAGTTCTTACTTTGATATTTGCAGAGTTTATATGACTAAAGATTTAAAAGAAAAATTTATAGATACTGTTGAAAATGAAAACGATATGTGGACATCTATAAATGCCTTTCTGTTGACAAAAACAGATATCAAAAAATTTCCGAGACTATTCACATTGAAAAATGATAAGTTAAGATTAACTAGGACAAGCGTTAGCAAAACTATTTGTGTTGAAAGGGTGAATCCTGGGTATGAATATGATAAATCTATTTCTTTTACATCAGAACAATTAGACAATAATAGACAATTATATGAAAATCTATATAAGAAATATAAGAGTATTGGCGAAGATGTACAATTTGGAAACAGTTCAAATCAGCATCATTTTATAATCAAACTTAAATTCTCTGATTTTTACAATGAATTTTTAAACTCTTATGTATTTCCTAGAGGAAGCAAATTCGGGCCAAATTCGTTTAAAAGGATTTTGCAGCAAATTAAAGAAGGGTCATATGAAGATACTATCTCAGTTGTTATGATGCGTTATAAGACAGGAGAATATCGTTCCCCAATAGCAGGAGGGCAAGCAATTAAAGAATTGCCACAATCATATGATAATGGTACACAGTACCCTGGAGATAAGTCGTTACCTGACTTAGAAAAAGTGTTGCATATTCAATTGCATCCGGTTTATATTGATAAGAATAAACCAGAAAAAATAATTCCATTAATTGCTTTAAATAACCCAATTACAGCTTTTAATGTGAGATATGTTACAGGAGATAATTATTATGAAGGAATTTAAATATATTTCAAATATTTCAAAAAAAGATATAGATTCAAATATTGTGATTCCGTGCATTGACGAGCAAGGATATCATGCAATATTAATAAAAAATAGTATACAAAAGGAGATCTCTACAAAATACTCAACTGATAATTTAAATGTACAAATTGATACGGTATTGCATTTTGAAAATAACGAGTATTATTTTCATATTATTACTGCAACAAAAAATGATGTTTATTCAATAAGCCAATTTGAAGTTATTTATGAATATATATTCAAAAAAATAACTGAACCTATTTCAGGGAACGAACTAAACATATTAATTACATCAATAGAGGATTTTTTTAGAACTACACCAGAAAAGGATTTGTTCTCACTTCAAGTTGGAGTATTTGGAGAATTGCTTACAATTAAGTATTTATACGATTCGGGATATAAAAAAATAATTGAAAAATATCATGATAATTTTTATTCTAAGCACGATGTCGAGATTGACGAACACACTAGAATAGAGATTAAGAGTACTGTTTCTGAAAAAAGAATCCATACTTTTAAACACAATCAAATATTCAGGGATGATATAGATGTTTATGTTAGTTCTGTAATGCTTGAACAATCGAAAGAAGGATTATCGTTGTATGACTTATTTCAAATAGTAATCGAAATGTATGATGATTCTGATAGTGTTTTTAGTCTAAAGAAGCTTATGAAGCGCTGTGGGATAGGAGAAGAAAATGTTGGGTTAAAGTTTGCTGAATCAAAAGCATATAATGATTTAAAAATATATGATGCTAAAAGTCTTCCTAAAATCAATATCCCTGCACCAGCTGGGGTCACTAATATTAAATATGATGTTGATTGTTCATTAGCTGAAGCGCTAAATGTTGAAGATTTTATTTCAAATATCATGGAGTTGTAGTTCGAGTTTATGAAATGGGAACAGCAAGAAGAGATTATAGTAATCAATTATTATTTAAATAATGTCAATAATTGGCGTAATAATATGGATGTTTTGATGAAGCAATTAAAAGATGCTGGTTTTGTTAATAGAGATATTAATAGTGTTAGAATGAGAATATCGAATATATCAAGTCTTCATACAGGCATAGGATTATCACATGCTAGCAAACAAACAAGAGAGTTATATAATAAAATAAACAACAAATGACATGCAATAAATAAACGGCTATTCTTAGCCGTTTTTTATTCCTTTAATTATTACAAATTCTGTGTTATAATTATTATAAGATAACTATATTACAGGAGGCCCAATATGAAAAACTTAGTAGCTTATTTTAGTGCATCAGGCATAACAAAAAAAGCAGCTATTGATTTAGCTAAAGCAAAAGATGCTGATTTATTTGAAATAGAACCAGTTAATAAATATACTAGTGAAGATCTAGATTGGACTAATAAGAATTCTAGATCTACAGCAGAAATGAATAATAAATCTTTTAGACCAGAAATAGTTAAGAAAGATTTAAATATTGATTTATATGATACTATTTATGTAGGATTTCCTATTTGGTGGTATACTGCTCCTACTATTATTAATACTTTCTTAGAAGCTTATCCATTTAAGAATAAAAAAATAGTATTATTTGCTACATCAGGAG
>Ga0247611_10002226_pt1 | contig 32121 bp, 19 predicted proteins | sample 177DNAGHGhighgp2_FD_192422 | JGI IMG/M metagenome (GOLD analysis project Ga0247611, IMG submission 192422) | Sheep rumen microbial communities from Palmerston North, Manawatu-Wanganui, New Zealand - 1770 DNA GHGhigh gp2 | ecosystem: Host-associated > Mammals > Digestive system > Stomach > Rumen... | reverse complement strand
GGTATTGTGCTGCTGAAATCCAAGGACTTAGTGAACTGGACACATGCGAAGATAAACCTCTCGAAGGACTGGAGTAAGAACTTCGGCGATGCCTACTGGGTGTGGGCGCCGCAGACCATTTACGACCGCAAGGCACGGAAGTATATGATTTACTTTACGCTGCAGCGTAACGACCGCAAGACGCTAATCACTTATTATGCTTATGCAAATAAGGATTTCACAGCTTTCGAGAGCGAGCCGAAGGTGCTGTTCTCCGCGAAATACGGTAGCATCGACAACGACATCATCTACAAGGACGGCGTGTATCATCTCTTCTACAAAGGCAACACGAAGGACGAGAACGGCAAGGAGATAAAGAACGGCATACAGCAAGCAACATCTAAGAAACTTACGGGGCCGTACAAGGAGGACTTTGAGTATCTGGATGCCTACGCTGACACAAGGACAAGTGTGGAGGGCAGCGGAGTATTCAAACTGAACAACAGCGAGGATTGGATTCTGATGTACGACCTCTACAGCTCTGGTCGCTACGAGTTCCAGCGTTCGAAGGATTTGAAGACATTTACTCGTGAGCCGGAGTCGTTCCGCAAGGATTTCTTCCCCCGTCACGGCACGGTGATGTCGGTGACTGCCGACGAGCTGGAGCGCATGCAGCAGAAATGGGGCTATGTGTTGAAGCACGAGTTCGAGAGTAACGGCAATCCAATCATCCGCGACAAACATACCGCTGACCCCGCAGTGCTTGTTGAAAACGATACTCTATGGCTCTTTGCAGGACACGATGCCGCTGGTAACCAGACGGGCTATGTGATGAAGGACTGGCTACTCTACTCCACCACCGACATGAAGCACTGGACGGAATATCCATCGCCCCTGCGCATCGACGATTTCAAGTGGGCCAACAGCCATCAGGCTTACGCCGGACAGGTGGCAAAGGGCAAGGATGGTCGCTACTATTGGTACGTTTCCACCAACTGGTGCGGCATAGGAGTTGCAGTAAGCGACAAGATTACAGGTCCATACAAGGATGCACTGGGCAAGCCCCTGCTTACAAACAAGGACTGTTTCGCATCGAAGCACAGTTGGGCCTGCATCGACCCTACCATCCTCATCGACAGCGACGGCACTCCTTATATTATATGGGGCAACAGAGAGTGCTACTACGCCAAGCTGAAGGACAATATGATAGAGATTGACGGTGAGATTCATCGCATTGATGTACCGAACTTTACCGAAGGTCCTTGGATACATAAATTCAACGGCAAATACTATCTGACTTATGCCTCAGAGTGGCCCGAGAAGATTGCCTATGCCGTAGCCGACCACATCGGCGGTCCATACACGTTCATGGGCATCATCAGCGAGATAGCCGGGAACTCGAACACCACGCACCCTTCCATCGTCAATTTCAAAGATCAATGGCTATTCTTCAGTCATAACGGCGGTTTGCCAGACGGTGGAAGCTACAGTCGCAGCATCATTGCCGAACCCATGAGCTACGACAAGGACGGAAAGATAAACTTCATTCCCTCCACGGCCAAAGGCGCATCCTCTCTAACATTGCCCAGCAAACCTCTGTGCCTGAAAATATAGGAAAGCGTGTTTTTCCGACAATTCAGGAAGGAGTGAGGGCTTGCCAGAGGCGGTCGGAGGGAACGGGAGCTGTGACGTCGATGGGTAGGTGGGAGACGGGGTGCTCGAACTGGATGCGACGGGCGTGGAGAGAGATGCCGCCGTCGGGGTTGGAGCGTGGAGCGCCGTACTTGAGGTCGCCTTTGATGGGACAGCCTATCTTGGAGAGCTGACAGCGAATCTGATGGTGGCGCCCGGTGTGGAGATTGACTTCGAGAAGGAAGTAGCGGTCGCTGCGGGCAATGACACGATAGTCGAGAATGGCTTGCTTGGAGCCTGGCACCTCGCGGTCGTAGGCACGGGCTGTGTTTGTCTTCTCGTTGCGGGTGAGCCAATGGGTGAGTGTGCCCTCGGTCTGAGGGGGCTGGTTGCCTACGATTGCCCAGTAGGTCTTCTTTACGGCTCGTGTGCGGAACATCTCGCTCAAGCGGCTGAGGGCTTTCGACGTACGGGCAAAGAGCATTACCCCACTGACGGGTCTGTCGAGTCTGTGAACGACACCAAGGAATACCTCGCCTGGTTTGGCATAGCGTTCCTTGATATAGGCTTTCACATCATCAGAAAGGGGGACATCGCCTGTTTTGTCGCCCTGCACGATGTCCCCACTCCGTTTGTTCACCACTATTACGTGGTTGTCTTCGTATAGTACGTCCATCACGTATTCATGCCGCCATCGACTTGGATGACCTGACCGGTGACATAGGAGCTGAGGTCGCTGGCAAGGTAGAGAGCTGTGTTGGCAATGTCCTCCACCTGTCCGCCGCGACGAAGGGGTATCTTCTTCTTCCATTCCTCGCGAACCTCTTCGCTGAGAGCAGCAGTCATGGCTGTCTCAATGAAACCGGGGGCAATGGCGTTGGCACGAATGCCCTTGGGACCCATCTCCTGAGCTATTGACTTCGCGAGTGCGATGAGACCAGCCTTAGAAGCGGCATAGTTGGCCTGTCCGGCATTGCCATGAACACCAACCACTGATGCCATGTTGATGATGCTGCCGCCACGCTGACGCATCATGATGGGAACACATGCGTGGATGAAGTTGAAGGCCGACTTCAGATTGACGGCAATCACAGCATCCCACTGCTGTTCGCTCATACGCAGCATCAGTCCGTCCTTGGTGATACCGGCATTGTTGACAAGAATATCTATCGAACCAAACTCTTCCTTCACTTGTGCCACCACCTGCTCTGTCTGAGCAAAGTCGGCAGCATTAGAGGCATAGCTCTTTGCCTTTACGCCAAGGGCTGCGAGTTCCTGTTCTGTTTCGAGATTCACCTCAAGGTCGGTGAATGCTATGTTGGCGCCCTCTTGGGCAAACTTCATGGCAATGGCTTTGCCGATTCCACGTGCCGCACCTGTGATGAGTGCGGTCTTTCCTTCCAGTAATTTCATCAAATTATCAATTATAAATTTTCAATTTTCAATTTTCTCGTCGGGGCGGTCTATTTTTGCCATAGCACGATGAATAACCTGTTTCACCATGGGACGGCTGATACTGATGCTGTTGCCCAGACGACCGTAGATGTACGGCACCTCGAGCCCCTTGATGCAATAGTGCAGTATGTCCACAGACATGCGGATGTTTGTGACATCTAACTTGCCCTGACGTATGCCTTGCATGATTATCTGCTGAATGAGGTCTATCTCCGTCTGGTCGAACACCTTGCGAACCTTCTCCACAAGCCAGATGTTGCGGAAGAACTCGGCACGCAAGTTGCCATTACGGACAACGGCTTCCTTGATAAGACTCAGGTGGGCGTAGATGAGCTGAACGAGTTTGTCCTCGGGTTCGAGTTCCTTAGTAGCAACCAAGCGCAAACGCTGACTCATGCGAGTCATCTCCTGCTCAATGACGGCATAGAAGACCTCGTCCTTGCTCTTGAAGTAGGTGTAGAGAGTGCGTCGCCCCTTACCAGAAGCCACTGCGATGTCGTTCATCGTAGTATCCTCGACACCATTCTTTGCGAAGAGGTGACGAGCCATCTCAATTAACTTGTCCCGTGTCTTAGAGGTACCCATAATTAGCACAAAGTTACTATATTTAATTAAAAACGAAAAGAGAAAGGGGAAAAATATCACATTTTGCAGCAATTTATTTGGTCAAACCAAAAAAACTCCTTACCTTTGCACTCGCAAATCGCGGAGTGGAGCAGTTGGTAGCTCGCCAGGCTCATAACCTGGAGGTCGCCCGTTCGAGTCGGACCTCCGCAACAAAACAAAGAGAAGGCCCTCAACACTGAGAGCCTTCTTTCTTTTTATGTTCGCTTGTCTATTTCAATACCGTCTTCTTACGGTTTATGATATATACACCCTTTTGTAATTTACCATTAACCTTCTGACCTGCCATATTATAGACATTTTCGTTCTTGGATTCTGAATTTCGAATCGAATTAATACCGTCGGGATTAGCAGCAACAACGAGTATGCCCTCGCTGAGTCGACTGGTATCCCAAATGAGACCTTGTGCTTCGTTGGGCGAGCAGAGGTCGTAAGTGAGTTTTGAGCCGACAGTGATTGTAGAGGCATCGAACAACTGAATCTCGTCGCCAACAGACAGTGCCAGACCTGAAGCACCGCGAACCACCAGTTTGCCATTGAGCTTCAGAGTTCCTATCTCGCTGAACTTACTGAAGGAGGTCTTCGAACCGATGTAGGTCTGTATGGTACCGTTGACGGTAACGTTCTTGCCGCTGAACTTCAGATTGCCTGCAGAATTTGTTTCCGTAATACCACTGCGCAATGTACCATTACTGCTAACTGTTACGGCACTATTGCCAAGAACGCCCTTACCGCTCAGTGTGGCTCCGCTGGCAATGGTGAGAGAGCCTGAACCCAGCATGATGTTAGTCTTGGAACTATTGAGACACAGCTCACCGCCATTTACTCGGCAAGCACCTTGGAAGTCACCAGAGCCAGTGAACGTCATCTTACATGTGCCCACCTTGTTGAACAACACCTTGTTAGACGAATTGTTATCGGTGATTGTACCAGCAAAACTGAAGTCCTTGCCATCCGAATTACCAACATTCCAAGTATTATCGCCACTAACAGCATTTTGATTCATGAAGTTTGAAATAGCCTGGTTGAGCGAGCCGCTGCCAGTAAGACAACCTATAGTGAAGCTCTGGCAAACATTGGTTACACCGCATCCAGAGGCAATATTGAGCGTGGCGTGAGGCATACCCGTAGAGCAGTCGAGAGGCAACCAAATGCCTGTGGTTGTATGCTTGATGGTTCCTTCGAACTGCGACCAGTCGCCAATGATGCGCACACGGCTTACAGAGTTGCGAGGCACGATGGTGAGTGTTCCCTCGCCCGTTATCTTATTGTTGTAAGCTGTGTAATATATATATGACAGATGCCATGTGCCGCTCTTGCCCTTGGGGATATAGATGGCATGTGAGGTGCATTGTGCATCGTCGTAAAGCGTGCCGCCCTGGAACTCAACTGTAGAAGCAGGGTTGCTGGTCTCTGCCACCGAACCGGCAGCGATGACCAAGCGCGAGAGACTGCTGTTGCCGGTAAACAGACATCCAGAGCCCTTCTTCGTGAGTTTGGTGCCCGAAAGCGCTGCTCCCATGCGGAAGTCGCCAGAGCAGTTTATCACACCACCGTCTTCGCCTATCATCTTCATGGGAGAACCCGTCTCCACAGCAGCCGTAGCCTGCAGCACAGCACCATTCTCAATAGTAAAGAGGTCTGCTTTAGTGGTAATACCGCCTAAGTTTCCAGTGGCTGTGTATTGGTTAGATAACTGACTAACCTTTGTGGTTCCACCCTTCAAGTGATTACCACCAGTATAGCTGTTGCTACCACCCATGGTTACAGTTCCTGCGCCTTCCTTAATGAACTTGGCATCACCATCGATGGAACCGTCGCCGCTGAAAGCATAGGTAAGTGTATTGTTTACTGTGAAAGTATCTGGTATTACACTGCCATCAATCTTAACTACACGCGAGGTGGCATTGTCGTCGAACAGAACATTGTCACCCGATACGAACATTTCCGAAGTTCCTCCGTCATCGATGGCAAAGTTCTCGGCATCGCCAAGATTCCAGATGCCATCGTTAACACCTGTCCAGGTTACAGAGGCTGCATCGCGCAGTGCCTTTATCTCAAGTATCAGCTTGCCATCCTCGATATATAGCTTTTTCTTATCGTCAGGCAGACCTTCTACCACGATAGAATTTACATCGCCCGTGATTTCGCCTGAGATTTCTGCCAAGACATACTTTCCGGCGGCTATTTTGGTCTGTCCGCTTGCAGGATGTCCCACCAGCTCAATGACAGGACTCAGGTACTGCGGACCTGCATTCACCCAAGCCGAACCCGTCTTCTGCTCAATGTTGAGGGTTGTGGCCTTGATAAGGTCGGACGATGTTCCTTCGCTATAGAGGTCGGCAACAATGCGCGAACCGAATCCCAGTGACAAATCGCCTACTGTGATAGTTCCTTTTGAATCAGCTCCACCCGGACGGATGACAGAAGCGTAATCGGCCTTGATGCTCATGAACTCACCACCATTGGAATTGAGTTCTGCAAAGCGGTTGAGCCAAAGAGGCGACTGCATCAGCTTACCGTCGAAATTCAGCACGCCTGCCCAGATGTTTGTCTCACCGGTATGCTTAAATTCAGCTTTAGGCAAAGTAAGGATGCCATCGCCCTGCTTCACAAGACGTGCCTCACCTGCCAGTCCACCACCGGTAACAGTGCAAGTGTATGTTGTATAATTGATTTTTGTGTTTTGCGTAGCACATTCACTGGGGGCATTACCCTGTACCCAAGTGGGAACGTTGAAAGTGAGGATGTAGGGCTGTGCTCCGTCAACAATGCTGACATTGGTGTTTCCAGTTTCGCAAACAATAGCGTGCTGACCGTTAAGAGCCGCAGATATGCTGCCGCCGTCTGTGACCTCGGTACGTCCAGTCATAGTGTTTGTGGGAGGAGCCTGAGTGATACCCTCCAACTGTCCCAGGAAATAGCTCAAGTGAGGAGGTTGGTTATAACCGCACATCTGCCAAACCATAGAGTTGCGGTATTGAGGGTCGGACCACAGTGTAGGAATACGGAACGATGTGCTTGTCGGCGTAGAATAGATGCGGATGTTATTGTCTGCTGTACGCATAATAACCTCCTCGCGCCAGTCACCAAGAATGTCGCCCTGATAGCAAGGAGTTCCCTTGGTGTCATTGTTAGTCATTGAACCCGACATCGTGTAGATGGGACTCCAACTGCCATACTTGGCAACACAGCCTTCTGTGTTCTTACCATTCAAATAGTTAAAGGTCTCGGAACATAGGTCTCCGTCCCAATAAATGCGCATATTCTGGTTCACACCAGCCTCGCCAAGTCCACTTACAGGACCGTTAGTAACCAAACTGATAGGACCTTCACTGGTGGGTGTGCCCATAGAGCCAGGATAAGAATTGGTGAAGTTTCCTGCCATGCAACGACCTACGTCATCTCCTGCCACATAACGATAATAGACCTTAGATGTGGTAGCATCGCGGTAGTTTGTGCCTGGATTATCCTCCATACATGCAAATATCTCTTGTCCGTGACGATAGGGGTCAAAGTCGGAACAATGCTGGGCATCACCATGACCAAATCCTGTAGTGGAAAGTCCCTTACCGTTATCATCAATGACCATAGAGCCAAATACTATCTCATCACGACCGTCCCAATCGACATCGGCAATACCGAAGTTGTGGTAGCCCTGTCCCTTCCAAGGGCCGTTGGTGTTGTTGAACCAACGCCAGCGCTCTGTCAAAGTGTGTGTAGAGGGGTCAACGTCGTAGGCTATCATCTTGTGACGAGTGTATATACCACGTGCCAAGAAGATGCTGGGCTTGCGTCCGTCAAGATAAGGTGCTCCAAAGAAATGCTTTGAGCAACGGTGTCCCGAACCATCACCCCAAGCGCTATTGATATTACTCTCACCGCTTTCAAGGCGCTTCAAAGGATAAGAGAGTTGCTGGTATTTAGCACCAGTTTCACCATTGAAATAGAGAAGGTATTCGCCATCAGTTGTGACAAACCAATTGACACCGCCACCATTTGCTGCACGCACATTGGAGTTAGCATTACCAACAGTGTAGGTCTGACCATTGCGCATGTGCATTACAGCACCATCAGTAGCACGCATCACACACTCAGCCTTACCATCACCGTCCCAGTCATAAGCCACTATGTTCTGCTCGTTGTTCTGGAAGTCAGCCATATTGGGACCACAGTTCAGCCACCACAGGCGAGTACCGTCCAGCTTGAAGCATTCGAAGATGGTGTACTCCTTAGTATCTACACCATCTATTTTCGGACCATTCTTGGGATAGGCCTGCTCCATCTCACTAAGATTGTCGAACTTCATGATGATTTCCAACTCACCATCTCCGTCAACATCGGCACAACAGGCATCATTAGGAACGAGCGTGCTCTTGATACCCTCATGAGTCAGCGCAATTTCCTTGTAAGAACTTGACCAAACAGGAACAGAAACACACGGGTCTTTCTCTTCACCACGAACTACAGGAGCTACGGCATACATACTTGCTGCCGTACCCTGAGTATCACGATAATTTGACACGTTGACTGGTGTGTCTGTAATTTTATTCCCATCGCGATAAACATGGTAAGTTACATCATAGTATTCTTCGCCAAGCACACGCCAAGAAAGGTAAACACCGGTGCCCGACTTCATGGCAATGAGACCACGATCGAGTTTATCGGTAACACGCTGGGCCCAGCCTTGCAGTGCAACGCAAAGCAATAATGCTGCTAATAGTACAATTCTTTTCATTATAGTTGTCGTTATATTTATATTCGGCAATATTTGAGATTTTGGATTTATAGATACTCTGGCAATTGGAACAGCTTTGTTCCGTTGCTTCCTTTGATGAGTATAGTACGACCTTCAATGGGATTGGTTTGCAGCTCTGTTTTCACGGCCTCCACATCAGGGAAAAGGCGGAAAGTGTTCTGTGTGTCGGCAAAATTCTTGCCTACTAACCAAACCTCTGCCCCACTCTTCGCTGCAACATCTACCACGCGCTGATGCTCTGCCTTAGAATCGGCACCCAGTTCACGCATGTCACCCAAAATCATCATTTTATTCTCTGCCTTGATACGCGAGAAATTATCGAGTGCTGCGGACATTGATGTCGGGTTGGCATTATATGCATCTATGATGAGATGGTTGCGACCGGTATCACGATATTCCGAACGGTTGTTGGTTGGCTGATAGTTTGCCAAAGCCTCGTTGATGAGTGGGAATGGTACACCGAACTGCATACCTACAGCTACTGCTGTCATTAGGTTGTGAATATTGTAAGCACCTATCAAATGTGTCTGAACAGTGTGCCACTGGGTGTGTTCCTGACGATAGCGGAACTTCACGAACGGGTTACACTCAACCACTTCTCCCCAAACCTCTACTCCGTCTGTACCTGTCAAACCGTATCGAACAGCAGGAAGGTCGCCTGCCATCTCCACAAGGTTATTGTCAGAAGCATTAAGGAATATTCCTATCTTTCCCTCGCGACGAATATAGTCGTAGAGTTCGCCCTTGGTCTTCTTCACGCCCTCGAACGAACCAAAACCTTCAAGGTGAGCACGACCTACATTTGTGATTAGTCCCATGTCTGGGTCAACAATCTTGCTCAACTGGGCAATCTCACCTGGATGGTTAGCGCCAGTCTCAATTACTCCAAATCCATTGTCGTCTTGCAGAGTCAGCAAAGTCAAAGGAACACCAATATGATTGTTGAGATTTCCCTGAGTCCATTGCACTGGAGCGACCTGACTCAGAACAGTAGAAACCAGCTCCTTTGTGGTAGTCTTACCATTGGTACCAGTAATCTGGATTATCATCTTCCCTGGCATCTGTTCACGATGATAATGAGCTAATTGTTGCAACGTTTCAAGAACATTATCGACAAGTATAAATCTCTCGTTCCCAGATATTTTTACATCGTCAACTACAGCAAAACTACAGCCTTGCTCCAATGCTTTAGAAGCATACTGATTGCCGTCGAAAGTCTCGCCTTTAAGGGCAAAGAAAATACTGTCATTAGGGGTACGACGACTATCAGTGGTCACCACTGGATGTTGCAGGAATATTTCGTATAATTCACTAACATTCATATTATTCAAAGTACATAACGCGCACAAATATACGATTTTTTCGCGACTTCTTGAAACACATGCCAACATTTTTAGTAAATAATTCTAATAAAATTTATTTTGTTATTCCCTCGCTTAATCGTATCTTTGCAAAGCAATATATTACAAGAGATGAATCTATTCAACAACAAACCACAATCTATCGAGTCTCAGCAAGAGCCTCAACAGTCGGTAAACACAAATAGCGAGAATATCCAACACTCCACCACACAAACAAGCGACAAAACCTCGGAAGAGGTTGCACGCCAATGGTGGCGCGAACGATTCGGGGAATCTATTCCAGAGGAGGTTCTTTCGTGGATGAAAAAGATGGCACGTAGCGAGGCCCGACGCCAGTATCTGGCAGACTCACTGCTGACTCCACAACAATTGCAGCGCAACGAAGATGCCAAGCGTTTGGCAGAAACCAAGTTGCGAAACATAGAATCGGCCCTGCAACGGATTCACGACCAACAGGAATGGTTGCGCAGATTCAATGAACGCAAACACGAATTCTCGGAGCATAAGTCCAGACTGTTCAATGCAAATAAGCAACTGACAGCACTGGCAAACGAGGAACGCGACCTGTATCGCTTCGAAACATTCGAAACCGTGCAGGGACTTTTCCAAAGGATGCAACTGCTTGAACGATTGACACGAAACAACAAACAGGTACAAGGCGTAGTGATGCATGAGGCCGAGGACAAAAGGCAGCATGTGGGAGAAATGCAGAAACAACTGCAGCAGAAGAGCGATAACAAACGCGAAACTGCAAAGTACATGGATGTCGTGCGTGACAATCTGGAACAGGCTAACCGTATATTAGGCCAGCGTGTTGTACTGGAAATCGACGAAAAGGCTCTTAATAACATCACCGATAACCTGACACAACAACATGAAATAATAGTACAGGAGGTTGCTGAGCATGAAGCAGAAATAAAGAACATTCAGGACAACATAACAAAACAGAGTCTGCGCCTGCAATCGATGGAACCTCACCGCCGCATGATTCATCATGGTGGAGAGATACAGATTCTGCTCGAACGACTTCTGGAACTACACACAGAAATAGACGAGACAACTCACCTGCAGAAAGAGCAGACACTCCATCAGCAACAGGAAAACGAAATGCTGAGCCGAGTATTTGCCGAGTTCCAGCAAGTGGAACAGGACATTAACAGTCTGAATGCAGAACTGCATCTCCACCGTCAACAGAACATCGGTCTAAGTAGTTACTCCTTGCAAGAACGAGCTATGAGGCTGCGTAGCCGTCGCGAGAGTCTGATTAGTGCCCAATCATTGTGGAACAGAATTCAGTCGGGCTATCGTCATATAGAGGAAAAGACACAAGTCGTGAACCAATTACGGTTGGAACTTGAAAAGCTCAAGCATGAAATAGACGAACTGGAAAACAAAGTTGTTCCAATGCGTCAGCTATGTCACGAAAAAGAATACACCCTGACTCTGAGTAAAAGCCAGAATGTCATAGAGTTACGTGGTGACCTTAAGGAGGGTGTCAGTTGTACGGTCTGTGGTGCAAAGACCCACCCATACCATAGCGACACAATGCTCGAACAAAGTAAACTCATCAGCGAGCAACGCACGGAATTTGAGATGCTGCAAGCAGAGCTTCATTCCAAAGAGAAGATGCTGCAAGAACTAATTCTGTCGAAAACGGCTACTGAGTCGCGTCGCGATGTTGAAGAGGAATCTCTCTCGCTGTTACGTCGCAGACAGATGGAGGACGTAAATGAATGGACGGTGTTTGCAACGCTCGACCCATCGTTCAAGGACTGTTCTTCGTCCACCAATTTCGATGCACGCACCACTCTCATACGCCAGTTAATAGAGAATGCCGGTAAGGATGCCGATGCAGCTCAGCACGAATTGGACATATATAATTTCCATCAGAACCGCATCAACGAAACTGCAGAATCTCTGACAAACAAGGAACAGCAACGTGCAGGATTAACCACTCGACTCAACGAGGTAAATACAGGTTGTCAAGTACTGGCCCGTCAGGTTGAGCAGACACGCCAGACACAAGCCAAGCTGGAGACTCTCTTCACACAAGTTTACGAGCGAATCAATGGTATGATATCCATAAGCGACTGGTACGAAACGTGGAAGGCTAATCCAGAGGCATTACGCCTGCAACTGCAAAATATGATGAGCGAATGGGAGCAGGTGAACTACGACTTTCAATTGTCGAACCATGAGAAGAAGCTACATCAATCTCTTGTTGAGACCAAACGCATTACGGATAAATTCATTGAAACGCTATCACTTATCGTACGCGATGATTACGAGAAGCGCAATACTATGCGCAAGGAAGGGGAAAAGGAATATGCAACACTGCTTTCCGACAGAGAGGTGAAGGATTATTACGAATACTATGCCCAGCAAACTGCAAAAGCTGAAAAAGAATGGAAGGAGCAGTTTGATGCAACGCAAAAGGAATCGCACGACCTTGCCATTTTGGATGGTCGTCTGCAGGAACTTACATCATACGGAGAAGGCATTGCTTCGGAGGCAGTAAGCGAACGTTCTCAACTCGATATATGGATGCGGCAGTTCAATGCAAACCACCCGCCTGTTCAATACGCCGAATTGGAACAGGCTTTTGCACGAGATATGGATTGGAACGTAATACGTGAAAAGATACGTTCGCTTCGCATTGAAGTTATGCTTGAGCAGGCCCGTGTTGATAATCTGCGTAGTTCCATTGTTGCACTACAAGCCGAAGGGATGCGTCCGTCGGACGACAATGAAGCCGGAGTTCTGGAATCTCTATTGGCACAAAAGGAGCAGTTGGAGAAGCAGCGTCAAGAAGTATTACTGCAACTTGCAGAACATCACATTGCCCAAGTGCGACACGAGAAATGCCGGGAATGGATAAAAGCTGAAGAAGAAAAGCTGTACGCTATGACAGATAATCGTTAATCTCGTCAACAAATATCTGTCCGTATTTCTGTTGTTTGAACTCACCGATACCACTCACCTGACCGAATTGTGACACTGTGGTAGGCTGTTGGGTTGCAAGTGCATGTAATGTTTTATCGCTCAAAACAATATATGGCGGCAAGCCCTGTTCCTGAGCAAGACGTAAGCGAAGGCGTCGCAGGCGCTCGAACAGCGCTGCACTTTCAACACCTGCTGAGGTTGCCATTTCTCCTACAAATTCAAAGGTTGAAGTTTCCTTTTTGCGTCGGCGAGTTATCAGTTCCGGTATCACCTCCACCCTATTAATCACTGCCAACTGGGCTGTCTTTCGTCCGTACAGAACTTCTGCTCCCTGCTGTGTAATGCGCAGATGATTCTGTTCATCATAGGCTATCTCAAGGTAACCCAACTGAATCATTTGCAGAATGTAGTCGTTCCAATCTCGTAAGGGAACATCGCGCCCAACAGCAAATGTTGGCAGTTTATCATAAGCATTCGATTTTACTTCAGGTGAATAATTACCATGAAGAATATCGGACGCAACACGCAAAGTTATCTTCTGTCCTGTTCTATATATTGCAGACAATGCCTTCTGCACTAGAACTGTGCCATCGAACCGCTTGGGAGGATGCTGACAGACATCGCAGTTGCCACAGTCGTGTTCTGTCTGCTCGCCAAAATAGTTGAGCAGGATACGACGTCTGCACACATCAGCCTCAGCATATTCACGCATTCGCTCCAAACGTTCCATATTGATTGCGGCCTGCCCGCTCTCCTTGGCGAATTTTGAAAGCTGAACGATATCTTGCAGATTGTAGAACAGTAATGTGTCGCTGGGCAAACCATCACGACCGGCACGTCCTATCTCCTGATAGAAGTTCTCAATGCTCTTGGGTAAGTTATAATGCACTACATATCGCACATTACTCTTATTAATTCCCATTCCGAATGCTACCGTTGCACAGATAACCTGCACACGGTCGTTCACGAAATCGTCCTGTGCCTTGTCACGCTCCTCTGTAGTAAGTCCTGCATGATACACAGCCGTAGTGATACCATGACTCATCAGATAACTTGCCATTGCTTCGGTATTCTTTCGACTAAGGCAATATATTATGCCGCTATCATCGGGGTGACGTCCCACAAAATCCATAATGGCACGTTGCTTGTCCTTAGTACTCAGACCTCGTCTCACATCAAGACTTAGATTCGGTCGGTCGAACGATGAAATGAAAGTGCGGGCATTTTCCAAATTCAACTGTGAAAGGATATCCTGCCTGGTTACCTTATCTGCTGTCGCGGTCAGTGCTACGATGGGGATTTTAGGATACAGCTTACGCAAGACTCCCAACTGTGTGTATTCGGGACGAAAATCGTGTCCCCATTGGGATATACAATGAGCCTCATCAATGGCAAAGAGCGATATGCGCATTTCATGTACCAGATATGGCAATTCTGTAAGTAATCGCTCTGGCGAAATATACAGCAACTTAAGCACTCCACTGTCCACCTCCCTGCGAACCAGCAGGTTCTCTTCTTCGCTATTGGAACTATTCAGCGCAGCAGCATGCACACCGTTTGCCCGTAACTGTTCCACCTGGTCCTTCATCAGCGATATCAGAGGCGACACTACAATGGTCACTCCAGGCAGCATCAATGCCGGAACCTGATAACAAATGCTCTTGCCGCCACCTGTAGGCATAAGCACCAAAGCATCGCCGCCCGAAAGCAAATGGCGGATTATCTCCTCTTGCTTCGGGCGGAACGTATCGTATCCGAATACACGCTTCAGTACTTCGTGCATCTCTTATCGAACTATCGTCTGTGCGCGGTCGGGACCTACTGAAAGGATGGTGATAGGTGTTTCGAGCTGACGCTCCAGATATGCCACATAATCCTTAAAGGCCTGTGGGAACTGGTCTTCGCTGGTCATTTGTGTCAGGTCTGTCTGCCAACCGGGCAATTCGTCGTAAACAGCTTGCCAGCCTTCAGTGTCGAAAGGCATATCGGTAGTGCGGACACCATCTTTTTCGTAAGCCACACAAGCCTTTATGGATGAGAAGGTGTCAAGCACATCGCTCTTCATCATTATGAGCTGGGTTACGCCATTCACCATAATGGCATATCGCAAAGCAACCAAGTCAACCCAACCGCAACGACGGTTACGACCAGTAACGGCTCCATACTCGTGACCGATTTCGCGGATGCGATCGCCTGTTTCATCGAACAATTCAACGGGGAATGGTCCTGCACCAACACGAGTTGAGTATGCCTTGAAGATTCCAAACACCTCACCGATACTGTTAGGAGCAACACCAAGACCTGTGCATACGCCGCCACAAACGGTGTTTGAACTGCTGACAAAGGGATATGTACCATGATCTATATCGAGCATAGTTCCCTGTGCGCCCTCTGCCAATACGCTCTTGCCTTCACGCAAAGCCTTGTTTATTTCTATCTCAGTATCGGTAAGTGGGAATGAACGCATATACTCCACTCCTTGCATCCACAGACGTTCCTCTTCTGTGATATCGAAATCTGTATAGTTCAAGTTGCGAAGAATCTCCTCGTGACGAGCTTTCAGGGCTTTGTACTTTGCCTCGAAGTTATCCAATATGTCTCCTACACGAAGTCCTGTACGACTAGCCTTCTCGCTATAGGTGGGACCTATGCCCTTGCCCGTTGTTCCGACCTTATTCTTTCCCTTTGCAGCCTCATAAGCACGGTCGAGTACACGATGAGTAGGAAGAATGAGATGGGCACGCTTGCTGATATGCAGTCGTGAGCGCAGGTCGTAGCCGGCATCCTCCAATTCGCGTGCCTCTGCCATAAACAGATCGGGGGCAATAACACAGCCGTTGCCAATAATGTTTATCTTATTTTCGGCAAAGATACCAGAGGGGATAGAACGCAAGACAAACTTCTTGCCATCGAAGATAATGGTGTGACCAGCATTGGGACCACCTGCGAAGCGAGCTACGATGTCATACTTCGGGGTAAACACGTCAACGACCTTACCCTTTCCTTCGTCTCCAAAAACGATACCCAGCAGGGCATCAACTTTTCCTTTACTCATAGGACTTATATTTTTTAGTTTTTATGATTCGAATAATAATGATTCTTGGCATTCTGTACTGCCTTACGCAATGGAAGACTGGCTTCCGGACTAATAGACTCTGCCTGGTCGAGGAACTCCTGCCTGCTACGTTCGTTCAGCTCAGCACCCTGTGCCAGCAGCCTTCCTATCAGGAGAAAACCACACAACTGTATCGTTTCATTTCCATTAGCCATCCACTCGAAAGCCTTTTCCGAAGCATACGGCAAGCGTGAAAACAAATACATCACTGTGGTCTGTGCTATCTCGGCATTGGGAATCTGCTCTACCCAGATATCAGCCACATCTGGAAGAAAACGCTCCACCGGCATCAGCATTGCTGCCAATATCTTACTCTCGCGAACGTTTTCGTGCCAAAGTTGTTGTGCCACCTCGTGGTTTGGCTCAAACTCGTTGGCAATAATCTGCAGACGAGGCAGTTCGATGCCGAAATTCACATGGTATGAGAGTCCGCTCTCACGCATCCGGCTCGATGCCACACCGTTCATATTGGCTCGCAGTTCCTTCTTTATATTCTGTATCGTCGTCGTTACATCCATATCTTTCTTTATTGCGTTATCACGTTATACCATTATAACGAATAATCACGCCCGTAACGAAGCATCTGTTCGTCGAAAGCCTCGCCGTATGTTATTTTCACATCAACAATTTCTCCTGCATCGTTACGCACAGCATTGTAGCAAGGATTGATAAAGCCCTTATAAGGAGCCAGATTGAGTGCCCGATATCGGCTCAGCATTTCATTATGCAGGTCTGCATCTATTTCCACTCCATAATCCTCAACCAAACGGCGTGCAGCCTCGAAGTCACCCTCGCTCTTTATGCGTTGCACTTCTGCCAACAGTTTTCCTATTGCAAGGCGAAGAGCCGGATAATCGGAGATTTGCAGATATGTCTTCTGATTCTTTACGACGAGAGTCATTGCTCCATCACAATGAGCCATCACCCAACGGGAAATGAGAGCTCTATTGCGCATGTGTGCTTCCTCTATCTGCTTACCAAGCTCTATGCGAACGAGCTGCGTCAGCAAACCATTCATCAAATAACTGTAATACTGACTCTTATAAGCCTCTTCGTTAGGCACGAGCCCCAATTCTATTAGTTTCGGGTCAGCAATATAGTAAAGGGCAAACAGGTCGGCGCGTGCTTCCTCGATAGTGCTTCCGTAGGCCTTCAGCGCATCGGGGTCAACACCTGGCAGCAATTTTCCGCTACCGTGTCCCAGACATTCATGAAGATCGGTGTGCAAATCATCGAGTGATTCATCGTATGTATTAAGCAAATCGCACGTAGCTTTGTCTATCACGAACTCCTCGCGAAAGCCGTTTCCTTTAGCCGCTTCAGCATAGGCGTGAGTCAGATTTCCGATGGTCACGCTCTTGCTTCCATGCTCCTGTCTGACCCAGTTGCTGTTGGGCAGGTTTATGCCAATGGCACTTGCCGGATAAAGGTCGCCGCCCAGAATGGCAGCTTCTACGACCTTTGCCGTAACACCGTTGCACACAGATTTCTTGAAGCGACTGTCAACAGGACTATGGTCCTCGAACCACTGGGCATTATCACTCAGTTGCTGGGTACGATGTGTTGCTACATTATCACGCAGATTCACGTATCCCTCCCACGAGGCCTTCAACCCTAATGGATCACCATAAACCTCGGTAAAGCCATTGGTGAAGTCCACTTCGCTCAACGTATCCTCAACCCATTGTATCGTGTATTGGTCGAATGTTCTCAAATCTCCTGTCCGGTAGAACTCTATCAGGGGGGCCAGCACCTGTCGCTGTTTATCGTTCTCAGCCACTTCATGTGCAGAACTCAGGCACTCGATAATGCGGTCTATGTTCTTTCCATACATACCGCCACTTTTCCACGTGCGCTCCACAAGACGTCCTTCTTCATCACGCTCCAAACGGCTGTTCATCCCGTACATCACTGGATGAGGGTCTTCTGCATTCTTCTGCTCGGCATAAAAGCGTTCGGCTTCTGCCTGGGTTACATCAGGAGAATAATAATTCATGGCAGACGTCTGTAACAAATCCTCTCCATCGGCTTGGTTCACCCGCTTTGGCAAGAATTTGTCATCAAATATCAGCCTCATCAGAGTTTCATCAACAGGGTATTCTATATCTCGCAGAGCATTGCGAAGGAAGTCCTCACCGAACGTTGGCTTGAACTTATCCATCGAATAATGATGGTGAACACCATTGGCGAACCACACCCTACGCATATATTCACCAAAGGCTCTGGTCTCTGCTTCAGGCAATATGCCAAGTCGCTTATCGCCGCGCTTTATGGCTACATAAACAGCCTCAAGCATACGACGAAGAGGCAGATTGTAACGACAATTCTGGTCCCACAAGATGTCGCGACCATACAGAGCAGCCTCGCTTAGATGATAAACGAGTTTTTTCTGTCGCAGCGAGAGGGCATCGAAGCCCTCTACCCTATAGCGCAGCATCTGTATGTCTGCAAAACGCTCGTCAGCGTATCTGAACTGTTCGTCTTTCAATGTCGCAATCCTAAATTAATTATTTCTGATGCTTGATGCGATATTCACGTGGAGTCATTCCTTTTATGCGGAAGAACGCAGAGTAGAACGACTGTCTGTTGGCAAAACCGACTATCTTTGCTATATCCTCCACCCTTTTATCAGCATACCGACTGTCTATCAGCAAGTAAAGTGCCTCGCGGATACGCAGTTCGTTCACCAACGATGCGTAGTTCATCTGATATCTCAGGTTCACCACAGCACTTATGTACCGAGTATTCGTATTCAAATCCTCTGCCAGCATTCGTGCCGAATACTCTGGGACGCGATACATTTTATCCATCACCAATCGCTGCTGAATCTTCTCATACAGTTCGTCCACCAGCTCCGGACGAAGCGACATTCGATATGGAGCTTCGCGTTCCACTTTTTCTTTAATATTGTATTTCGGCATAGCTGTAAGGTTAAGATATCGCAAATGTAAACTTTTTTTCCTAAACGAGCAACATTTTCTTCGTTTTTTAGGTTAAGTTAACTTGTGGGCATAGGTTAAGTTAACTTGTAGGCATAGGTTAAGTTAACCTTTGGACATAGGTTCTAGAACTATTTCAGCAAAGAAGCCATTTCCTTTGGGTCGGCTCCAAGTTTCACAGCCATCTGGGTATCCAATCGTGCCAGTTTGCGCTTCTTCATATCCAGATACAGAGTAGCACGACTGACATAGAAATCGGCATTCCCCGGCTCCATCTCTATCGCCTTGTTCAAGTCGCGCAAAGCTGCCTCATACTGAAGGCGACGCTGCTCAATACCGCCCCTGATAGCATACAGCATAGCATGATTGGGATATACCATTATCAAGCCATTCATCTGTTCCATTGCTTCACGCGGACGTCCGTCACGATCGTTCAGAAGTATCAGCCCGATGTAAGCCTTTTCATTCAGCGGGTCAATGCGAATCATTGCATCGTAGTCGGCACGGGCTCGCTTGTAGTCGTGCATAGCCGAATAGATGTGTGCTCGAACGAGCAATGCCTCCATGTTTTCCGGCTGCAGGTCTATAACGTCGCTATAGTCATTCAACGCACGCCCTTCGTTGCCCATGCGATAGTGCAATGCTGCACGGTCAAGCATAAGTTCTGCATTCTTTGGTTGCAGACTCAGTCCTGCCGTATAGCTGTCCAAAGCCTCATGATTGCGCCCCTGACGCTCCTGAATCTGTCCCAGATACCTGAACAACAGGTAGTTTGAGCGATGCGAAGGATTGCCTTTCATTGCCTCTTGGAAATAGCCCTCCGCCTGGCTAAGGCTGTCCTTCGCCAAAGCCTCAAATCCGAGTTTCGACAGCTCTTCATAAGTATGCTGAGCCTTTGCAAGCCCAGCATACATTAATAATATTATAATAAGGACGGACCTCACTTGTTTTTGATGTAGTCAACAATCCACTGCCCTACTTCGCGAGTACCATACTTGGCACCCCCCTCTACCTGTATTTCAGGAGTGCGTACATTCTGGTCGAGCGAAGCATTCACTGCCTCACGAATGAGAGCACCTTCCTGCTTCAGGTCGAAGTATTCGTAGAGCATGGCTACAGAAAGTATCTGCGCCAGAGGATTAGCAATATTCAAGCCCTTGCCCTGAGGCCAACTGCCGTGAATAGGTTCGAACACGGGAGTGTGCTCACCAGTAGAAGCACTTGGAAGCAAGCCCATTGAACCTGTGATGCACGAACCCTCGTCGGTCAGTATGTCACCAAATGTGTTCTCCGTTACCATCACGTCGAAGAAACGAGGTTCCTGAATCATGCGCATTGCAGCATTATCGACATACATAAAGTCGGTGGTAACATCGGGATACTCAGTCATAACCTCCTGAGCAACATGACGCCACAAACGGCTCGAAGCCAACACATTGGCCTTGTCCACTACTGTAAGATGATGACGACGCTGACGGGCATATTGATAAGCCACACGCAGAATGCGCTCTACCTCGGGACGGCTGTAATAGTTCGTATCATAAGCCTCCTCTGTACCTTCTTTCTTTTCGCCGAAATACATACCACCGGTAAGTTCACGGATGCAGATGAAATCAGCTCCACGTACCAGCTCGTCCTTCAAAGGCGACTTGTGCACAAGGCAGTCGAAAGTAGTCACAGGACGGATATTGGCAAACAGACCCAACTTCTTGCGCATTGCCAGCAAGCCCTGCTCGGGACGAACCTTCGCCGTAGGGTCATTGTCGAACTTCGGGTCACCAACACTGGCAAACAGTACAGCGTCAGCCTCCATGCAAGTCTGGAAAGTATCTTCGGGGAACGGGTCACCAACCTCGTCAATGGCATGTGCTCCACACAGGGCTTCCTTGTACGAAACCTCGTGTCCGAACTTCTCTGCTACAGCCGACATAACGGCCACACCTTGTTCCATTATCTCTGGGCCGATGCCGTCACCAGCCAACACTGCAATCTTCAGTTTCATTTGTAGTTATCTTCTATTATGTTCAATAATTTTATAGTAGCTTTAATAGCAGCCTCCGTCTGGTCTGCATCGAGGGCATGAGTGCGATAAGTCTTACCTTCGAAGTTCCACTCGATGATGGTTTGCACAAGGGCATCTGTACGACCGCCAGGAGGAATAGACACGTTATAGTTTGCCAACCAAGGGAACTGACGTCCCAACTTATCGCGATATATATGTCGGATGCAACGTACGAAGGCATCGTACTGACCGTCGCCAGTAGCTGTTTCCTCATACATCGTGCCGTTAACGTTCAGTTTCACACTGGCTATAGGTCTCAACCCGTATGATGTGTTAACCATATAACTGTCAAGCTTCACACGCTCGTCTATGGTGGCGTGTTTCAGCACATCGCTGACAATGTATGGCAAGTCTTCCTGAGTCACCAGTTCCTTCTTGTCGCCAAGCTCAATGATACGTTCCGTTACTCGCTTTGCCTGTTCTGGTGTCAGTTCCAGTCCCAATTCCTCAAGATTACGAAGAATGTTGGCCTTACCCGAGTTCTTGCCAAGTGCATATTCGCGTTTGCGTCCGAAGCGTTCAGGCATCAGGTCGTTCTGATACAGACGGCCCTTGTTGTCACCATCGGCATGAACACCTGCCACCTGAGTGAAGACATTGCCTCCAGTGATTGGTTGGTTGGGAGGAATGGCAATACCTGAATAGCTCTCCACCAAACGGCTTACCTCATTGAGTCGGCTCTCATCGATATTTGTAATCGCCTGGAACTGGTCCTTCAGAATAGCCTGCACGCTGGCCAAAGGAGCATTGCCTGCACGCTCGCCCAATCCGTTCACGCTGGTGTGTATGCCCTGACAACCTGCCAACACAGCGGCCAGTACGTTGGATATTGCAAGGTCGTAGTCGTTATGGGCATGGAAGTCGAAATGCAGCGTGGGATAGCGCTTACGCATACGACGAACATAATTGATAAGCTCCAGTGGATTCAATATTCCCAAAGTATCGGGCAACATGAATCGCTGTATCGATGTATCTTTCAGAGCGTCCACCAATCCGAAAACATATTCCGGAGAGGCCTTCATTCCATTGCTCCAGTCCTCGAGATACACATTCACACTTATTCCCTGTTCATCGGCATATCGAATCACAGCCTTGATGTCTGCCACGTGTTCGTCGAGTGTCTTCCTCAACTGCTCTTCGCAATGACGGCGCGAACCCTTACAAAGCAGGTTGATGTGTTGACAACCGGCCTCCTTAATCCAATCAACCGAAGTGTGACCATCAACGAAGCCAAGCACCTCCACTCTATCCAGGAATCCGTTCTGACCGGCCCACCGGCAAATGTTACTTACGGCTTCTTTCTCGCCGTCGCTAACACGCGCCGAAGCCACCTCAATGCGGTCAACCTTCAGGTCCTGCAACAGGGCACGAGCCACCATCAGTTTTTCGTGTGGCATGAAACTTACGCCGCTGGTCTGTTCACCATCGCGCAGCGTAGTGTCCATGATTTCTATTACGGAAGGCTTTTTACTCATGCTTTCATTTCTTGTTACTGGCTTCCCAGGCTTCTATCTTATCCTTGTTCTCAAGCAGGAAGTCTATGTCGTCGAGAGCGTTCATCAGACAATATTTCTTGTAGCCGTTCAGTTCGAAGTGTTCGCTTCTTCCTGTCGTTACGTTGGTTACTGTCTGATTTGGCACATCAACGCGAATCTCTGCCTGAGAGTTTTCGGCAATGGTATCGAAAAGCTCCTGCTGCATCTCCTTGCTAACTACTACTGGCAACACGAAGTTGTTCAACAGATTGTTGCGATGGATGTCGGCAAAGCTGCTTGAGATTACGACACGTACTCCATAACCTGCAATAGCCCATGCAGCATGTTCGCGACTGCTGCCACTTCCCCAGTTTGCTCCTGCAACGATGATTTCATGCACTCCCTTTCGGGGAGCCTCCTTGTATGAAGACTGATTCATCACGAAGTCACTAACGGGATTGCCATTAGCATCGTAACGCAAGTCGTGCATGAATGCATCGCCGAAGAACTTCGGATCGCGTGTCGTACTGGCCAGATAGCGAGCTGGAATTATCAGGTCTGTATTACAGTTGTCTATTGCTATGGGAATGCAAGTAGACTGTATGATATCGAATTTTTGTTTCATAATTCTTAACTCTTAACTCTTAATTCATAATTTTACAGTACCTTCCTCGGGTCTGTAACCACTCCCGTAATGGCAGACGCAGCAACGGTGAGCGGACTGGCCAGAATGGTGCGTGCACCAGGTCCCTGACGACCCACGAAGTTACGGTTAGAGGTAGAGATGGCGAGTTTGCCGGCAGGCACCTTATCGGGATTCATAGCCAGACAGGCAGAGCACGAAGGCAGGCGCAGTTCGAAACCAGCTTCTTCAAGCACTTTGTCGATTCCCTCATCTACAATCTGCTTACGTACCAGCCATGAGCCGGGCACGAGCCAAGCCACTACATTGGGAGCCTTCTTCTTGCCCTTTACCACAGAGGCAAAGGCACGGAAGTCCTCGATGCGTCCGTTGGTGCAAGCACCAAGGAACACATAATCAACAGGCATCCCCTCCAACTTCTGTCCAGGCTTGAACTGCATATAATCGAGTTGCGTCATCAGTTGCAAACGCTCATCGTCCGTCAGTCCGTCCAGTGTGGGAATGGTGCCGTCAATAGCAATACCTGCACCTGGATTAGTTCCGAATGTAATGCGTGGAGCAATGTCTTCGGCACGGTATGTAACTTCCTTGTCGAATACAGCATCGTCGTCGCTCTTGAGTTTCTTCCACTCCTCTACGGCCTTATCCCATTCGGCACCCTTGGGGGCATATTCGCGACCTTTCAGATAGGCGAAGGTGGTTTCATCGGGAGCAATTAATCCAGCACGGCTGCCCATCTCAATTGAGAGATTCGACAGTGTCAGACGACCTTCCATACTCATATTGCGAACGACCGAACCTGCATATTCCACAGCATAACCCGTAGCACCGCTAGTGGTCATCTGAGCCATGATGTACAAAGCTACATCCTTTGCCGTAGTGCCTTTAGGCAGGGTGCCTTCTATGTTGATGCGCATGGTCTTGGGCTTGCTTTGCAGGATGCATTGCGAAGCCAACACTTGAGCTACCTCACTGGTGCCGATACCCATCGCGATGGCTCCAACAGCACCATGTGTAGAGGTGTGCGAGTCGCCGCAGACAATTGTCATTCCAGGCAGGGACAGACCTTTTTCCGGACCTACCACATGGATGATACCATTGTCCTTAGTACCCATTGCGAAGTGACGGATACCGAACTCCTCGCAGTTTGCCTTCAGAGTTTCCACCTGCTTACGGCCTACAGGGTCGTTGATGCAATCCTGCTGGTCGCTGGGTGTGTTGTGATCTGGCATAGCTACTATCTGCTCAGGACGGAACACTTTGAGTCCCTTGTCCCTCAGCGTGTCGAATGCCTGCGGGCTTGTCACCTCATGGGCATACAGCCTGTCGATATACAACTGAGTGGGCCCATCCTTCACGTTTTGCACCACATGTGCATCCCAAATCTTATCAAAAAGTGTATTCATATTATTTGAACTTGTTTATACAATCGATATAGGCCTCGACGGAGGCGGTGACGATATCAGTGTTGGCACCGAAACCATAGTATATGTGCCCATCGTATTCTACCTGCATGTGCACTTTACCCACATCGTCCGAGCCCTTGGATATGGCCTGAATGGTGAATTCGCGCAGCGTCATCTGACGGCGGATAATCACCTTGAGGGCCTTGATGGCAGCGTCAACAGGACCGTTACCAGAGGCCGATGCCTCGAAACGCTCACCCGATATATTCAAGCCTATGGCTGCTACACTGCGCACGCCCATTCCTGTGGTTACCTGCAGATAGTCGAGCTTAATGGCGTGAGAAGCCGTACGGTCGGCACCTGCCAGCACCATTATGTCGTCGTCAGTAACCTCTTTCTTCTTGTCTGCCAACTTCAGGAAGGCTTCGTACAGAGCATCCAGTTTCTCGCCATCCACATCTACTCCGTTTACATGCAGACGATGCTTCAGGGCTGCACGTCCGCTACGCGCCGTCAGCACGATTGCGTTATCATCAATACCCACTTCCTTGGGATTCATGATTTCATAGGTGGAGGCATCCTTGAGCACTCCGTCCTGATGTATGCCGCTCGAATGGGCAAAGGCATTGCGCCCCACGATTGCCTTGTTAGGCTGTACGGGCATATTCATCAAGCTCGAAACCATACGGCTTATCTGGTAAATCTTCGTGGTGTTGATGTTTGTCTCGATGTTGAGATAGGGATGTGTCTTGAAGGTCATCACCACCTCCTCAAGACTGGTATTGCCAGCGCGCTCGCCTATGCCGTTGATGGTCACTTCCACCTGACGGGCGCCGTTCAACACGCCTGCAACGGTGTTTGCCGTAGCCATACCGAGGTCGTTGTGACAATGTGTAGAAAGTATCGCCTTACCTGCCGACAGACCATCGACGTGTTCCATCAGATATTTTATCTTCTCGCCATACTCCACAGGTACGCGGAAGCCCGTTGTGTCTGGTATGTTCACTACTGTGGCACCGGCCTTAACTACAGCATCTACCACGCGAGCCAGATATTCGTTGTCCGTACGACCTGCGTCCTCGGCGTAGAACTCCACATCCTCAACATAGCGCTTTGCATACTTCACGGCACGCACAGCCCTTTCGATGATTTCTTCGGGTGTGGAATTGAACTTATAGCGGATATGACTCTCGCTGGTGCCAATGCCCGTATGAATGCGCTTATGCTTGGCATACTGCAGAGCCTCAGCTGCCACGTCTATATCTTTCTCAACGGCACGCGTCAAGGCGCATATCGTGGGCCAGGTCACTGCCTTAGATATCTCCACTACGGAATTGAAGTCGCCAGGACTCGAGACAGGGAAACCTGCCTCTATGACATCCACGCCCAGCATCTCCAACTGTCGTGCCACCTGTATCTTCTCTACGGTGTTCAACTGACAGCCAGGCACCTGCTCGCCGTCCCTCAACGTTGTGTCGAATATAAACAATCTTTCACTCATTGCCAACTTTACCTTAATTATATATAATTATTCGGCGTGCAAATATACGAAAATAGAAGCATATATGCAACTATATGCAAATTATTCCTGTAAGAAAAAGGCTAAGGCATTGCAGAAGAATGAAATATATTACATATCTTTGCAACCGTATATATATAACATAATAAGGTATTTAGGAAGAAATGGAATTGAAAAGGAGAGTGATGGCACTCGTGTGCCTGTGCCTGCTGATGGTCATTCCTGCGCAGGCGGTGCTGAAGGAGAAGGACTTGGCAAGAACACTGGGAGTGCTGCGTGCAGAACTGGCTGCCGATTACGAAAAGCAGCAGATGTTCATGCAGATGTATGAACAGCAGGGAGCACAGCAACACCAGATGCTGGTAAGCTACATGAACCAGTGCGAACAGATAGGACTGATGCTGTATTCGCAGTCGCAGGACAATACGTTCGACATGGCGTATGCCTGCCAACAGGCCGTCAACCTACATCGCCAACTGAGTGAAAAGAACGGGCGCACACTTCCATACGACAAGATGATAATGCGACTGCGCACAGAATTGGAGCGCTACGATGCACTTATTGCCTCGCTGAAGGCTATGCCGCCTGTTGATAAGGGTAACGAGGAGGTGCTGACGGAGAGCGACAGCATTCTGCTGCAGGCTATCGACTCGCTGGAAGCAACAATCGACACTACGGCTGATGGAAGTCACGTAGGACCTCCTACTCTATTGACTGAGGAGGCAGACGAAATGCCCAGTGAACCGCTGTATCTTACAGGTCAACAACTGGAGGACCGCAAGGCGTGTCTGGAGTTTGCCGAAGCCCTGCGCAACAACATGCAGCAATTCCTAGAAACGCTTGAGGCTGAGAGTACTTACTATAAGAGTGTTAGAGAAAAGGTTGAACGACTCAACGAGTTTGCCCAAGCACGCTACGAGGCATTGCAGGAGAACATTTTCAGCAATGGTTCTTCAAACTATTTCTCCGTACTTGGGGCTCTGCCACGATTTATTTCTCAAGCCAAACGTGCTGCCACCACCAAGTACAAACCCTTCAAAGGTTATCAGGCAAACTATTCGGAATGGCGTGGCTCGTCGATACTTTTCATTACCATTTTCGTGCTGATGTATCTCACCCTGGCTATGGCTGCTGCATGGGCAGCACTACGCTGGCTGATACCCTCACGATGGCTTGGCAGCGACCGTTCGCGCCGACAGATGCTCACGCTGGTTGTGGGCACAGCCTTGTTTGCAATAGTGGTAATGGCTTTGCGCTCGTTCATGCCCAGCAACTCGGTACGCATGGGAGCAGGACTGGTCATCAATGCCGCTTGGCTCATGGAGGTCATCTTCCTGTCGCTCTACATCAGACTGAAAGGCGAAAACATGCTACACGCCACAATGGTGTACCTGCCTCTCTTGGTGCTGTCGTTCATAGTCGTTATGGTGCGCATACTGCTGGTGCCCAACGCTGTGCTCAACCTCATCTTCCCCCCTATCCTACTTGGCTTCACGCTATGGCAACTGTGGCTGGGCAGCCGTCACCGTTCGGAACTTCCCATGCTCGACGTAGTGTATTCCTACATCACCAGCATTGCAATGGTGGTTTCCACCGTTTGTGCATGGGCAGGCTTTACAATGATGGCTGTACAGATAATGGTATGGTGGACATTCCAGTTGGCTGCCATCACCACCATCACCTGCTTCTACGACCTTCTGGGCATGTATGAGAAGAGCCATCTGACACGCAAAATCAGCCTTTCTGTTGGTAGCGACGGCATCGCTACAGACAAGGCCTCAATCCTGCGCCAAGTACGCCAAGGCGAATACATCAACAAGACATGGCTCTACGACTTGGTGAACATGACCGTTGTGCCCATAATGGCTGTGATGTCCGTACTGGGAAGCATATACTGGGCAGCAGCTTTGTTTGAGATGACGAGCGTGTGTCACGATGCTTTCTACACCAACTTCATCGACCAGAAGGACCTCATACAGGTATCGCTGTCGAAGATATGCCAAGTGGCTGCGCTGTGGTTCATATTCCGATACATCAACTACGCCATTCGCAGCTTCTATGCCCTCTATCGCAAGCAGACAGCCGCACCCGAAGATGTGCTTAATCTCACTCTTGCACGCAACGTCATAGCCATATTCACTTGGGGAATATACTTCATCATAGTGCTCGTGATACTCAACGTGCCAAAGTCGGGCATCAGCATCGTGACGGCAGGTTTGGCAACTGGTCTTGGTTTTGCCATGCAGGACCTCATCGAGAACTTCTTCTATGGTCTTTCGCTTATGACGGGCCGACTGCGCGTAGGCGACTACATCGAGTGCGACGGCATTACGGGCAAAGTGGAGAGCATCACCTATCAAAGCACGCAGGTGATTACCGGCGACGGATGCGTAATTGCATTCCTCAACAAGGCACTCTTCAGTAAGAACTTCAAGAACATGACACGCAACCACAGCTACGAGCTGATAAGCATACCAGTAGGTGTGGCATACGGCACCGATGTCGAGCGAGTACGCCAACTGCTCATCGAAGCACTCACCTCCATCTGTCAGGAGACAAACGACAATGGACTACAGGTTTCCGACCCGGAAAGGCCTATCGTTGTACACTTTGCCGACTTTGGCGAGAGCAGCGTCGATTTGAAAATCATGGTCTGGATGCTGGTGGAAATGAAATATGCTCTTACGGCTCGCTGCAAAGAAGCCATATACAACACGCTGAACACGAATAACATAGAAATCCCGTTCCCACAGCGCGACCTTCACATGCGATAATTAACCCTTAACTATTATATATTATGAAAAAACTTAAGAAACTTATTCAATTGATGGTTCTCCCAGCCGTTGCATTCTTTGCCGGTTCGTGCGGAGACAACGATCCAGTAGCATTCGACGATGGTTACAGAGAAGCCGCAAGCCAGACAGAATGGAAAGGCAACGATGTAGATATGGATGACCTGGACCTGCTGGTGGATTTGGCAGTAAAGGCCGAGGATATCCGTCTGGAGTTTGCCAAACTGATGAGCAACGGATGGCAGGGCGACCTGTTCAGCGGAACCGGAGACTACTCCGACCCAGAGCCGGTAATGAACGTAATATCTGCGTTGCTGGCAAACAGCGACAAATACGAGGCTGCACTTGCAAAGCTGGAACAATCGGGCATACTGACACCTACCACAGTAACGCGCTCGCCATTTAGCGATATCTTTACAATCTTTACTACCTCCAGAGATGCAGCGAAGGAAGAACAGGATAAGGTGCAGGAAGTGCTGCTACAGATGGGAGCATACAGTAATGAAGATGCACAGAACGACCTGTATAACTACCTGCCCGATAACATCAAGAGCAGAGCTACAGATGCCAAGGATTTCTTCCGCAAACTGAACAAAGGCGAACTGAACGACTGCATGTTCAAAATCAGTCACCAATGGCGCGACATAGGTAAACTGGAAGCCGACGGACATCAGCACCCCTATGTCGATAATTATGCCGAACTGGCCGATGAGGACGGTATTCCCTATCTGAAGACTGCGGCAAAAGTCAGCGGTAAGATTGCTGTTTCAGCAGGAACCATCTATTTCACCGCCATCGATAAAGTGGCTGGCGGATATGGTGCCAAAATCATCGAGATGGGTAATCTCCTGGAGAACAAAGTCAAGATGATAAAGATGTCGAACAAAATGTTGGAGGGCAAGGCCAACTTCCAGGAAATCAACAAATTCATCGTTGAGCAAATACTTGGCGATATCCAAGAGGAACTCGGCAATCTCATTGGCGATGACGCTAAAATCACCAAGGAACTTGCAGGTTACCTGGCAGAGGACTTTGCCGACTACATCAAGGAGCAATGCACGGTGGACGGCGGTGAGGACACCGACCTTGCGGCAAAAGCAAAGGAGTTCGGCAACAGTCTTCTCGACATCGTAACAGATGCAGGTTCCACAACCAAGGCGGTAATCATCAGAGACGAAGAAACGGGAAAGGTACAGATTGGTGTGCCTGATGAAGAGGGACGCGTGACGATTCCCACTGGCGTAGGCAAGAAGACCGTAACCGTTGTGGACGAAGACGGCAATCGTATTACCAAACAAGTGGAAGCCACAGAAGGCGGAGTACTCGTGGATGCGAAGAAGGAGAAGAAGCCTTACGTCAATCCCAACCCCAGCACATTGACATTCGGTCCTGATGCCGATACCGAATGGATATCTGTCCTGTCAAACTGCAAGTACCTGAAGATTAACAACTCGAGTAACGGCAGTTGGGTAAAACTCGAACTCATAAGCAACTACACTGGTTTCCACGTGAAGGTTACAGCTGAGAAAAACACAGCATTCGAAGAGCGCAGCACATCGTTCGTCATTGAGGGATACAACGATAAGGATGCCGTTGTTGCCAAGAGCACCGTAAAAGTTAAGCAGCAACCAGCCGAATCAGGCATTTCTGTTACGCCCGAATCCCTGGCCTTCGATGCCAACGGCGGCACGAAGACGGTGACCTTCAATATGGGCGAATACGAGTATTTCTCATTTGGAATCGAAAACAAGTACAAGGATTGGATAAGCCTGAAGTGGGGTGAAGAGAAATACACGGTGGATGTAACCGTTAAGCCCAATGCCACAGGAAAGACACGCGAAGGTGCATTCATGCTTTCCGGTCATAATGTGAAGGAGCCGACTATGGCACAGCGCGACATTCTGAAAGTCACCGTCACACAGTCGGCAAGCGACGAGGTGGAAATCAAGGTCAACCTTGGCAGCATCAGACTATGGGCCGAGATTTACGGAACAGCACCGACTTATAAGGATGGACAGCCAACCAAGCAAATCATCGACTGGAAACCCACCCACGACATGATGAAGGCAACGATGAAGAACAACGTCCTGCATATCGAAGCATCGAGGGAGAAAAACACCAGCACAACTAAGCTGAATGAATGGCTAACCTTCGATGTCATTGGCTACGACCCCGACGACTTGAGCAAAGCCATCGTCACAAACTTCCAGTACACGATACGTGACGACTATAAAAACGAAGACACTCGTAGCATTACAGACGCCACGCTTGAAGCCACCAACATTCGCCTGTCAGGTGTGGAAAAAGACTACTTCGAATGGAATGGAACAGAAGCCAAAGGCATGACGGTGACCGATTTCACCTACTACAGGAAATTCACATCTAGTTTTGAGGAGCTAAACGAAGAAAACACCTTCTCATTCTCAAGCAACCCCAACAACTTTATCAACATCAAGATATACCCCCACACATTCGCCTACTAAACAGGCCCCTGTAGAGTACCCGGGCGCAAAATTGCGCTGACATCAAAAACCGCACCTGCCACCAACGCGACAAGTGCGGTTCTTCTTGTCCGTGAGTCCTGGCAAGGCCCTTACTCAATTGCTACAATGCTGCCGAAATCCTTCCAATACTTTGTGCTTTTATATGTATTAAAGGATTGTGCTGGCACATGGAGGGTTGCAGAAGAAATGTTAGAGTTACTAAATATGTTAGTATAAACGGACGGAGGAGTTGTTGCATAGCAATAAACATCTTTCAGGCTGGTACAGAAACTGAACGCAGAACTGCCAATCGAGGTCACACTGTTTGGAATTGTGACAGAGGTTAGGCCACTGCAATACGCGAACGCATAAAAGCCAATCGAGGTTACGTTGCTACCAATGGTGACTTCCCTGATTGATGTAAGACCACGGAACCAAGAACCAAGCGTTGAGCAGTCGACAACAATCGAAGTTAGGCTACTGCAACCAAAGAACTTGTAGCCAAAGGTTCGCCAACCTTAGGCCATAAGTTAAGTTAACCTTCGGCTTAAGGTTCTTGCTCCATAATATTACGCAAGCGGCAAGCCGATTACTTGCTCCATAATATTACGCAAGCGGCAAGCCGATTACTTGCTCCATAATATTACGCAAGCGGCAAGCCGATTACTTGCTCCATAATATTACGCAAGCCAGCAAGCTGGAGCGAAATTAACCTTTGACATGTGTTTGTGCCTGAAAAATGTTGACTCGTGAAAAACCCTAACATACTAACACAAGAGAGAGCTAGAGCCGATGAATAAAGGGATGTAGGAGATTAAATTATTGCAAAACCCTAACATGAACTCTAACACAAACCCTAACATCAATATTAACATCAGAGAATACACAAATGTTATTTGACACTTAACTTAAGGTTGTGCCGCTGGCTGCGTAA
>Ga0247611_10002225_pt1 | contig 32133 bp, 28 predicted proteins | sample 177DNAGHGhighgp2_FD_192422 | JGI IMG/M metagenome (GOLD analysis project Ga0247611, IMG submission 192422) | Sheep rumen microbial communities from Palmerston North, Manawatu-Wanganui, New Zealand - 1770 DNA GHGhigh gp2 | ecosystem: Host-associated > Mammals > Digestive system > Stomach > Rumen... | reverse complement strand
ATACAACTAGACTAAAGTCAAAAGTAACTAAAAAGAGAAAAACTTACACAAAAAGAGAAAAATAACTTTTCTCTTTTTAATATAAGTCTTTTTTTATAATGTCTACCAATTGGGGTTCACATCAATTTGTAAAGCCCTTTATTAATACATTATATTTAAAATTATTTTACTAACATTTTATTATTTTCTTTGTTTTCTTTTTCTTCTTGTGGCATAAATAGACTCAAAATAGTTTTATCATTATTTATAATTATACTAGTTTTTGCTCTTACATATTCTTTTAAATTAACATCAAAGGAAGACGATTTTCGCTTAATAATAAAACAATCATTTTTTAAATCTAAATCATATGAAATATTACCATTTATTTCAAAGTTAGGTACAATATTATTACCATATATATCTATTAGTTTCCAAATTCGAGAATCACTTTCCCAATCGTACATCTCAACATATGCAATTCCAGCGCAAAACGGACTACAATAACAATATTTTGGATCAATTATCTTTTTTTCATTCCTATCCATGTAACCAAAACGATAATTGTTATCAATTGATAAACGCACTCTATTATAATTATTGATACTATAAAGTCTTGCCTCTTTTTCATCTTCATCATAAATTCCATCAAATGCAATATAACTCATGGAAATTGGATTAAATAAGAAATTGAAAAAATGTTCTTGATTCTCATCTTCTATGGAAAAATAAATATAATCACCATTATATCTACTAATTAAAAATGTTCCCTTTTTATATGGTTCATGTTTATAATCTTTAGCAAATGATTCATTAATTACTGATAAAACATCATTTAATGAACATTTATAAATTAAATTTCCATCAAAGTCAAAAAGCATAAGATATTCATCTGAATGATTATCTGTCCATGTATTTATTGTAATTAATTTTTTATCATTATTTACTTCATATTTAGCAAACTTAGATTTACAATCATAACTATATATTGTTTTTAAAGTGTCTTTATCAACAATACCATTATCTGTAATATAAACATTACCATGAAAAGCATGAATATTCATATTACTTGGAATATTATTAATTCTTTTTCCTTCTTTATCAAAGTAAAAATATGATATTTTATTTAAAATGGAACTATCTTTTTCATAAACTATTTTAAATAAATTTTCATCTATTTGAATAGCCAATTTATAATCATTAATTGAAAGATATTTTTTTAATATAATATTAAATTTATTTCTTTCTATGATCGTCTTAGTAAAATCTCTTAATTCATCATTTGAAAGTTTTTTATAACTTTCGCTTGTCTCTATTTTTCCAATGTTTTTTAAAACCGTTTTAATTTCAACATTTCTTTCAAAGAATACTTCTAAACTCTTATCTAGAACATTTAAATATCCTTTTTCTCTATACTCATTAAAAGAAATAGCCATTTTATATTTATCTAGTAAAGATAATCTTTGAGCAAATATTACTTCTAATTTTAATATTACTTCTTTAGGAAGTTTATCAATTAAATTGTATTTTATTTCATATTTCTTCTTTAAATATTTTTCTCTTTCAACTAATGCAAATAAAACACTATAAAATTCATTTTCTAATTTATTATTCTCTTCTACATATATTAAAATTTCTAATATCTTATCAATATCAATATTATTAAAGTTTAGTGAATATAAATATTCCCTATAAGAATTTTCCGTTTCTATCTCTTCTATAGTTTTATCAAGATCATTTATTCTTTTTAATATTTCTTTTTGGAATGTTGCTATATCAGAATAATTATAAATAAAACTTACATATCGATTATTATCTAATTCAAGTAGATATTCTTCTTCTATTTTTACTACTTCATTATATACAGTTCCATTTGCTGAAATATTTTTATATTTATCTATCTTTTCTTTTATAATTTGGTCAGTTTCAGCGATTTTTTTTAATCCTATAAGTGTCGTTGTTTTAAAAGTTTCTAATAATCTTAAATAACATTTGGATAATGATTGGGTACCACCATAAACAGTTAAATATATATTATCATTTGTACCAATATAACTTGCATAGCTTAATTTATTATAGTCATATGCAATATTTAATTCAGATTGATAATCTTTTTTATATCTTTTATACAATTTATCTAATAAATCTGCTACATTAGGAAAAATATTATTTAAATATGCGATTACTTCTTCTATTTCATGTTCAATTTTTGTAATCTCTTCTAATAATTTATCTGTTCTATCATCAAATAAATTATCTTGTTTATCTTTAACTAATTTGTTTAATTCTTTTATATTAAAATTTAAGATGTCATCTAAGTAACCTTTATATGCAAGAATACCATATTTTTCTACATCAAAACTATCAATTTTCTTTCTAAGTTCATTAACTATATCTGATAAATCTTGATAAGATTCTAAAATATTTAAAGCGATATTAATATTTATTTTTAATAATTCAATTTCGTTTTCCATAATTAATTATTAACCCCTCAAAATAACGTTTCCATATTATACCATATTTACTCAAAAATATCAAATTTTGTGTTCCCATAATCTGTAAAAAAAAATAAACTTTACAAATGTAAAGTCTATTTATTATTAAAATATTTGGCTTTATATATTAAGTCTTTCATAATACTATTTGCTTCACGCAAATCTTCAAGTTTATGACTATTAATTAGATTATTAGCTTTTTTACTTTGTTCATTCATACGATCAACAATATCTTGATCTGCATTTATATAAGTATATTTATTCCATTCAAGAGCTTGCTTATCAAATATTTGATATTGTTTTTCAATTTCTTTACTAGTATTAACAATATATTCATTTAATTTATCTAATTTCTTAATAGCTTCTCTTATATAAAATTCTTCATTTTTAATTAATAATTTTTCAATCTCAGGAAACTTTTTATTATAGATTTCATCTAACATTTCTTGAAATAGAGGATATTCATGAAGATTTTCATGAATCATATCTTGAAGTTCTTCGACTCTTTTTACTAAATTAATCATTTTATAACCTATCTATTATATCTCTTGCTGATACAAGTCCTGTTGCAGCAGCAATTACAATATTACCAGCTTTACCAGCTCCATCACCAATAAAATATATATTATGATCTTTAGCTTTAAACTTATTATCTGTTTCAATTTCATTAGAGAAGAATTTAATCTCTGGCCCATAAAGAAGTGTTTCATCATTGTTAACACCAGGAATGATTTTATCAAGAGCTTCAAGTCCATCTAGAATATTAGTAATAATACGATGTGGCATAACAAGGGATAAGTCACCAGGTACTACATCTTTTAAAGTTGGTGTAATAAATAATTTATCTAACCTACTATCTCTTGTACGTCTAAATTTCTTCAAGTCACCTAAAGTTTGAAGAATAGGTTTTGAGTCACCTAAACAGTTAGCAATCTTTGCGATACATTCACCATATTCTCTAGTATTAGTAACTGGGTCAGTTAAATTAACTTTCGAGATAAAAGCAAAATTACTATTATTTGATTTTATACTTTTTAGAGCATGACCATTAACGCAAATATATCCATAATAATTTTCTTTTGTTACATAACCACCTGGGTTTGTACAGAAGGTTCTTATTTCATCTCCATATGTTTTAGTCTTAATAAAGATTGATGGATCATATATAACACTACATAAGTCTTCCATAAGTTCTTTACGTACTTCCACACGAACACCAATTTCAATACTTTGAGATAGATATGGAATTTTATATTCATCAGCTAATCTTTGAATCCATTTAGCACCGGTTCTACCTGGAGCTACAATAACATATTTACCTTTATATTCGATTGTTTCTCTTCCTTTTTTGCATGTTACTGTCATATTCTTTTTATTATCAATAACATCAACTACTTCACATCTATCAAGTAATGTTACACCATGTTCTTGTAAGTATTTTGTAAAGGCTTCAATATAACCTGGTAAATTATCACTACCTAAATGTTTTTGTTTAATAATTAATAGTTTTGCACCTGTAACTGCAACTTGTTTTTTAATACGAAGAGCTTCTTCCATATTAGTTGGATATACATCACTATCCATACCAAAAAAGTTAAATATTTCTTCAGTATCATCTAAAAGTTTTTCAGCTTCATCACTTGACATATATTTATATAAATCACTCTTACCTAGTTTTGGAACATAATTAAGTTTTCCATCAGAGAAAGTTCCTGCTCCTCCATAACCTGATAAAATTTGACAAGGATTGCAATTCTTACATTTTGTACCAAACTTATTCATCGGACAAACTCTAGTTTCTGCGAATCTTCCTTGATCAATAAGTAATACTTTTATTCCTTCTTTCTTTGTTATTAATTCATAAGCAGCAAACAAACCTGCTGGTCCTGCTCCTACAATGATAACATCATACATAATCGACTCCTCCAACTTAATAAGTATACCATAAAAAAGATAAAACTTATAACTTTTCGACAAATATCATTAATATTATTTCATAAATCATAAATAAAAAGATGAGTTTCCTCATCTATTTATATAAATTATTATTTTTTATATAATCTAATACTTTTCTATTTATAATATTATCATTATTTCTTTTTTTCCATCTAGAACTTGATATACGACTATGATAATCAATTAAAATGAATTTAGATAAATAATCACTATATTCTTTATGAATATATTTATACATTTCTTTATAGGTTCCATTACGATTAATAACTATTAAATGATAATTTTTTATTAAATCTAAATAATTATCAAAAGATTTAAACTTCTTTATTAAATCAAATCCCATTATTAAATATAAATTATTATATTCTTTTTTGATTTCATTAATAACTTTATAATTAAATTTTGAATAATTATTCATAATATCACTTACAATTAAATGTTTATTATCAATAACTAAATTAATCATCTTAATACGATCTTCTAATTCTTCTAACTTTTTATTATTATTTACAACAGGTAAAAAGATTACTTTATTAACAACTTTTTTATTATAAAGATGTCTTGCAATATTAATATGAGCCTTTGTAATTGGATTAAAACTACCTACAAATAAACCAACTTTCATTAAAAGACTACTCCAATTAAATCAATTAAGAAACCACATATAACACCAATAATATAAACTATTGATACAATCATTATATTTTCTTTAAAATGTTTATTTTCTTTAAATAATATTAATAATCCAACACCCGCTCCTGTTAGAGTACCTGATAATAAAGTACCAAGGGAAATCATACTATTTAAATATAATTCAGTAATAATAACACTACTTGCACAATTAGGGATTAAACCAATTAAACTAGCAAGAAAATAAGTTAATATATTACCATTCTTTAAAATATTTTTAATACTATCTTCACCAATATAATAGATTAATGTTCCAATTAAGAAGTTTGCAATAAAAATATATAAAGTTATTTTTAAAGTATGAATAATACTAGATTTTATAATACCATCTTCACAATGACAATCTACATCATGACATAAATTATGAATATGACTATCTATTTTTTCTTCTTTTTGATATTTTTTACGATAAATAAGATCAATTATATAACCAAATATTAAACCTATAACTAACTTCGTAGCAATGATTTTTATAATAATTAAACCATTTATTTTATTAGCAATCATTAAAGGTAACATTTCATCACTAGTTGATAAATAAATAGCAATTAAAGTACCTAAAGTTATTACTCTGCTTGAAAATAAATTAGTAGCAAGAGATGAAAAACCACATTGAGGGAAAGCTCCTAATAAACTTCCTACTAACGGACCAATTTTCGTATTTTTTGATAAGAAATCTTTATTCTTCTTACTCATTTTATGTTCAATATATTCTAAGATTAAGAATGCAATAAATAAGAAAGGAATAAGTTTTAATACATCAATAAATCCATCTAATACTACTTCAGATAAAAATTCTTTCATTAAGACCTCTTTTTAAACATTATGATTTTATCACATAATAATAATGATATCAACAATTATATATTGAAAAAGAACTAAGAAAGAAATATCTTAGTTCCTTTTATATTAATCTAAATTTTCCCATTGAGATCGAGAACAAAATTTATAATTATTATTTAGACTTCCCCCACCTATTTTTTTATTACCAGATATAACAAGTTCAGCTTTTGTTCCATTCGCTACCGCATGACTATCATCTTTATTATACTTACATATATTAATACCCATATCCATTTTATTATTTGTTATGGTAATTGTTCCTTTAACATCATTACAATGACCACGACATTTAATAGTATATGGATAATCAGCAGCTGTATTATAAAACTCATTACCATCAATTCTTACTCCACGAACTATTTGATAAGTATCTCCGGCTTTATATTTACTTATGCTTTTATTATTTGGTTCAATATCAATCGCTTCACCAGGATCTGTACCACATATATCATGAATTTTATTATTTAATATCTTAGTATTCTTTGCAGATATAATTGATATTCCTTGACGTCTACAATTATAAATTTCACTATTCTTTACAGTAATACTATTACTTCTAGCTGGACAATCAGTTTCATCTAATTTAAGACTACCATTTACTTTCTTTAATTTGCAACCAGTATCAGCAATCGTAACTCCATCACCAATCATTTCATGAATTTTCATATCTGAAATGGTTATATTTCTACAATTACTTGCAACTAAAATTCCATAACCCGTTTGATGAGTAGTACCATCAGCACACTTTTGAAGTTTATCACTTGGTTGTTTGTTCTTTTTACAACTATTTAAATTAAAAGTCTCTCCATTAGCTCCACACTTATGAGTTTGAAGGTCACCAATTAATTCTCCATTATATACTTTAACATCATGAGCTCCTGAAATCATTATCATTCGATATTTACCATAATTATTAGTATATAGTTTTATTGTTGAACCATTTAAATCAAAATTGAAGTTAGAATTTCTTATTTCAATACCATAATGAGTCGTTTTTTCTTCATTAATATTAATAACATAATAATCTTTTGCTAATTTTAAATTCTTTATATTTTTTTCTTTAGCATATTCAATAGCCGTATTGATTCCAATTCTATTTTGATCAGCAACAGACTTCGATACATTTTTACCAGGAGTTATCTTAAAATAACTATTATTAACTATATTTCCACTTAAAATGGGAATGTTTTCATTACTATTACTATTATTATTACTATTGTTATTATTATTGTTATTACTATTATTATTGTTGTTATTTGATGAAGGTTTCGTTACTTTTACTCTAATTTGTGCATTATAACCTCCATCATCAGTAGTTATTGTAATAGTTGCTTCTCCTTCACCTTTTGCAATTATTTCTATTCCATTTAACGATACAATATTTCTATTACTACTTGTTATTATTACTTTTTTATTGATAGCATTATTGGGAATAATTTCATATTCTAATATTGCTTTATCATCAACTTTTAAAGCAATATTATTATTTTTTACTTTAATACCTGTTACTTTAATAGGCTCATCAACAACTGTTACTTCAATACTTGTCGCTTGTTTATTTGGACTTGATACAATAATATGCGTCTTACCAGCTTTTATTCCTGTTACTACTCCATTATTATCTACAGTTGCAATATTAATATCTTTACTACTCCAATTTATATTAGATTCATTTATAACATTAATTTTTTCACTTTTACCAACATTAATTGTTAAATGATTAGAAGAAACTTCTATTTTTTTTAAATCTTGATTATCTATTTTATTTTGATCTTCAGTTTCTTCGGTTTTATTTAAATCTTGATCATCTTTTTTATTTTGGTCTTCATTTTCTTCTATTTTAGTTTCTACATTCTTATTATCATCTGGTTTTGATTGGGTAATCCACAATGTAATTACTACAACTAAAATTAATCCAACTAAAGAAAGATTTGATATTACTTTTTTCATATATCATCCTCTATTTTATATTTTTATTGTATCATACAATATTATAAATGATAATAAAAAAAGTGGTTTAAGTTCCACTTTTAATTATTAATTTTGATGTAACATTTCTTTTTTACGTAATACTAAGTTACTACTCTTTCTTACAATTTTAGCATGACAATAATCACAAGTAACTCCTTGGCCTTTAGGATCTAATTTACTACCACAATTTGGACAAGTTGTAACACTTGTTTCTTTACTTTTCTCAAAATGTAATTCATAAGTATATGTAAGAATTTTCGTCTTATTACCACGTAAAACTTTATTTGTTTCATTATTAATTATATAATCACGACATTTAACACGAAGAGTTGCAGTAATAATTTGAGTACCTTTTTTCTCTTCAATATTTGTAATTGCACACATTAAATATTTAAAATCTTTCATAATATTTTTTTGATTTTTAGAAATTAAAGTATCTAATTGAGCCGCATATTGATTATATAATTCATCAGATAAACAGTCTCTAACATCATCAAGTCGATAATTCATCCATGCTTCTTGAATACGTACATAAATATCATATATTTCTTGATGAATAGTATCAGCATCTATTCCATATTTACTTAAATCAATTTCTGTATAATTAACTTTAGGATTAATATTATTATTTTTATCTTCTCTTTTTTGTTTTATTAGTACATAAGGGATTGATGAGAAAAATTCAATTACGAAAATATAAACAGATGGTATAAAGATTAATAAAATGGAAACAATTATATAATATTTCTTCATCCATTTTGGTTTACCTACAAGGAAATAAATACAAAATGTTAGAAATGAATGAAAAAAAAGTTCAATTAGAAATAATTTAATATGGTCACCTGATTTAAAAAATTTCCAATAATTATCAAGTGTTATGCCATCATTAAAATATTTATCATATATTTCTTCCTCTTCATCAGCAACACTTCTTCCACTACCTCCACCTGAACTTGATGAGCCTGAATCCCATGAACTACCGCTTGAACTTCCACCAGAATCATATGAAGAATCAAAGCCACTATCACCTGTTGGTGGAATTTCTTTTTCTTGAGGATGATAAGTAATAAGAAATAAAGGTACCACCAACATAACCACTAATATCACATATCTACTTCTTTTATCCATTTTATCACCCTATTTTCTTATAATACTTTCATTCCAACTTTCATTTGGTTTTATATTTAATAAATCACATACCGTACTAGCAACATTAGATAATCCCATATCATCATCTTTAAGTTTAACATCTGCACCATAAATAATAAATGGAACCGGACTTGTTGTATGAGATGTATGAGGTATCTTCTTCTCAATATCTTTTAATTGATACATTATTTCAGAATTACCATGATCTGCTAAAATAATCATAATACCATTTACTTTATCAATAGCATCAATAAGTCTTCCTATTTCTCTATCTACTGTTTCAACAGCAATAATTGCTTTTTCATAAATTCCTGTATGACCAATCATATCTCCATTTGCATAATTAACACGAAGAAAACCATATTTATTACTTAAAATAGCAGGTATAAGTTCATCTGTTATTTCCTTAGCTTTCATCTCTGGTTGATCAGGGAAAGGAAGTTTACTACTAGGTATTTCGACATAATCTTCAAGTTCTTCATTAAACTTACCTAATTTATTACCATTCCAGAAATATGTTACATGACCATATTTTTGCGTTTCTGAAATAGCAAATTCTTTGATATTATTTTTATTTAATTCCTCAGTTAAAGTATTTGTAATCTTAGGAGGTTCTGTTAAAAACATTTTGGGAATATGTTTATCAGCATCATATTGAAGCATTCCGGCATACATTGCTTTAGGATATCTAATTCGATCATATTTATCGAACACTTCATCGTCGAATGACTCTGAAATTTCAAGAGCTCGATCACCTCTAAAGTTATAGAAAATAACACTATCATTATCATTAATGGTTCCAACTGGCATATCATTATCATCTACAATAACGAAATTATGCATATCTTGATCCATCGTTTGACCTTCGCTTCGATATGTTTCAATAGCTTCGATAGCACTCTTAAAGTGTCTTGCATCACCCAAGACATGAGTATGCCATCCACGTTCTACCATAGGCCAATCGGCTTCATATCTATCCATTGTTATATACATTCGACCGCCACCTGATGCAATTCTTGAATCAAAATTATCATCATTTAATGAATCCATCTTTGATTCTAATATTTTAACATAATCAAGGGCACTTGTAGGTGGTACATCACGTCCATCAAGTAAAATATGAACTCTAACTTTTTTTATTCCTTCTTTTTTACTTTGTTCAAGAAGAGATAATAAGTGATTAATATGAGAATGAACATTTCCATCAGATAATAGTCCAATAAAATGCATTGTTCCATTATCTTTACAATAATCAACTAACTTTTTCCATGTATTACTTTCATACATTGTATTATTACTAATTGCTTCATTAACAAGTTTAGCTCCTTGGGAATATATTTGACCACATCCTAAAGCGTTATGACCAACCTCACTATTTCCCATATCTTCGTCCGTTGGAAGTCCTACATAACTTCCATGAGCATGAATTGTTCGATGAGGACAACTCTTCCATAATCTATCTAAATTTGGAGTATTAGCATTCAAAACCGCATTACCAAGGCTCTCTTCACGATAACCTACTCCATCCATTACAACAAGTAAAACAGGTCTCATTATTTCTTTACTCCTTTAATGCCTTTAAGTCCTTTAGAATCAAAATTAGATAAAATATTAGTATCAAAAGTATGAGTCTTATTAACTCTATCTTTATAATCACGTATACCAATATTTAAAATACTATTTAATAATTCTTGATAGTTCTTTTCTGTTTTATCCCATAAATAGAATGATAAACTACCTGGAATACTATTTATTTCATTAGCATAAACTTTATTTTCTTTTTTATCGATTAAGAAATCAATTCTTACAACACCACTAGAATTTAAACTTCTAAAAGCTTTAATAGCAATATCATTAACTTTTTTCTTTAATTCTTCTGGAATACGAGCAGGAATAATTCTTTTTGCACTTGCCATTCCTTTATTTTCTGTAGCTACTTTAGATTTAGAACCACTTTGATATTTATCAGCATAAGTAAGGAAATCTTTACTTCCACCTACTTCTTCAATTACAGATAGTTTTTGTTTTCGATAGTTACCTAAAACACTTATATTAACTTCAACTAAATTTTGAACCATCTCTTCTACTAAAATCTTAGTATCATATGATATAGCATCATCAATAGCTTCACGTAATTCTTGTTCATTATGAGCAACAGAAATACCTACACTACTTCCAAGACGGGCTGGTTTAACAATCATTGGATAAGTTAATTTTTCACATTTTTCAATAACTTTATCAGGATCTTCTTGATAATCATAATCGAAGAACCATTCATATTTAACAACGGGAACACCACAATCTTTCCATATTTGTTTCATAAAAACTTTATCTTGTCCTACAGTTGCTGCATAATGATCTGACTCAGCATAAGGAATACCAATAGTTTCTAAGTAACCTTGTAAGGCACCATCCTCTCCATATGTTCCATGCATAATTGGAAAACACATATCTAGTTCTTCAATTTCACGTCTTATAAATCCTGTTTTACTTTGAAGTACAAAACGATTTTCTTTTTTATAAAGAACTACTTCATGAGCATAACGTTTTAGTAAATCCATATCATTATAAATCTTAATATCTTTTAGCATTGCTCCTGAATACCAAATTCCATCTTTAGCAATATAAATTGGTACAATATCATATTTAGCAGTATCAATATTATTCATTGCTTGAATAGCTGTTATAACACTTACTTCATGTTCAACAGAAACACCACCAAAAATAACTCCTAATTTAACTCTCATTATTATTTATCTCCTTCCATATATATATCAGGTAAATCATTTTCAAATAAACAATATACGTCTTTACCATCTTCTTTTAGAGCTTCACATATTTGATATGCATCAAGTACTCTATTGATAATAAAGATTTTATCTTTATCATAATGATTATCTATTAATGCTTTATATAAATCTTTTGTTTGTTTTTTACCAACTAAAATAACATAATCACATACTTTACTAATTCTAACTCCTAAAGAATAATTTTCTTTCTCTTCATTTTTACCAAGTTCAACCATTCCTGGAGTTACAATTACTTTATCACCTGGCATCGTAGATAAAACATCCAATGCTCCATTTGCTCCAACCGGATTAGAATTATAAGCATCATCTAACATATAGATATTTCCTATCTTTTTAAGTTCAAGACGATGTTCTGTTGAATGAAGAGATGATACACTTCCTTTAATATCATTAATATCAATTCCCATTTCAAGTGCTAGAGCAACACTTGCTAAAATATTATATACATTATGTTTTCCTAAAAGTCTTGTTGATAATTTAATTTCCTTTTTATCACCATAATGACATATAAAACTCATTCCTTTATTATCAAATTTAACACCTGTTGCATAAACATTAGCTTTAGGATTATCAATACCAATCCATATAACTTTAACTTTATTTTTCAAATTATAACTAACTTGATATGGATCATCACCATTAAGAATAGCAACTCCATCCATTGGTAGACTTTCAATTAATTCAAACTTAGTCTTTTGAATATTTTCTCTTGTCTTAAATGTTTCTAAATGAGCTTCCCCAATGACAGTTAAAATACCATATTTAGGATGAACAAAATCACAAAGATTCTTAATTCTTCCTTTAGTATAAGCTCCCATTTCAGCAATTAAAATTTCATCAAATTTATCTAGATGATTATTAATTGTTAACATAAGACCATATGGAGTATTATAGTTTTTTGGTGTAGCACGAGTTATATATTTACTAGATAAAATATCACTTAAAATATTTTTACTACTTGTTTTACCATAACTTCCTGTAATACCAATTACTTGTAAATCAGCTCGTTCTTTTAATTTCTTTTTAGCTTTACGGAAATAATAGTAATATACTAATGAATTAAATGGAGCATTCAATAAATTAGCAATAAATATAATAAAATATTTTAAGAAGATCATTAAAACTAAACCAACTAAAAAGATAGCTTCTATTTTATAATCAAGCGATAAACTATATTTATATGCAAAAAAGATAACTACGCCATATATCAAAATATTAGTTAAAAATAATCTTTTAATACGACCTGTAGCTTTAAGAGGTATCTTATTTTGACTAGCTTTATTATTTTCTACTTCACGATATAAATTAAATAAATAAACAAACATTGAAGCAATTAATAAGAAGTCAATCATTTCTTTATCAGTAATAAAGAAGATAACAACAACAAATACTAAAGGTACTAAATCAAATAATGAAAAAACTTTTTTAGGATTATTCTTAATCCATTTTAAATAACGATTATTTTCATTATATAAATTTTGTTGTAACATATGCATAACTTCCATACTTGAATATATTAGATAAATTAAATATACAATTAAAAATAAAATCATTCTTCCTCCTTAATAAAATTATTGATTAAATTACCAACTTCTTGAATATTTTCTAAATAACAATAATGTGTTCCCGGTAATACAATTAATTCACTATTTTCAAGTAAACTATCAAGTTCCTTAGCATGACTAACAGGAACAGCTGTATCTTTATCACCCCAAATAAGTAAGGAATCACATTTAACTTTTTTAGCACATTCTGATAAATCTTCATTAACTGTTTTAACTAAAACTTCTCGCATAACAGGACTAGCATTACGATAATCTTCAGAACCTGAATGTTTCTTAATATAATTAACTAAAGGATTAAAGATCTTTAATTTCTTAAAAAACTTTAATAGACTTTGTTTAAAACTTTTATATTCATGACGAACACATGGACTTCCAAGTAAAACCATCTTTTTCGTTTCATATTTAGATGCATATATAATACTTAATCTTCCACCGAAAGAATGACCTATTAAAATAGGATTCTTGATATCAAGTTCACTAAAAAATTCATATAAAAATTCAACATAATCATATACACTATAAGCTTTATCTGGTTCATTAGATAAACCAAAACCCGGCAAATCGATTATTGTTATACGATATTTACCATTAATCCTTTTAGCAAGAGGTTCCATCATTTGGATATTCTGACCCCATCCATGTAAAAGAACAATATCTTGTCCTTCCCCATAAGATTTATAATTTATTCTAATATTTTTAATAACTTTAAACATTAATATTCACCAATGTAATTTTACTATTTTTTAATTAAAAAGTCTATGAATAAAGTCTAAAAAGAAAAAAAGTCATTAAAAATGACTTTTTACCAACATTCTGTATAACAAAAATCTGATCTATTATCAATATCTCTACTTTTTTCTAGATTTTCATCTCTTCTTTTTTCAGCGTTTTCGTTATCACGTTCAATTTGATTTAATTTTTCATCTAATGGATCATCTTCATTATCGCTACTTCCACCATCATCTTTTTCATCATCTTTTTTTCCTTGACTATTACGTAATTCTTCAATAATTTGACGCAATTCTTCAGCTGTTTTTTGATCAGGATAAGGCGCTTTAGCATTACAATCATCATCTAAGTAAGATGCTGCTTTATCAAGTAAAGCATTTTGTTCATCACGAGTTTTCATAGATTCTAGTTGCATAACAAGTGATAAACTAGTATTAATTTTTACTTTGCAAATACGTTCTCTTGGAATATTATGTTTTAAAGCACTAATATATTTAAGATAAGCTTTTTCATATTCACCTTTTTTATAATAATAATTACCATAATTATATTTAACAATATATGGTTCATATATATTAATAATAGAATTAATATCTAAGCCACTACTTGTATATAAACCTTTTTCATATTGTTTAATAAAACTATTATTTAATAAAACTTTACTAATTAATTTAATCAAAATAATTGAAAGAACAATGATACTAATTATAATATATTTTTTATACTCTTTTTTCATAATTCCCTCCTATATATTATAAATTCATATAAGAATAAAGGAATTAAGAAAAATGATAAATAGAAATAAGTATCATCACCACCATTAGTTTTGGAATAATTATTATATTTAATACCATTTTTTATATCACTTAATTTAGAATTAATATTACTTAAATCTTTCATATTAATATAATCAATTGATAAAGCATTAGATAAATTCTTTAAATTATCTTCATCTAATTTTGATATAGCAGGAACATATGGATATTTTTTTCGATCTAAAAGATATCCTTCACTATCAACACGATAAGAATAATAACTATCATTTTTAAAATTTAATTTTATCTTTCCGCCTTCTTTTGTTCCATATCCAAGTACAGCTCCACTAGATATTAAATTACTAATCTCTTTATAAGGCGATATATCATCATTTTTATTGAACTCTCCATCAGTTATAAAAAATAGAATAACTTCATTTTCTCTTTTAGATGCAGTTGATAATAAAACATTTATAGCTTCAATAGGTTTATCAATACTTGTTCCATTAGCATATAAAATATCACCAGTTTCAAGATTATTAATCGCTGTTTCAATTCTTTTAGTATCAAAAGTAAAAGGTGAAATAATTACTGGAGTATTATTAAAAGTAATTAAAGCAAAATTAGAGCCAACAAACTCATTCATTATATATTTAACATCACTTATTACTCTTTTTAATCTTGTACCATTCATATCAACAGCATCCATACTAATAGTTGTATCAATAACAAATAAAATATCTAAATTTGTATTAAAAGTTTCTTTCTCTTGATTAATAGTCATTGGTCGAAGACTAATTATAAATAAAATAATTATAATAATAATTCTTGTTACAATATGTTTTTTATTAATTATAACAATAGTTATCAAAAAGATTGTTATTAAAATCATTATAGTGATTGGAATAATTGGATTAGTTATCATATTTTCATCCTCCAATCAATAATAAAAATAATAATCGAAAAGATTAATATAAAGATAAATAATACTTGAGGCATATCCATACGATTAACCTTTTTATTAGAATTTATTGAAGTTTTTTGTAATTTATCAATATCATCAATAATACTAGAAGCCGAATTATTTGATATATCATAATATTTTCCACCAGTTTTTTCTACAACTCTTTTAAATTCATCACGTAAATTCTTTTTGATACCTTTAGTTCCAATACCATAGACAACAATATCATTACGCTTACAATAGTCACCTGCTTCATCTAAAGTAATAAGAGGAGTACCTTGAACTTCATTATCAGTTGTTAAAATAATAACTTTCGTTCGATCTTTTTCATTTTTATCAAAATGTTTAGCACAAGTTGCTAATCCTTCACCAATAAAAGATGAACCACCCCTAACCTCAAAGTCCTCTAAATAAGTTGTTCCTTGAGTTAGATAATTAGCAATATAAAAACCTTCTTTATATCCTGATTCAATTGATTTAGAAATATTATTTAAAATACTTAAAATATAATTATAATCACTAGTTAATGGTGTTAAAGTAACCGATGTAATATTAAATACTGATATACCATATCTTTCTTTATTTAGTTTCTCTACTGTTTGTTTTAATGACTTAACAATTTCTAAATTAAGTTCATTAACAGAAAAAGATACATCCATACATAAAACAACATCACGATTATAAAATTTATCTTCACTAACTGTAACTTTAACTAATCTTGATGTTAAAAATGATGACAAGATAATTAAAATAATACAACCAACTTTTAAAGATAATGACACATATTTATATATCATTTTTTTCTTTTTATAATAACTATTATTATTTAGAAAAGATAGATTTGCTTTCTTAATACCATCTTTATATTCTACATCTTTCTTTTTAATAAAGTATGTTGATCCTATCAATATTAAAGATAAGAAAATGATTATTGGATATTTTATCTCCATTTATTAACCACCTCTTTTGTCTTTTTAATTGATTCTACAATATTACCTTTATTAGATAAAGAAAATTCAGGTGAATAATATTCTTCCATTAGTTCTTTAAGATAAGGTATTTTATAATTATCAATTTCATCTTTTGATAAAGCAAGAACATTTATATTAGTTGCAGAATATACATAATTACGAATAATTTTACTTAATTCATAATAAGCTTCTCTACTATCAATTTTATTATTTACTTTATAAAGAAGCGCATCCAATTCTTGTAAACATTTATTTTTGATAGTTAATAAATTAGGATAATGAACTAACTTAACTTGATTAGTATAATCTTTCTTCTTATAAAAAAAGATTACAATTAGACATATTATTAAGATAATTAAAACAATAATAATAGTACCATTATACGTAAATGGTTCTTGTAATTTAACGGGATCTTGCATAACGATGCCTTTCTAATAGTTCAATTGACTTAACAACAATATCTTCATATTTATCAACTGTAACCATTTGAATCATATATTTTAATAATTCTTGCTTCATTGATAGATATACTCTATCTCTTTCTTTTTTTTCTTCTTCACATAGTTTATTATCATTCAAAAACAATTTAGATAAATATCTTTGATTATCTAAATTATAAATTCTATCACCTGTTAATAAAGTATCAGAAATATTAAAAAATAAGATATCATTCTGAACAGATAAAGTTTTTATTTTATCAAAATCAATATTACTAACACCATATAAATCAGTGATAATAAAAATAACCATTCTTTTATTAATATATTTAATTACATAATCTAATAAATCATTAATATTAAGTTTATTTTCATTCTTACAATCATTTTCATATGAAGTTAAAGCAACTTCAATATTAGATAATTTTTCTTTAAAAGGAAAATACTTAACTCCATCACCCTTACCATAAACAAAAGCAAACATATCGCCACTATTATTAGCAAGAGTTGCAATAGTACCAGCTGTATATAAAGCTACATCACTTTTTAATTCATGAAAAAGAGTATCACCTTGCATATTGATACTAGAATCAACAATAAATAAAACATTATGTTTACGCTCAGCAACATATTGTTTAACTAAGATATTATCACTTCTTGCACTAGCCTTCCAGTCGATATCTTTAACATTATCTCCTATAACATATTCACGCAAATCATCAAAATTAAGGCTTTTTCCTTTAAAGATTGATTTATAACTTCCATCTAGGATATTTCTTGTTTTTTGCGATGCGTAAATAGACACATTACCTTTAATGCGATTTATATGATCCATTTTCATGGTGTTGGAATAACCTTCATAATCGTATCAATGATATATTCTGGTTCAATATTACTTGCAAGAGCTTGAAAAGATAATGTTATACGATGTCTTAAAACTCTTGTGGCAACAACTTTTATATCATCAGGTGTTACATAAGATCGACCATTAATAATTGCATTAGCCTTACTAGCTTCCATAAAAGCGATACTTCCACGAGGACTAGCTCCCATTACTACAAAGTCAGCTATTCTTGGATCAATATAATTCTTAGGATATCTAGTAGCATCAATTATTTGGGCAATATATTTTTTTATTTTTTCATCGATATATACTTTCTTAGTAACCGCTTGTAAAAATAAAACGGCATCTAAGTTATAAATAGGATTACATTCATCAATAATATTACTTTCAAGTCTATTTAAAACCATAACTTCTTCATCAATTGATGGATATGCTAACTTCTCTTTCATTAAAAAACGATCTACTTGAGCTTCAGCAAGCGTATATGTTCCTTCTTGCTCTATTGGGTTTTGAGTTGCAACAACGACAAAAACATCCTCAAGATTATAAGTTCTAGCACCAATTGTTACCGAACGCTCTTGCATAGCTTCTAGCATTGCACTTTGCGTTTTAGCACTAGAACGATTTATTTCATCTAAAAGGATAAAGTTTGCAAATACAGGACCTAATTTAGTATCAAAGCAACTATTGGCATAATTAAATATTTGACCACCAATAATATCACTTGGAAGTAAATCAGGTGTACATTGAATACGAGAAAATTTACCATTAACAGCATTAGTAATAATCTTAGCAGCTGTTGTTTTAGCAAGACCAGGAACGGATTCTATTAATAAGTGACTATTAGACATCATTGATATAATCAAAGAATCACACAAAGATTCTTGTCCAACAATTCGATCTTTATAATACTTCTTTAAGTTTCCTATAACTTCATATGCCTTTTTTAATTCTTCATCTGTTAAAACACTTCTATCGTTCATCACACTTTCCCCATTTCTTTTTATTTAGATATACGTTTAAAGATCCACAATGCAATTACAATTATATCGGCAAGCCATACTAATACTAAGAAAATTGTAATATAAGTTGAGAAACCAGCTTGTTTTAGACGAACATTATATGGAATTTTACTAATTGTTTTTTCTTCTTCTAAATCGACTTTCATTTCATCATCATAGATTGAAATATTATAAATAATATTTCTAAATAAATTTATTTCTTCTAAAGTAAATTTTTTAAAGATTATTCTTCTACCATTATTTAATTCTGCTTCGTACTTACATAATTTTTTCTCTTCATCATAATCATAATTATCATTGATACATATACTATCATCTTTAAATTTACGAATAACACTTTGTAATAGTTCAATAGTTGTATCATTATCACTTATAATGACTCTTGTTCTATCGCTATTTGAATCATCCATACTAAATGAAAAGATATAATCATCATTTCGTGAAATAGTTAAAATAGTATGTTTACCATTTTCACTATTTAAATACAAATCTAGTACATTATATAAATAATTAGTATTCATAATATCATTCCTCTTCAAAATCTATTTTAGAAACAATCAATTGTGTAAGTTCATCGATTGTTAAATCTTCATTAAATTCTAATTTTAAATCATTAATCAAATCATCTTTATTAGTTTTACTTAATATTAATTCACGAGCTCCATTATCACGAGTTATTAAATAATGATTACCTGTTTCAAGATAAGTTTTAACAAGAGATGTAGCCTCATCTATATTTAATTTATTAATCTTACTTAAAGTAACTCTAACCGCATAAGCAATACTTCTTGATAAGGTTCCTGATAAACTATAACGATTAAGTTCTTTCAAAAAACAAAATAATATTTCTTGATTAATCGTACTATCTTTAGGAAAACCGGAAACATTGCATATTGTTCTTCTAATTATATCACTATCCATATACTCATATAATTTTTTACGATAATTATTTTTTCTTGTAATACCAGCATAATTACCTTTTAATAACATAAGTAAGGAATTAACAGCTTGTTCATTATCATGAAATTTACGTCTTGTCGCAAGAAGACTTTCAAATAATAATGTAACATTACCTTGATAAAGAGATACTTTATCATAAAAATCATCTATCGAATATTTTTTATCAAAAGAAGAATATAATAGATCATAAATCATTTTTAAACTATCATCTGTTGTATCCTTGTAACAATTATATACAAAATTACAGAACTCTTCTTCATTGGGTTTATCTGCTTGTTTAAACAGTCTACGAGATAATATATAATTATATATTAATTTAGATATCTCAATATTATTAGATAAATTATTATCCATTGCTAAACCTATCTTATGATAAGTAAAGATAAAAGGATTCGCATCTAATAAATGTTTTTTTATTTCACTATCAAGAATATAATTAATTAATCTTTTAACATCACGAATGGTCTTTAGTCTTATAACAACATTATCATTTCTCATAGTTGAACCAACTTTAGAATGATGAGTAATATTATTTTTAGCTAAAAAACTAAATAATTCAATAACACCTTCCTTAATATAATTATATTTAATAGGAATATATACTTTTATTGAATAATCATTAGTTTTCCATTCACCATTTTGAAATTGACAAAAGAAAGGCCAATTATCTTTATCACAAAAGCATGTAATATTAGAAATATTGTTAAAATAATTAATCCAATCAGAAAAATAATTATTAATTAATCTATGATCAGATGAATCATCAAGTCTAACTAACCAACTATATATCTCATTATCATTCATCTTATATTCTGTATCATAACGGATATTATACATATACTCGATGTTTTCTAAAAAATCATTTATTCTCTTCTTGTTCATTTACTAAATCAACTAACTTTCCATAATCTTCTGTTTTACATAAATCTTCTACTACATCTTTTTCTTTTTCATCATAGATAGCAACATCTTTTTCCCCATCTTTAGAATTGACCTTAATTATTTTCATTATAATATTTCTCCATCATCATCGTCATTACCATATTTAACTAATACTTCACGAGGTTTACTATTACCAGTTGCTGGTCCAATAATACCACGTTCTTCTAGTAAATCGATAACACGAGCTGCTCTATTATAACCAAGTTTAAAACGACGTTGTAAGAGTGAAGCTGATGCTTTACCTTGTTCAATAACAAAATCAACAATTTCGTTATATAACGGATCATCGTACTCTTCTTCAGGATCATGATTAGCATCAATTCCTGTTTCTCCACCTACTCCTGTAATTGTCTTTTCACCATCTAAATTTTCAAATCTTGCATCATATTGAGCTTTTTGTTGATTACATACAAAATCAATAATACGATGAATTTCATCTTCACAAATCCAAGCTCCTTGAATACGTGTTGGAGAATTTTCACCTTGTGGTAAATATAACATATCACCACGACCAAGTAATTTTTCAGCACCCATCATATCCAAAATTGTTCTTGAATCGATTTGACTTGCTACAGCAAAGGCAATACGTGATGGAATATTTGCTTTAACAACACCAGTAATAACATCTGTACTAGGTCTTTGAGTTGCAATAATTAAGTGAATACCAGCAGCACGAGCCATTTGAGTAATACGCATAATTGATGCTTCAACTTCTTTTCCAGCTACCATCATCAAGTCAGCAAGTTCATCGACAATAACAACAATATAAGGCATCTTTTTAACTTGATCTTCTTCACTACGTTTTTTATTGTCTTTTTCTACTTTTTCATTATATGTATCGATATTTTTAACACCACTTTGTTCAAAAACGTCATATCTATGTTCCATTTCCTGAACAACAAGTTGTAAGGCAACACTTGCTTTCTTTGGATCTGTTACAACAGGACGAAGTAAATGTGGAACACCATTATACATTGAAAGTTCAACTTTCTTTGGATCTACTAATATTAATTTAACTTCATCTGGTTTTGTACGCATCAAAATACTTGCTAGAATACAGTTAATACATACTGATTTACCTGAACCAGTTGAACCAGCAACTAATAAGTGTGGTGTTTTATTAATTTCACAGAATTTTGTTTCACCTTTAATATCTTTACCTAGGGCAACAAGTAATTTCTTACTATTCGTTTTTTCATCATTTGGAATACTTTCCATGATTTCTTTAATATAAACGGTTGTTGGCGTTTCATTAGCCATTTCAATACCAACAGTATTCTTACCAGGAATAGGTGCTTCAATACGAACATCTTTTTTAGCAAGAGCTAAACTAATTTCTTTATTTAAACTTGTAAGTCTTGAAAGTTTTGTACCTGGTTTCAAAGCCATTTCATATTGCGTACAAGCAGGTCCAACAGTAACTGCTACAACCTTACCAATAATATCAAATTCTTGTAGTACTTCTTCAAGTTTCTTTATATTATCTTCAATACCTGATTGATTATCAGCATTTTGTTTTTTAGGTTTATCTAAAATATCAATTGATGGCAATTGATAATTATGATTAGTATGATCAATATATTTATCTGTATCAGTAATTTGTGGAGTTTCTACTACATCATCTTTCTTAATTTCTTTTGGTCTTTCAATAACACGCTTATTATCTTCAATCTTACTCTTAGAATTATCTTTAATTAACACTTCACCTTCAGGTAATAATTTATCTTTTTCTTTAATTATTTCTTCTTTTTCGATACGTTTTATTTCTTCTTTTTCTAAACGTTTCTTTTCTTCTTTAGTTGTTTTTGGAACTAATTCTTTACTACGATTATAGAAATTCTTAATAATATCAATAATGGAAATACCAGTAAATAGAAGAGAACCAATTACAATAAATACCCAATAAATAATTTTAGCTCCAGGCAAATCAAAAAGTGACATAAATAAAAGCATTAATAAGCCACCAATAAAGCCACCACCAAGACCTTGAAAAGCAACTTCCTTAGATGTTCCTTCAACAATTTTAAAAACAGAAATAGCTCTATCACAAGCTAAATTAAATAATTTCTTCGCTGTATCAACTTGCGTAGCATTATCTTTATGGAAAAGCATAACAAGTCCCATTAATAAAATAGTTATACCTAAAGCTCTTGGTGACCAAAAATCAGGAAACTTTTGAGAAAATATTACATAAATTCCAATTAAAACAATTAATCCCAAAGGTATTAAATATAATTCACCAAAAAAGAATGCTGATATGGCACAAAAGATTTTACCAACAGGCCCATAACAACAAATACCTAAAATACCCATAAGTATTAATATAATTCCATATATAACACAAAAATAAGATTTACTAATTTTTGATTTTTTTCTTTTACTCATTACTACCATCCCACTATATACAATTATATATAAATTAATTCGTTTTTGCAATAAAACTAGTAATTATTAACAATTATTTTCTTATATATTAAACTATAAAAAAAACAAACTAATTAATCTTAGTTTGTATTTTTTTAACACTATTTTTTAATTAAGATTTTATTATTTCTAATACAATCCATATCTATAGAATAATCATATTGATCACCATAATTGGTTATCCAATTTTTATGGTCTTCAATAATTTGATCATTCGAAAAAGTTAATTGAAGATTATCAACTCTTTCTTCACACTTACTATTATTTATTTCTTCAATCTTTTTTTCTATTTTCTTTTTAATTTTCCTTAAATAAGATAATCGATCATCACTTTTTCTTAATCTAGCTTTACTTATCATAAAAGCTATAACATTAAGACCAGTAAGATAAAAAGCTAATAAACTAATAAAAGGAAGTTTTAAAACATTTGATAAAACTAGAGCAATCATACATATTAATGAATATTTAGCTTCTCTTTTACAATAATCATTATAATAACCACTTTCCATACTACTATACATAATATCATTATCAATAAATACTTGGTCATTATAAAGTTTCGCTAATTGTAAATTATCAGAATTATTAGGAAGAGTACAAACTAAATCTTCATTTTCATAAAGAAAGATATTATCATCTTTTACGATATACTTTGTTATCATCATTCTCTCCATATAATACTTGTAGTATTGGATAATCTTCATTTTCACGAGTTTCAACTTCTTCTTTAGAAGTTTCTTTAATTTTTTCTTTCTCTTTTTCTTCAATAGTTTGTAATGCAAAATAACTATTTTCTAACTTTTGAATTAAGTTATTATAATCTTTACTTTTCTTATCTTCATTTAAATAACAAATAACCATTGATATAAAGCCAATGATTGCTACTGGCCAAAGTCCAAATGATAAAATTATTAAAGAAACAATTGCTAAAACATTTTTTAATTTATGGTATAAATTTTTATCATTTTTAACTTTATCTAATCTTCTTTCTAAATTCTCAATTATTTTATTATAATTATTTTTAACTTTTTCTTCCATAATTCCCCACAATTTAATATAATAGCATAAAGAAATTTTTATTACAAGATAATTAAAAGAAGCTTATTCAGCTTCTTTCTTGATTACTTCTTCTTTCTTATAGTATCCACATTTTGGACATACACGATGTGGTTTAATCATTTCACCACAATTTGGACAAGCAGTTACGGTCTTTTTAGTTAAAGCCATATGAGCTCTTCTTGTTCTTTGTCTTGTTTTTGATACCTTTCTAAATGGTACAGCCATGATTTCACTCCTTTCCTACTAAAGATGAAAATCTTTAAATGGATTATTCTTCTCTTTTTTATATTCCTCTTCACTAATTACTTGATAATCTTTATTATGAATACTTAATTCTTCATTTGATAAAGTAAAACGCATAGGAATTTCCAATACAATATATTGCCATAAAAAAGCAATTAAATCAAGTGTTATTAAGGAATTTTCTAATTTTTCTTCAATTTCGGTATTAAATTCATATGGAACATCTTCTCCTGTTATGGCATCAGTTAAAATCATAACACCAGATAAATTAATATTAACATCATAGTTAAATTCCATATCTGATTTAATTGTTCCTTTAGCATAAACATTATCTAAACCATTAATACCACTATCTTTAAGATATTCATCTCCATATTCAACTTTTGTATCAATATCAATTGAATCAGTATAGTTTAATTTACGCAAATCTATTTCCATAAAATCACCACTAGATAATTATACATTATTTTTATTTCTTTTCAAGATTAATTTAATTCATCCATCAATAGAGGGATAATTTGTTTCTTACGAGATACAACACCTCTTAAACAGAATCCTTGATCAATATGATTTATTTCAAAGACTGTTTCTAATACATTTTTAGCACTTTCATTATATAAAACATAGGTATTATTATTAATAATATCCGTTACACAAAACATAAAAATATCATAATCATTGTCTTTAGCAAGTTTTTCAATTGTTTTAGTATAACGAACACGATTTTTCATAACATCATTTAAATCAATAACCGTCATTTGACCAATACCAATTTTATATTTATTAATATTAAAGGCTTTAAAGTCATTATAGATAATTTCTTCAATGGTTTTACCTTCAATACTAGCTGCTTGTAAAAACATCTTTTTACTAAATTCTTTAGGATTAACTTTACAAATTGTTGATAATTCATTAACAGCTTCTTTATCTAATTCTGTTGTAGTTGGTGAATGAAATAATAAAGTATCAGAAATTATACCTGCCATCATAAGACCAGCAATATCATGAGGAGGATTAATCTTTAATTCTTTATACATTTCATAAAGAATCGTATTAGTACTACCAACAGCCATATTACGTATATTAATTGGCTCACTAGAATTAATACCACCAACTTTATGATGATCAACAATTTCTAATATTTTAGCCTCTTCCAAACCATCTACACTTTGATCTAATTCATTATGATCAACTAAGATAACTTCTTTTTTCTTACGGTCATTAATATCTTGACTTGATAAAAGACCTAATACTTTTCCTTTACGATCAACAATTGGATAATTATGATGTTTATATTTATTAAAATGAACTAAGAAATCATTTAAATAAGTATTTTCATCAATCGCTTCTCTTTTGGTATTAACAACACTCTTTAAATAATTACTTAATACTAATTTTCTTGATACAAAAATAGTATCTTGCATTGTTAAAATAATACTTACTTTATTACGTTTAGCATGAGTGATAACCGATTTATCTAAGTTACGTCTTCCTATCACAATAATTAATTGAACTTTATTTTTAATACCTTCTTGTACTTTTGATATATCATTACCAACAAGTAAGATATCTTTATCTGATAAGATACTATCGCCATCATAACCTTTAGCGTTAAAGTATTTAATATTACCTTTAACTTCATCTACATATTTAGTTACTGAAACACCTCGAACTAAGTCAAGAATATTTTGATAAGATGTATAAAGTTCACAATAATGTGGTTCAACAACAATTTTTACCAATTCTTTTAGTGTTATAATACCACGATACTTATGTTGTTTACTACAAACAGGTACTGCTGATACACCATTATCTTCCATATAACGATATAGTTCATCTAAAGTATTATCTTCACATAAATAACAATCTTTTTGATAATTTAAATCTTTTACTTGAAGTTTAACATCATTTAAATATTTGGGTTTAGGTACTTTAAAATAATCAAGGACAAACTTTGTTTCATTATTAATTTCTCCTAAAATCATAGGAACTGTATTTTTATGATTCAAATTACGAAGATAAGATAGGCTTATTGCCGCTGTTACTGAATCAGTATCGGGATTTTTATGTCCAAAGATATATATTTTATCCATTCTTATCCTCCTTTAGTAAGCTTAAACTTACTTTTTCATTCTTTTTATCAATATCATGTACATAACATGTAACAATATCACCAACTTGGAATAAATCACTAGGATCTTTAACATAATTTTTTGATAACTTACTAATATGAGCAAGACCATCATTATGAAGACCAATATCAATGAATAATCCAAATGGAACAACATTTCTAACAGTACCTGTTAACTCCATACCAATTGTTAAATCATCAATGGTTAAGACATCACTTTTTAAAACAACTGGTGGAGCATCATCACGAGGATCACGATTAGGTTTACGAAAATCTTCAATTATGTCATCAAAAGTATACTTATCAAGACCAACTTCTTCTCTTATCTTATCTAAATCAACATTATTTAGTTTTTCTATCATAATATCTTTGCCAATATCATCATGTGATAAAGATAATTTTTCTAATATTTTTTCAGCATCATTATAATTATCAGGGTGAATACTTGTTTTATCAAGAGGATTATCACCATTAATAATTCTTAAGAAACCAATTGATTGTTCATATACTTTATCTGTTACACCACTAATTTTCTTTAATTCATTACGATTTGTTATACCATGTTTTTCTAGCCGATAATTAATTATACCTTCAATACTTCTTTTATTAAGACCAGATACATATTTAAGAAGTGATGGCGATGCCGTATTAACATTTACACCTACTTTATTAACAGCTTTAGTAACCGTAAAATCTAAAGTATCAGAAAGTTCTTTTTCTTTAACATCATGTTGATATAATCCAACACCAATACTTTTAGGATCTATTTTAACAAGTTCTGATAAGCTATCTTGAAGTCGTCTTCCAATACTAATAGCACTACGTTTTTCAACAGTTAAATCAGGAAATTCTTCGATACCTAAAGGCGATGCTGAATAAACAGATGCACCTGCTTCATTAACCATAACATAGGAAACCGGGAAACTTACTTCTTTTAAAGTATCTGCAATAAAGGCTTCACTTTCACGGGAAGCTGTTCCATTACCAATGGCTACTACATCAACATGATATTTATTAATTAAATCAAGAACAACTTTTTTACTTTCAAGAATCTTATTCATTGGTGGTGTTGGATATATAACAGCAATTTCTTGAGGATTACCATTTTTATCAAGAACAGCTAACTTACAACCAGTTCTGTATGCAGGGTCAAGAGCAAGAATAACTTTTTCTTTAAGAGGTGGCGTCATTAGTAAAGCTTCTAAATTACTTGCAAAACTTTTTATAGCATCTTCACTAGCTCTATCTGTCATCTCACTTCTTATTTCTCTTTCAACTGATGGAAGAATTAATCTATCCATACTATCTTTAATTGCATCAATAAATAAATTTTCATAAGAAACATGTTTTTTAATTACTTTATTTTCTAAATATTCAAGAATCTTTTCTTCTGGATAATCAAAAGTAACCGTTAAGATTTTTTCAGCTTCACCACGATTAATAGCTAAAACTCGATAACTCTTAATACCTTTAACTTTTGATGCAAATTCATAATAATTTTTATATAAATCTTTTTCATCAACAGCACTTTTTTTCTTTTTAGAAATAATATTAGCATTATTGAAAATAAACGCTCTTATCCATTTACGAAAGGTAGCATTATCACTTATATATTCAGCAATAATATACATTACACCCGTTCTTACTTCCTCTACTGTTTTAACCATATCATTAATATAGTTTTTAGATTCATCTTCAAAATTAAATTCATCAAGATTCATACATCTTTTTGCAAGAGGTTCAAGACCAGCTTTAATTGCTTCTGTTGCTTTTGTTTTTTTCTTTTCCTTAAATGGACGATATAAATCTTCTACTTCAACTAATTTACTTGCTTTTAAAATTTCATCTTTAAGTTCAGGAGTAAGAAGACCTTTTTCATCAATAAGTCTTATAACATCTTCTTTTCTTTTTAATAAATTTTCTTGATAAAGATATGTTTCTTCAATTTTTCTAATTAATTCTTCATCAAGAGCTCCCGTTGCTTCTTTTCGATATCTTGCAATAAAAGGAACAGTATTACCTTCACTAAGTAATTTTAATACTATTTCTACTTGCCAATTATTAATATTTAAATTATTTGCAATTTCATCTATTATATTCTTATTCATATTAATCACCAATTATAATTTTATCAAATTTATGAAACAAAAAAAAGTGCAAAAACGCACTTTCTTGTTATTTACCTAGTTCGTGGTTTATTATCCATATAAGAATATGGAACTATAAAATCACCATTATTGTTTTCAGATATACGATCTCCGCGATATTCAGCACGAAAATATGCACTTGCATCTGAGTTACTTCTTATCGTAACGAATTTTTTTTCAACAGAACTATCACGAAGAGATTTATCTTGTCTTTTAAATAAACTTCTTTTTTTCTTTTCTCTCTTAACGGGAATGATATAGTCCTCTTGATTATGATACTCAGAATTAAGATACAATCTAACATTTAATGAGTAATCATTATATTCTTCTATATGGTCTCTTAATTCACGAAAACCAGGTAAATACATTCGATAGTTTTTCATAAAGTCCTTTCCACAATCATTATAGGATAAAACAAAAATAAAAACAAGAAAGACATTTTTTATTTACACTAATAAATTTATTTTATGCCTAAGATATACAATAGATTAATTTACAATTATTATTGTAAAAAAAGATAAAGACAAAAGTCTTTACCTTTTTATGTATTTTATATTTTTTAGTTAAATATATTAACTAGCACTATATACTGTTCGACATTCCTGCTTTTTAGCATGTTCTGCATATTCTCCATCTGTACATGAAGATGAATATGGCCAATTAGTCCAGTTACCAAACGGACTCCATTTTCCACATCCACACTTTGCAATATCGGTTCTATATTCAGTGCAAGGACATTTTTTACTTTTACATTCTTTCCTAAGCCAACAAACTCCCAACCATTCAATTTGACATTCACAATCATCCGCTCTACAATCAGGTCTAGTTTGACATCCAGCATCTTCACAAGGAGATCCGACTTCACATGTCGCTGAACGATATTGTACTGTCTTTGTTAGTGTACAACTCTTAGTCTTAGTTGTGGTTCCATCAGAAAATTGATAATATTGATCGGCTGTAACTGTAACAGTCTTTTTTCCGAGGGAAGTTGTTGTATTATTTTTATATGTTACATGATTTCCTCCAGTTACAATATTTGAAGAACCATCAGGTTTAGCACTAGTATTACATGAACCAACAGTTGCCGTTTTTGAATAATTAACCTTAAGTTTACCTATCTTATCACTTGGTGTTGTAACGGTAACATAACTTTTCATATCATAACTACCATATTTAACTTGAATGTTAGTTGCTACATTATTAACTTCACCAGGTTCTGTTATTGAACTATTCATATCAGCTGTTACAGTGTCTCCACACGCTCCATCAACAGTAAAATTTTTATTAGTTAACGGGGTTCCATCATAATCTTTCTCATCTGACGCTGTTGAAATGGATATTGTTGATTTACCCTGGTTAATATTAACTGTACTACTAGGATTTGTTATGTAATAATTGCTGGTCTTTGTTCCACTTGGTTGAATTCTATCATTGAAACTAACACTAACATTATATTTCCATGCACCATAACTCGTTAATGTGCCAACTTTTCCTAATAGATTAACTTTTTCGTTTTGAACATTCGGTGATTTTTCAGCAGCTGACAATAAAGCACAGCAACTTCCATTGAATCCACAATATTCAACATCCCAGTCACCATTTGGATTCCAACTAACTGGAGCTTTTTTAATTTCACAATTAAATATTTTATCATCTGTTTTTCCATCTCCCCATGCGAAGTTTTTGCTTGCTAGTTTATATCGAACTTCATAAGTATTTGCATCTTGTACATATACTGGACTAGCATTAAAGACTGTATGACTCTTACCACCCAAACTAATCTTATGTGTTAATATACTATCTATTGATCCGTTTGCTGGAGACATATCAACGATATATTGTTTAGATCCATTATATACAGGCTCTGTACATGGACTACTTGGCGTATAATCTGATTTATATGGAGCTATTGTACAATCATAAGAAACAGCCTCGTTTGTTTCATCCGACCATTCAATATTTTTTTTATCACTAATATCAAATGATACTGGATAAGTATCAGCATCTTTACCGGTTATAGGAGAAAAAGTATATACATCCATAGGACGGCTAAATGCCCTTAATCTTCCACTTGCACCACCATATTCATCTTTTATAAGCACTTGATCTTCACCATTAAATACTAGCCCACCAACACATGGATTACTTGGTTTAGCCTGCTTATATTTTGCAATTGTACATGTATAAGAATGGCTACCGCTACTTCCATCGGCCCATACAAAATTAGAACTTCCCAAGGTATATGTTATCGTATGATTACCAGCATCTTTCTGAATTCCATTACTAACAGAATATTCAATAATATCAGCCACAAACTCATAATAAAGAGTTGCCCCTACTGTACCACCAACAAATTGATCTGTTATCCAATTAGGACCAGTTTGTACTAATTCTTGTCCTAGATTACTAAATACAAGTCCTTCTCTACATGGATTAGTACTAGGATTAAAATTCGTTTTATATGGTTTTATCGTACATTGAATTATTTTATATGTTCTTGTATTATCTGCCCATGTGAAGTTAGCATCTGGCATCGCAATAATCGTATAAGTTCCTGCATCAGTTTGCCTATGATTAGTTAAATGATATCCTGTTTGTGCTGTAACAAGTTCTTGCTCTTCACCATTATATGTAAAATCATTATTATGGTTACAATGAGGTTCATTTCCACCCGGAATAACAATTCTTTTTTCTCTACCATATAAAGTATGGGTACTTGTTTTATTAACTTTGTCACTAGCATCATACTTTGGATCAGTATAATTTGTATTATCATACCAATCTACTGTTTTATTAACGCCATTTATTGACAATTGCGCTAATAATCCGTCATAGAATCCATTTTTATATACTCTTATTGTTCCTATATCATGTCTTTTTTCATTGTTATCAAAATATACCATATTAACATTATATTTAACCGTAAATTCTAAAGATTTTGTTGTTGCGTTTCTTGCATAATCTGTTACAGTTACTGTTAATAGATACTTTCCACTTTGAAGATTCTCAAGTATTCTTAAGTTACTTGCCGTTAAATCTTTATCAAC
>Ga0247611_10002224_pt1 | contig 32134 bp, 49 predicted proteins | sample 177DNAGHGhighgp2_FD_192422 | JGI IMG/M metagenome (GOLD analysis project Ga0247611, IMG submission 192422) | Sheep rumen microbial communities from Palmerston North, Manawatu-Wanganui, New Zealand - 1770 DNA GHGhigh gp2 | ecosystem: Host-associated > Mammals > Digestive system > Stomach > Rumen... | reverse complement strand
TAATTTACAAAGGGGTTTATAAATATAGTATTATGTTAAGCTATCAGGAAATATTTAATATTCAAAAAACCACTTTGCCCCTTACAAAGAAAGAACTTGAGGGGGTATTGTCTAAAAGTGTATTCACCGGATATGTTCAATGTTCATATTCAGTCCTTGTTCAAACATTGAAAGACATAGCTACTGCTGAAACCTATCAATGTACCATTAACCCCGAACAAATGTATCAAAATGGAAACAACCCATTTGAAAAGGGTGATTGTATAATCCAAATTGAGGGTACACGATATTACGAAGAATTTATCAATAGGGTAATCCAAAGTGAAGATTCTAAGGAATGGACTGACTTTGTAACCTATTCGGAAACATTCCGTGGTGAATTGAAGGCTGCCAAAGAAAGCATAATCAAGAAATACCTTTGGAATAGACAAAATATAATGAACTGGTGTGAAGAAAAGTTTATTGCCATTATTGGTGAAGATAAGGAAAAACTTATTATGGATTGGGATAATTTCAAGGCAAAAGTCCTATTGACATCAGACTTGTATGGCTTTATTGAATGTTGTAATGAAAGTGAATTACAATTAGCAACAAAGGCTTTGTCAAATATACTTTGTCAAAAACTAACAAAGTATAGACCTGAACTTATGCTTCACATAACAAACAATAGTAAACGAGAAACTATCATTACGGTAAAGAAACCAATTATTAAAAGAATATTCATAGTTTCTTCTTATGCTAAACAATGTGAAAAGGATTGGCCGATTATCAAATTTACATCTTTGGATAAAAGAAGTTTTGATACTCTCAGTATGTGGGAGGATTAATGATTAAACACACCGAAACAATTTATAATACAACGGTTCGCAGACAAGATACTACTTGGAAATACGAATGGGATGTAGATAACCCAGACAAAGAAGGTACTATATTCCTTAGTCCTATAATCTATGACAAGAATCGTGAAAAGACTTGGACTTTCGCACCTGATGAAGAAAGTGGTGCTAACCCATACACTTTGAACATTATTGGTTCTGATTATTCCGAAGCAGATGGAACACCTAGAAACCACCTAGACCAAACTTGGTATGGTAAGTTCAGCGGTCAAACAAGATATTTAAGACCATATTCATCTTTGGTTACTGTAACATCTGAAGTAGGTAATGTTACTGTTGACCCATTCCCACCAAAATTCATTACTGACGATGAAACTGACAATGTTATTTTTTCACCCGTCTATAATGTGGAAGATGGTGAAGATGATGAAAAGATTTACAAGATTGCACAAGATAGTGTAAGACATTTTGAGTTTCAATTTCAAGACAAGGCGGGATTGGATTTCAAACACTTTGCTATAAAATTAGATGTTGCCAAAGAAGGTGATAGCAGTGATAAAAACATAGTCCTTTATGAATATGTAAGAGCATTAAAAGACAAGTTCTATCAAGATGAAACTTGTAACTATGAAGGTACATATTTCCCTGATACTTATGCTAATTCTACACAACCTGTTCCTAAATCACAAATACTTGACCCACAAGAAAGATGGGTAAAGAATGTTAAAGTGAAGTATGACGGTGCTAATCTTTATAGTATTTCATTTGATTTAGTTTCAAGTCCAGAAGCTATTACTGGTGATGATAAATTAAGAAGATTCTTTGCCTCACCTAGAGAATTGTTAAAAATTGGTTACACTTGGAATACACCATTGGATAATGTAGTATTCTATGGTAACAGCAACGAAAAATATGTTGGTGTAAATAAAGCTATTTTCTTGAACCAAGTTCCAACTGGTGTTAATACTATTGGTGATTGGATTCTTTATCTTGAAGGTGGAAAAGACAATGATGGTATTCCACATATACCACACCGTGCCGTTGGTAGATTGATTCTTGAAGTATATGACTTGGCTGGTAACAAGTCAATCTATTATGACAAGAAAGAATTTTGGACTATTGATACCGACGATATTGACAATATGGTTCCAGTCAATATCACATTCTTTAATCCTGACCCATCTAATTACTTTGTCAATGATAACATTGAAGGTAAAGTATCAGTCAATGCACAAGATATGAATAAGTTCTTATGGAGATTCCCTGTAGAAGCTGAATTGACAGGTGTTTCTATTGGTCAAATTGACACATCAACTTATCCACCTTATCCTGATGGCATTGAATGGCAAGACAATTCTAAGTTGATTGGTTGCTACAATGTTCTTACTGGTTGTAGAGGATTCAATGTATTCAAGTTCACACAATATGGATATGTTGAAGTTGCTGCTTGGGTAGAAACAGGTAACAAAAAGATTGACACAATAATAAAGGAAAGAACTTACAATACTGCTAAGAACGGTCCGTGGATTTATGAAGATGGTGGTCGCAAATACGATTTGTTGCGATTCGTTCCTAGCTATTTAAGAAACACTGATTTCAATGATTTCATTGAATTTTTCCAACTATTCGCTAACACAATGTATTTGTCATTAGACAAGAACAGAAACATTTCTGCACTTGAAAAGATTGCTCGTATTGGTAACTTTAATGACATTGATAAGATTGAAACAAAGTTATTAATGCATTACGAAAACCAATATGCTAATGAATTTCCTTTTGACAAGAAAGCTATTCAAGAAGTCAATACTTTGTTTAGTAATGTTGGTTGGGAAGTTAAAGACGATGAAGAGGTTTATGGTGTTATCAAGTATGCCTTGGATAACCTACCTGGCTACAATAGATACAAGGGTTCTAATATTGGTGTAGCTGGTGCCTTGAAGATGTTTGGTTTCACTTGTAAGGTCATTAACCTATGGATTCGTAAAAAGAATACCATTGAGGAAGACCCTAACTTTGTGGAAGAGGACAGATTGTCTGAATTTGGTGATTTCTTCCAAACAAGTAGATTCAATATTGAAGTAGATTCAAACAATTATTTTGAAATATTCAATGAACACTTGGATTTCTTTATCAACTTGGTAAAGAGTATCAAGCCAATTACAAAAATTCTTGACTTGATTAAGTACACTGTTTCTACAAGAAAAGATATAGCATTTATTCACGACAGTGTTTTAAGTGATAAAAAGGAAGCCTATGTTTATGTTCTTTCTTGGCAATTTAGAGAAGATGAAACATTGAAAAATAGAATAGTTACTACAGCAAATGTTGATTACAAAACTAGACATTGTTCTGCATTATGTTTGCCATATAAGACTACTGGTTTAAATTCACAATTGCATAATGAATCATCTACAATTTATGTTTGGGATAACGAAAACTCAGAATATGTTTATAAAAGATTGATGTTAGAAAATTATTACACCATTATAGGTAAACTATTAGAATGTAACAAAGCCGACTTAGTCTTTAGATGTTTTAGAAGGGGTACAAGAACCATCCGTGGTATTACAAATAAAACTGAAGATGAAATTTATTATAGAATACCTTATAACAAAACAAAGGTAACATTGAACCCAGGTATGTTCTGTCTAAGTACAGAAAATGGTGTTGGTTTGGTTAATTTGTTCAATATGTTTACATCTTATATTGACAACTATCACTTACAAGGATATAATGTTTATAATTACCATACAGGAACGGATTATTTTACCGATATTGAAATGGCTATTGAATACATTCCTGGTACAAATTATATTCAATGCCTTGATGATAAACGATTTGGTAATGATAAAGAAATTAAACCATTCCATTCTAAATCATCAACATAAATACATTTAGAGGAATTATGGGAAATAGTGTTTATAACAAGGTTGAATATGTTTTTACCGATGAAGGTAAAGAATGTATATTCAAACAAAATAATGGAATGAAGTATTCCATTGTTGGTGCAGTATTATTTTCCGATAAGTATAATTGGGTAAGAAGTAAGTACAGCAAAAAGCATGTGAAAGTTGTTGGTGATGAAACAATAGTAACAGATAAAAATTATTTACATACAATTACTTGGAAAACCCTACAAGAAAACACACAAGTAATCTTCAAGAATGTTCAATATGAATATAGGGGTGGTTACTATGTTCCCGATGAAACTCAATATACAAATGCTTCCAACAATGTTCTTTCACACTTGATTCAAGTACAAGAAGCTTTTTCTACTACAAAAAATATGGATGGTGCACCGATACACTATGTTTCTTACGATGTAATAATTAAGAAGAATACTTTGAACTTGCTAAACCTTGAAAACATTGATTTTGAGTTTGATGGCTTGGCATTGATTGGTGTTCCTTATAAGAATGACATTACAGACTTATATCACCCATTAATTGATTATCAAGATTATAGCATAGTAGCAATTAGTTATTTTCCTGATGAAAAAATAAAAGTCCTACATAATCAAAATAAGAAACTTGCTTTCAATGTGGAACTACACTTGTATCTTAATGATGATAAGGGTATTGAATTAGTAAAGTGGGATGAAGAAACACAAAAATATGTTCCAGATGAAGAAGCTAAGGACTTATACCATTGTTTACATTTCGTAAATGACGGTACATCAAACAAAACCAATGAAAATATCAAATCTTTGGGCGGCACAACAAAATTATTGATATGGTAATACAAAATGGCAGATAAATTTATTGCGTATGATTCTTTTGCTAAATTAAACATCATGTCCGAAGCAAGTGGTGTAAACGATAAAATTATACCACAAATTATGTTTAATTTATCAAACACAGGTACAAAGAAAACTTGGAGTGGTGATAGACTTGCTATCACATATAATTACAACAATGGTAATAATGCTTCATTATTCCGTATTTCCGAAGTTACTGGTAGTTATAGAAACAAATTAAATTTTGAATTGCTTGGTGCTAACAATATCTTCTATGGTAGTGTTAAGGGAACATCAAACAACTCCTTCATATTCTCACAAAATAACACAATTAGCAATAGTTCATTTGATAACAACTTTATCAATGCCGATGGTAACCGTATTGTGCCAACATATACCTCAGGCATTAACTTTATAGATTCAAACTACAACTTGATTGCTTCAGGTTATTTACATCATAGATATTCTTCTGCTGCCAATATTTCCTATTACCATTCTAACAACAATAGATTGTTACCACAATTTACCTACATCAAGGGTTACAAAGGTACAAAGGGTGGTAAGGGCTTAATTTCACAGCCATTGTACGATAACAAGGGCTTGATTACCGGTTATTCATTGGTATCAAGTTACAACGGCACCCAAATGTATATCAAGGGTGTTAAGGGTGGTGTTCTTAGAAACTACACATTTATCAATAGTGATTTCAACAGATTCTTAGGACACAATGATTACGAATCATACACTACAGTTATCAATTCACATAATGGCTATTACCTAAGTGATAATGGAACAAAGAACACAGTCCTAATTGGTAACGATTGGGGTTACATCAAGGGTGTATCTGGAAACACTATTGCTATTGGTAAAGGTCTTATCAACTACAATACAAGTAGTGATAAAATTATTTTAGGTCAATTTAACAGAAATTCACAAGACCCTAACGATATTTTGATTGTTGGTGATGGTCGCTTATCACAAGAATATTTGGATTCATTGACTGCAGTCAATAAGGACTGGGCTACAAATGACAAGTCCTATGCGAAAATCCTTAGTGCTTTAAGTGGTAATGGTTCACCAAGTGCAGATAGTGGTTTGTATAGACACAACATCTTCACAGTCAATAAGAATGGTTACATTACTATTTCAGATTGGACTAATCCATCCAACTCTGCTAGATATGGTTATAATGGTATTACCGCTTACTTGGATAATGTTTCTTACACAATTCCATTTAGAACTTTGTATAACAAAATCAATGTAAACGATGCTATCACACAAATGCAGGAAACAGTTGATAGTTATACACAACAAATGGACGATATTATCAAGACTATGCCTAGTAACTATTTCTATTCTGTTCCTAACTCTTATACCGCAGTATATTTGAATATGACCGACAAGAGTACTTTAGGTAATTCTGCCTTTATTTGGAAAGACATTTCAGCTAAGATGGAAAACAATACTATCTTGGGTATCACTTATGAAGGAACAGACCCATCAAAGGAACTTATGATTTATTGGTCAGCTACTACCGGTAACAATAACATTGTCCCAACTGGACCTAATACAGCAGAAATTTACGATAATAAAGTAGTTCTATCTGCAAAGATTCACCCATATTGTTCAAAACAATTTATGTATTTGTTATCTGGTAATGATAATAATAGACGCGGTAGTGATTTGATAAACAATGTTCAAAACGATGAAACGAGTAACATTCAAGGATTTATGTTAATTGAAGATTAACGAATAAATATAGTAATGAAAATCACAATTACAGATAAATGTAAAGAATACATTCTTAATGCAGAGAATGGTATTAAGTTTCAAGTCAAAGGATATGCCTTCCTAGTTGACAATGAAAGAATATTGCCTAAAAAGGGTTCTGAAGTAAAATTAAAAGACTTGTATAGAAAGAACCCAACTGAAGAAGATGATTTAATTGTACTTGACCCATTAAAAAATCCTAACCAAGATATTCTTTATAGATTGTTTGATACAACCTATGTTCCTGCAACTGAACTAAAGACTGAAGAAAAATATCCTTTTGGTACATACAAATTTAGATTTGACCAAGGCTTAAACCCTACAAAGAAAGGTGGTTTTTGTTGTGCTGACTATAATTGCAGCAAGTTTGATGCTATACTTGTTATAGGTCAAAAGTTTGATGAATACCCAACTTATGTAAAGGAAGAAGAAAGATGTTTTCTTGCTGCCTATATAACACCAGACCCACAAAAAGATGATGAAAAAGATTTATTAAAAATTGATAGCCTAGATGATAAAGGTGATAATGCTTCTGGTCCAGTATCTAGAGTTATTTCTTGGGTATTCTCTTTAGGTGAAGTTGAAGATGATTCTACAACCGTACAAATAATGTACGATGAAGATTATAAGAACTTAATGGAAAACTATGAATTAAAAGATAATCAAACTACAATGATTCGTGTTGGTGGTGAAAAAAGTTCAAAGAAAACTGCATTGTTCCTTGTACAAGCACCAGGTTTGGGAACACAATATGATGAAGTAATAAACAACTTAGAAATAAACCAAGCCGAAGAAATTAATAAACAATTAATTAAAAAGGAATTACAACCAACATACACACCAATAGATTTTTCTGGTACTTATGTTCCAACAAATATCATATTGACCGATGAAACTGAAAAGGTAAACAACCTTTGGAATGTAAAGCCTGCTATTACAATCTTTGACGACCATAACTCACCTATTGCTAAACCACAAATGATGTTGTCTTATTGTGATGATGATGGATTAGCAATAAATTCACTTGCTATCACATATAGTAAAGACAAGGATAAGCAATTATTTAGTATAAACGATGTAACAGGTAACGATACTATACAAGCAAACTTGTTCCCTGAAGATTTGCACGAAGAAAATAAGTTTTGTGTAGACCCAGAATATAAGCCATACAACAATACTGTTGTATCTTCTTGGGATGCTGAAAAGAACAATTCACGATTCTTCAAGCTACATTCTAATGGTGGTTATTATAGTGGCTTCAATGTCTATAACACATTTGAATTAAGTTCAAAGGGTACAAATTTATCAGCTTGTTCATCTAATACATTCTATGTTTCAAATTACAATACACTTAAAAATAGTGTTTTAAGTGAATTTATACATTCAAATAACAATAATATTAATTTGTTATCAAATGCTTCATTCATTGATTCACATAATATATTGTTTGACTCATATCCAGAACAAGCACCTTATGAAAATAACACACCAACCTTAACCGGTCATACATTGATTGGTGTAAATGGTGAAAAGGTTACTTATTGTTTAACCGGTATTTCTAAATATTTGACAGACAATATTGTTAAACAAGGTACATACAATAATTTTACCCATATTGGTACAAACTATAACACACAAATTTACAATGATTATCCTACTCCAACAGTTACATCATACACAATAAATCATAATTATACCGATTTACCTATATTAAACGATGTTAAAAGTGTTAAAGGTAAGGTTACCGTATGTGCTTATTCTGGCAAGAACGCAACAAAAAGTGATAAAGACAAAACTGATAGACCTATTGAACTTGTCCTTGGTTATGAAGCTTTTAATGATGCAACTAGAAGAGAAACATTTGAAAACAAATTAAATGTTGATAATTTTGCCCTTATAGGTCACGAAGGTTTACTTGCTTCAAGAGCTTTCTATAAAGATTGGTATTATCCTGGAAGAGAATATGAAGGCTATTCTAATTCTTTGAAGAAAAGTAATTGGGTATTAACAGGTACACCAACTGGTGTAAATCCAAATGATTTTACCGTTGTATTTGGTAACTATAATAGCTTGGTAAACTCTAATAAGAGTTCTCCAAGAATAAGTTATTATTGGCTTACTATTCAAAAATATTATAGAGATTATTTGAATGATGGCTTAGTATATGATTCAACAAATACATTAAGTTCTGTCTATAATAATAGTAACATTTACGAAATAGGTTCACCTGTTGTATTTAACGATATTAGTTTCTATAACCAACAAGATAACTGTTTCTCTAAAGTAATAGATGATGGTTCACCATTAAATTATAACTTAGGTGTTTGTTTCAATCAAATTTCAACCGATGAAGGTGACTATTCTTTGAATAAGTTGCTTGTAGTTGGTGGTGGTGAAGGCTACACTGAAAATACTCAAAACACAATCTTCTCACCTGCAGAAAATGTTTCTAAAGAAAAGCATTATTATGAAGTTGCTAAACGAATTGATGTGTTCTCAGTTGAAAAGGATTCATTCCAGTTAGTCCATAACAATACTTATGACCTTAACCCATCATTGTCCGCAACAAAGGTTGGATATATTCCAGGTATGTTCGCCGTTCGTGGTTGGGAAAAGCCGGTTCAAAAGTATCATTATAGATACACATCAGGTTATAATGGTGCCGCACCATCTGGAACAAACATTATTAGTGCTACACTTGTAACATCACCAAACTCATACAACCTACAAAACACTATCTATTCACCTACTGGTATGTTGATTCCATTGATTCGTTCATCAAACGATGGTTACAAGCTAAATATTGAACATATAAACGATTATATCAAGGGTAGTACAATTACTGGTATTTCTAAACGAGTAAATTTCACAGGATTGAAGAATAAATTTGATGAATTTATGCAAAAGAGATACACATTCGTTTACAAGACCCCTGGTGTTTGTACTGTATCATTCATAAAGGGTGCTAAAGGTAGTAAAGGAACTAAGGGAACTAAAGGCTACAAGGGTTCTAAAGGATTAGTAAAGGGTAGAGATTACACAGTAGATTGGCGTTACAGATTGTACATTGACGATTTGTTTAATGGTTTGAATACTAAAGGTATCAAGCTCCGTGGTAACGGTGTTAAGGGTATCAAGTCAAGAGTATATACCATTTATCTTGTCAATGAAAACAAGAAACACACCATTACATTTAAGGGTATTCGTATGCGTAAGGTTGGTGCTAAGTATCAAACACTTATGACCACACGATATATCCACCCAGGTATGACACAACGCATTATGTTCGTTGATAATGGTGCTAATGGTCAATATGGTGTAATGAACTTTAACTACTACAATGAAAATAACGATTCATTTATGACTAGATAAATAGATTATGGCAGAAATTTATACAAAAGATTATAATGGTAATTTAAAGAGCTTAGGTGATGCTGACATTAACAAGGTTAAGACCGTTGTTAATGGTGCAGAATTGTCTAAGTTCATTAAAGACTTTTGGACTGATAAGAAATCAGGTAAACACCCTGAACTTATGAACAAGCATAAGGCTATTTTGGAGGCTGACTTGCTTGTTTCACCAAAAGATTTATTTGAACAACTTAATGCCAACAAATTTATCTTTCAAAACTTTGGTCCAGTGAACATATCAGACTTTTTAAGAAAGGCAAAATTGGATTCCTACTTAAAGCCTGAGTTCGTGAATCACGCATTGAATGTTACTACACACCAACCTGCCATTGGTAAGGGTGAATTTCTACTTGTATCTTGTTTCAAGAACATAAATTTCGCATTTGAAAGTGGTGACTTGATTGATGATGATGGAAATAGAATAGAAGTCAAGGGAAACCACGCACCAATAGGCGGACCGAAAGGTTTTAAACAAATGAATAAGTCTTTGATGTTCTCAATTTATCGTTTGTTTAATACAAATCCTGATTCCGTTGATTTAACAATGGATTGTGCTAAAGATTTGGAAAAGAAATTGATTGACAATCCTAGCTTGGTAAGACAAACAATGTTATTATTACAAAATAATATAAAAGAAAGTAGTGTTCTAGCAAATCAAATGACAGAATTATTCAATGAAAAGCATAATTTATTGAATGTTATTGCTGCTGCCCATTTGTTCGCATATTTAAGACTACAAAAGGCTAATTTCTTGTTTGCTATCAATGACAAAGCCTTTGCTGGATTCAAGGCACCAGACAATTTAAAACAATCTTATGACATTATTCAACATTTTAATGTAAATGGTTGGTTCACTGGTAATCGTGGCATAACTTTCACCTTAAAGAAGGAGTAATAATCTATGGGTGAAAGTATATTATCAAAAGCTACGCAACAGGGTGGTGTTGCCAAATACAATTATGTTGATGAAATATACAATATTCGTATAAATGACCCTAAAGAGGGTGTAGTTATTCCTGCTAATATCATAGTTTCATTGGAAATTGATGAAAATATGTTTAGTTTGCTACCTACATTCAAGTTAAGAATTGAAGATAAGGGTTCTTTCTTTAGTGGTATCAATATAAAGAACGGTGATAGAATATATTTTGTCATTACACCTAACATTACTGTAGAAGGTGAAGAGCCAAATCCTTATATCAATGGCGAATATTGTGTACAAAGTATAGATTGTATAGCTGATTTAGCTAAAGGGGTATATAATTATACAATTACAGGTATTTTCAACGCACAAAGCTATCTAAACCAAGTTACAACCTACCCAAAAACTACGATGTTGTCAATAATTACTAGAGATGATATGAAATCTGGTGATGCCATTAGACAAGTGCTTGATGATACTACATTGAAATTGAATGTAGAATGTGATACAGACGATAAATCATTATGGATAAATTGTAATGACACTAGAGCACAGTTCATTGAAAAGATTGTTGAACACGCATGGGTAGATGTTGATGATGCCCCATTGATTTACACTGACTTATTTGGTCAAGCACACTATACATCTGTAAAAACATTGGCTGCAAAGAAGAAATTGGCTAAGTTTGAAAACATCAAGTATAACAATGACCACCTACGATTAGAAGGTGGTAACGAAGTTGTTATGTTGTTTGGTGATTGCGACTTTCTTAATGCTGCTGGACCTATCCTAAACCAAGGTGGTTATCAAATAAAGGAAGCCTACTACACACCATACAACTTTACCGAGATTTGGGATGAAGATATACCACCAGCAGAAGTAAGTTTCGTGGATATGGTAAAGGATATTCTAGCTTCCGCCGGTGATATTTCAATGATGGATATTATGATTGGTCAGTTGATAGATGCTATTACCAAAAGTAAATATAGAATAGCAACTTATTCACAAAATGACCCATATCTTGCTTCTAGAAGCAATAAAGCAAGTAGTCAAATAGAAAATACATCTAAATTCATTGATTGCGGTATGCATTTCAAGGATTATCATACGCACTATGACATAGCACCAGCACACAATGAAATGATTAGACGAAGCTTTTTCCAAAACTTTATAAATATGACGGTTGATGTTCATAGATTACCTGATGAATTTAAGAAATCTATTTGTAGACCCGTCTTAGGTGATAAAGTTTATGTTGATTTTTCTACATCGGATGGTGTAGATAAGATACATTCAGGTAACTATATAATATGTGGCATTAGACATTGTTTTAGATTCGGGCATGCTTACACAATGGAAATGAAATGTGTTACTGATGGTACATTTGGTAAGGGTGCTTTTGAAGAAGAGTTAGAAAAGGCGAAGAAAAAATGAGAGATATAGACCAATTTAGACAATTAATGAAAGGAAAAACCGATAGTATCAATACTGACCAGGTTATTCCTAAAGCACCACCAAAGGAAATGAAGAAATGGACTGGTATTGTTGTAAACAATGCTGACCCTGACAAACTTGGTAGGGTTCAAATCAAGATTTATGGATTCTACGATGATTTGGCTATGAGTAACATTCCTTGGGCTGTACCTGACATTCAATCGTGGACTTCAACAAAGGGTAATTTCGTAGTTCCTGAATTGAATACCATTCTTAGGGGGTATTTTGATAATGGTGATGAAATGAAACCTGTCTATGATTCTGTTGCTTTCAATGCAGCCTATTCTTCTTTGGAAGGTGACTTTTTTGATTGGTACACAAGAACCGAAGATTATCCTCACACAATGGTTTTGTTCCAAACTGACCAAAAAGATTACCTTGTTATGAATAAAAAGACAGGTGAAATAGCTTTCACACACCATACTGGTACTGTTATGCGTATTGATAGCGATGGTAACATTGATATTGGAACTAGCATTTATAGTGGTGGTCCAGCTAATATGACAGTCAATGTTAGTGGTAACATACAAATTAATTCTTTCGGTGATTGTAAGTTAAGTGCTTTCGGAAATGTAGATGTTCAAAGTACAACTGGTCAAATTACTTTGGGTAACAACCCTGCAAAGAATCTTGTATGTAATTTGCCAAACTGCTGCATTTGTGGAGCTCCGCATGCCGTCGGTAATGTTCAAGTAAAGGTATAAATTATGAGTATATTAACATCTAGCTATGACCCACTAGAAAATGAAAGATTGATTGTTGGTGCTTTAGATAATGAAGGAAGACCAATTGCCGGCTTTGAATTTGGCACTATGGTTGTTGACTGGTACTCTGTTGTTCCTGAAGCATATTATAAGGAATATTTGCCTGACAATTTAAAAAATATAACTTTAGAAGACCCGGTCAATAATACTTATTTTTTAATTTATATTACCGATACTTATGATTCTATTAAAGGTGATAGTAATGCTCAAAGAATTATGTCATTAACTAGATGGAATATGATAAATTCTAACAATCACTATTTGCGATTATCTTATGTAAATGGTGTTAATACAATTTATCACAGAAGCCCTGATGCTTTATTTTTGGATGATGGCGATGAAACATACAGAAATGATAGAAATGGATTTATCGCACACAATCACGAACCTTGTATGTGGGCTACAACTAGAGAAAATGGGCAGGCTTTTGGTGGTGCTAATACACAATATAGAGATAAATATGGTGATAGACCAGGTGACCCAATGAACTCACCTGCTTGGTGTATTGGTAAATACGCAGGAAAAATCAATACATTATTACCAAAATATAATTTAAGAACTGAATTTGAAACAGACCATAATAGAATGGGACGTGTTCCTACTTGTTGGAAAATCTATCAATCAACTAATGAAATAAACCCAAAATGGCAATTGTTAGATAGTCATTATAAAGATTATATTTTATATGGTAATGGTACAATAAGTGATACCAACAAAAACTATGAATTTACTTGTAATTATGGAAATTAAAAAAGAGGGTTTTAACCCTCTTTTTCTTCTAATAACAAATTAACAATAAATGGTGGAACTACATTAGGCATTTCATTCTCATACAATTTGTAAATTTTTATCTTTACTCTTTGTGATAAGAATTTTCCATTCATTTCATTTTTCTTATCAAGTTTTTCTAGTAAATCTTTATATTCTTTATCAAGTTCTGACTGTTCCTTTTGGAACTCAACAATCATTTCTGTAATTCGTGGTTCATTATCCACAATGACTGGATTGCCTTGTTCATCACGGTCAACATATTTCTTGACTAAAGCATTGAACTTACCGCCATATTCGTGATATTTAGGGTCACGGTTTTCATCATAAATGCCATCTGCTATTTGCTGATATGGTGTAACCAACATTTGTAAATTTTTACAAACAAATTTACTATAAGTTACTGTTATACCATCTTTCTTATATTGGTCAATAAAATATTCATAAAGCAATTTAATATCACCTAATGAAACTTCAATTTCTTTTTCAACCATAATTACTCCTTAAATTCGTACAAATTATTAATATCTATTTCAGTAACGAGTGCTTTTCTTGTTATTGCGTGAAACCATTCTGTATGTGTATCATTTTGTATTGCTACTAATGGGCTTTGGTTTTTACCCATAAATCTAATAACATAGCTATCTGGTTGTCCTACTACACCAGCACATCTTCCATAACAAGGATAAAGTACTGCATTTTCATTTATCTTTGACATTGGTTCAAGATAATCATTTAATTCTGGAAACTTTTCCATTAAATACTTTACTGTAGAATAGCCATCACACTTTAATTTAAAACCTTCCATAATTACTCCGCTAATTTATTCAATCCTTCTGTGCTATGTGGGTCATCCAATGTATTCAAGTTTTCAAAGAAATCAAGTCCAGTAACCATTTTTTCTTCACGCTCTTTAATTTCATTCAATGAGAACAAAATACTATTTGTTGCTAATTGGGTAACATAAGCGAATGCAGATGTTGCTTGTTCATCATTATAACGATTAATATAAGTCATTACTGTAATAAATGCATCTTGAACTATATCATTTATATCATCATAATTACGCATTGATGTACGAAGCCTAAATGAATTGATTCTACCATTGATAATCTTCAAAAAGTATCCGCACATTTCATTTTTTAGATTATTAAATTTGATGTTATATTGTCTGCGTTCTTCCAAGGACATTTTTTCATATTGTTCTTGGTTCTTTTGTATTGTAGCTATTTTGTTGATAATGAATTGTTTGGCTGCATTGTATTTGTCTTCAGAAATCTTTCCCTTGTTAAACTTGTTTTCAAGTCTTTGTAGGTAAGAAGGACACCAGTCACCGCTTATCGTCCAAGTTCATTCTATTGTATTCTACAATACATTCTCTAAGTCTAGCATTATCAACATAATAATTCTTTTCATCGTCTTTTTTCGTAGCCATAATAAACCTATTTAATTTAATGTTTTTGCCTAAACAAAATATAATATATTAATATAAACTTAAATAAGTTTATGTTTTTTTGTCTAAGTTTAAACTTACAAACTTGCCCTGCTCATTGTAATCTTGCCATCATCTTTTTCCATTTGTTGCTTTTCTTCTTCAATCATCTTGGTTACATTTTGGTGCATAATTTCCACCTCCCACCAAGGCTGAGTTTCAGGAATTTGATAATTGGTGTACTTACAAATTCTTAGTATCATATCCAATACATCACCAACATTTACCTTACCAAATAGACCAGAATCGGTTATTTCAATCTTGTAGGTATATGCTTCACCACATTTAGGACAATATGTTGTAATCTTTCTGTCAAAGCCTATAAACATATCATCTACATTGTTCTTTAGTATGGAATAGTCCAAAGCACTTAACCCATTCAAGAATGTTTCTAAGGTCTTGTTAGGTGCGTCAATATCCATATACCTCATAAACAATTCAATTATGTAGTCATTTGATACTTTCTTCAAGTCCTTTATTCGTGGTTGTCTAAGTCTTACTTGTAAATTACAATCTGGCAAATCAATTATTCTATCCATAGCCTTGCTTTCATCAAGCAATATGGTAGGAAATTCAGCTAATTGAACTTCCTTGTTAAATTGTTCACCACATTTATCACATTTCAAGTGTAATTCGTAACCATTGTTGATACTAAAGCTGTTAGCACGAAGCCAAAAGATTAAATATTCCCTATCAGCTAACAACAATTCATCAAATTGTATATTTTCCAAGATTATACATTTTTGAACAATTTCATTGATAACATCAGTAGCATTTTGAGGACAAAGTGTAGAAAGATACTTGACCTCTTGAACATTCAATGGTCTAATCTTTATTACTGAATCAGGTTTGTAGAAATAACCCTTTGAAGGTATTTCTTCTTTAATCAATTTCCAATAATTATTATATAATTCCATACTAAAAAGCCACTGTTGAGAAATTCAATGTAATTACACCAGTAAAAGCACCTGGTGGAATCAAACCTGCACCTGCACAAGGTATTGTTATTGGTGGAATTGTTGCTATTGCCTTAGATAACATTGTACTTTCTAAATTTACAAATATTTCTGGAGTCATAGCTGCACCAATAGCATTAGCTGTTTCCAATAGTTCTATGGCACAAGTTTGAAATGTTGGGGTTGGAATAGTTGCTACTGCAACTATTTGTAAAATAGGGCTTGCTTGTAAAGTTACAAAGTTCATAGCAAACTTTGTTCCAAATAAATTGAACAAGTTAATGAAACATTGTCTACCATCACCACAAAACATAGCTGTTTTTATTTCAGGATAAGTTATTCTTTGAAATGTTGGTAAGAAATAAGCTAAAGGTCCAGTTATTGGTGTAGGGACAGGTGGTGTACCAGGCACAATAGTAGTTCCAGTAATCATTTGATTAGGTATAGAAAGTTTAGCCTCCAATTCTTGCATGAAAGAATTTAAGGAGTTCATCGTAGCTTTGATATACCATTCAGGGTCAATTTCTGTGCTTTGGTATAATTGTGGTTTTAAGAATGTTTCTAAACTCATTAGTTAAAACTTCTCCAGAAATCAGTATTATCAACCTTTTCATCAAACATACAAGGAGGTGGAGCATAATCATCTTGAACTGATTGTGTTACTATCTTAGCACTTTCCAAGTCAATTTGTGGTTGATTCAAGCAATAGATAGCCCAATACAAGGCAGAAATCAAGTCATCGTGTGTACCCTTTGTACCACGGAATACATTTGGTGTAATTTCTTCAAATCTTGATAGTTGGTTGATTGTATCTACATCTACCAATGTTAATTTATTGGTTTCCATAGCCTTTTTCAACATCATACAAGCAGCCAATTTACTTGCTTGGGTAGCTCTTGTACCAATACCACCTCTTTTATCGGTATTCAATACATTACCACAACCAATGTTATACCACAATTCTTCTGCAACTTGGTGACCTGTACCAGCTTCATTGTTTTCCAAAACCATAAATGCTTCATTGTATCTACTACTCATCTTTGCTATAACCTGAGCAAATTCGTAAGGCTTAATCTTATCGTTCTTATAAGTAGCAACTTGTTCAAAATGTTCAGCATTTACAACTTTTATAACTTGAATAGCACAAGCATCATTACCTACACCGGTAGAACTATCAACACCCATTACATACAAAACACCAGGGATTGGGTCTTCATAGATGTTAATATGGAAATTATCTTCTGTTCTAATGGGGTCTTGTGGAATAATCTTTTTAAGGTATTCACCATCTACCAATGTGTGAGATGAACCCAAGAATGAACAATTATAATGTACTAGACCATTAGAAAAATACTTATGCCCATCTTCTACTTGAACTGGCGTATAGACAGGTTGTATTCCAATATCTTCTATTGTCTTGATACATTTATCTTGTAAGAAATTACCTACTTTTAAATCACTAGCAATAACAACTTTACCATCATTATCAAATTTATGGTCAGTTGAACACTTTATACTAGAATCATCATCAAAGGTAATCTTAAAGCATTTGGCTTCTTTTTTATCAATCTTATAAAAACCCCTGAAGCCATTAGGGGTTAAAATTTTCATACTCATACTTTAGCACCATTCTGTGAATACTTCACCTTCATCATTGATTTGTTCAACTTTAGAGAATGGCTTAAAGTATTCGTTAATTACTTCGCCGTCTTCAAAGTCTTTGGTTCTTTCTTTGGCTGGGGTTGTTGTGGTTGGGGTTGGACGGACTTCTTTGGTTTCTTGATTGGTTGTCTTCTCATTTTTCTTCTCTTCTACTTTAGGGGTTTCAACTTTAACTGGGTCAGGAACTTCACGGGTTTCTTCACCTTCGCAAACTTCTTTATACTTTAATTTATGAATGTTCCAATAATGGACTGCAATCTTACGATTACTAAACCATTCACCACATTCTTTACACTTTTTTTCTATCATAATATCACCTCAAAATTAAAATGTTAATGTTATATATTTATATTTACCACCCGTCAAAGGGGTCTACTCGCCTAGTATCATCATCGTATTTATCATCGTATATTACTTGCTGTTGTTCTTTTTCTTTTAAGTTGTCATTAATAGCAAGAATATCACCTTTTGCTTCTACTTTGCTTGTAGTTTTTTCTTGTTCAGGGGTAACTACTTGATTTTCGTGTTTACCCAAATCCATATCCACATTGAATGTTTCACCTAGTTCTACATAACTTCTAATATGTTCCATATTATCATCGTTTACATTTAGTTCATCTACATTTTCGTGTGAATTTCTCCAAACCCTCAATATGAACTGATATGTTATTGGTGTGCTTAAAAAGGTTGTGCCTTCAGCAAAATCCTTGACATTGATAACTTCATAATATAAATCAGAATATTTAAAGTACATCAAATCACCAATCTTAGGAACTATTGAATCATAGGCATTTGGATTTTCAGTTTTCCAATCGTACTTGCTTGCTTCCAAGAAATGTTGAATTGTACATTGGACTGTTACCGTTTCAGTATAAATCATTCCTTGTAATTGATATTGCTTTTGTAATTGTGGAACATTGTCAGTATAAACTTGTAGGGCGAATCTTCTTTTTACATTTTCTAATTGGTCTTCACCGTACAATGGGTCAAACTTGGTATCGTGTTCCTTTACGAAATAATAAACTTCAAATCCAAACTTGTTATATGCCTCACTTGTCAAACTGGCTAACAAGGCAGCTTCACTACCATAACAATCATTATTTAAAGAATCAAAATATCTTGGTTGTGTCCAGTCCGTTTGTGGTGGGCAACTATTACCAAATACTTTTTGAAATTCACTTGTAAAGTCTGTCATACTATATTTATTATGTAACTTTAATTTTACAAAGAATTAATTGACAATTTAAACTTATTTTCCTATATTATGAATATCAAAGAAACCAACAAACAAAGAGGTAACAATATGGCATTTGGTTCTAAGGGCAAAATCATTTACAGCGAATCTAAGACGGTAACTCTTTTTGGTAAGGAATACCATTTGAAGGTTACAAGGGTTCAAAAGAAAACTCGTGACCGTGACCCGGTGACATTCAAAAATCTCGGTTGGAGTGAAAAGGTATTTACATTGGGTAAGGTTGAAGAATTTCCGGATGCTAGTTGGTGGCCGGAACTTGACTTTGGTCAGCGAATTGTTCCTTTTTCCATTAGTGGCTACGAAGAAAAGGACAAGGGTTTCAAGGCTGTTAATGAAATTATGGAAGCTATGGTATTTGATGCCCGTAAGTGGGAACACGAAGGTAACGAAGCAAATACCGATGATATTATTGCTCGTCTTGAAAAGGAATGTAAGTAATGAGTGTTTATTTAACTTTAAGCCAGGTCAATAAGATTGTTTATGGGCTTGGCTTGTATGACGCCAAATTGGTTGATTATCGTTATTTAAATAGCTACGAAATTAGCATTAAATCACCGTCATTTATTGGGTGGCAAACGGTTTTGTTCTTGAAGAAGCGAAATGGTAACAATTACAAAGTTACACATTTCTATGATGTGGTTGATGGGTTTGTTGATAATAACAGCAAACAATACCTTTTACGATATAAAACATCAGTTTATGGTAAGCCTAAGACTGCCAATGAGTTATACAAAAGACTTGCTAAACTTAAAGAAAACATCAAAAAGATGGAACAGGAATCCAAACAATACAAAGTGTTTAAAAAGAAACTTGAACTTTTAAAGGACTTTAACAATGAAACTTGAATATATTATTCACAACATCGCATATTTTCTTGGATTAGAAAAATATTATCACAAAAAAGCACTTTACCGTTTGTTTGATGCGTGTAACCAAAGATATTTTGATGGTAAACTCCCAAGAATTAAAATTTTAGTCAATAATGATATGGGTCAAATTTTGGGTCAGTTTTGTGCAATGATTAATATTGGTGAAGCAAATTTCACACCGACACAAATTTATATCAACTTAAAGGGTATTGCCGGAAATGAATATGCTATGTTGAATGTTATGGTTCACGAAATGGTTCATTATTGGGAATATTGCTTTGGTGGAACTCTTTCAGAAAATTGGGTTAATGCTTATCGCATTTGGCTCACCGAATTAAGGGGTATTGACTTTAGTAAAAATATGTCTGAATATGAAAGGATTTGGGATAAGATTAGAGATGTTTTAGGACACGGCCACGATGAAGTTCATTCCGAAATGTTTATGCAAAAATGTCACGAATTAAATGAAAAGTTTTCTGAACTTGATTTGAGAGTGGCATTTGATAAGCCTAAGTTGTAAACTTTTATTTACTCAATTTAATGGGTTTGTCTATTGACAAGCCCTTTATTTTTTCCTATATTAAACTTAGGAAAACTAAAACAAGAGGTAACAACTATGGCAAAAACAAAATTAACAAATAAAATTTTGAATGAAAAATACATTATTGTAGGTCATAATGTCAAAGGGGAGATTATAGGTCATCCAATTCTAGGTATGCCTGCAGGCAAAGTAATGACCCGAAAAGAAGTGTATGATGTTTTTTTTGCATTAACATATTTTAATTGTTTTAAAGAATGTTATGGTGATGTTAGTTGGGAAAAAGCACTGCAAAGTGATTTAAAGAAAGGATATTTTGCTAAAATTTAAGAGGTAACTATGTGTGTAATTTGCGATAAACTTAAAGAAATTTCCACCAAGCAGCCAATTCAAATCACTTGCTATTGGGGTGATAACAACCGTAATTGTTGTATTACCAGTGATTTAAGTAAATGTTCCATTGAGATTCTTGGTGATGATGGTCGCACTATTGTAAGTATGCCAATCACCCGTTGTCCTGCTTGTGGTGAACCCATTGTAAAGCCGGAAGAATGTAAGACTTTTGAAGATGTTGTAAAAAGGGAGGGCTAAACTATGTTCTCAGCTATGTTTAAAAAATCCAAATCGCAGGATTTCCCTGTTGAATGTCGTGCAATGTATTACTTTGCGAAAGGTAGGCATGCTCATGCTGCCCGTAAGGGCAGTGGTATGCCTTATTTTGTTCACCCGCGTGGTGTAGCTTGGCTAGTAAAGAAGTATGGTGGAACTATCACCCAAATCAATGCCGCATTCGGTCATGACCTATTGGAAGATACCGATACAAGTTTTGAAGAAATTGCTGTAATTTCTGGTAGTGAAGAATGTGCTGAACTTGTTCTTGAATTGACCAACAATAAGCATACCATTGAAGAAATGGGTAAGACCGATTACATGACAGAAAAGTTGTGTAAGATTTCAAAGGATGCCTTGCTTATCAAGTTGGCAGATATGGTTTACAATTCCTATGACCAGCCAAAAGAAAATGCAATGAAACGAATGTATCAAAATGTTTGTGAAATGCTCTTGAAAAGAAAAGATATTCCACAGCCTTGCCGTGAACTAGCACAACTCGTAATTTTGGCTTAGTATGAAAGTTGTAGAGTTAGAACATCTAATTAAAAAGTATAACCTTGAAGTAAAAGGTTTTGATAAACTATGGTATAATGACTGGTGTATTGGTAGCTATGGTACTGGTGGATTTGAAGATGATATTTGGATTCTTATTTATGGTATTTCAACAAGTGAAATTTTTAATTCAAATGAAGGTGAACAAGCAATTTTGAATATCATAAAACAAATTGATAATCAAGAACTTTCTGACAAAGTAAACTTATTACAACAGGTTATTAAATGACTGTAGGACAATTAGCAGATTTAATTAAAAAATATGACCTTGAAGAACAGGGTTATATTTTATATTATAATTCAAATAAAATTGGTGTTTTTGGTTCTTCAATGATGGGTTTGTTTATAAATTTTGATGGCTGTACTCTAGAAAATGTTTTTAATCCTATTGCTTGCGATTGTAAAATAAAACATATGATTAAAGATTTTAAAGAAAAGGCTATCAAACACAAAATAAATGAAATTGAAAAGGACTTTGTATAATGGAACTTAAAGAATTTGTGGAAAAGGTAGACAAAATTTTAAGATATAAGTTTGGTTATACTTATAACTTTGTTCCTGCAAATCCGAAATATAATAATCATTGTGATGAATATGTTTGGACTTTTGATTTTGACCCTTATAACAATAAAGGGGTTTGTCCTAGTGCTATGTACATACAAGATTATATTGGAACATCCAATGTTCCAGGTCATAGTAAAGGTAACATTGGTTTATGCTATACAAGTGTATTGTACCACATTACACCGACTGGTAATCATTCATTAACTACTAAGTCCTTTGATACAAAATCCAATTTGAAAAAACTTGAAAAGTTTAAGTTTGAAAACTTGTACAAGTGGGCAGAATGTCAAAAATCAACTTACAATAACTACACACAAATTCTTAAAATGAAAAACATTGAAGAAAGAATCAAGGAACTTAACAAGGATTTCAAGTAATGGAAAATATTGTTCAAAGAAAGAATAAGGATAATCAAACTTACATAGATTGTGCTATGGGGTTATTGCGTTATTTTGAAATGGGTGGATTCCATATTCGTGAAGAAAAAAGATATGGTTATCTTGTCTACATTGAAAAGAAAGATAGAGATGCTGACTATTGTAATGGTGATTTGATTTCTATTACTGAACTTGGTATTAATATTAAAAGATACAAAGGAAAAGACAAGAATGGTTGTCATACCTTTGATGGTTGGAAATGTTTTGCTAGTTATGATTTCACACAAGAACACAAAGACTTTATACTTTCACAAATGAAATATTATATTCACTGTTTTGAAAACAATTGGCCAGAACTTGCCAAAAAGAAAATGGCTGTATCTGACAAGAAACTTGGTATTGAAAAGGACTTTGAAAATGAAAATGGATGAATTTTTAAAAAGAAATATTGCTAATAGAATGATGAGTTATGTACTTAATTTTCATAAATCCTTTAAAAATAAACCAACTGCAAAATACAAGAAAGGGGTTTTTGCAGATATTAATAAAGACTTTACATATTGTGATAACACTGGTATGTTACAAACTGACCACTCTAATAGTTGTGTATCTAAGGGCTATACACGATATAAGTTTAAAGGCTTTGATTGGACTACAGAAACATTGATGATTGAAATTGAAAAGTTATACAAGTTATCTTTAGTAAAAAATAAAATTGAAGACTTGAAAAAGGATTTCCAATGATTGAAGTATTTCTTTGTACATTAGACGGCTGTGTTTTTGGTAATAAAAGAAATGCTTTAAATCACGCAAAATATCTTTTATACGAAATGCATCAAAGTGGTATGATGGGACCAGATTATTATGTTAAGGCAATTTTTAAAAAAGATGCCAAAGAAGAAAAACTTAGGAAGATTCGTGAAAGAATCCGTGATTTGGAAAAGGACTTTGAATGAATAGTGATACAGAATTTGAAGTTAATGGAACCGTATTTGAAGATATACTTAAAAAGTATAATTTTAGAGCTATTTACGGTGATGGTGTTATAGGTTTTTATCCAGATGAAACATCTTATCATTTTTGCATAATTGGAAGTTTCACATTCAAGCTACGTCCTTTGCGTTTAAAAATTCGTATATTTGATGAAATAAAAATTAAACACGATAGAATAGTTGGATGCTCAGACAAATCAACACTTTGTAAAAATATGGAAGATGTTGAAAAATGTTTACAAAACATATCTGCACAAAGAAAGAAACTTTTAGTATATTTTAAAATCAAAAGCATAAACAAAGATTTCAAAAAAGGAGAATAACTATGGCTCAACAGCAACATCTTACTTTACAGCAAATTGATGCTCTTTGCGACCTTATTACTAAGGCTTGGGAAGAAAAAGACCCAAATAAGAATAAGAATTACACTATGACTGAATCCGAAGTCAAGAACTTGGTTGAGGAAAGATTGTCTAAACTTAATCTTAGCCTAAGCACATATAAGTTTGAAAATGCTTGGAATAATATTGATGTTTACCAGGCTGTCAAACTTGAAGATATTCCAAAGTGTAAGAAACAATTTTGTTACATTCGTGATGTTTTCCACGGTGAAAACATTCTTGGTCTTTCTCTTGACCCACAGAAACCTTGTATGATTGCCGCAAAGTTGGATGATATTGAATCCGAATTTCTAAGGGAAGGTAACATTCAGGCTTCATCAACTTATATCAAGATTCCAATGGCATTTCACCTAATTAGTGAAAGAGTCCTTAGTGGTTGGGAAAACACTTGCTGTACTGTACCATTTATCGTTTGTTCCACACCTGAAGAAATTAATGCTTGGTTTGATAAGTTTGAAACTTATTATCCTCGCTTAGTTAAACAGGGTGAAAGATGTGCAGAAGTTCTTAACTTTGTCAAGACAAATGGTAAGCCATTCAAGGCTACAATGAAACAGTATGCCAAGCGAGATAAGGAATGGAAAGAAGCCCGCAAGAGTTATGAAGAAATGATTCTAAAGCAAATCAAGCGAATTACTAAACTTGATGAACTTGAGGATGATTTCAATGAGTAGCTTTGCCCCGCATTTCACTGCAGGGGCTATTGTAGGGGCTGTCGGGACAGGGGTATCACTAGGTATGGTGAATGATTCTAATGCCCTGACGGTGTCTTTACCGTTGATTTGTGGGGTAATGGGTGCATTAACACCGGATATGGATATTAAATCCAAATCTTCAATGGTTATGTACCTTATTTTCCTTTCAATTTCTTGTTACTTTTTCTTTACAGAAAGGATGGATTTAGCCTTCCTAACCTTGGTGTATTCAATTATACCTCAGTTCTTTGGGCATAGGGGTTTTATCCATTCGTTTATATTTGGTGTTATATCGGCCATTGGTCTATATTTTGCCTTGACTGGATTGTTAAATGTAATAGCACTACCTGCTATGATAGCTTCTATCACTTATTTTGTGGGGTTCTTATCGCATAAGGCACTAGATGTTTAACTTTCACATATTTGAATTAAAAGATATAATTGCTTTATTACAAAAATATAACCTGGAAATACAAAAGCCAGGTTATACCTTGTATGGAAAATACAAGGGTATTACTTTATTTGAAGGTACTGTTAGTGGTAAGGCAGATGATAAAATCTTAAATATTCAAATGGCTTATAATTTAATAACTTTCAATGATGAAATAACATATACTGGTAATTATCAACCAATAACTTTAGAAAATATTGAATTAAAATTGAAAAATTTGGTTGAAAAGTATAAACTATTGGAAGTTGACTTGAAGAAAAGAGAAATTGAAAAGGATTTCAAATGACTGAAGATGTAAAGATTTCCAAAATACTTGAGATAGCTGATAAGTATAATTTGAAAGTAGAAAAATATAAATTCAGTTATAAAATTTCCTTGAAAATGTCTTGTGGATTGCTTGTAGCTACAGTTGAATATACATCATTTGATGATGTTGTCAATATTGAAATGCCTAGAGAATATATTACTGGTTTTCCTAGTGATGATGGTCATAGATATATTCTTTGCCAAGGTTGGATGCAAGCACAAGGTTTGTTTTCATTTGAAAGAAAAGTAAAATTTCTATTAGAAAACTTTAAAAGATGTGAAGTTGAGTGCCGTAAATTAGAGTTGGAGAATGATTTCAAATGAAAGAAAATGTAACTATTTCGCAACTAGAAGAAATTGCAACTAAATATAGTTTACAAATTCACCACTGGGGTTGGACTACAAGATTTGATTTAAAAATAGATAGTGGTGGTTTACTTTTAGCAAGGGTTGATTACTATGAAAATAGTGATTTAATAATGAATATTAAGATGCCAGTAAAGTATGTGTTGTATTTTTCTAATGAATTTAAATGTAAACATATATTTACTGATGGCTGGATTGATATAAAAACCTTAGCTAAATTTGAAAAACACACTAAAGAACTTATAGAAAACTTTAAGAAATGTTTAGTAGAACAAAGAAAAGACTTTTTGGAGAAAGATTTTGACTAGAGAAGAATTTCACAACATTGTTAAGGAATATAGTCAGATAAAAATATATGAAAATTCTGAACAAAATAGAGAATTTATGTATATTGATGATGATGCATTAGGTTGGTATGATGATAAAATTAATGCAGTTCGTATAATAAATCGTTTTATAATGTTTGATGATAACTACGGCCATCTTTTTGTTACTACACCAACTGTCCCCGGTATTAATATGAGAAAAGCTGAAAACTTTTCAAACAAATTAAAAGATTTATTCAAAGAAAAGAAACAGCTAGAAATAGAAATAAAACTTAGAGAACTAGACAAGGACTTTGCCAATGACTGAACAAGAATTTAGAGGTTCGTGTGCTAAGTTTGATATTAAAGTTTTACTTGGCGGATTTCAATATATGGATGGTGATTACTTGTTATGTCAATGGCACGATATAACTTTAGGTCATTATAACAAGAATAGTGGTCTCGCAGTAATTACAGACAACTTTGTTCGTAATAAATTGTATATAATGAGTAAAAGGTATGACTTGGTAAATTCTGACCTTGAACATACTACAAATTTCTTACATAATGACAAAATGGAAGAAAGATTTACATATTTAATCAAAACATACAAGCAAGATATTATTAATGACAGGTTAAAAAATTTAGAAAATGACTTTAGATAGATTTAAACAAGTTTGTGAAGATTATGGGCTTGAGGTAATAGTCAACCCAACCTGTAAAGGTGAATACACCTATGCCCGTGCTTTCTATAAAAACGATGTTGTGGCAGTATATGATAAAAAACGAATATATTGTTACAATCGTCCAATCACATTTCGCTATGCTGCTGGGATGATGATTGATAATGGCGAAAGTACCGAAGTATATTCAACATCGGAACTAGAAGAAAACATAGTTAAAACTATTGGAAGATTAAAAAAGATTTTTATTAAAATTAAAAAGTTTGAAATTGAGAAAGAATTTGAATAAAAACACTGTCCTAGAAAGAACAGTGTTTAATTTTAATCTAATTGCTTATCTAATATTTTCAAGACTTCGTTCAAAGTTCCGCACATCTTGATATATTGGCTTATTAGTTGCTTCATCTATCAATGTAAGCTCAAATTCTTGAGGATTGCTTCTATCTATTGCTACCGCAATTTCATCGTAATCAAAATAGATTCCTTCCTTATTAACTTTAACTTCAACACCATAGTTTTCTTTTACCAATCTTGCCAAGTTGTCAAGAGAATATTCTTTCTCATCTACAACTGTGAATCCGGCTAATTCTAATTTGCTTATGGCTTCATTTATGTTCATTTTATACCTCATTTATGTTTATTATTTGAAATTCTTTAATAGCCCAATTTCCTTGTCTAACTGCTCTATCGTATCACCAAATAGATTCTCTAAACTTATCTTGGTACTATACTGACTCTTCAAATCTATTAGACTATCCCTAAATGCTTCAATCTTTAATATAGCTGAACTTATATCAAACAATTCATCATTTATTACATAAGTCTTATTATTTGCCTTGAATTTTATACCCATACTTAATACAGTTTCTACTAATTTATCGGCAAAATCCCTAATTATATTGTAAATGGTTTCAAAATGCGTATGCTGAAAGCCAGATTCACAAGACCAATGGAAAACTTGAACCTTGGTGGCAAATGTCAAGCTGTCCAATGCGAAACCAAATAAATTACTTATTTCGGCTTCCTTTGTGCCAGCCAAATAAGTTAAAAAATCATCTGCAAAATTTGTTTCTTCCATATTAAAAACCTCTTTATCTTATTTATGTAAACAACAATTTACAAAGTTTTTAATTGCCAATCAGCAATATTTTTATTATTATACCCACAGTATGATGTTTTTACAAAGAGAAAAGATTAATTATTTGTGCGAAAAGTACAATCTAAAAGTATGCCGGCTAGGTGATACTTATAAGCTGTTTATACAATCTTCAATATTCCCAATAAACAACTATTGGTATCTTTTTCCACAAGAAAATGCGGTTGGTTGGGATTGGATTCTTGAATTTAATAGTAAATCCGTTCAAAATGAACACCAATACATTAAGATTACCAATACACAATCTATGGTAATGATTGATGAAAAGAAAAGTGCTTTTTATAATACACCCAAGTATCAGCTTTGGGAAGGACTAAAATTGAACTATAATACCCAAGATGAACTTGTAGATTGGATTGAATCGTTCATAAACGATATTAGAAAGCTAGAAAAGACTCTTACTGTTGAAGATAGGGTTAAAAATATAGAAAAGGACTTTGAATGACTTATGAAGAATGTGTAAGCCATTTACCTGATGAACTAAAAGCATTAGGCTATAAAATGGTTAATGGAAAAATGGTTGATGATGTTACGAATTTTTACTTAGATAATTATTGTGATGATTGTCTTCTTAGAATAGTTAATGCAGATGAAAAAAATAGAAAGTGTATTTGTTATGCCCAAAAAATCCATTCAAGAGAATGGAAAACTTGTTATTATAACGATTTCAACGATACATTATATCAAACTATAATGGATTCAGCTAAAAATATGGTTGCCCAATATAAAAAATACAATGTTGTCTTGAAGATAAATGAAATTTCAAAGGACTTTGTATGACTTTTGAAGAATGTGTCAAGATATTGCCTGATGAACTAGAAAAAATAGGTTACAAGACTAGACCTGCTAGGGATAGTTCTTTTGATACTACTATTATGAACTTTCACCTAGACGAACACTGTAATGATTGCCTTATTAGAATAGTGAATCCGCCAAGGAAACACGAAAAATGTATTTGTTTTGCTGAACAAATCCACGCAACAGACTGGCATAGGTATTTTTATAGTGAAGTTAATGATGAAATTTACAATAAGTTAATGACTGCAGCTAGAAATATGGTAGCACAATATAAGAAATACAATGTAGAATTGAAGATAGATGAACTATCAAAGGACTTTGTATGAGTGAAAGCTACACTATGGATGATTACATAAAGGAAAATATAATTGATAAGTACAACCTTAGAAAGTCTGAATATGGTGGCTATCAAATCGGTATATTCCCTAATGAATATGGTAATCTTCTAAGTAAACAAGATGAAAACCTTTGGTATGTAGCTACAGATGCTAGAGTTCTAATCTTTGACAATAACCCGTGTGGTATAATCTATTCTGGCTTTACAACATTCAATTCTAATGCCCTTGTTACCAACATAATTGATTCGGTAAATGAAAAGCTAAAGGCTATTAAAGAATTGAAAATTGAAATGAAGAAGAAAGAAATAGAAAAGGACTTTGAAGATGAAACTTTATAAAGAAGGTGATTTAGGTAAATTGAATATGGCTGGTAGGCTGGCCTATGTTCGTTCATTGGCTTCTAAGTATAATCTTAAAGAATCTATACAAAATAGCTATGGTACAAAGGTATATGTCTATTATCTTAATCCAGTATGTAATAGCCATATTTTAAATTGGTGTGAAGAATCTGACCATGTAAGAATGGCTACGGTATTAAGAACCATGCGTGCTACCAATTTTTATAAAGAACAGCTATATGCCTATGAGTTTCAAAATGAATATTCTACAAAGAATATTGAAAGAAGATTGTCAAATTATACCAAACAAGCTAAAGAATTTATGATTAAGATGAAAAAACAGGATATTGAAAATGATTTCAAAAGCACTTGAAAAACTGGCTCAAAAGTATGGTCTTAGCTTTAGAGAAGAAATGTCTATGTCTGGGGTGTTTGTTATCTATTTCCCCGATTCATCTATCTTCGGTGTGATAGTAAGATATGATAGGGATAATGAAAGACTATCCTATTCAGATGATAGCTATACTATGCTTGACTATGCCCTATCGTTCCACGAAAACAAGTCTATTAGAGATTGTCTAACAATATTAGAATCGTTCAAAATGGTAGAAAAGACTATCAAGGCTAACATAAAGATAGCTAAAGAATATAAAGTTAGGAATAAAATACATCAGATAGAAAAGGATTTTAAATGAAAGTTACAACTTATGAAAGTGCTATAAATCATTGGAAAAACGGCTATTTGGCTTGGAATCCTAAGAAGTACGCCTATTACAAAAAGAATTTCTATATAGGGCTATCCTATTCAGAAGCCAACCCAAAATTTTCTGAAACAGAAAAAGCCTGTGCCTTCTATGATGATACTGACCACGAAATAGAAGATAGAAGTATAATATGTAAGGATTTTGGCATATTCTGTACACCAGAATATAATTATTATATAAAAATTTCTTCTAAAGAAACCCTTGACAACATAACAGAATCTGACTATAATGATATGATTATGGACTTTGAACACAAGATTAAGCAATATAAGATTAAGAATAAAATAGATGCTTTATCTAAGGATTTTGAATGATTACTAGAGCTGAAATATCGTTATTTTGCAAGAAAAACAAGATTAAAGAACCTTGGTTTAATCCTAATGACCCTAAAGATACATATGCTATCATATCAATTTCAGATATAGATTATTTTAGAAAATTCTATAAAAGACGCCCTTCCGACTTGTGGATTAATCTTGATACTGATGATAATAAAACAACACACCATTATACCGAATTTTATGACCCTAAACTTAAACAATATTATGTGTCAGATAAACCTGCTTGTGGTGCTTATTATAATAATTATGAATTTAATTCCCCTTGCTATCTAAAGTACGCACAACCGTTATCATCCTATAACAAGGATAAAATCATTTGTCTATTCAACCATATAATAAAATATGGTGATTCTAAGTTACACCCTATCTTTGGTGAATTTAAATTTGACTATGCTCCATTCAGTACATTAGATGAACTTAACTACCTCTATGATAAATCTATCAAGAACATAGAAGATAACTTTGTCTACCTATCCGACCCTAACTTTGTACAAACTATCAATAAGTACAAAGAAAATACTGAACATATAAATGAACTAACTAAGGCTAATGAAGACTTGAAAAATAAGGCTTGTACAATCCTACTTAAAAAGGCGGTTATATCCAATGAGTTTAAAGAAGAAAAATAACCAAATAACTAAGGAACTTTTACAGAAGTTCTGTAAAAAACACAAGATAGATATTTGTGACTGTGATTTGAGAGGCAAGGAACTTTATATCTATCAAAGAGATGTGGATGAACTTAAAGATAAGTCAGCCGGATACGATATGTTCCTATATGTCAATTTCAATACTGTGGAAATTGATGATACATCCTATTTCTATAAGCCCCATAAAGACCTATACGTAACCGATGAACCAGATACCTATGGTACTTATACCTTTAAGGCACAAGCCATATTATATGTGCCTATGCCTATCAACCTATTGACTGACACAGAAATGACCAAGCTATTCACTAAAAAAGAAATTAAGATGAAGGATATTTATGTAGTAGGTATTCCTGCAAATACAATAGAACAACTAGAACACCTATACAAACTATTCTTCACTAACCAAAAGTCCTATCAGGATATGTTCAATTCAGATACATTCAATGAAGTAAAGAAAGTTTATCTTGAACAGAAAGAACAAATTAAACAACTTAAAAAGAACCTAAAATCATTACTGACCAAGAATATTACAATTCTAAAGAAAAAGGCCGAACTAGAACTAGATTTCAAGGAGTAAACTATGGTTACAAGAAAGCAATTTATGAAGTTTTGTGACAATCACAAAATCAAGTATAACGAACCGGCTATCCTATCCAGCCACTATTTCGTTAAGTACAAGGATGCAAAAGACCCTAACCTTGACAAGTCATTAGTCAATCCTTCAGATACTTTCATCTTTGTTTCTTTCACAGATAAAGATTACGATGAAACATACTACCTATACAAACCCTTTGAAAAACTATATGATTCTACAAAACCAGACGGAGATGGTTGGTACAGCTATGATGCCTATGGTGATATTCACATTCCAGAACCTATCCATTGTTACATAGAAGATGAACTTAAACATTTGTTCTCTACCAAGAACTTTTCCAAAAAGGATGTAATTGAAGCCACTATCCCATTCAA
>Ga0247611_10002223_pt1 | contig 32141 bp, 30 predicted proteins | sample 177DNAGHGhighgp2_FD_192422 | JGI IMG/M metagenome (GOLD analysis project Ga0247611, IMG submission 192422) | Sheep rumen microbial communities from Palmerston North, Manawatu-Wanganui, New Zealand - 1770 DNA GHGhigh gp2 | ecosystem: Host-associated > Mammals > Digestive system > Stomach > Rumen... | reverse complement strand
ACAATAAAATCTCCACCCTTCAGCATCTTCAGGGTGTCGATAGGGATTTATGTGATGATTGATGGACTCTACTGCTCTTTTCAAGGGGGACGTTCTTGGCATCAATCAGGTTTCGAGGTTGTGGGTGTATAGTTGTTTAATGCCTGTTTTAACCACTCTTTGTGTCCCTCGACCAATTCTTTTGGTTCCAATATCTTTATTTCATGGGCATACTGCATCAACGTTTTCTTCAACTCATAGTTCGGTTTTACAAATAGTGTAAATTCATAGGTATTATCGTTAACGAATTTGCATTTCTGAGAGAGATGTAATGGGGTATTTCGAATATGGAATCTACCTTGTCCATAAGCAAGAAAACGAACCTTTTGACATTTTTGGTCCACTTTGTTCGTAACCCCAATTATTTCATTAAAATATTGTTTCCAGTCTATGCTCGGACTCTCAAAATGTTCATTTGTTTGATAAATCTTAATTATTCGGTCAATACAAAGAACGTGGATACCATCATTCCTGTTGACATCCTCTCCAAACACCCACCACCGTTTATTGTATTGTTTTAAATAATATGGACGCAATCTATTATGATATGGTTGCTTCCCATATGGTCTATACTTGATAACTAACACCTCTTTGCTTCGAACAGCATTGAGTATTGGTTCGAGAAATTCTATTCCTCGTTGTTCATTATTACATTCAAATTCAATTAATTCTCCTGAAGTATCTTGAGAAAAGATTTCCATCTGAGTAATTGAATCCGAAAGCCACTCGAGTTGAGGTAATCCTTTGAATGAGTGCAAGAGGTCACATGCTGCCTGTAGGTTCTGACGGAAGTGAGGAGGCAGACCAGTATCGTGAATACTGCGCGAAGGGTCTGCATAACTATAAAGGACAGGTCTTGTTGATGTTTTTTTTAACTCTATATTCCAATACTCGTAACTATCCATTTCCCGCAAATCTAAATAGAGTTGTTGTCGGGATATCCCTTTTCTGTCAGGATACCGTTCTGCAAGGCCTTCATCAATCTTTTCCATCAACTCTTCAATAGTCCATCCGCGAAGAGAATTGTGAAGACAGTTGTCAATTATACAGTATCTTAAATAAGCATCTTTATTCATTGTTTAAAAAATTAATTATTGCAAAAATACGAAAAAGTTTCATTGTGTAAAAACCCACTTTACACTATAGTCCTATTTTTGTATTCGAAAAATACAATATAACAATAGTATAAATTACACATTATGAAAGATTTAATGCATAGAAACATTTACAACAAAACGAATTATGGTGTTACTAACGTTAATGCCTTTAAAAATCCAAATGCCGACAGGTGCTGTTGGGATGTAGTCGGTTTTGCTATAAAAACAGGGATATCAATTGGCAGTGCTATTGTCTTGGCAAAAATCGCAATAGAGAAAGTCAAAACAATTAGAGACGACAAAGACGCTCGAAAAAGAAAAGCTCAAGAAGAAGAGGACAATAAGCCAGAGAACAGAGCAAAGAAAGAAGCACAAGAGGTGGAAAACAGAGTGTGTGAGACTCTCGGGCTTCGAAAAACAAGAAAGCCCACGGCATCTTCCCTAATTGATGACGACATAATAGGTGAAAACCCCGTCTTTTTAGTGAAAAACTTTCTTCGTCAGGATGAACGTGTTATTATCTATAGTGGTACAGGTGTTGGAAAAACAATCCTTGCAATGCAGATTGCATTAGCCCTAGCAATGGGATGGGATATTGAGTTCCTCGAAGAAGGTTCCACACTTTCCGGTCCAATGAAAGTAATACTATTTGATGCCGAAATGGAAAATTGTGACATCAGTGATAGATTCAGTGGTTTAAAAGATAACCTGTCTCCAGAAGATTGCGGGTTGTTAAAGAGAAATCTTACACGGTTGAACGATGGCAATTTCCCAACAATATATTATTTTATAGAAGAACTTATGTGTTGGGCAGACAATGTCGATAGGGATACGGTGTTTATTATTGACAATCTTACCAAGATCGTGCCAGGCACACTTACCGGAGCACTTATTCAGGACTACTACAACAGCCTTCATGCCATACAACGCAGATGTGCCAAGCGAGGTGTAAAACTGACCTTCATCACAGTGAACCATACAACCAAAGACAAAGAAGTGATGATTGGCTCTGCGAATCTCGCCAACTTCGCGACAAACGTATTACAATTGAGCGAAGTTGAAGGCGACGACACACTCAGAAGAATCAATTCTGAGAAGAGACGTTGGGGTAAAAAGGAATCAATATTGGTTAGGTTTACTAACGTTCCCTATGCACATTTTGAACTCGTTCAAGAGGAACCAAAGCCTTCATCGACCAACGATGATGGAGCTAAGAAAAAACATAGTGGTGGCAGACCATCCTTGACTGAAGAACAAGTGGAAAAAATACATGAACTTCATGCACAAGGGAAAACGAATGCAGACATCGCTAAAATCGTTAATGTTAGCGAAATGTCTGTTTCCCGCAAATTACAAATGTCAAACAATAGAGCATGAGACCTAACAACACGATAGGAAATACAATTACTTGTTGTTAAGCGTAACGCTATAGCCGAGATGATTGTGGCTTATTCTGAGGACGGCAGAGTTGTCCTTTGACTAAACGATTATATTAGGTTTACGTAATAAAAAGAACCACACCTAATCCTTCAAGTGCGAGGGCTAAATTGTCATATCGCGCACGTTCGCATTTGGCTCGAGGAATTATTTGGAAGATCTCCTTTAAAGATATAGAAAAAGTTTGAGGTATCCCTGTGTTAAGTAGCATTCTTTGCAATTCCGGATACTCGTTGCAGAGACACACTATCTCATCGCGATGATTACTGCGCATTTGAACGTTGTCAAGCTTTTTCTGCCATTCAGGTACATGGCTAGCGCTCCCAAGTAATTCTGGCTGGTAGAGATTATTATTGAAGTAGGAATTTAAACAATTGACAAAATCAAAGCAATAGTCATCAGACATATAGACGTTATATGTATTTCTGTCTCCACGCCTTATTCCAATTCTACTGATTAGTTGAACGTAATACCACATCCGATGTTGTGGGTTTGTTATATCACTCAAAAAGGCTTTGCAGAATTTACTAGTATCACTTTCTGGTATGGACCAAGAACCACATAGGACTATGTTTTCATAATCGCAATAGTCATTGGTTGATTTGGTGTCAGCGGCGCCGAAATATGTTACAGAGAACTGGCTTTGCTGGAGGTTTGGGTCATTATACAGCGCTGTTCGTATCCATTCGACAAAATCACAATTCTTCTCTTTGCAATTTAGATTTTTCCATACAACTATCAGCGTAGAACCAGTATTGCACATTATGATATCTTTCACATTTTGTAATGCTGTTTGTAACGTGTTATCGTCATTATAGTTTTCTTTCCTTTTCAGGCCCCATTTAAAAGGTTGGAAGTTCACATGTGCATTATATTTATTTTGAATGTCGAGAAGCTCAAAAAATCTATTGTTTCCAAACAATATATCTCCGGCACCTTCAAAAACAATGATATGAGTATTCGCATGCTGTTGTGTTACTTCTGCAGGAGCAAAGATGATGGGGAAATAGTCATCTTTTGCAGCAAACCATTGTGGAAACAATGGAGGCAACAAACCAAGAACCACTTTCAACTTTAGTTTGTTGATAACACTACTCTCCTTGAATAATTCAAAGGTTGTTCCACGATAAAAGGTGTTATAAACTTCAATGATGTCATTTATATCCTTACATTGGTACATTCCATTCTGTGCGTTCTTTTCAACAAAGCCTGCTAGTAATGGGCGAGGAACTACACAGAAAGGTTTTATGAATAATGGAGTCTCGTCAAAAAGAATATATTTTCGAAGATCTCCACGTGACATCAAATTCTTGAAGTCTCCATCAAAGGCACCTATGGATGATATGTCTTGTGGACGAAATACCATGAAGAAGTTAATAAGGCCGGACCAAAATCTAACATGCGTCACCAGCAGAACTTTCTTTGTTAGCATACACCAAGGATTGTTTCGGTAATTATTTAGATGTCGTTCTTTTTCCGCCAGAGTCACCGTGTCATCACCTTCTTCTTTTCCACATAGTACCATCACATCGTCAGGGCTCAATGTACATCCAGGTTGTCCGCACAAATTCCGTAATAGCCACCAATACATTTTCATCAATTCAACTTTTGTATCCACGCAGTAGACAATCCCTTCTTCGTATTTATGTGCAATGAGAGATTTGATGGATTCTGTTTTTCCACTACCGCACCCGGTCGATACTACATAGCAGCCGTCATCATCGGGAATATCAAGACATCCATTTTTCAAGTTTAATTGAAAACCGTTACCATATGGGTGAGGCATAATAGATATTCCACTATTCAATGAAGTAAATAAATTATTTATCATCACCTATAAGGATTTGGTCAAATACTATCATTGGTATTTCCAATGTTATTTATTAACCTTAAAACATTGAGTAATGTTATCAATAACCTCATATTTTGTAGTAATTTATGTATAAAATTACAAGTAACATTGGAGATTTAAAAAAAGCTTTTTAGTGGCAGAATATGCTTTTTCCCCAATGTTAGAATGTCAATGTTATATCAAGATTTCGTCCTTGCCATATAATATGAATAAGGAATAATACCATAGGCACTGACAATCCACACAGGGCTTACTGCGAAGAAAATATTTAGCTAGACTGTGGGTAATCAGTGCATAGAATAACTAAAAAGGAGTCTTTAAGCGTCCTATCGTCAGACAGAGATTATGTGACCCCTTGAAAGAGTGGTTCAATTTTGCACCAAATATGTGATATAATGGTTGCAGAATAAGTCTGAGAAGCCTTATTCAATTACTTCTACTCCAACTCAATAATATTGCTCCATTTGGTTGTATGGTTGGGGCTTTTGAACTCATGCTTTATCGCATCGGCCAACTGTGTGGCCTTACCCCTACTATCCTTGCCCCGAAACTGCTGCGACCCCAAGATGACCGTCTCTGTCCCGTTCACCTTGTTCAGCCGGTCCAGCACCTTGGCCTGCCGTTTCATCTTCTCAAACTGCTCCGCGTCGAAATCGAGAGTGATTGGACCGTTTGAAAAGGCAACGAAACCCTTATAATTGAACGAATAATAAACCTAATAATAACAAGAATAATACAATCACGGACATACCACATCAGGGCTCGTTGCGAAGAGCAAACCGAGCTATAACTGATTGGCGACGTTAGTGCGTATAAGGAGCTAAAGCATTTCTCCGAAAGCGTCCTACCGTCAGCCTGTGATTGAGAGAACCACCCGAAGAGGGTGGATTCTTTTTTTTTGTACATCTAATGACATAAATCTGTAAATCAATCTAATTTACAGCCATCTCACATATACATGTAATCAGAAAAGATCATCAATAATCACAACATTCTGAAAGATTCCACTATACTCGTTATATGCCAAACCTTCTGTTGTAACCAGCACCGGCTGTACAACTGTCTTGCGGGACAGATTCTTCATGAGAAGGTTCTGCCGATGCACCAGTTTGGCATGATAGGCTTTGCTTATAGTAATTAATTCACTATAAAATTTCATCTCACACATATTCACCACATTGTCTTTTCTTTCAATCAATAAATCGATTTGTCCTCCTTCTGTATCATCGTCTCCAATCACCGCCCATCCTGATTGTTTGGATGAAACTCCAAGTATGTTAAGTGCTTTCTTAATTTTATCTACATGGTTGAAACAAATCTCCTCAAAAGCGAATCCCCGCCATGAATTGATGCTCGCTGAAGTGACATTATGCATCCAAAATTCAGGATCCATCTCCTTTCTGGTATGGACGAACTTCAAGTAGAATAGGCAAAACGGGTCTATTAACTTGTAATACACTTCACGTAAACTTTTCCCAAATGGGACATATGGGCGAATAAAGTCGCTCATTTCCAAAGCCTTCAGCATTCTAGTGGACGATCCGCAATCATCCAACCCTGTTTTTGAGAGTATATCTTTACGAGTGAACCCCAGTCTGCGGCCAGCTAACAGTTGAACGATACGTTTCATTTGTTCAGGATTAGAGAATACAGATGCGAACAGACGGTCGTATTCATCATGCAGCTTTGCTCCGTCTGCGAAAAAGAGCTGGTCAATGTTCTGCGCCAAACTGAGCCCCTTTTTCATGTATCCGAGATAATACGGAATACCACCTACAATCATATAACTTTGCACAATGTCGTAGTGCGACAGCCGAATGCCTTTTTCCCGGAAATACTCCTCACATTCTGTCAGAGTGAACGGATGCAGTTTTATTTCGTATGTTGTCCGCCCATAAAGACCGCCGTGGTTATTAATTAAATTGTCAAGCATCCATGAGCTTGCAGAGCCACAGACCACAAACATCAGATTGTCGCGATGACAACCCCAAGTGTTCCAGAACCCCTCAAAAGCCGTCATGAATCCCGATCGAGGAGTGTCAAGCCATGGGAGTTCATCAATAAACACAACCTGTCGTTTATTATCTTTAGATTTTTTTTCTAGCAATTGTTCCAACATATAGAAAGCCTCCATCCACGATAATGGGCACTTTCCCCCCTTCATACCTTGCATTTGAAGCGAAAAGAAAAAGTGGGTCAATTGCGCTTTTAGATTGTTTTTTCGATTCTGCTCGTCAACCGGAGACAATCCAGCATGTCTAAATGTAATTTTCCCCTTTAACGCCTCATCCACAAGAAAAGTTTTTCCAACACGGCGACGCCCGTAAATGGCTACAAATTCCGCATTGCCGCTATTGTATAGGTTATGCAATTCTCTTATTTCTTTCTCTCTACCAATTATATATGACATAAGTACTATTATTTAATTTTTCTGCAAATATACAAAAAATATACTTCACAGAAAAATTAATTTACACAAAGGAGTATAGATAATAACGAAAACATGTATGTACTTTATCACCTCTCTCGATATAATCTTAACACGTGAGACGTTCCTCACCACAGCTCTATGTTTTGATTCGTTTTGGCGGATTATCCAATTTATATTTCGCCATTTTAATTATTTTTTTGTCATTTTGGCGATTTTTCCAATTATAATATGCCAAATTCATCTGCCTAAATTAAAGTAATTCAAGCTAATTTAGATTTGCAAACAGCCAGTTGGAAAGAAATATCGGACAACCAATCACGTTGCCATCCTTTTGAAGGTTATTGGCAGACAAACCGGACTCTGCAACAGCCCCGAAAAATCATGGTTTCAAAGCCTTATATATGATATAACAACATAGATTACAATAAAATAACAACAAACATAGTACAAACCAAAAACAACACAAAATGAACACATTTATGAAAACCGTGCGAGTGGTGACCGACCTGGTAATCCTCGCCGTGATGGGCCTTGAGCTCAAAGACCAAATCAACAAGATGCGCCTTGAAAAGGCACAGAGAACCGTGGCCGCTTCTCGAGCCACACAACAGGAGGGGAACAACAATGAATGAGCCCTTCCATCGACAAAACCGAGCAGATCGTGATTGCCATACTGGAGATGCTGCTTGTGATAGCTCGTAACAGCCGCAAGATACGCAAGCAGCTCGACAAGAAGACAAAACCGATTAAGACAAAACCAGACGAATCAGAAACCAACACTTCAACAGAGTAATGGACTATTCAACACAACCGTCAGCAGTCGTCCCTTCACCGGGGCGACTGACTTTAAACAGACAATTTCCTTTGGGCGAACCAGCAACAGCCGAGGCCATCGACAGCCCCGACCCTGACAATCACCCAAACTTCATCGAGAGCAACACAAACGCCATAACGCTTGAAGAGCTCTCAAACAACCTTATCCCGACCTGGGCGGACAACAGCCTGACCATCTCACACACCAACTTCATCAAGACCGTGAGAACCGCTGCCGTACAGGTCTTTGGAAACCTGACTCCTGTGGAAATCCGAACCAGCCACCCCATTCAAGGGAGACGGCCCGAGGCGATCCACAAGAAACAGAACGAACTGACAGAAAACGACAAGACCATCTACTACCAACGCATGGCATTCATCAGCCATGTTGTAGGTCTCAGTCGCGAAGTCAACGGACAGATTGTAAACCTCACCATCGGTGGGGTACGCAACTATGCAGACGACCAGCTCTACCGGACTGCCACGCCCCAACGCTTCAAAATCTTTGTGGGATGGCAGGTACGGGTATGCTCAAACATGATGCTCACCTGCAATGGAAACTCAGGTGTAATACAATGCCTCACCGAAGCCGACGTGTTTCAGAAGGCCATTGAACTATTCACCAAATTCAACCCAGAGCGAGAGAACATCCTGACACAACTTGGCAATCTTCAATCAACGAGGATGACCGAACAACAATTCTGTAATATTATCGGACGCATGAGACTTTATCAGGCGTTACCGATAGCAGAACAACACCAGCTGCCGCCCCTTCTTATCGGGGACCAAGCAGTAAACGAAGCGACACGAGGATATTTCAACAACCCCAACTTCTGCAAAAGAGATGGGGAGGATGGGATTTCGTGTTGGAACTTTTTACAGCTACTGACGGAATCTGTCAAATCGAGTTATATTGACAAATTCACAGACCGCAATCAAAACGCTGTAGACATAACATTAGGAATCCAGAACGCCCTCAACGGAACAGACGAAGAGGGCTACTCCTGGTTCCTGTCATAGGGGGCTTTTTGCTCCCGACCTACCGAGGGGGAATCATTATCACAAACAAACGTGGTATTGGTTCCCCCTCTTTTTTGTTTTATCAGATTTTCAAACCTTTAAAAACCAAGAACAACATGCTATACTACCAGTTTGACAATTACGAAGAGTTCCAGGCCTACTTCGGCATAATGGAACACGGCAACGGGGAGAAGTCCAGAAAGAACAAGATACTCCTCGCCTACCTGAAGAACAAAGACCTGCTGCACCAGGCACGGATCACCAACGACTACTCTCTTCTTCACATCAGTTCCATGTCCCAGCTCAAAGAGGTCATGACGCAGCGTATCATAGAGAGCGGGCAGGACAAGAAATTCCCCGTCCAGCTCATCAACACCACCTACCATTCCGACATCTACGAGACCGACAACATGGAAGGCCTTTGCGAGGACGGAGACAACAAATCCGTCCGCTACATCAACCACAACAACGGCAAAGTCTATAAGATGAAGGCAGGGAAACTGCTCCGCGCCCTTATCCTTGAAACAGAGTTTGGACAGACGCTCCCCGAACAAGTCCTGGGGTACCTATGCGAAGAGTTCACCCAGGAATGGCAGACCTACTGTATGGGAGCCATGCCCAAGAACCAGCTCACCGTCAGTCAAGAGTTCAAGAAAATCTACTCCTCTGGATGCTGCGAGGGGGATTTTCACAGCTGCATGGTCGACAAAGACCTAGATTCATTTTACGCTGTCTCCGTGGACGCGTCAGCCGCCTATCTTACCAACGAAAAGGGCCGGATTATCGCCCGCTGCATCATCTACAACAAATGCTATGACGAGGACGGCAAGGTATGGAGACTTGCAGAACGCCAGTACTCCTCCGACTGCAACGACGTATTGAAACGTGCCCTTATCGACAGCCTTATCAGAGAAGGACACATAGACGGCTACAAAAAAGTAGGAGCCGGATGCTGTGACGCTTCAGAATTTGTGGACATCGAAGGAAAATCCCTTTCCGGCAAACGATTCTACATAGACTGCAACCTGGAGACCTATGACACGCTTTCCTATCAGGACTCTTTCAAGTGGTACGACATCGACCTGAGACGCGCCTACAACCACTCAGAACTCCTATATCATTACTGCCTCGACACGACCGAAGGCAGCATAGACGGGGATTGTGATGATGATGACGATGATGAGGATGAGCTGAACTACGACCAATACCACAACTGCAACACCGCTAACGAACTTGTCAACGTACTTGTGGACGGACATATCATGACCTGCGACGAGGAAAGGCTTGACGACTTCACATGGGTGGAGGGAGAGCAGAGGTACGTCCATAACAACGACCTGAGCGACTGCGAAGAGTGCGGGAAAGTATATATCACGACTCAAGGATTCTACTCCGAGTTGCTGGATGAGACTTTCTGCTGCGAAGGATGCCGTGAGAAGGCCGAGAATGCCTACAAGGAGGAAAACTGGTTCTGGAGCGAATACGACCATAAGTACTTCGAGGATGAGGCCGAAATCACCGAACTCTACCGCTGGAACAAAGGCATCAAAGACTACGAAGCCTTTACCATCAGCAAGAAGACACTGGATACTTTGGTTGAACGTAAGGAAGCCTTTATCTTTGAGGATGAGGCATACGACACAATCAACAAAAGGACAGGCAAGCCCTTTTTCTATTACCGCAAGAAGATGGCCGCCTAAATTATTAACCGAGAGGGAGAATGACAGATATATATAATGTTATTCTCCCATTTCTCACAACACAAGGAGAATTATGCAACTACTCAAACAACTTTACGAAATCTATTCGCCCTCCAAGAGAGAGAAGCGGATGAGAAAGTTTATACGCTGGTGGATCCTCAACAATGTCAAGGGAGCCACAGTAACAACAGATTCGACCGGGAACCTGCTTGTCGTGAAAGGCAGTGCGACCGAGTACCCCTGTGTAGTAGCCCATATGGACCAGGTACAGGACACCCATAGCAAGGATTTCAGAGCCGTCGAGACCAAAGACTACATCCTCGGCTTCTCTTTAAAGAACAAGCAACAAGAAGGACTTGGGGCTGACGATAAAAATGGAATCTGGGTGGCGTTGAAATGCCTCCAGAGATACGACAACATCAAGTGCGCCTTCTTCTTGGGCGAGGAGATAGGATGTGTGGGAAGCAGTGCAGTAGACCTTTCCTTCTTTGATGACTGCCGTTTCGTGCTCCAGTGTGACAGAAGAAACGGGAACGACCTTATCACTTCCGTAATGGGAGAGCTTTGCAGTGACGAATTCCTTGCCGACACCGATTATGAGAAGTACGGCTATAAGGAGACCCACGGACTTCTGACCGACGTATCCACATTGAAGGAGCGGGGACTTTCTGTCTGCGCCCTCAATATCTCATGCGGCTACTACCAGCCACACACCGACCAGGAGTTCACCATCAAGAGCGAACTACAGAACTGCCTTGCCTTTGTCTGTCATATCATCGAGAAATGCCAGAAGAAGTACCCCCACATCGACAACTCCTACGGCTGCTTCGGGATGGACTGGAGAAGATACGACAAGAAATACCAGAAAGAAGACGAGTATTGGGAGATGTACGAAATCATCTCAGACTACCTCGACTACCAGCCGGGAATACCTGCCGACCTCTTTTGGGAGACCTACAAAGACACATATCCCAGTCTGACCAAGGAGGACTACTATGCCATCGTCAACGAAATCAGCATGGCGGGCTGCGATACGGACACTTCAGAGAGAGAGGAGGTGCAAAATGGGATGTAGACTCCATGTAGCAAAAAAGTACGATGTCCAATACGCCTCCATCGACTACTTCAACTATCTAATCGAAGAGTTCCATTATATTCTGGACGCTCTTGAGATAGACTATACCGGGGACGTGTATGAACATGACTTCGAAGTCGGCAAAGAACAATGGCGGACCGGAATGGGAAAGCTGGCGACACTCAACGCCCAAGAACCGGAAGTCAAACGAGAAATCGAAGAGTCTTTGAAAAGGGTGGAGCTGACCCCTGAACGTATGCTGGAGATAATGGAAGAATACCTCAATGCAGCCGACCCTGACAACAACTATCTGAATTTTTCATTCTTTTAAAACGCCTACCATTATGAGCAAAACCAAGAAACCGCAAATCACCGTAGAACACAGCGGCCCATCCATCTTTGAGGTGGCCAGATATGTACACGAAGAAACCGTCAGACACTGCGATTACTGTGGCAGGCCCATGTCCAGAAGCGATGCCAACGACTATGGCAGCCTATGTGAGAGCTGCTACATGAAGGAATACTACGGAAAGGAGGTCTATTAGTATGGCGACAGAAGAAGACATCGGGATGGCCAACTACATAATGAATATCCTCAAAAGCCAGCCCTATGTGATGATGTCCTGGGGTATCGATCCCAAGACAGTCAAGACGATTACCAGAGGACTTCAGTTCCATGTCCAAGGATTCAAGGTCAAGGGGACGGTCAAAATCACCTATATGCCGATTCCCGACCTGTTCCGTATCGACATCTTTCCCGACGATGATACACCACCGATTATCTACGAAGAGGTTTTCCTAGACCAGCTCGTTTCCATGATAGACGAGGCTGTGGAGAAAACCGAGAACTATAAGAAACGGATTTGTGACGAACACGGTTTTATCATACAAACCTGAATATCACAAAACCTCAAACCCATGAAAACGGAGGGTCTGTAAGAAAGTAAACTATCACAAAAGTAGAAATCTTGCAGACTCTCGTTTTTGTGCCTTTCTCGAAATATTACACTTATTAGACGAACCTCTAGCAAGTGTAAAAACAGTTAAATCAATAGTCAAAAGCACCAAACAACATTTTATCAATAATCAAAAACACAACAACAATGGAAGACCTTTTGAAATCGCTGATCGACATTCAGCAAAACCTCAACGCCCCAAAAGACCAGTACAATCAATTTGGGAAGTTCAAGTATCGCAAACTGGAGGATATCCAGGCGGCAATCAAACCCCTTCTCGCCCAACACTCATGCGGCATACGTTTCGCCGATGAGATAGTAGAACACTGCGGACGGACTTTTCTCAAGACCACGCTCACTTTCTTCAATGACAAAGGCGAGACACTATCAACCACAGCAGAAGCAGAACACGCCCCCGAAAAGAGCGGTATGGACGTGGCACAAATCAGCGGAGCGGCATCAAGCTATGCCCGTAAGTATGCCATGAATGCGCTCTTCCTGCTTGACGACTCCCCTGATATGGACAGTGAGGAATACGGCCAGGGCAAGAAGAACAGAAGGACAAACACTGCAACCAAGCCCGTACCTTCAACCCCTCAGCCACCGATTGACAAGAACACGGCAATCAAGAACGCCATCAATGCTTCCAAAGATGTCAACGCCCTGCTGTCCCTTTACATCGAACACCAGCAGGAAGTAGAATCAAATCCAGAAATCAAGGCTATGTTTACAGCACGCAGACAAACCCTTCAAAACCAGTAAGCCCTATGAAGAAACAAAGAATCGAACTCAAAGACTGCGGCGTTACCTTTTTAGAGGACGAACACCGCTATTTCCTTGGCGAAACCGAACTGTCAGGAATCACCAACGCAATCTCCACTCAGCTCGGACTTGCAAACGCCTATGACAACATCCCGGTGGCAGTACTGGAGAAAGCCACCCAGAGAGGAACCGAAATCCATCAGTCCATCCAGCGTTTCAACTCGGAATGGGTTAACGACGGCTCACCACAGGTCCAGTCCTATATCAAGCTCTGCAAGGACAACAACATCGTGGCAGAGGCAAACGAGTACCTTGTCTCAGACCTCAAACACTACGCCTCGAGCATAGACCTTGTTGCCAGAGTGAATGAAAACACCTTCGACCTGTACGACATCAAGTCATGGGCGGCTCCTAACAATGACAACCTGATGAAAGCCCGCTACCAACTGTCCATCTATGCCTTCTTCTTCACCCTTGACAATCCGGAAGCCAAGATTAGGAACCTGGCCATCATCCACCTTCGGGAGACAGAGAAGGACCATATCTCAGAAATCATCCCCGTACAAAGAATTCCTTCCGACATCTGTGAGGAACTGCTACAGACCTATCTCGAAGGAAAGCAGTTCAACAATCCCTATGACGTGCCTCTTGATATCAGGGGGCAGGAATCTCTCATTCGAAACCTTCTTGAGACAAAGGCCAACGTGGAGGAACAGCTGAACCAAATCAAGAGTGGCATAATGAAACGGATGGAAGCACTAGACATCCGATCCTGGCAGACTGATACGATGAAGATAACCCGTAAGCTTGCATCGACACGTAGCAGCTTTGACTTCGCCACATTCAAGCTTGCCTATCCCGACCTCAACTACGAAGACTATATGCGTACCAGCAGAGTATCGCCCAGCCTTGTCATTACCGTATAACCCTAAAAACTCAATACTATGAAAGACATCAACATCGAACTGTTCAAGAGATACAAGCCGGAGAAGAAGATTGAGATTATCGAATTGCTGACGGCCAAGGAAGTGATGAAAGTGAAGGAATCCACCATCGTAAGAATCATCAAGGAGACCGGCACTTTCCTCTATGGCTCGAAAAGGAACAAACACCTTAACATCGCCCGTGAACGCAGACGGAGCAATTCTTGGAACAGCACCTTTGAAGGAATAGAATACAACAAGGGGAAGCTGTATGTGGAACTCTATCTGCAATACGAGAACACCGACACATCCATCTATGAGGACTGGAACAAGTTTTTCCTCCCCGGCGACTACAACGGACAATACCATGGGGACGATATGAGAGGCAATCCGAGAACCTACTACTTTTCCTACACCGAAATTCAGAAGGTAAGGTGCATCAAGTCTGTCCTCTTCGAGTATGTCTATCGAAAGTATGCTGACAAACTGAAAGAGGTCGAATAAGAACAACAATCAAACCCGACAACAAAGAGGGGGCTATGAGAAATCGAAAAACAATAATCGAGAGTACCATAGTCCTCTTTCTATTTCAAACAAACAACCAAACACCTTAATCACCATGCCTAACAAAAACCAATACGTCGCCTATCTTCGGGTCAGCACACAAAAACAAGGATATTCAGGTCTTGGACTGGAGGCACAACGGGAAATCATAGAGAAGCACTTGAAGGACAAATCCACAATCGCTGAATTTGTAGAGGTGGAGAGTGGCAGACATAACGACCGACCCAAACTGAAAGAGGCTCTGGAATTATGTAGAAAGACCGGGGCTATACTAATTGTGGCAAAGATGGATCGACTCTCCAGAAACGTCGCCTTTACCTCCCGACTGCTTGAATCTGACGTGGAAATTGTCTTCTGCGACTTCCCCCAAGCAAATAAGATGATGATTCACATTGTTTCTGCCATCGCCCAATACGAAGCCGAACTGACAGCCACAAGAACCAAGCAAGCTCTACAGGCAAAGAAAAGCAGGGGTTTTACTCTTGGCAATCCTGAACACCTAATGGAGAAACACCATGAAGCTATCGAGGCCAGCAATGAGACTAACCGTAGGAAAGCCCATGAGAATCCCAACAACAAGAGGGCTGTGGCATTACTCCGCTCTTTGGTAAATCAAGGCTTATCTCTTCAACAGATGGCCGACACACTGAATGACGAAGGATTCCAGACCTCGAAAGGATACAAGTTCAAGCCTGTTACGGTACAAAGACTTATCAAACGCTACCACCTAAGAGAATGAACACCCATGACCCCTCGGAGACCATTACATGCTCTCCTACGGACAATACACACTAAGGCATTAACTATTATCCATGTGGGCATATTCACTCTATTTTAACTATATCTATTATAAGAGACTACTAAAAAATGCCCAAATAATATAAAAAAATGTCTCTGTATATTGTCCGCCCATTTTTTGACCCTTTTATGCCCTAGAAAGAACAACACAAAACCAAACAACAATGACTATACGCTACGAATTCCTTGTCAAAACGCCGGATTGCTCAGACGGTATGAAGGTAGCGGTGGATTTGAACATCGTAAACCAGCTTTCTGCCCGCCATAGAATAACCCGTCTGTATCCAACGGCGACTACAATTACATTTATCAGAAGTCACAGAATAAATTAATTAAAAACAACAACAAAATGGAACCGAATTATTTAATCCTGCTTAATTACTGTGTGGGCGAGATTGTAAAGATCAAGCTCACGGAAGAAGAAAAGAGAATCAGCGAAACCTATGATGACTTTGAGGAGTTTATCAGGGATCACATCGAGGAAAAGTACCAGGTCAGATTGAAAGACTGCGAATGGATGACCCTCGAAACCTTCAACGAAAGAACCTACAACATGAAAGGAGGTGATAATGCCTAACTGGTGCTATACGGACTATCGATGCTACGGGAACAAGGGGGAGCTGGTGGAGTTGAAGGAAAAGCTAGACTATCTCAATTCCCTTTCCGCCCCTTATTCGACCAACGGATTTGGAAAGCTGTGGTGCGGGTGTCTGGTTGAACTTCTCGGTGGTGACATTAACAAGGTACGTTGTCGAGGAGAGATAGATAGTTACGAGTTCTCTGGCACTACCCTTTGCATGACCGTTATGAGTGCATGGAGCGAGCTGGGGGAATGGCGAAAGTTTATCAAGTCGAAGTTTCCCAATATCTCCATCGTTTACCGAGCGGAAGAACCTGGGAATATCTACTATGAGACGAATGATGTGGAAGGAGACTATTTCCCCGACCGCTACATCCTTGACTTTATTGACGGGCCTGAATATTTCAAGTCTTTAGATGACGCTGCCGGATATGTTTCTCGGCTGACAGGAAAGGAGGTAAAGACGGAAGAAGAGATTAATGCCGCCCTTGAAGAATTGGAGGAGAAGGAACTGGGAGAAGACGAAGATGTGTTTTATTGTTTCAATAAATATAAAGTTAATGAGGAGGATTTGGCATGATACTGAATGACGACCAGTGGTTTTTTCCTGCATGTATTGTGGGTGTTGACGAAAGAGAAAATTAAGTTTTTCTTCAAGAACCAATTAAAATCTCAAGGAGAGCCGATAATAGGCTTTCCTTTTATTTTTGATTTTTCTTACTATCAACTATTCTCTCCTTTTACTTTCCCTCTATATCTTGACCAAGAATTGAATTAGTATAACATACGACCTAAATCCATCCACCCATAAGAGACAGCCTTGTTTTCAAAACCAAGGCTTTAATGGGATATGGTAATATCGAGGCAGAAGTCCTCATTTCTATACTCATATACTCTCTATTTGGATACCTTATCGCACTATTGATACATTGACTTTTAATGTATAATGCTCTCAATATGTTTCCGATTGTGGCATAAAACAATAAGATGAGTATTTATATTATATATGAGAGGGTTTTACAAAAGAAATACACTTATATATGTAAACACGTTTTCTTTGGTCATGGCATGTTTTTCCAGTTCATTCACGTCATCCCCAATGAAAATGAATAATATTCATAATTGTCTGTACATGTAAAAAAAAAGTTGTACTTTTGCAAAATAAAAAAGTATAGTAAAACTTTTATTTTTGTACACCATCTCTAGTAATATAAATATTAAACTAATTTTTATGGAAAATAATGTATATGCAACAGTGTTGGATATGTATTCGCTAAGTGATTCGAGGCCGAAGTTGCGAAAAAACACTATATCCAGAGCTTCATATTTGGACTTCTTCAATAATTCATTTGACACATATAAGGTACTATGTGTTGACGGTGAAGAGGGAGTTGGAGTAACTACCACATTATCCTTGTTTGCCAAACAGAATGGAAATAATTGTGCATCTTACTTCATAGACGGTTGGAGCCGATATTTACTGAACCCACAGACAATCGTAAGGAGCCTGTTAAAGCAATTATCATATTACACCAATGTGGACTTAAACCCGCAGGATAAAGAACTGACTCTTGCCAACTGCATTTTTCGACTGAACCGCCATTCAACAAAGAAAGACAATTATTTGTATTTTGTGTTTGACGGTTTTTCTAATATCCCAGCAGAATATGTTGATGTAATCAAAAATACACTGGCACCATTATTTGGAATACCAAATGCCAGATTCTTGTTTTCTGGCAAAAAGGAATGTATTGAATTGCTATTACCAGATAAAACACAAGTCAAAGAAAGCAATATACTGAAATTCCAGCTAAATGACGTGGAAGGATACTTGAAAGAATTAGGACTCAGTTTGGGGCAGGATGATATAGATGCTATCTATGAATTGAGCGAAAAGGGATTGGCTCGGAAACTAGCCATTCTGACTGAGAAACTGCAGAGAGATGGAGTAGAAAAGGTGCGCCAATATTACTTCTACAATGAGAATGATTTCTATGCAGAAGACTATCAGTGGATAGAGGAACAGAACGACAAGAAGTTGTTAAGCCTATTAACATTGTTAACTTTTGGTGAGCTACCAATTTCTCGAACGATGGCTATGTTAACTCTTGACATAAGTGAGGAGGAAATGAACTATCAAATGAAGAAGTGCCATAAATACATTGAGGAAGATGATGATACTATCTTGGTGTTACGTTCAGATGATTTCAGAAAGTATCTTAGACAGAAACTTGTCTGTTATAAACACATCATAGAGATGGCGTTGATAAGAGTAATGGAGAAGAGTACTAATATGACAGAGCAGTTCGTATATTTGCCAGCTTTATATAAACATGTGAAGGATAAGGAATCGTTAGTTGCATATCTGACCTCAAGCAATGTACAACGTTATCTAGAAGAGCAACAGAGCCAAGCAGCACTGAACGAGCAGTGTGAATATGGTTCCAGAGCCTGCACTGACAATGAGGTACATGCCGCGGCATCTTTCCGTTTTGCCATCAACCGGAGTGTAAGTCGTGAAATCGAGAAGAATGAATTGAGTGACTCGGAGATAGAGGCATTGATAGCTATTGGTGATGATGAAACTGCTTACGCGCTAACACAACATGTATTTTTGATGGAAGAACAATTGAAATGTCTGCTGATAATGGCGCAAGTAGGGCAACATTTGAGTGAGGAAATGAGGGAACAAATTGACAGCCGTATCTGTTCTCTATCAGACGCTATTGACTTCGAACACCTACCTGATAAGGGACTAGAACTAGCAAAGTTGATGTTGCCTGTAAAGATGGAGAAGGCCTTGGAAATCATAGATAAGGTGGCAAAAGTGACGAAGGATCGTCAACAAATTGACCGTCTTTATGCGGCAATCAGTATCTCATTCAATGATGAGGGAAAGAGGGACGATGGAAAGTCAACGAAAGCAGACCTTGTGAGTACCAAGATAACAGACGAAGGACTAAGGAAGATGGCTGACGCAATGAAAGGCATAATGAATAATAGTACAGCGACTCAAGTGGTTGCGCGAATGCGTGAACTACCTACTGTCAGCAGTCAACTGAACTTCCTACAGTTCTGGATTCCAGAGCACCACAAATGTGAGGACATTGGAGAGGCAGTTCAATATGCTGTGAAACTGGTAATCGACTCTTCAGCGACATCAATGCCCAAAGTGAAATATCTAAGTCAATTCTGTAAGCCGCTGCCTGACATGAAAGAGGAACATATACGAGCTGTAGTAAGCCTTCTTGACGCTGTGGTGGCAAACATTAAGTATCCAACAGTAGAATATGTAAAATTAAATATACTAGTGATTGGTGCTTTAGTAAAATATGATAAGGTGGATGCCCATAATCGTCTTCAAAACTTATATTTGGAGATACTAGATCTTAAGGACAAAGCACTGAAAGCCCATTGTGACTCATTGCTACTTAGAAGCTATAATGAATTGGGCAACATAGATGATGTGGAAAATTGTTTGTTCCCAGCCAAAGACTTTCTTTTTCAAATAACACAGGACATCTTCGAAGTACTTGAGGAATCGGCGTACCATGTGAAGGTGGTGGAAGGCCCAATTGCAGCTTTAGTATGCAAAGAACGCGATTTCGTTAAGAAGATTATTGCCAAAATGAACACAAAGGAACGTCAGAGTAGAGCATACCAATTGGCTGCAATAGAATATGTTAACCAAACTGATATTAGACATCTGGATTGGAGCTACTTTGAGTTCTTGCTGAAAAATGTGACATACAACTTATCAGATAGGTTTAGGCCACTGCTTGACTTGCTTAATAATATCATAGTCGTAAAGGACAAGGACACAAGACTACTGGAGATGGTGAAAAAGCACTACAATCTATTTGAGGGTGTGGAACGGGCAGATGCCAAGTGTTATATTTTCTCTTCACTATATGTATGGCTAACACAGAACTTTGCTGGTGAGAAGTTTAATGATGGCTCAAGTGTAGAAGGGTTTATTGAGATGGTAAAAGTGGATTTGGAGAAGATGTGGGACATCATTAACATACCATCACTAAAGGTGGATACAGGATATCAGATAGCCAAGGTGTTGTCGAAAATATCAATGAAGAACGAGGCTCGCGAGTATGTGTCTAAAACAGCGGAATTTAGGAAGATGCAGACGCAGTTACTCACTTCCTCGTCATGTCTTGCCGCATTTGAGGAGAGTTTGAACTTGTATGCCCATTCGTTGGGCATCTTGATAAGATCTGAACTTTGTACAGAAGATGATATTGAACAATTTAAGACGATACTTGAGTATGACGATTGTGAAGGTGAGGCCATTATGATGTGGTCACGAGTGGCACTGGAGTACTATAATATAGGAAAGCATGACAAGTTTGATACTATCATGAACAAGTATGTCTCTAGAGAGCTGAGTGATTTTTCTGATTACTATCAGAAACAGATTATGTACAACATCGCTCCTGCCTTGTATATGAGTTCGCATCCGTTATTCTACGACAGAATGAGAAAGTACGATGACAGTTTCTTGAATGCGTGTATTGAAAATATAGCTCGATATATAGAGACCAAATATCCATACCCAGAATATACTAGTACAAAAGAGATAGAAACCTCTGTACAGTTGAAACCGAAAGACTATGAGGACTTATTGGACCTAATGGAGCACACAAAAGATGACGGATTCATTTTTAACTATACAGACAAAATAACTAGTTTACTTAAAAACTCAAATCTAAGAGGGATTTCGAGAGAGATTAAGCATTTGCTGTATGTTAAAATGGAGGATATCATCGAGAAATGCTTGCCAATGAAAGGAGGAATAAGTCATAATGGTTATAAGATAGCATGTAGGGCAATGATTAACTGTGCGAATCCAGAAAGGAAAGTGGAGCCCGAAAAAATCAAGTTAGAGATAGGTGCCATTCCCAACAAAGCAGACCGTGCATTCCTATATGCGTTAGTGGCAAGCTATCTGAATAAGAATGAGGAAAGGATAGAGTTCATGGATTTGGCAGTGAAACAAACTGAGGGTATTGACTATGCTTTTGACAAACTGAATCGTTTTGCCCTGTGTCTACAAGAAACAATTTTGACGGCACCAAAGAGGAAGAACATCGTTGCCACTAAGGTAATGAACATGATGAATGGGGATAAGAATGGAACATACAATGACTATCAGCGAATGCTGGATCTAGTAAGAGACCACGACGAAGATCTGGCAGACACCATGATGGAGATGGTGGATGACGATCCTGCCCGTATGCAATATAGGAAACAACTGAAACTACGGATGCTATCAAGCAAGCGGATTGAGTCTGCTAGGAAAGATCTAAACCAGATTGAGCGATTGAATAATGAGGAGCAGATGCGTTTTTTTGACAAGCAAATGGAGTGTTTAATTAAGAAAAAAACAGTACCAAGAGATTATGATGCAATGAGACCTATCCTTGCCAAAATCTACGATAATCCCATCACAGAAATGCAGAATGCTGTTGTATTCTTTATGGAGAACCTGTATCTGAAGAACAGTCTAAACGGGAAATATAAGGTACTATTGAGAGAGATGCATCAGGCAATCATATACAATCTGAATATTGTGCTTTCTATTGCGAGTGGAACCAAGGAAAACATGGAGAGAGTGAAACGCATTATGAATGAGAAGAAAGATGTCAACGATGCAATGATACAAGTAGGACAAGCAGACAAGGCCTTGGAACAGATTGTGTCTTGGTATAAGGAACACCCTTGTGACATCCTTCATATCATTGACCCGTACTTTCATCCAGACGACCTTTATGTGGTGAAGGCACTAATGGATATAAATAATAATTTGAACTGCTCGATACTGACGAACAAAGACAATAATAAGCATGAAGAAGAATCACTTAACGAACTATTCCAGAAGGGATGGAACTCTTTTTCTTCAGACTTGACAGGCAGAATTGCTGTGAAATCGTGTTGCTTTGATGTTGATAAAGACCAGCCAAAATCTCCAATCCACGACCGATGGTGGCTATTATACGATTCGGAAAAAAATTGTTTCTACGGCCAGCGGATGTCATCCCCAAGTACTATGGGGAAAAGAATCACTGAAATCTCAATAATGGAATCGGATGAATTGGAATCGGTGAACAAGCTATGGACACGGTTCTTTGAAAATATGGTTCCTAAGGTAGAAGGGAAAAAACTTCGCTATGAGGAGACTCTGCTCAGGTAGAGGTTGACGGAAAAGGTATAGAAACGACGACAGACAAGAATGTAGAAAATGAGATGTGCGGATACTATTGTTAAGGTATTAACGCTCCTATTATTATATTTATTAAAATATGGTTTTGGGAAGATTAAGTTCGAAACCAATCCTTATTATTAAAGACAAAGGATTAAGGGGAAATGATGATTTCGAAGGAGCAGTATTCTTGATAATACCTATACCTTATTTGTTTCTATACCGTATCTCTTTATATATTATACAATAGTTTATGTAATATGGTTTTTTTTTAGTATTTTTGTATTTTCATATAGATAGGTGTTGTCTTTTATATTATTATTGAATCAGTGTACGTTAACTTACATTTTTATTTTTTTAATTTTTAATATGACTATAAATAACTCAATATGACAAAAGCAGAATTAGTATCCCGAATCAATGAGAGAACCGGCATTGAAAAAGTTGCCATCACTGTAACTATTGAATCCCTCATGGAGACCATCAAAGAGCACATGGCCAAAGGAGAGAATATCTATCTTCGTGGCTTCGGAACCTTTGAGATTATCGAGCGGAAGGAGAAGATTGGTCGTAATATCGGCAAAGGGACTTCTGTGGTCGTTCCAGCACATAATATTCCGAGGTTTAAGCCGTGTAAAGAGTTTAAAGAGATGACCAAGTAACACATTGTTTTATTAACTTTCATACTAGGGATACTATAAGGATATAAAACGGATAAAAATGACAGAACTGAAGACTGGAGATAAGGTTTCTCTTGTGGGTGGCAAGAGTGTCACCATCAAGAAAGAATTGGGTCGCGGTGGACAAGGTATAGTCTATCTTGTCAACTTCGACGGCAAAGATATGGCTTTGAAATGGTATCTCAACGCCCCCGACAACTATTTCTATACAAACCTTAATAACAATATACTCAATGGTGCTCCGAGCGACGCCTTCCTGTGGCCGAAAGCATTGACCGAAAGACAATGTGGCAGCTATGGTTACGTGATGGATCTGCGTCCGAAGAACTATTTCGAGTTCGGCAACTTCTTGATGGCGAAAGTCAAGTTTGCCAGCTTCGACGCTATGCTCAACGCCGCCATGAAGATTTGCAACGGATTCATGATGCTCCATCGTTTCGGTTACAGCTATCAGGACTTGAACGATGGCAATTTCTTCATCGACCCGCAGACGGGTGATGTTCTCATCTGCGACAACGACAACGTTATGCCCCAGGGCGAAAAGTCGGGTATTATGGGCAAAGCCCGATATATGGCGCCCGAAGTGGTGGCGGGTGGTATCCCCGACAAGTACAGCGACCGCTATTCGTTGTCAGTCATCCTCTTCATGCTCTTCTATGCCAACCATCCGCTCGAAGGTGCGAAGGTTGTCGCCTGCCCTTGTATGACGGAAGCCTACGAGAAGAAGTTCTACGGCAGCGAAGCCGTCTTCATGTATAACCCTACCGACAAGAGCAACCTCCCCGTCCGCGGTATCCACCAGAATGTCATCCGCCGTTGGCCGGCACTGCCCGCTGTACTCCGTGAGACCTTTACCCGCGAGTTCAGCGAGGAGATGCTCCGCAATCCTCAGAAGCGAATGATTGAGCAAAACTGGGAGAAACTTATCGCCACCCTTCGCGACAGCCTCGTAATCTGCCCTCATTGCCATGAAGAAACCTTCATCGAAGAGGGCAAAAACACCTGCATGAATTGCAGCAAACCTATCGATACCACCTTGATACTGAAGCTGGGCGCCAGAAAGCTTTTCCTTACCGAAGGAACCAAACTCTACATCGATCACGACAACACCGCCGACGTGCAGGTACTGAGCGATCCCAAAGTTGGAATTCTCCTGCTGAAAAATCTCTCACCCGATGCTACTTGGACAGCCGAAACTCCAAGCGGCAAACTGAAATCCGTTGCACCTGGTGACATGATGCCCGTAAAAGCCGGCATCAAGGTCTCGTTCAACCAGAATACAAAAGCCGAAATTGCTCAAAATAACTAGGTATGCCACTAACTCCGGAACAGCAATCTATTGCTAATGCAATATTATCTAGCAAATCCCCGATAACCATTATCCAAGGGAAAGCTGGTACTGGTAAATCATTTCTTATCAAATCAATAGTTCCTCAATTAGGAAGTGTTCAAATACTTTGTCCAACTAATTTGGCAAAACAAGTGTATCCAAGTGCATCAACTATGCACAGTTTCTTTTATGGGGAATTTGATAATTTAAACGAGGGATATCAAAATCCCAACGAATACACTTATGTTCGTTCAGGCCAATGGTTTTTGCCCAGAATAGCAGGTGTAGACACTTTTATCTTTGACGAAATCTCAATGGTACGATCTGATACTTTTGAGATGATGAATAAGATATGTCAAGTTGCTAAACGCTCATCCAAACCATTTGGTGGCATTCGCGTAATCGCAGTTGGTGACATGATGCAGCTACCTCCTATCGTTGAAGAGGAAGATGTATACAAGTACCTTATAAAAGAATATGGAGGCATCTACTTTTTTGACAGTCATATCATAAGAAAAGAACTGCCTAATGTTACCTTTTATGAGTTGCATCAATCAGAACGCCACAAGACGGATAAGGAATACGAAAGGATTCTTGACAAATTCCGCTCCACCGACGTACAAAATGATGAGAGTCTATTGGATGTCCTAAATAGTAGGATTGTCCCTATCGACCAAATTCCTTCAAATATTCCATACATTGCTTCCTCTAACGCAGAAGTACATCATGTAAATACCGAGAATCTAGAGAAATTACCGGGCTCAGTATACAACTCCCGAGCAAAAATAATCATCAAAGAGAGAACCTCTGATAATACCCATACCTTTGATTACGACGAATCATATAACCTCGACACTCAGAAGTATCATGAAGTAGAGATGCCCTCTGCTTTTGATGGAGAGTTGAAGTTTAAGGTGGGAGCTCGTGTTGTATGTACTAGCAGCAAAAAGAGAGATGGATATATTAATGGCGACTTCGGGGTTGTTACTTCCTATGATGGGCAGTACATCGGTGTGAAGTTGGATAGGAATGGATATACGGTTAAAATAGGGAGAAGCGACAATTATAAGTATGCAATGGAGTATGATGCCGCCAATCATACGCTTGTTCGGAAGACACCCTATTATCAACGAGTCGTTCAATTCCCTGTAAAACTGGCCTATGCATTTACAATTCATAAATCGCAAGGTCAAACATATGAAAACATTGCCCTCGATCTACGCAGCCATATCTTTGCCCCTGGTCAATTATATGTTGCTTTAAGCCGTGCGAAGTCACTCAATGGATTATTCCTTACGAAGGCAATAGCCTATAGTGACATCATTATTGACCGTGCAGTTACAGATTTCCTCGGCCATTTCACTAAGACAGAGGAGCACCAACCTCAGATTGCAGAAACAATAATAAAGCCTGCGGTATACGATAGGATGGAGTTACTTATTCAAAACAATGAGAAAACCCCATCCAATATTGTAATTCTTAACACTCTAAATAGTTTCTTGCATACTTATAACAAGAAGCAATATAAATATGCCTATCTTGAATTACAAAAGATAATTGAAGCCATATTCGCAGCTTTCGACACCGCGAAATATGGAGACAAAATCGCAGCCATTCGTAATGTTGAATTCTGCGATATGGAACGTACTGATAAGAACATATGCGATGAAGTCCTCGCTATTGTTTTCGACATCTACTCCCACGTCTTTATGCACCAGAGAACTACTGTCTTAGACAAACCGCATCCTTCATTTGAAATTAATTATTAAAACATTCAATACCATGTCACTCTTAGACGAAACCGTAGAAATCCCGCGTCGTACAATGACGCTGTTCTTCGTAATCGACACTTCCGGCAGTATGGCTGGCAGCAAGATTGGCGCTGTCAACGATGCCGTTGTCAACGTGCTTCCCATGTTAGAGGAGATTTCGGCCGAGAATCCAGACGCTGAAATCAAGGTGGCCGCTCTCGAGTTCTCCACCACCTGCAACTGGCTCTACAGCGAACCCAAGCCCGCCAACGAGTTCGTGTGGCAGGATGTACAAGCCAGCGCGCTCACCTCGCTGGGTGCCGCCTGCAAGGAGTTGGCCAGCAAACTGTCGCGTAGCGGCTTCATGAAGTCGGCCAGCGGTTCCTTCGCTCCCGCTATTATCCTGCTCTCCGATGGTGCTCCCACCGACGATTTTGAGTCAGGTCTCACAACGTTGAAACAAAACAACTGGTTCAAAGCTGCTATCAAAGTAGCCATTGCTATCGGTGAAGATGCCGACAAGGATGTGCTCACCAAGTTCACCGGCACCAACGAGGCAGTCTTCACCGTCCACAACATTGATGCTCTGAAACAGATTATCCGTGTGGTTGCTGTCACCTCCTCTCAGATTGGCAGCAAAAGCAGCACCGCTGGCGACACCACCAAGCAGGAACAGGTAATAGCCGAAGTCAAATCGGCAGTTGATAACATCGGCGGTGCCGAAGTGGCTTCCGCCCCAGCCACAACTGCGTCCTATGACGACTGGGATTGATTTGTGCTGCTTCGACCGTCGCTGCCAGGGAGAAAGCCACAAAGCCACCAATAAACCTTGTCAGGATTACTCCTTCAGCGAGCAAACGTCGACTCACACCATAGCCATCGTCAGCGATGGGCATGGTGGCACTCGCTATTATCGTAGCGACGTGGGGTCTCGTCTGCTATGTGAGGTAACAGCTCTTTGTCTATCTGAGTTTGCCAAAGGAGTTCCAGAATCGACTTTCGCAGGGAAACCCTACATCACCGTGGGTATTGGCGACACGATGCCTGGAGTATTGCAGCAGCTCTTCGGAGCCATTGTTGTTGGATGGCGAAGAGCCGTGATGGAACATGCCGACCATCACCCACTCACTGAGTCGGAACAGGCAATCGCAGTTCCACAGGATGAGCATGAGTGGGAGAAGACCTACGGATGCACTCTTATCGCCGCTCTTCGCACCCCATCCTATTGGCTGGCCTTCCAGGTGGGTGACGGCAAATGTGTCGCCCTCCAAGCCGACGGTTCTCCCTACGAGCCAATTCCGTGGGACGACCGTTGCTTTCTCAACAAGACCACTTCTATTTGCGACACTGATGTAATCTCTCGTTTTCGTTGCTGTTATGGTAGTGTAGATACAACTCCTGTCGCCATCTTCCTCGGTAGCGACGGTATCGACGACTCCTTCGGTGAGGAGGAGAATCTTTACAATTTCTACGTCCAATTGGCGAAGGGGTTTGTCCGTGACGGTTATGAATCCACCGTTTCCGACTTGGAACGTACTTTGCCGATTTTGAGCCACAAAGGTAGCCAAGATGACATGTCCGTTTCTGGCTTCTATGACTACCGTATCCAGACACTCCTGCCTCAGTTGGTACAATGGCAGGTAGGACACTTAGAGGCAAAGGCCGATGAAGCCTATTCAAAGTTCCTTCACATCTGGGCAGATATTATCAAATGTGTGCTTAAAGATGCTGACCGCAAGATGGCCTATAACGACCTGACGCGATACCACAACGAAAAAATTAACCTGCAAGAGCGAATCAAAAGGTTGAAGCAAGAGATGGAATGAGCAAAGAATTGCACATAGCCCTGCAAAATGCCATTGGCGATCTCGGCACCGACGTGCTGAGGTCACCGTTTTTGGTCAATATTTTGCAGGATTATGGGGCGTTAGGTCAACATGAAAAAGGGAGTGAACAGATAAAAGAGAGGCTTAGAGAATTAGCGAGGAAAGGGTATATAGAATCTATCATTTCATGGAGAAATCTACCCAAAGAGCAAATACAAATGAATAGCCAGCGGGTTTTAGATAAGTGTGATAACTCCTCCTATGCACAATATACCATAAACGCGGTTTTGAAGGCTATGGAAATGCCCACTTTGCAGATTCAGGCTCCTCCGCCAAAGCTTCCTCAAACCAAACAAGTGAAGTCAACTAATACAAGTAAGGACAATGATACCTCAAAAATGGTTTTGAATGTTTTACTTGTTATTGGGGGAATTGCGTTAGTGGTACTATTAGTATGGTTGATTTCAAAGATATTCTTGGTGTTCATTTTCATAGTTGTTATTTTGGCACTTGCAAAGAAATAAGTAGGATATGCTGACCAACGATATACATACAGCAATAAAGAAGGTTGTAGAAGAACTAAAGCCGGATATACTGAAATCTCCGACATTGGTCAGTATCCTTTCTGACTATCATGCTTTCAATGTGCATGATCCTTTACTTGCTGAAAAGAAGGTTGCAATAAGCACACTTGCAGCGAGCAGCTATGTCGACAAGCTTCTGAAATGGAAAAAACAATCTGGCATTCTTTGGCAGGCGGAAGATGCACAATGGGTTGAGGAGCTTTGTAAGAAGCAAGGATTAAAGAGAAATCTTGTCGGCATAATAGCCGATGCGATGAAGGAAGCTATCGGATTGGAGGTCACGTTCACAGAGTTTTCCGATCCGAAAAAAATGCTGGCATCTGAAGTAAGAAAGTATGAAACTGCACTCAAAAAACTTGTTAGCACTTATACAGATCAACTGGGTATAAAGGGCGCATTCTATTCTACTTCTGCCAATACCGAACTATACCGTCTTGAAGGACACATAAAGATTCTTGCGCAAGCCGCGAATAGTAAAACATACGATGATAAATGGATTGCTGTAGCTAAGAAGAAGGTTATCGATGGCCTTTCAATCACTCCATCTCAAAGAACGCAAATACTAAACGACACAATATCCCATGGACTTGAGGAGTATAACAAAATAATTGAGCAGCAAAAGCGGGTGGGTATAAACGGTTCTGCAATGTTCGATAAAGCTGATGTAGACAGAATGAAGGAGATTGCAGAAAAGGTGAATTATGCATATCGGATACTCCCGCACTCTAGTCGGTTAGATGTCGATAAGGATGTGAGGAATGCGAAAAACGAGGTGTCGAAATGCATACAGCAACAGAAAGTTCAGGCGGAACTAGATAAGGCAAAGTCAGATTATAAGCAACTTCTTAATGATGCATTGGTAATTGAAAGAGATTGTCTGGATCTTTCTTCTGCACACTTTGATTATGACAGGCAGAAGGAGATAATTGCGCTTGAACATAAAATAGCCTCTTATGCTAAAGAACTTTCGGTTTCCTCAAATACAGAAGATTGGTTTAATAACGAGAAGAACCAGTTAATTGAAAAACACTCTACCTCCGATGATCAAATGCATATGACTGCTCGGAGGGTGTTATCAACAGATGGCGTATCTTATGCTAAGTTTTTAGATGAGCAAACCGCTCTCGGGAAAAAGGGTAAAAAATCATTTGAAGATATTTCTCAGTTGACCAAGCTGGCAGATAGGCTTAATCGTGCATTTGAGATAATTGAGGACAAGCAACGGATAGATGTCAATAAAGATGTTGCCGACGCTCGGTTGGTGATTAGATCCTACCGCAGGAAGGTTATTCTAATAATATCATCGGTAATTGCCATAATACTTATGGTGGTTGCCATGTTTGCAATCGACAGAATCAATTATAATAAGTATCGTGCGGAGATAGAGGCATTCAATAATACTTTAACAGAAGGTGATAATGCACTATCCGATGGGAATACGGTTGACGCATTGAGACTTTATAAGGAGGCAAAAGAAGGATACACCGTCGATTATAAACTAAGTCACTATAGTGAGGTTGCAAATGGGAAAATAGAAACTGCTTCAGAAAAGATATATACAGAATACACAGAAGCAATAAATAAATCATTGGCGAGTGGCAAATGTAAAGAGGCGAAACAAAAATATGAAGAGTTAATGACATTGAATATTTCGACCGATTTAACTACCTATTCCAATGAATTCACAGATTCGTTTAAAAAAGCAATTGAAGAGAGTCGAGATAAATTGCTTAAATCTATCTCTAATAATAAAGGCAAACCGACAAAAGAAGATTTAGCTGAACTAGACGACCTGCTCTATTGCATGCCGGATGACTACTATTTGAACCTTATTAAAAGCAAGATGAAATGAAACAGAAATCGAAAAAACTGATAAAATCGCTGCTCATTTCAGCTGCAATGTCCATTCTTCCGAACCATTCGGAAGCAAAAGAGATACCTCCCATCAATTTGGATAATGATGAGGCAGATCAGTTGAACGCTCTCAAAGCACCCGTATGGCACAATGTCATGAAAGTAGGCCCCAATGGGAGCATTACTGGAGTGAATGACCATAGGTCGCATAGCTCTCACCGGTCGCACAGCTCTCATCGTTCCAGTCGTTATGGTCATAGTTCTCACAGTTCGCATTATTCTTCCTCTCACTATTCTTCTTCCCACTACTCCAGTAGCAGCTCATACGTCAGTAAACCGGTCAAGAACTATAAGAACTATTCATTTGGAGATCGTACGTTGAGTCAGGGTTTATATGGAAACGATGTGGATGCACTTGTTACCAAATTGAAGAATTTTCATTATCTCCGAGAGTCCTATTCAACCCAGAAAAATAACTATAGCTTATACTCTGCCGATGTGGAGCAAGGTGTCAAATACTTCCAGAAGGATGCAGGCCTCCCCGTTACCGGTGTAATGGATAGCAAAACCAAGAAGGCATTTGATGACTGGTCGGCTTATAAATCCATTCGACGCTTGGGGATTCGTAAATTGGAAGAAGGAGACGAAGGTGAGGATGTTACAGAGTTGATTAGATTACTGACGAAAGCGGGATTCGCCCCAAACCCTGAAAAGGTAGGAGAGAATGAGCGAAAGTATTCGCAAGATGTAGCAATGGCTGTAAAAGTATTCCAAGCTTTCTGTGGGTTGACCGTTACAGGCATTGCGGATTATGATACCATTGATAAACTCAAATCCAAAGCAAAATGAAGAAAAGGTCAAATAAACTGGTAAAGTCGGTTCTGCTGGCTGCGGTTCTTTCTCTATTTGGATGCAAATCCGCATCCGCTGAACCGATAGCGGTGAACAATGATTTGGACGGTACTCGAAGCGAGGATGAAATTGGTTCGATGAAAAAGAGTGCCTTCAAGAATGTGCTGGCCAAGGTAACAAAAGGTGGGGATATTATTGGAATCAACAATCACCGTTCACACAGCTCTCACCGTTCACATAGTTCACACCGATCAAGCAACACGGGTCACGCTTCTCATTATTCGAGCACAACAACAACGAGGTCGACTACACCATCTACAACCACATCTTCAAGCAGTAGCACTTCCTCCTCGTCAAGCAGAACGACTACGACATCAAACTCATCTTCTTCGGTTTATCAGGGTGCCTACAATACTGATGTAAACGATACAGCCATATACACAACTTTTTTGGTAGATCCCGAATATCCCGGTGGGGAAAACGCTCTTCGTGAGTTTATTCAAACAAATCTACAATATCCCCTACACGCCAAAGACGAACATATTTCCGGCAAGGTATATGTGACTTTTGTTGTTGAAAAAGACGGTAGCCTTTCTAATATCAAAGTTCTCCGCGATATTGGTGGCGGTTGCGGTGCAGAGGTGCTTCGCTTGGTGAAACTGATGCCCAACTGGATACCTGGTAAGCAAAACGGTAAAGTTGTCCGCTGTCAATATAATCTACCCATTAACTTCTCTCTCTAAAAATGACGATAGATATTGATAGAACAATTTATTCCGACGCTTGTATCACCAAGAGCATTTATGCGCTGTCGAAAGATTACGACTGCCAACGTTCTTTGGGTGGTACAAAAGAATCGGTCGAGATAACTCCTCATGACACATCAGTTTCCGAGGAGGAAACCAGACATGCGTTTCTTCAGATGCTGAATGACTATAAGGCACGTGAAGTCATTGCCTCTGAAACAAAGGATATTCGCACAATACTATATGCAAAAGCGTTT
>Ga0247611_10002222_pt1 | contig 32142 bp, 22 predicted proteins | sample 177DNAGHGhighgp2_FD_192422 | JGI IMG/M metagenome (GOLD analysis project Ga0247611, IMG submission 192422) | Sheep rumen microbial communities from Palmerston North, Manawatu-Wanganui, New Zealand - 1770 DNA GHGhigh gp2 | ecosystem: Host-associated > Mammals > Digestive system > Stomach > Rumen... | reverse complement strand
AAGGTGCTCCTTTGATGTTTTTTGTTTAGCAACACCATTATATCAAGGGCCCTATGGGCAATTCTTATTTACTGCGGTTGCACTTGACTTGAAAATTCGCCTATAAAAAAGCTTCTTATGTATATCAACAGATATCCGGAGAACAGAGCAGATAAATGGCAGACCATCGACAATTGCCGAAACATAAGTCAAGACCTGTTCAGACAAGAGCCCGTAACACTCGCATTCCTAATCTTTTTCATGGTATTATTCTCTTTGGAATAAGGAGAAAAATATGAAAAGGATCAGCTATATCATTGTCATTATTTTGAGTCTGATATTTGCAGTGTCGGACTATTTTATCGTGATGCGCCAGTCTTACGACAAGTATCTTGAAGGGGAGTATTTCTTCCGTTATCAGGCGCAAACCGTAAACGACCATACGGATGACTGGTACCTGTCGGAAGCGGCGATGAGCCTGGATGCGTCGGACCAGAAGACGTTACTGATGCATTTCGCGAAAACGACAGTCTATGCATGGGCCCCTGCAGGCAACAACTGTACGGTATTAAGCGGCAGCTACACCATTGAGGATTTTCCTCTGGGAAACCTCAAATTCGAAGACGCGGACAAGGACTATTTCTACGGCAAGAAATACACTTACGACGAATACATCGAAATACTCAACGGCATGACAGAAGAGCAGCTCGAGGGACCAAGGGTAAGCGACAGTAAAATGCGGAGTTACCTCAGCGTGAAGAGATTCATGTTCATACTGATCGGAGTCGATGTTGCGCTGGCGATCGTGCTCTTCTTCCTTTACAGGGCAGAACTTGACGGAGCGGTCGATCTTGTACTCCTGCTGGGCGCTCTTTACGGCTTCTTCTTTGAAGTGATCACGGCATTCGTGTTCTGAGTGAAGTTGTCGATTTGAATAGAGAAGGATGAAAAATGAAGGTTATTTTCAAAAGTTATATCTGCGACAGCGAACAGAAATGGATATCGGAATATATTTCCGGCAAAAGTATCAATTACGATAAGTACAAAGATCCCGATGTCGAATCAAGCAAGAACTACCCCTTCTACGAAGATCTGACGGTATTTCTCAATGCGCGCGAAGAAAAGGTCGGAGGGCTTAACGGAAGATATGTTTACCATTTCAACCGGACGGATCCATATGGCATTGAAGTCCGTGAAATGAAGACATCCGGGGATGTGACAGGACCGGTCTTTTATCTGAAATCCGATCAGCTCGGTTTCTCGGCGCCGTGCGAAGAGAAGAAATATCCTTACGACCGCTATATCCGTTTGGCAGAAGGCGAAGAGGAAGCATTGAAAAAGGTTGCCGAATGGATATACAGGACGCGCGAGCTCGGCGGATCCTTCCTGTGGCCCATGGAACCGGACGGCAAAGGCGGATGGAAGGAAAATCCCGCAATAAATTCCAACCGCGGAGGTTCTGATCCTTTTGACGAAAAAGGAGTGTACAAAGGCGGAGGGTACGATAAGTACTGGATCGAGGACAGGGCGGACCTGACGCTTTTCGAGATAAAGCGTGTACTGGACTATATTTCCAGACACGGTGCGGACGGTATCCTTTGGAACTGCTGTCTGCCGGAGTCAAATCTCATGAAGTGGCTGAAGCATTTCGGGAGCTTTGAAAAATATACGGAATTCTTCTGTTTCGGGCCGTTTTTATGCGACGGAGACGATCCGGTGCCGGCAAACATAGTTTTCAGCGGCAGTGTTGGAAAGTTGCCTGTTAATTGCGAACGTGATATCGGTAACAGGGAAGAAAAATCCATCTTCAAGCTGAATAAAAAAGAACTTGAGCGAATGTTTGATAATATTAGCAGTATTGTCATCAACAGATCAACAATAATGAGAAAAGTCATTAGGGAATATGAAAAGAAAAACAGTCAGGAATAAAAACGCACTGCTCGCATCCTTTGCCGCCATCCTGGCAGGTGTGATGCTGACATCCTGCAGCGGTGCCGGCACAGATACGGAACAGACAACGGAATCTGAAACGGAGCAGGAAACAACGGAGACCACCACTGAAGTTACCACAACGGTCACCGGGAGCGAGACGGTCAGGGCAACGCCCGTCCCCACGGAACCCGCGGTCACGGAAACACAGGAAACTTCTGAAACATCCGGATCGTCGGAGGAGACCTCCTTTACGTTAAACATCGACTATCACGACATCGGGAAAGAATATACATTGAATGAGGAACACGGGTCGGCAGTGACGCTTGAAGGCAGAGTGCTGATCGTATCGATCTTTGCGAGCGACAGTTACTCGAGCTGGGATTTCTCCAAAAGCAAAGACATAAATACGAGGAAGATTGCCAAGGATAAGATGGGAGTCGCAACCGAATTCCTGACTGAACAGGCCGATCACTACGGCAAAGAGGTAATATTCATCTACGATTGGGATGAGAATGAGGATCTGTACTATACGGCAGGGTTTGATCACGACATCTCAAATCTGGAGCCAGGCTGGTATGCGCTCCAGGATAACTGGATAAACGACAATGTCGACACTTTGGAGCTTTTAAAGAAATACAGGGCCGACAACCTGTTGTTCATGTTCTATTTCAACACCGGTTACGAGTGCGAGTCACACTCATGCGCGATCGAGCATAAGATGGGCGATTACATAATCAACGAGTATGTAAACATCAACATGAGGCACAACGGCTATGAAATGACTACCGCGAGCTTCGCGCACGAGATAATCCACACTTTCGGCGCGCCGGATCTGTATTACGCAAGCGAATGGATCCCGCAGGAATATGTGGATGAATTAATGGCCACGAATTCTAACGACATCATGTACACGGTGTCCACGTCCTATGAGATCGTCAACGACTTCACGGATCTGGACGCGTATTACGTCGGCATAGCCGAGAGACCGGAGATCGTGGATGAATGGTCGCTTTCCCTGAGCGAACACGATCTGAGTTATTGATATACAAGTAAGTATTTGCAATTCCTTGCGCATATTATCCGAGGATCAGTTTATGAATGAGAGACCGGTTTTAGACAAGAGCCTTGACGGCGAAACATTCCGAAAATGGTACTGGCTCAAAGAGGAGCTGGTGCTGTTCTGCAGGGAGAACGGACTTCCCGCATCAGGCGGCAAGACCGATCTTGCGGAAAGGATCGCACACTTTCTCGATACCGGTAAGGTTAAGCCGGCTGCTTCAAAGCAGGGAAGGAAGGCCTCTTCCGGTCCTGAGGTCATTACTTTGGACAGCCTGATAGAACCCGGATTTGTGTGCTCTGAGAAGCACCGCGCTTTCTTTAAGGAGCAGATAGGGAGCTCGTTTTCTTTCAATGTTGCCTTCCAGAAATGGCTCAAGAGCAATGCCGGCAGGACATATGCCGAAGCGGTCGCGGCGTATCACGCGATCAAGGCTGATGCTGGGTCAGGGCAAAAGACTATTGACCGCCAGTTCGAATACAACACATACATCAGGGATTTCTTTGCAAGCAACAGCGGCCGTTCGCTCGACGATGCCATCAGATGCTGGAAATACAAAAAGAGCCTGCCCGGCCATAACCGTTACGAAGACAGCGATCTGGCTGCCCTGGACGAATAAGGCAGAAATTATTACAAATATTAAAAACTTCTGACAAGTGCCGCGTCTCCATGTTAAAATCAACAATCATACATAAAAAGGGGGATTTTGATCAATGCGCACACGTTGGAAATTTATGGGCGCGGTCCTGACAGTTGTGATGATCCTTACATCACTCTCCATGACCGTTTTCGCCGACAATCCGATAGAAACCGGCTCAGTCCAGGGACAGTTCTCCTGGGAACTGTATATGGACGGTACAATGCGTGTTACCGCCTACACCAATCACATTAACCTGGCTGATATCTCGGACGGTAACGTAAAGAGCGCTGTTGACCGCATCGAATTCGATATATCGCAGCCGGCTTCCAATCCGTCAACAAAATACATCCGTATCGAAGGCCGCGGTGTCCGGGCAAAGGAGCTTGAATATATCGGCGGAGAAAACCGTTATTACGAGTCTGTATCGATATACATGCTGCAAAACCTTAAGACAATTGATTTTCCCGAAGGAGCCCAGATCCAGAGTCTCGTCATCACGGGTGCGGCTTTCGACAACATCGATTTTCTGGATGATCTTAATGTTGAGCGCATCTGGCTGAAGGACTGTGATTATCTTCTGAATGTTTCCGTTCCTGCCAAGATCAAGAATTCGGTAATAGACGAATGTTCATGTCTCGAAGCTGCAACCATCCTTTCCAAGGACACACAATTCTTCTTCCCTAATTGCGAAAGCCTCGGATCAGTCTCGATCCCTGCCGGCGTTACAAAGATCGCTTATCAGGCCTTTGAGGGATGTGACAGCCTTATTGAAGTAAAGCTTCCCACATCGGTAAGAGAGATCGGCACATTCGCTTTCTATGATTCGGGATTGGAAAAGATCAACATCCCTGACGGCGTTTCGAAGATCGAGTACGGTACGTTCATGAAGGCTGATCTCAGGAAAGTGAAGCTTCCGTCTTCCGTCAAGGAGATAGGACCCTGCTCATTCATGAACAACACCCGCATGACTTCGATAAACATCCCTTCGGGAGTTACAGCGATCCAATATGCGACCTTCTCGGGATGCGCAAGCCTCAGAGCCATCGAAATACCTGACACTGTCACGGTCATCGGCGGACGTTCATTTAACGGTACCGGACTGACTGAAGTGACGATCCCTTCAAGCGTTACAAGGATCAACAGGGCCGCATTCAATTACAATGTGGACCTTACTGACGTTCATATGCCTGCAAGCGTGAAAACGATGGGCATCGCCGCTTTCGAGGCATGCTACAGGCTGTCCGATTTCTATTTCGAGGGATCGCAGGAGCAGTTTGAGAGCATAACGATCCTGGACAAGGACGGTAAAGTGTCTGACGAGAATATCTACGATGCCTGCTTTACATATTCAGGTTCGCTCTATGATGACGGGATCAATTTCCATTTCATAGGCGATCAGGGCTGGAAGGAGACCGAAGAAGGCTGGCGTTATTACGATGAAAACGAGAAGCCTGTAACCGGCTGGCTCCAGATCGGCGAATACTGGTTCTTCTTTAACGAAGACGGCATCATGCAGACAGGCTGGGTCAAGAACAGCGGAAAATGGTATTTCTTCGGCCCGAACGGCGCAATGAAGACCGGCTGGGTAAAGGACGGCGGCAAGTGGTATTACTTCAAGTCCAACGGCGAAATGGCAACAGGCTGGATCTCTGACGGCGGCAAGTGGTATTACCTCAAGCCCAGCGGCGAGATGGCTACAGGCTGGATCCAGAACGGCGGCAAGTGGTATTACCTTGATTCAACCGGCGCGATGACCGTAGGCTGGGTAAAGGACGGCGGCAAGTGGTATTACCTGGATTCCAACGGTGCCATGCATACCGGCTGGCTCGAGATAGACGGCAATTGGTATTACTTCAAGTCCAACGGCGAGATGGTTACAGGCTGGTTAAAGGACGGCAGCAAGTGGTATTACCTGGATTCCAACGGATCAATGCATACCGGCTGGCTCGAGATAGACGGCAAGTGGTATTACCTTGATACTTCCTCCGGCGTCATGGTCACCGGCACTAAGACGATCGGCGCCAAGACCTATGAGTTCGGTTCCAACGGTGTCTGCAAGAATCCATAAGACTGATATCCGGCCGGATCCCTGACGGAGTTTCTGAAGCGACCGGGGCGATTAAAACTTATCAACAGAGGGCTGTCTGCTGCAACGCAGACAGTCCTTAATTTTTGTTCGGCCTCGGAGGAAAAGACAAATATCGTTTTTTTGAGTTTTTTTCCAATAACGATATCTTTGTTTATAAAAAAGTATCGTTAATGAAGATTTTTCTCCAAAAACGATATCTCAACTCCTCAGGGAATATCGTTATTGAGGATTTATTCTCAAAAACGATATCTTTGCATTTATAGAGATATCGTTTTCGATGTTTTTTTATGAAAAACGATACTTTGGCTTCAAAGCGCACTTCCCGTAAATTAATAAGCCTTTCCCGGCAAAATGTAAAATTACAAATGTTAAAAACCTCTGATATATTTGCGGTTTCCGTGATACAATCAGTGATTATATATTTAGTATGGGGGTACTATTATGCGTACGCGTTGGAAGATGCTGAGTTCTCTTTTGGCCGCCGTCATGATCATCACGTCATTATCGTGCATTATTTCCGCTGATTCTGAAGTGCTGGCCAGTGGTGAGAACACCTATTACAGCTGGGAATACAACTCTCACGATGAGCTGTGGGTCTACAGTAAACCGCATGTGGCATATATAGACATGGGATATATAGACCAGAATATTTTGGACACGGCACCCTGCGTCGTCTTCTATACCGGAGATACGGTCAGCCCCACTTCCTGTTTTTATTTTAACGGTGCTTACTGCAATGCGGCCGAGGTCTATGTAAAGACTAATAACAATTGCAGCTATAACCAGATCACGATAATGAATTTCCCCAATGTTTCTTCGGGAAGCAATGTCGGGTTTGTTAACTGCGAGCATATCAGCGAACTGACATTCGAGAACATGAACTTCAGTTCGATAGATTTCGTAAAGAGTTCAGTCGCCAGCACCATCAATTTCAAGAAGTGCAACGGTCTTACAGAAGTTACCGTTCCGTATACCTATAAGACCGTGACTTTCCAGTCATGCGGCGGATTGACGAAAGCAACGCTTGAAGACGGATTAAAGACGGTCGATCAGTTTATGTTTTCCGGCTGTAAGGCTCTTACGAGTGTTTCCATTCCGGATTCCGTCACTACAATTCAGTATGGCGCTTTCCAGAACTGCAGAGACCTTAAGTCGGTTCAGGTGCCTTCCAGCGTCTTTTATATCGGACCCAGAGCTTTCACAAATACCGGTCTGACTTCTTTCAAGATCCCCGGCGGTATATCCGAGATCGAGTACCAGACTTTCGCAGGATGCAGTAACCTCAAAAAGGTAACGATCCCCTCTTCACTCAAATTTATCGGATTTAACGCATTCAGCGGCTCCGGAATTACGTCGGTAACGGTTCCGGACGGTGTCACCAAGATCGAGTATGCAGCATTCTCCGGCTGCCCGAATCTTGTAACGGCCACTCTGCCCGACTCTCTTCAGTACCTCGGCGTCAGTGCGTTCAAGGACTCCGGAGTTAAGTCGGTCAACATTCCGACCGGTCTTACAAGGATCGAATATCAGACATTCCAGGGCTGCAGAGATCTTACTTCCATCACCATCCCCGATAACATCAAGGCGATCGGAAGCCGCGCTTTCGGCAATTCCGGAATTACCTCGATCGACATTCCTTCGAGCGTCGTAAGGATCGAATACAACGCTTTTGAGTACTGCAAGAGCCTTCAGTCTGTTGAGGTGCCCGAAAGTGTACAGGTTCTTGGCAAGTTCGCATTCATGGAGTCAGGTGTCGAGACGGCAAAGCTCCCTTCGAGTGTCACAAAGGTATCTTACGGTCTCTTTATGAACTGTAAATCACTTAAGTCGGTAGAACTTCCCGATACGGTCTCCTGCATCGACGGATGCGCATTCCTTAACTGCGGACTTACTTCGATAGATCTTCCTTACGGACTGAGCGTGATCGAGTATGCGGCATTCTCCGGATGCAAGGATCTCAAGTCGATCGAGTTCCCGGGATATGTGAAATTCATCGAAGCACGCGCCTTCCAGGGCACGGGTCTGACATCAGTCTCCATCCCCGAAGGTGTTACTCAGATCAATCTCGGAACATTCAATAAGTGCAAAGATCTCAAGACTGTATATTTAACTACAAATACAACGAGTATCTGGGAAGACGCATTCAGCAACTGCGATCTTGATGATGTTTATTATGACGGTTCAAGAAGCGGGTTCGAAAACATTAAAGTCGTCTCAACGGACTCCCACAGAGATCCTCTCCTTTCCATCTACGGCGTTTTCGGTGATTCCTATGAACTTCATTTCGGCGTTGCGCCCAAGACGGGATGGGAATTGGTCGACGGCATCTGGCGTTATTTCGAAGATGACGTGATGGTCAGCTACACATGGAAAGAGATCGGCGGCAAATGGTATTACTTTGACGAGATCGGTGCCATGGCTGAAGAATGGACACAGATTGGCGGCAAGTGGTATTACTTCAAGCCCGGCAACGGTGCGATGCAGACCGGGTGGCTTGAAGACGGCGGCAAGTGGTATTATCTCGATCCCACATCCGGCGCCATGAAGACGGGCTGGGTTCAGGTAGCAGGCAAGTGGTACTTCTTCAAGTCCAACGGCCAGATGGTTACAGGCTGGCAGCAGATCACGGGCAAGTGGTATTTCTTTGAATCCAGCGGCGCAATGAAGACCGGCTGGCTCGAAGAAGGCGGCAAGTGGTATTACCTCAAGCCTTCCGGCGAGATGGCCACAGGCTGGCAGCAGGCAGGCGGCAAGTGGTACTACTTTGAGTCCAACGGCACCATGAAGACCGGGTGGCTTAAGATTGGCAACAAGTGGTATTACCTTGATCCTTCCTCCGGCGCAATGGTCACCGGCACGAGGACGATAGGCGGCAAGACCTACACCTTCGATTCTAACGGCGTCTGCCAGAATCCTTAAGCTTGCGGCGGAATAATTGATTGCTTCATGCGGGGGCTGTCTCGAAAACGGGACAGCTTCTTTATTTATGCCGATACGAAAAACACGGCTGAAACCACGGCAGTAGCCGTTGTTTTAGCCGGGGTTTGCTTCAATAACTTCAAAAAGCAGGCTGAAACCACGGTAGCAGCCGATCTTTTAGCCGAGGTTATAAAATGTTTTTGAGATAGTCCGTTTTTATGATCGACAGACATGGTTTTCGGGCTCGAAAATGGGCAGATTGCACCAAATGTAAACGAAATATTAACAAATGTTCCCAAATTGTGAATTAAATGTTAACAAAAACAATATGGCGTGTTAACATAATGTTAACAAATGTTCCAAAAGGGGGATCCATATGAAAGGAAGCAAGATTAAGGCAGCAGGTGTTGCACTCGTGGCAACAGCGATGCTGGTTGGCGGACAGGTTTCGGCTGCACACGTACCGGGTGGCACAATGGATCCGGGCAAAGCAACGGAGATCTTTTACGATCAGATGGCTCACATCTCTCTGAGTGCGAGCAACAACGATTACGATCTTTATAAATTCGTTCCCAAAGCTACCGGAAACTACACCATCTGGTTAGGCGATCTGGACAGCGGTGACGAGCCGTATATTGCGATCATTGACGAGAACTATGCTGCTGTCGGCGAGTTTTACTGGGCCAGCGACGGGATTTCATCGTGCAGCTATGATCTGGTAAAAGGCGAGACATATTATATCTGTGCATGGACCGAGCATCAGGATTCCGCGAGCGACTATACATTGTCGATCATCTACTACAAGGGCTCGGGCAATCCGTATGAAGGCTGGCGCAAGATGGAAGGCGACTGGTATTACGTTACCGGAGACAACAAGTATGCGACCGGCTGGACGAAGATCGGCAGCGACTGGTATCTGTTCAGCAAAGACGGCGTGATGCAGACAGGCTGGAAGTCTTCCAGCGGATCCTGGTATTACCTGGGTACTGACGGTATCATGAAGACCGGCTGGCAGAAGATCAGCAACAAGTACTATTACCTCGGTACTGACGGCGTCATGGCAACAGGCTGGAAGAACATCGGCGGAAAGACATATTACTTCAATACTGACGGCGTCATGAAGACCGGCTGGCAGAAGAGTGGCAGTTCATGGTATTACCTGAGCGGTTCCGGCGCTATGCTCACAGGCTGGCAGACGATCGGCGGAAAGACATATTATTTCAAGCCCGACGGCGCCATGGCCAACGGCTGGACCAGCATCGGCGGCAATTGGTATTACTTTGACGGCGACGGTTTCGTTACCACGGGATGGAAGAGCATCAGCGGCAAATGGTACCACTTCAACGGCAGCGGCATAATGGAGACCGGCTGGGTACAGTCAGGCAGCACATGGTATTACTTCAATACTGACGGCAGCATGGTCACGGGATGGACATCCGTCGGCGGAACATGGTATTTCTTTGAGTCATCCGGCGCGATGAAGACCGGCTGGAAGTTCACCGGCGGCGCCTGGTATTATTTCGAAAAATCCGGCGCGATGGTGACAGGAAAGAAAGTCATCGGCGGTGTCGAGTACGATTTCGGTACTGACGGAAAGATGAAAGAAAACTGACATAAGACTGATAAGCGGAAGCACTCGTGTAAGAGAATGGGACGCATCTGATGCATTGGCTGAAGGTGCGTCCTTTTCTGTTTGCCGCCAAATGCCCGAAAATGCGGATTGTTATTAACCCACCGACAATATATCCTTTATATATCACCTTCCAAAGGAGGAAAGCCTATGCGTACCTGCAGAAGAATTCTTGTTTCGATGATGACGGTTGTTATGATCGTTGCAGCATTCCCGATGATCGTCGCAGCGGTTACGAAGAGCGGTTGGTTTTCGAGCCAGAAAGGCTGGAGTTATTACGACTGTGAAGGGAAAAAAGTAACCGGCTGGAATTCAATAGAATATGAAGGTTATTATTTCGATGAAGAAGGCATAATGGTCACAGGCTGGCAAGAGTTCGAAGAAAGAAAAAGCGTTGATATCAGACTACACACTGACGGAAGAATCGAACGATATAGCATGCCGCAGCGCGGGGGATGGTATTATTTCGGAAGCAACGGAAAAGCAAGAATCGGATGGGAGAAGATCGGTGGCAAGTGGTACTGCTTCAGGGAATGGGGCAATATGTACGGCGGAGTCTATTCTGTTAACGGTGTGACACATTACGGCGAATTAACCCATGTAACGGAGATAGAAGAAACCGGAGAACACTCCTACAGGATCTCGATAAGCAAGGACACATATTTCTTTGATGACCACGGCGTCATGAAGACAGGATGGGTCGCGCCCGCTGATTACTATCAGGGATATGGCGGTAAATGGGCGTATTTCAACAGCCACGGTGCCATGCTGAGCGGCTGGCAGCAGATCGGCGGAAGATGGTATTTCCTCGAGCAGCAGTCTGACGGCTGGTGTGTCACGCTTATCGGTTGGAACGAGATCAACGGCAAGTGGTACTACTTCAACAAAGGCGGTGACATGGCGACCGGCTGGAAGCAGATCAGCGGCAAATGGTATTACCTGGGCAGCAACGGCAAGATGGTAACGGGCTGGCAGGAGATAGACGGCAAGTGGTACTTCTTCGAAAAATCCGGCGTGATGGCCAAGGGCTGGAAGCAGTATGGCGGCAAGTGGTATTACCTGATGCCGTCCGGAGAGATGGTAACCGGCTGTGTTCAGATCAGCGGCAAGTGGAATGAGTTCGGCAATACCGGCGTATGGCTCGGAGTCGTAAACAGTTACCATGCCGACAATACGACCGTCTATGTATCGAACGAGGGAGTCTATCATTTTGCATGCGACTGCAGCGGAATGACAAGATATACCGCCATGACCCTGGCGGATGCAAGATCCAGGGGCTACACACCCTGCAGCGTCTGTTCGTAATGATGCGTCCGTTTTTTCGGAACATTATGAGACTTAACAGGGCAGAGATAAATGAGATAACAGCAAACAGCTGAAACTGTTTGACTTTATACAGGAGACTTAAGGAATGAACATATTCAAAAAAGCGATCACGCTTGCATTGGCTGCTGCTACGGCGGCCGGCATCTGGGCAAGTCCGGTACTGACAAAGGATGTAAGCGCATTTACCGAGTATTCAGGCATCGACATCATCGATGAATTCCTGAACGATTCGAGATGGGCTGACGGCATCACCTGGAACAGTTCCAACACGCCGAAGCTCTCGTCGGGCGGTGCGACCGGATGCTGCGCATACTGCTGTGACTACACCAAGTATTGCTACGGAAAGAATTATCCTGACAGCGGCGAGTCTTTCACAAATATCGACGAGATAAGGGCAGGCGACGTCATCACGGTCGGCAATAAGAGCACAGGCTCGATCGGGCACTGGTTCGTCGTTTACAAGAGAGTCGGCGACGATCTCTATGTCGCGGAAGGAAACTGCGAAAATAAGGTAAGGATCGGCTGGTATTACACGATCATCCATGACGAGAACAGATTCGACGGTGACAGAAAGACAAGGAACTTCCTTAAGGGTTACCACTATCTGCCTGCGATCACGGGCTGGATAAAAGAGGACGACACATGGCTCTACTACGATTACAACGGCCAGAAGACGACCGGCTGGAAGCAGATCGGCGGGCAGAGGTTCTATTTCGATGAGACCACGGGCGCCATGCTCACGGGCTGGCAGGAAATTGAGGGCAGATGGTATTACTTAGACAAGGATAACGGCAGCATGGCTACCAGCTGGAAGCAGATTGGAGGCAAGTGGTACTTCTTCACGCCTTCGACCGGCGTTATGTTAACGGGGTGGAAAAAACTCGGAAACACCTGGTATTACTTCGACAAGTCGAACGGTGACATGGCTTCGGGCTGGAAGAAGATCGGGAGCAGCTGGTACTATTTCGACAAGACCAACGGAGACCTGGCATTGGGCTGGAAGCAGATCGGCGGCAGCTGGTATTTCTTTGATAAGACGAACGGCGACATGGCTACCGGCTGGAAACAGATAGGCGGCAAGTGGTATTACTTCGACAAGACCAACGGCAATATGGCTGCCGGCTGGAAGCAGATTAACGGCAAGTGGTACTTCTTCGACAAGACCAACGGTGACATGTCTACCGGCTGGAAGGGCATCGGCGGCAAGTGGTATTACTTCGACAAGACGAACGGCGACATGGCCACAGGCTGGAAGGGTCTCGGCGGAAAATGGTATTTCCTCGACAGGACCAACGGCGACATGCTGACCGGCTGGCAGACGATCGACGGCAAGAAATATTTCTTCGACAATACCGGCGCGATGGTTACGGGTTCCCAGGTCATCGACGGGCAGGAGTACGACTTCACTGATGAGGGTCCGCTTATCAGCTGATGTTGATTTGAGTTTTGGTTTCAAGGGCGCATCCGAGCGGGTGCGCCTTTTCATTAACCGCCTCTCCCAAAAGTGCCGCCCTCTTTTTATGCTATAATTCCCCTATGGTTTTATCAGGTAAGTTCTCGAAAATCGGCCCGGTCACGCCGCTCCAGGTATTGGTGGCGGTGATGCCTTTTATCACGGGCATCTTTTATGAATGGCAGGCTGCTCTCGCGACAGCCGCACTTCTTGTTATCCTGATAGCAAAGACCGTTAAGGAAAAGAAGATCTGCTTCGAGACGGGTTTCCCGCTGATCTTTACGGCGTGCCTTACGGCAGGACACCTACTGACTGCTTTCTGGGCGGTCGATAAGGGCATGGTCTGGCTCGGAGTTGTTAAGTTCCTGCCGCTCCTGCTCTTTGTTTTCGCCGCTTCGAAGGAAGATGACAACTTAAGATTCGTTCCTCTGGCGGGCGTCGTCATGACGGTGGTCTCGGTCGCGCTGAGCCCGATCGATGCGCTGAAGGGACACGTCATCGTAAGCAGAAGGATCGGAGGATTTTTCGAATACCCGAACGCGTTTGCAATGTTCCTGCTCATATGCCTGATCCTGGTGCTCTTCAAGGAAAAGATCAGGATCGTCGACTGGGTTTTCGCAGCCGTTTATCTGGCAGGCATCGCTTTGAGCGGCAGCCGTACGGTTATCGTGCTCACGGCACTTACGGCGATAGTCTTCATTGCATGGGTCAATGACAAAAAGATCAAGATCATCGCAGCAGCGGCTTTCGTACTGGCCGCGGCCGCAGCTGGCATATACCTGTTCAACAAGCTGTCGTCACTTACCAACGGCAGTACTTTCTACGGAAGATTTCTTTACTTCATCGATGCCATGCCGGTGATCTTAAAGCACCCGTTCGGCCTCGGTTACTATGGTTACTACTACACGCAGGGGTCGTTCCAGACGGGCGTGTACAGCGTCATACACATCCATAACGACCTTTTGCAGATCCTTCTGGACGTCGGCTGGATCCCCGCAGCCGCAGGCTGCGTCATGATGGTCAAGGCGTTCATGAAGGCTGAGTTCCAGTACAAGGTGATAATGCTGATGACGGTGCTCCACCTGCTGTTCGACTTCGACATGCAGTTCGTATCGATGTCGGTGATCCTCCTTGCTGTTGTCATCAGGTCCTCGGACTCGAAAACAAAGACGCTCAAGCTTTCCTACAAGACGTCGCTCGCATCGCTGGCCGCCGTATCGGTCGTGCTCGCCGGCGTGTCAGTATATTTCGGACTTGCTTCGTTCTTCAATTACCTCAACAGGTTTGATACGGCTGCAAAGATCTATCCGGCCTACACCGAAGCGCAGAAGATGAATCTCGTCAACGCGCAGACCGATGAGGAGATGGATGCTGTTGCCGGCTCGATCCTGAAGCATAATCCAAATTACCCGCTTGCCAACAACGCGAAAGCAAGGCTCGCATTTTCATCGGGCGACATCCTTTCCATGATGGACTACAAGGAAAAGGCGATCAGCTACGACAAGTACTCTCTGCAGGAATACCTTGATTATCTCGACATGCTGACTTATGCGATCTCGATGTATGTCCAGATCGAAGACTATGACAGTGCCGAATACTGCATCAGCAGGTGCCTTTCCATCAGGAACGACTTAAAGCGCGTCGAAGCGGGAACTTCCGAACTCGGGCGCATGATCGACGACAAGCCGGAACTCGAGCTCCCGGCCGAATATGCCGATTACATTGACATGCTGCAGAGCATGATGGGTACCTGATTAATATACAAACTCCGCTTAAAATATTGGAAACTTCTGCACTCTGCAAACCGCACAGAGTGTCAAATTTCTGATACAATTTAGGAACCAATTGAATTTTAAGGGAGGCAGTTCTATGCGTAAATCAGGAAAACTCATAGGCGCGTTGATGGCGGTTATCTTGGTGATAACATCATTCTCATCGATGGTTGCCGCGTCACCGTCGATCTTGAAAGAGGACAGCAATTCTAACTTCGATTACGTCTTGTATGACGGAGGAAAACTTGTGGTCACCTGTAAAGAGCCGATCGTCAAGCTTGAAGAAATCGATGAAGAGTACAGGTCCATGATCGATACGATCGAATGTGATATCTCGGCAGTTGCAGGATATGGTTACCTGGAATTCGACGGGGCAAATTGTCCTGCTTATTCGATCACCTTTGAGGGTGGAGAGAACAAAAAATTTTCGTGGATATATATTTATGATCTTCCGGAAGCAACCACAATAAAACTTCCGGAAGGAGCGACTTTCCACTCTGTCGATCTTGAAAATCTCAAGATCAACTCGCTTTCTTTCCTTCAGTTTGCTGAGGCTAAATTCCTGGATATCTTAGATTGTAAGTATCTGGTTGATATCGATATTCCGGTTCCGATAGAGTTGGTAGATATCAATGCCTGCCCTAATCTCGAAAGGATTACAGCCAATGATCCTTTGGCTGTCCTCAGGCTTTTGGAAGTACCTGATACGCTTGAGCTCCATCTCCCTTCAACTATGAAGGAATTAGTCTGGTACGGCTACGGCGCAACGACAATTGAAGCGCCGAACTATGAAAAGGTCTGTATAATGAGCGCCCAGCTTGAGACAGTCACATTCGAATCCGGAAGGACAAAGATCGGCGGCGGTATGTTCCTTAAGTGCACCGCACTCAAAGAAGTTGACATTCCCGAAACAGTCACAAAGATCCAGTACAGCGCATTCCGGGACTGCTCGAGCCTGAAGGAAGTATCGATCCCGAAGAGTGTTACTTCGATCACGGTAGATGCGTTTAAGGGATGCAGTTCGCTTACGGATGTTTATTTCGGCGGCTCAAAAGCACAGTGGGAAAAGATCGAGGTTCCTGCAGTAGATCCCGAAGAGGATACAAATGTATATTCGATCAAGGATGTTTTCGGTGCAGGCGTAACGATCCATTTCGCAGTTCAGCCCGGCTGGTTTAAGGAAGACGGCAAGTGGTTCTATCTTGATGAAGACTGTGAAGCCGTTGTATCCGATTGGGTCAAGGATGGCGGCAAATGGTATTACCTTGATGAAAACGGCGTGATGGTCACCGGCTGGAAGAAGATCGAAGGCAAGTGGTATTACTTCGACACGACATCCGGCGCCATGAAGACAGGCTGGGTTCAGGATGGCGGCTCCTGGTACTATCTTAAGTCCAACGGCGAGATGGCCACAGGCTGGATCCAGGATGGCGGCAAATGGTACTATCTCAGGTCGAACGGCACGATGTATACAGGTTGGCTCAAGGACGGCGGAAAGTGGTATTACCTGTATCCTTCAACCGGTGCGATGGCATGCTCCACGAGCGTTGAGATCGACGGAAAGGTATATAACTTCAACGCGAGCGGCGTCTGCACAAATCCGTAAACTTCATCCGGACATCGTTTGTAAATAACTGAATCAATGGGGCTGCTCACATGCTGGTGAGCGGCCTCGTTTTTCTGCAAGAGTGGCTGTTGCTGTGATTTGCAGATACCTGACCCTCTGAGGGGATAAAAAGGGTTGAAAAGAAGCAAAATCATCAGGATTGAAAGAATCTGACCCTCTGAAAGGACAGAAAGGGTTGAAAAAGATGCAAATACCGGCTGATTCTCCCTCGGCAGCTCTTTTGCATGCTGTGAAGATAAAGCGGTGAAGGGGGCGGAGATGTATCCCGTTTTCGCCCGAAAATGCCGATATTTGTAATATTTCAGGCGGTTTTTTCGACCCCATAATAATCAAAACCATGATACAATTTAAGGACTATTTTATCAGGGAGGTAGGTTTATGAGAAGTTTCAAAAAACTTCTGGGTTCTGTCCTTGCGGTCATCCTGGTCCTTACGACGTTTTCCTCGATGGCCCTGGCGGACAAATATCTGGAAGAATCCGGCAGCAAGAACGGTTATGACTACGAGTTCTACTCGGACGGCAGCCTGTACATTAATTGTACGGACAGCAGCCTTGTAGATCTGAGGAGCCTCAGCGACGAGGTTCTCTTCGGTACCAAGGACGTAATAATCGACATTACTTATGCTGTAGAGCATTCAGGGGTCAAATCTTTTACTTTCTACGGAGACACCGATTACCTGTTGGCAGGCAACGTAAGAGTGTCCGGACACAGCTACTATTACATAAATAATTTTTATTTCATTGATTTCAAGAACATGGAGAATCTGACGTTCCCTTCAGGATTACACGTCAATGAACTCTGGTTTAAGAACTGTGGATTGTCAAATCTTGAATTCCTGGAAGATCTTAATGTCAGCCGTCTGCTCTTCAGGGACTGCGACAGTCTGACAAAAGTATCGATGCCTAACGGCCTCGTGAATGTTGTTTTCCAGGAATGTGACGGCCTTAAAACCGTAAACATCGGCACAGGCAACACGAGAGCTTTCTTCCCGGACTGCAAGAACCTTACGTCTGTAATTTATTCCAATTATGGCAGCACGGTTACGGCGATCGAGTACAGCGCGTTTGAAAAAGACTACTCACTCAAGTCGATCACGGTTCCGTCAACGGTTCAGAGCATCGACAGGTTTGCATTCCTGTATTCAGGCTTGAAGAGCATATCGCTTCCTTCAGGCGTTACAACGATCGAGTATGGTGCATTCATGGGAACAGATATCTCGAATATCAATCTCCCTAATGCACTCAAGACCATTGGGGCATGCGCATTCCTCGGAACAGAACTTCATTCGGTCACTGTACCTTCCGGAGTTACTTCAATCGAGTATGCTACTTTCGCAAGATGCTATCAGCTTTCATCTGCGACCCTTCCTTCAACAATGACGAACATCGGTTCACGTGCTTTCCAGGAGACGGCGATCAAAGAGTTCACCATCCCCGAGAAGGTAACGCTCATCCGTGACAAGGTTTTCTATTACAGCTCACTCGAGACACTTTATATGTCTGCAGGCGTAACAAAGGTTGTTGACAGCGCTTTCGCTCACAGCAAACTCAAGGATGTTTATTTCGCAGGCACAAAGGCACAGTTCGAGAGCATCAAGGTTGTTGACAAGGACATGAATGCTTCTTCCAAGTCTTTGAAGGAAGTATTCTGCAACGCAACTATCCACTACGGCACAAAGTCCGGCTGGGTACAGGATTCCGGCAAGTGGTATTACTACAACGACTCCGGCGAAATGCAGAAGTCCAAGTGGATCGATGACGGCGGCAAGTGGTATTACGTCGGCGCAACAGGCGAGATGGCAACAGACTGGCAGAACATCGGCGGCAAGTGGTATTACCTGGATCCCTCATCCGGCGCTATGAAGACAGGCTGGCTCCAGATCGGAAACAAGTGGTATTACCTCGACAAGACATCGGGCGCAATGCTCACTGACTGGCAGAAGATCGACGGCAAGTGGTATTACTTTGACGCAACATCCGGTGCTATGAAGACCGGCTGGCTCAGAGACGGAAACAAGTGGTACTTCTTCAAGTCCAACGGCGAGATGGCAACAGGCTGGACCAAGGAAGGCGGCAAATGGTACTTCTTCGAATCGTCCGGCGCAATGAAGACGGGCTGGTTTAGTGACAGCGGCAAGTGGTATTACTTGGATCCCGATTCCGGCGCAATGAAGACCGGCTGGCTCAAGCTCGGCAGCAAGTGGTACTATCTTGAACCTTCATCCGGAGTCATGGTCACTGGATCGAAGACCATAAACGGAAAGACTTATAACTTCGATTCCAACGGCGTTTGCACAAATCCGTAAACTATCCGGGTAACGCTTCAAAGCAAAACAATTAATAGGGGTGTCTCAAAGTGAACTGTCACTTTTGGGACACCCCTTTTGTCAGTTCCTTTTTTTCTGATACGGTTTTCGAAAATCAGGCTGAAAGAACTGATGTTGCAAAACGGGATGAGTCATTGCAATTATCTTATCCGCATGTAAAACTATATTTACAAATTCTATTTCTCAAGGGGGATGACAATGAAAATCAGCAGATTGTTTGTGACAGGGGCGACCCTTGTTGCTACAGTGGCGCTTGCCGGCGGAGTGGCCTTGGCGGGCGGCGGAGAAGAGATCAAAGTCAAAGACCTTGTTTTCGGAGAAGTCGCTCATGTGGTTCTTGACTCTGAAAGCCAGGCTAATGAAGTATACAGATTTATTCCTAAAGCATCCGGAAAGTACGTCATCTCTGTCGATGATTACGATGATGGCATTGACGATGTTCTTGTCATGATCGCGGATCCGGAAAAAATGGAAGAAGAAGACTACATGGATTATATCTGTCCGGAATTCGGTACAGAACTGTTCATGGAGGTTAATCTCGAAAAGGACAAGGCTTACGCCATTTATGCCGGCAAAGACGGTGTTTTAACCGCTGCCGATTATACATTTTCCATCAATGGTTTTTCAGGTGAAGGAAACCCCTTGAGCAAAGGCTGGTGGGAGAATGAAGACGGCTGGCTCTACAACGATGAAGAAGGCAATCCTGTTATATCGGATTGGGCCAAGATCGGCGGCAGATGGTATTTCTTCGACAATATTGGCATCATGCAGACAGGCTGGTTCTATTTCGGCGGACACAATTATTATCTGAAGAGCAACGGTGCGATGGCCACCGGGTGGCTTGAGATCGAAGGCAGATGGTTCTACTTTGATGTGAGCGGCATCATGGCAGAGGGCTGGAAGCAGATCAGCGGCAAGTGGTATTATTTCGATCCCGTTGAGGGCATGAAGTCCGGTGAATACTTTATAGATTCCAACCACAAGAGATATTATTTCAAGCCGTCAGGAGAAATGGCCAAGGGCTGGCTTGAGATCGCAGTCGGGATCAACAGTTACTGGCATTACTTCTTCTCCGACGGATCCGAGGCTCACGGCTGGAATCAGATTGGCGGCCAGTGGTATTTCTTCGACAAGAATTACGGACAGATGCGTACCGGCTGGCTCGAAGATAACGATAAGCTTTACTACATGAAGTCTTCCGGCGCGATGATGACCGGATGGTTTAATGAGTACGAGTACTGGTATTATTTCCAGTCTTCTGGCGCTGCAGCTACCGGATGGACACAGATCGGCGGCAAGTGGTATTGCTTTAACAAGAGTTCCGGCAAAATGGAAACCGGATGGCATACTGAAGTTGAAAACGGCAAGCTTGTACAGTATTACCTGAAGGATTCCGGCGAGATGGTAAAAGGCTGGTACAAGATACAAGGCAAATGGTATTACTTTGAGTCGTCCGGTCTGATGGTTACCGGCACGAAGAAGATCGGCGGAAAGACGTATGAATTCTACGATGACGGAATCTGCAAGAATCCGTAACGGTAAAGACTGAATCAGTTTGATCTTTGGCGGGCTGTCTCTCAAGTCGGAGGCAGCCCGTTGTCTTGGCCGCCGGAACATCTGTCCCGATCCGTAAAAATGTCCTTAAAACCCCACAAATTTACATTTCATTTACGGCTTAACACCTTACAAACCTATTGATTAGATTATAAAATAAGAACATCTTTATTTTTGGGGAGGCGCCGGTATGCAATTAGGAAAGAAACTGCTCTCACTCTTAACGGCTGCGGTCATCGCAGTCACACCCGTGGCAGGAATCGCCAGCAACGTTCATGCATCAGACAATCTGGCTGCAAGCAATTATGAACTGTCAGAGGTTAAATCCGCAAGGATAAAGCTTAGTAATGCGGCACCCGCTGCCACCGACAGGGCTTTCTGGAAGAGCATGTCGAGCGACTACTATTATAAGCAGATGACATCTTCCGAGAAGACACTTTACAGCAGGATCAACGATGCCTGCATGAATGTCCTCGTAGGCAGTTCTGACCTCACCCAATTTGACGTCGACTGCTCGGGCCTCTCCTTTACGCAGGCAGAAGCAAAGAAAGTCCTTTATCTTTACGAGATATCCAACCCGCAGATCTTCTTCCTGAGCCTGCAGTTCGGATATTATATGGATTCGAGCAACAAGTATGTGACCAAGCTGGTCTTATACCTTGACGAGAATTTCGTCTATGCTTCTAAGAGAAACAGCGCCAGAGACACGATCAGGCTCACCGTCTACGATTACATGAGTGCGGTTTCCCAGTATTCCCTGATCGAGAATAAGGAATATGCTCTTGCTTATCTCATGTGCTACAACATCGACTACGATACGAGTGCGCCCTACAATCAGTCGATCTACAGCGCCTGCCTCAAGAAAACGGTATGCGCCGGATACATGTCCCTTTTCGGAGCCGTAATGAATGCGTTGGGATTCGAATGCGCACCTGTAGTCAGCGAGGACCATGCATGGAATATCGTCAAGCTGCACGGCTACTGGTACTATATCGACGTTACGAACATGGATCAGTCCTTCGGTCTGTACTACTATTACTACAACAATAATGTTCCGACCGAGACGGTCCTTGATTACTGCAAGAGTTATCTCCCCAGCATCAAGTATGACGATATCGGAAGCGACTACAGCTATTCGCTGAGGTATTTCCTTTCGAACAACATCCTTTATTTCATCGTAAACGACAATTCGTCTTCCTACATTGCAACTCCCGCATATGCGCTCGGTGATTTCTCATCGATACCTTCGACTGTCACATACAAATCAACAACATATACCGTCAGCTATTCTTCCGAGTGCTACAAGGGCTGGCGCAAGATGGGCACGGATTGGATCTACTACAATCCGTCCGGAATCATCCTTACAGGCTGGACAAAGATCTCGGGCGACTGGTATTTCCTTGACAAGGCTTCAGGCGCCATGAAGACCGGCTGGTTAGAAGATGAAGGCAAGTGGTATTACTTCACACCGTCCACGGGCGTTATGGTCCGCGGCTGGAAGCAGATCAACAATAAGTGGTTCTTCTTCGATGCTGACGGCTCCATGGTAACCGGATGGAAGTACACAGGCGGAGCTTACTATTACTTCAACACCGACGGCTCAATGGTTACAGGCTGGAAGGGCATCGGCGGCAAGTGGTATCTGTTCAGCAGCGATGGCATAATGCAGACCGGCTGGCAGAAGGATGGCAGCAAGTGGTATTACTTCAACACCGACGGCTCAATGGTCACGGGCTGGAAGTTCACGGGCGGTTATTACTATTACTTCAACACCGACGGTTCCATGGTCACAGGCTGGAAGGGCATCGGCGGCAAGTGGTATTACTTCGAGAACGACGGATCCATGGCAAAGGGCTGGAAGAAGATCAGCGGTTCCTGGTACTACCTCAACCAGGGCGGCGACATGAAGACCGGATGGCTTAAGACCGGCGGCAAGTGGTATTACTTCGCAAGCGACGGCAAGATGGTCACCGGCAAGCAGACTATCGGAGGCAAAGTCTATAACTTCGGTTCCGACGGAGTCTGGGACGGAAAGGAATAATTACGGCATAATCCGATCCTTCCGGTAAACGGTCAACATTCGAAAACATAAAGGAGGTATGGATATGAAAGCAACGAAAAAAGTTGTGACATTCCTATCGGCTTTGACGATCCTTGCCGCACCCGCGGCAGGTCTGTGCAACAACGTCTATGCCTCCGAAGATGTTTTCGAGGGGACCGGGGATATCCCCGTAACTTTATATACGGACCCGACACCGGGCGATGCCGCAGAGGAAGCCTACTGGAGAGGCATGTCGTGCGACTTCTATTACGATCAGTTTAATTCGTCGCAGAAGGCTCTCTATGATGCGCTCGACAAAGCCAGCATGTACTATCTGATCAACGACGTGGATACCGGCAGAGGTGTCTACGTGGATGTGTCAGACATAAGCATCAAGGATGACGATGCATACAACATCATGGTCATCTTCAAGTTCGCCAATCCACAGTATTTTTTCTACGATGCCAGTTCATGGTGGTGGCGCAACGGTGATGGCGGAACGCTCAGCGGCATAGAGCTGGCTGTTATCTCCGAGATGCAGACAGGTACGAAAAGAGCATCCGCGAAGGCAAAGATAAAGAGTGTCATTAATGAATATGTGGCTGCGGCTTCGAAAGGTTCGCGTCCAGAGGACAAGGAAAACATCGTTTGCAGGCGCATGTGCGAAAAGATCGCTTACGACTACGATCACGAATCCGCATACGACCAGTCACTGTATGGTGGCGTGCTGGGACTGACTGTCTGCACGGGTTACATGAAGACCTTTGAGGCGGTAATGAATCTCTGCGGGCTGGAATGCTCATTCGTCGAGAACGGTTCGCACGCGTGGAATATCTTCAAGATTCACGGCTACTGGTACTATGTCGACGTTACCTGGGCTGACCAGTCGTGGGGTGTGGCATATAAGTACTACAACACGGACACGCCTTCCGAAAAGGTCGGCAGCAGGTATACTTCATATCTTCCGTCCATCAAGTATGACTGTCTCGATCAGACTGATTACAACAAGTATTCGAGCAGATATGTCACCGTCGGAGGCACGACGTATTTCATCGTCAGCGACCTCTCATCCGCAGGTCTCAAAGCTTGCGCCGTATACGGATCGACAACTTCTCTGCCTTCGAAGATCACATACAACGGCAAGGAATATACCGTCATAGGCGCTGCTGCCGGTACGGCAGGATGGAACAGGAGCGGCGGCAGCTGGTACTACGTCAACAGCGTAGGCATAACCCTTACAGGCTGGCAGAAGATCAAGGATGACTGGTATTACTTTGATCCCATATCAGGTCTCATGAAGACCGGATGGCTCGCAGACGGCGGCAAGTGGTATTACCTTGATCCCGATAGCGGCGCAATGGCCAGGAGCTGGAAGCAGATAAACAACAAGTGGTATTACTTCACCGATGACGGCGCCATGGTAACCGGCTGGAAGTTCTCCGGCGGATACTATTACTATTTCGACAGCGAAGGCGCGATGGTCAGGGGCTGGAAGCAGGTCAGCGGCAAGTGGTATTTCTTCAATGACGAAGGTGCCATGCAGACCGGCTGGAAGTTCTCGGGCGGCAGGTACTACTATCTCGGCTCAGACGGAGCCATGGTCACGGGATGGAAGTCCGTAAATGGCAAGTGGTACTACTTCAACACGGACGGAACCATGGCGACAGGCTGGAAGAGCGTAAACGGCAAATGGTACTATCTTGGCTCTGACGGAGCAATGGTCACCGGCTGGAAACAGCTCGGTGGCAAATGGTATTACCTGAACACTGACGGTTCGATGGTGACGGGAAAGAAGAACATAGGCGGCAAGGTCTATAATTTCGGTTCCGACGGAGTCTGGGACGGGAAGTAAAGCCGTCAGATAAATCCCCTGGCCCCCATTAAAATAAGGCACCTGATGCGGATTAGGTGTTATGATAATAGAACGGATAGATTTTTGGAAAAGGAGAAGTGTCAGATGAGTATAACTAAAAAGATCCTGTCGTTCGGTATTACGCTGGCGATCGCCGCAGCTCCCGTGGCAGGGGCGGGTGTCAATGTTTTTGCAGCAGGTTTTGACGGCGCCGGTGCCGGACTTGCGAAGGATAATCCGGTCAAGATAGAGATAAGCGCCGCGCCGGCTTCGGCTTCCGAAGAGGAAAAGTTCTGGAGCGCGATGGGAACCGATTATTACTACAACCAGTTCACTGCTGACGAGAAGAAGGTCTATGATGCCCTCGACGAGTTCTACATGTACTATCTCCTTAACGATGTCGACATCGACGATCTGTATCTCGACATCAGCGACAGTCCTCTCGATTTCGATGAAGCCAACAAAGTAAGGATCATCTTTGCGTATTCCAATCCGCAGTATTTCTTCCTGAACCTGCAGGGCGACTGGCTCTTCTATCACCATGACCAGGTAGTCTACGGCATGCAGATCGGTTATTACGACGACTTCTATTCCGGTTCTGACAGAGCAGAGGCGAAGGCTAAGGTAAAGAGCGTCATGAAGGAATACATAAGTGCCGTTTCCGCTGCTTCGAGACCTGAAGAAAAAGCGAAAGTTGCGCATGACATGATGTGCGAGAAGATCTATTACGATTACGGTCCGCTCGATCAGTCCATCTACAGTTCCATCAGCGGAGTAACCGTATGCACCGGTTACATGAAGCTCTTTGCCGCCATCATGAATTCATGCGGCGTCGAGTGCTCCGTCGTCGAGAACGGTAATCACGCGTGGAACTATATCAATTTCCACGGCTTCTGGTATTACCTTGACGTTACCTGGGACGATTATTCCACCGGTTACTACTACAGATACTACAGTTCGGGAACTCCTTCTGAAGATGTCGGCGAAAGATATGCTCCTTATATGCCCACGAGCTTCGGTTACGATATCCTCGAGGAAGATTTTAATTATACGAGCAGATACGTGACGGTAGGCAGCACGACATACTTTATCGTCAACGATCTGGAAACCACCGGAAGGAAAGTTGTTCCCGTTTACGGTTCGACATCCTCGCTGCCTTCGAGCATCTCATACGGGGGCTATACTTATGAGGTCATAAGCTCTTCATCTTCTTCCGGGCTTAAGGCAGGATGGAACAAGTCCGGCAACGACTGGTATTACTGCAGCAGTTCAGGCGTCGCCCTCACAGGCTGGCAGAAGATCAGTAACGTCTGGTACTATCTTGATCCCTCTTCAGGCGTAATGAAGACGGGCTGGCAGCAGATCGGCGGCAAGTGGTATTACCTGACACCTTCCTCAGGCGCAATGGTCACCGGATGGAAGCAGATAGGAGGCAAGTGGTATTACTTCAACGACGAGGGCGTAATGGCTGAAGGCTGGAAGTTCTCGGGCGGCAAATACTATTACCTCGGTAATGACGGCGCAATGGTCACCGGCTGGAAGCCGGTCAGCGGCAAGTGGTATTACTTCAATAACGACGGCACGATGGCAACAGGCTGGAAGTATTCCGGCGGCAAGTACTATCTGCTCGGCAATGACGGCGCCATGGTAACCGGATGGACGCAGAACAGCGGCAAGTGGTACTACTTCAACACCGACGGCACGATGGCAACAGGCTGGAAGGCAGTAAGCGGCAAGTGGTATTACCTCGGCACCGACGGCATCATGGTAACAGGCTGGAAGCAGATCAGCGGCAAGTGGTACTACCTGAACAGCGACGGATCCATGGTCACCGGCAAGAAGACCATCGGAGGCAAGACATATAACTTCGGTTCCGACGGAGTCTGGGACGGCAAGTGATAAAGGTATAGTTTCCGTTCCCGGCAAATGTCCGGAAAGCTATGTGATTTTGATATGAGGGACGCACCCGATGCCGATTTGGCACGCGGGTGCGTTCTTTTTTCGGGAATATCTCATAATAATTTATTTGACTAATGTCAAACGGCTTTAAGATGTGAGATAATCTACATATCTATCTTTTAATAAAGGAGAGGACAAATGAGAAGAACAATTACTAAAGTACTGTCAGTAATGGTCATCGTTGTTATGGCAATGTTCTGTTTCACGGGATGTATCAGATTCCGTACGACGGTCGGCTTTAAGAGCAACGGCAAGGCTGATCTCTCGGTCATCTATGCGTACATGGAAGATATCTATGCTGATATCGAAGATGATATGGATGAGACAGTGGAATTATTTGAGGAAGCCGGCTGGGAAACCAAGGATTATAAGAAGAACGGCTATCAGGGTTATGAATTCACTCTCAGTGATGTAAAGGTTGATGATCTTGAGGAGGTCTTCACTTCAGAGGCTTTCGAGTACATGGAACTCGATGATTTCACGATCACCAAAGATGGTTTAAACTATACGATCGAGTGGGCTACAAATGCTGGCTCTGATCTTGAAGAGGAAGACGTCTCATCTTCCGATCTCGATGAATACAACGGATTCATGGAAGTAGTCATGGAGTTCCCTAACGGAACGATCGACAACAACGCTACAAAGGTTTCCAAGGACGGCAATACGCTTACCTGGGATCTTACTGAAGAAGATGAGATCGAAGTTACATTCTCTCTCGTAAACGCCGGCAAGATCGTCGCGTGGGCAATCGCTATTGGTGTTTTTCTCATTGTTGCAGCTGTAGCTGTAGTAACTATCCTCATAATTCTTAAGAAAAAGAAGAATAAGAAGCCGGCTGAGCCCGTTGCAGTTCCCGCTGCACCCGCAGCAGCACCTGTTTCCGATCCTTCAGCTTACATGCCCCCTGTAGCAGCTCCTGTAGCGGCACCCGTTGCAGCACCCGTTGCTCCTGTTGCCGAGGCAGTTCCCGTAGCACCTGTTGCAGCACCTGTAGCAGCTCCTGTTGTTGAGGCTCCCGCAGCACCCGCTCCCGTTGAGCCCGTTGCACCGGTCGTAGAGCCTGCAGCACCTGTGGTTGAGCCTGCAGCTCCTGTAGTTGAACCTGCACCTGTTGTTGAGGCAGCTCCCGTAGAGCCTGTCGCACCGGTAGTTGAGCCTGCACCTGTAGAGCCCGCTCCCGTTGCTGAACCCGTTGCACCTGTTGCAGAGCCTGTTGCTCCTGTAGTTGAGCCCGTAGCTCCCGTTGCAGAGCCCGTTGCTGAACCTGCACCGGCAGTAGAGGCAGCTCCTGTCGTTGAAGCACCTGCTGCACCTGTTGCAGAACCCGCTCCTGTTGTAGAAGCTGCTCCCGTAGCACCTGTAGTTGAAGCAGCACCCGTAGTCGAAGCACCCGCTGAGCCTGCACCTGTTGAGTCTTCATCTCTTGCAGGAAAGTTCTGTCCCGGATGCGGATACGGCCGTCCCGACGGTAAGCCGTTGAACAACTTCTGCCCTAAGTGCGGATATAAGATCAAATAATCTAAGTTAAACACTGACTTAACCGGAGGCTGTCCTGCTTGGGCAGCCTCTTCATTTGTTTGGGGTTGAAAGGGATTAGTCCTAAATGCGATTTTTGGGGAATCCAGGGACTAATTTTCCGAGATATTAGTCCCTGAAATGGAAAAATCTCAATTTATGGACTAATCCCCGGATAAGGCTGTTGTCTTAGGAACGGCTCTTCACAGTTCAAGCGTCAATCAAAGACCTCCAGGCACAATAGCGACCTGGATATCATTTTTGAAGAACGGACACGAAAAACAGAGCGGCCGTGAAGCCGCTTCCGGGAAAGGTATCAGAGTATCTTATGCAGAATGTCCCTGACTTCGTCCGCGCTTATGTCGGCGATGCCGAAATCCTTTTCGCGGTAGTTCCACAGAGCTGAACCGATATTGTACTTATGGAAGGCGCTGTGGATGTCGGCGAGCCACCTTAAGGCATCCTCACGGGCTGCCAGGTCGATGACGCCGTGCTCGCCGCAGTAGAGCGGGACATTGTCAGCTGCGGCTTTTGCGATCGCGGGAGCGAAGATGTCCTCAAAGAACGCGGGACCTATCTCGCTGATGCCCTCGTCGAATATGGCGCCGGCCAGATCTTTCGAAAGGTCTGAACTTGCAGCCTGGTATTCCTTGAGCGTCTTCGGATAACCGATGCGGAAATCGTGGCCCATGTTGTCGACCCAGTATGCGCCCTGGTGCGTAAAGATCAGAGGCTCATAGCAGTGGAAGTTGTATACGATGTGATCGTCGACGGGGATGTCTATGAGATGAACTGTTCCGACGCTGTTGTAGCACACGCCGCCGATGATTAGATATGCATCGGGGAGTATGGCTCTCATGCGCGCGATGTATTTGCGCAAAAGGACGTTCCATGCGTCAGCGACTTCATGAAGGACGACTTCATTCAGGGGCTCGAAAGCCATCATGTCGGCATGATCTTTGAACCTGTCGGCGATCCTGTCCCAGAGTCTTAAGAATCTATCCTGGAGTTCCTCATCGTAGAAGAACTTCTTCTTGTCATCTTTTTTGAGAGGATCGAAAGAGTAACCGTAGCACTCGTGGACGTCAACGATCATGTTGAGGTGATACTTCTCGCACCACTGTCGGCATGATTCGAGATACTGATAGCCGTCCTCACGGGGATTGCCTGCCTCATCTTCCAGAAGGATGTAGTCTACGGGAACGCGCACATGGTCGAAGCCGAAATCGGCGATCCTCTTTATGTCTTCTTCGGTAGTAAAGGTATCGAAATGTTCTTTGCTGTATTCATCGAACTGGGAGATCCATCCTCCGAGATTTATACCTTTTTGGAAGCCTTTAAATTCACGCATAACCTTTACCATCCTAGCCGGCAATTTTTCATATGCACATTCTATATGAACAGAGCCTGTGTGGCAATCAGACAGGCGGGCGTTTTGAGCAGATAAATACAACTCCACGGAGCGTGGGTAACAATCGCAGGAGCCCTGTGATAACGTTGTAGCAAATGGAGGTAAAAACCTATGGACAGATATGTAACTGGAGCCGTGATAAGGAAGCTCCGCGAAGACAAAAAGATGACACAGGAAGAACTTGCGGCGAAGATCTTCGTCAGCAGCAAGGCAGTGAGCAAATGGGAGACGGGCCAGGGATTTCCTGACGTGCCCCTGCTCGAACCTCTCGCAGAAGCGCTGGGCATCTCGGTGATCGAACTGCTCTCGGGTGAGGACATAAGGAACCTCAACCGTTCATCGAACATGACAAGGTGCAAGTTCTATGTCTGCCCGGTCTGCGGCAACGTGATAAACGCAACGGGCGGGGCGGTCGTGAGCTGCTGCGGCATAACGCTGCCGGCGCTTGAAGCCGAGCCTTGTGATGAGGAGCATCGGATAAAGGTTGAGACTGTGGAAGACGAATACTATGTAACGGTGGATCACCCCATGACCAAGGACCACTACATCTCATTCCTTGTGGCCGTGTCAGACGGGGGAGTGCAGTTGGTTAAGCTCTATCCGGAGGGTACTTGTGAAACAAGGTTCCGCAAGTACTGCATTAGGAAGATGTATGCGTACTGCAACAGACATGGGCTGTTTATGCTGAAAAATTAATTAAATCTTAATGAGAATACCCCAGTTTCGCGCGTGATTCATTACCCTTTGCCTAATATAATCATTACGAGGCTGCTTATGGGGATAGGCAGCCCCGTAAAAAATTTTGGGAGATGATAGGAATGATATCGATACCGTTTGTTTACACGGCAGCGGTCTATACAGTCATATATCTGCTCGTAAGGGCCATAGTCTGTATACGCACCAAATGCATCGACAGGAAGCGCGAACTGGCACACAGCCTGATGTACTTTATTCTCTTGTTCATCATCTATCTCACGTTCTCGCCGCTGATATTGGATTTCGACAGGATCTTTGATTTCAGGATAAATCCGGTCCCGTTCGTATATCTGACTGATTATGACAACAGCACCAGCATGATCATGAACGTGTTCGGCAATATCCTTATGTTTGTTCCGACCGGCATCATACTGCCCGTGCTCTATAAGCGCCTGAACAGTTTCGCGAAGGTCGCCGGAACGGGATTTCTGATATCTCTGGCGATAGAGATAATGCAGCTTCCGTTCGCTTCGAGAACATCCGATGTGGATGACCTCATAATGAACACTCTGGGAGCAGCAACAGGTTATGTGATCTACATGATCGCTTGCTATGCTTTTGGCAGGAAAAAGCGGTCTGCAACTGAGGTTTGCGATATATATGACATCGCGAAATAAAAGTCTGTGATCCGTCCGGAACGGACTGATAATATGCAGGACGATACCGCATGAAGAGGCTGTTTCAAAAGTGTTTTTATAACCTTGGTTAAAATATCGGCTAGTGCTATGGCAACAAATTGTCACAAAATGCAACTTTTTGCAAATCCCCACACTCCTTATATTTATTGCATTTTAGACTATATCAATGCTTTTTTATCGCATATGAGTCTACATAACTCTGCCGTAAATAGTGGTAAGTTTGGTTCTCGTCAGATTGCGTTCTCATAATAATCGTTGAGGACTGCAATCTCCCTGTTCTTGAATTCGCGAGGAGCATCTGTATAGGTCGTCAGGGTTAACAGGCTGCCTTCATGGCCCATCATGTCGGATACCGCTTTCATATCAGCTCCGGCTTCTCTCATTCTTGTTGCGAATGTGCGCCTGAACATTGGTTGTGTATGAGCGGGAATTCATCAATAGTATTATTCCCGTTCTCGTCCAGTTCCGCATTTATTGCTTCATGGATCTTTATCAGCTTGTAGTTCAGCTTCTTGTGGTGACATTCATGACCTTCGTTGTGTTGGATAAACTTCGACTTTGTTACGAGAGTGGAAAAACAGGGCCTTTGAGAAGCATTTCATTCTCGAAGGTCCATTTTAGTCTGTTAATTACGCAGATTATTAATAAAACTGGCAGCCGTAAAAAATGCTGCGACATTTGCACCACGAGCTGCGCTTTTTGCTGATCTCGCAGTTGCTGCTGCTTGCAATTCCATTTCAGTATTATGTGCGTCCTGAACTAACAGGTTCATGGATTCCTTGATTGTATCCGCTCTGCCTATATATATAGGTTCACGTATTTCTTTTAGTATTCTGGGGTTAGTATATGATTCAGCCACAGCGCAATAGCCGTAGCTTTTAAAATGATTATCTAGTTCTTCTACAAGTTGATTGCATCTGTTTTCATAATATTTTATAAGACGCTCTTTTTCAGCTTTCTCTCGAGCTTTATTTTCATGATAAAAACGGTTATATTCGATTTGTCCATTTATTCCCATTATTAATAGGAATATTCCTCCTCCGAGAATAAGAAGGGTAAATATCCAACCTAAGATAGGGGGATTGTTACCATTCTCAATATTCAGTTCGGTTATTGTCATTACAATCGGTAATAGAATAGCAATTCCAAATACCATTAGACTGATTCCTATGAATATCAGATGCTTTTTGGAATATTTCTTTTCTCCACTTAGTTTAATCACAGCATTTGGCTTGCTATAGTAAGCTAACTGCTCGATGCAATTATCATACTCGTCATACTGGGCTTGCTTTTGACTGAAATAACTAATCATTCGATCGATTTCAGCAAGAGATGATTGTCGGGTTCCTTGTTGCAAATTTAACTGGATATTATTTGAAACAATCTGTTGTACATGAAGAGAAGTTCCGCACCCAATGCAGAACATAGAATCATCCATATTTTTCGCACCACATTTAGAACAAAACGGCATATAGTTCACCTCACCAATATCAAAAAAGGTTTTTATTTTATACATTGTTGATAATGAAAAATGAGATATACTTCGTAAACGGTAAACCATTGGTACCTTGCAATATTTACGCCGAGCGGACCGCTCGGCATTTTGCATTCAGGATTTAATTGTGTTTCTGCAGCTGTCCGGCAGATCTTCAGACCACGGCATT
>Ga0247611_10002221_pt1 | contig 32155 bp, 34 predicted proteins | sample 177DNAGHGhighgp2_FD_192422 | JGI IMG/M metagenome (GOLD analysis project Ga0247611, IMG submission 192422) | Sheep rumen microbial communities from Palmerston North, Manawatu-Wanganui, New Zealand - 1770 DNA GHGhigh gp2 | ecosystem: Host-associated > Mammals > Digestive system > Stomach > Rumen... | reverse complement strand
CGTTTGATGATGCGAGCCAGTTTGTAGGCCTCTTCCAACTGAAGCATTCTGTTCCAGCGTCGGGTGCTCATGCTGACGGTAACCCTTCCAGGTGTTCTGTCGATAATTGCTTCCATAATCGTATCGTTTTTACGTTTTACGGTTGCAAAGATACGATTTAGCGAGCAGAAAACCAAATTTTATTTGAGTTTTCTCGAGCGTGAGTATCTTCGAGGCAAAGCCTCAGAGATACGAATAAGCGAGCGAAAATGCAAATAAATTTGCAATTTTCCGAGCGTGAGTGTCTTCGAGGCGGAGCCTCAGAGATACGATTTAGCGAGCAGAAAACCAAGATTTTCTTGAGTTTTTTCGAGCGTGTAGTAATGTGCTACTTTGTTTGCCTTGCCTGGTTCTTAGGCTCACGGCGGGTGTCCCAGAAAGCAGCGATGTGCAGCGTGTCGCCCTTCACGTAATAGACAACTTTGTTCAGTCGCCTGACGATGATGCTGCGATACGCTTGCCTACGGTGGGCGAACAGCGGATCCAATTTGCCCGTCGTGGGCATATCGGCCAGTGCAAGCACGGCCTGCTCCACTTCGTCCATGAACTCCTGTCGGATGCGTTCACCGAAGTCGCGTAGCACGTAGTCTTCCACTTGGTGCAGTTGGGCGGCAGCCCGTTTGTGCCAGTGTATGGTCATACGGCAGTGGTGGCTTAATGACGGTGGAACACTTCCTCGTTGGTCAGATAGTCACCTGCTTCGAAGGCAGCCTCCGCCTCGTCAAGCATGTCGTCTATCTCCTGCATGGTGTAGGGACGGAGTTCTTCGCTCTTATTCCGCTTAGCATACTCTATAAGGTGCTCTCCCACCCATTGCATATTGCTGGGCGATAGTGTGCCGTAGAGGTAACTGAGCAGTCCTTCAAGTGCCATTGTACTCATATCTTCTTGCGTTTTATTGATTTTACGCTGCAAAGATACGATTTAGCGAGCAGAAAACCAAATTTTTATTTGAGTTTTCTCGAGCGTGAGTATCTTCGAGGCGGAGCCTCCCCCTGCCCCTCTCCTATAGGCGAGGGGAGTGAAAAGCAAAAGCCGAGTTCATCCTGTTGCGGATGTCTCGGCGGAAATTTTCTTCTGAGTGAGGTGAGGGGGGCGTATGGTCTACTGACCTTCCGTCATAATCTGTATCATCTTCGCTGGAGTCACGACGATGGGGTTGGTGGGAAAATGCTTCGTGTCGAACACGGCATAGAATGTCTTTGTCATACCGTTGTCTTTCTTGCGGCCCTGGCCTGTCGGATTTCGTTGTTAATGTCATCGAGCGTCATGGCATCGTTGCCGTTCTGCTCGCTCTGTAGCCGCATGGCCTCAATGGCCTGGCGTGCCCGCTGTGCTGCCGCTTGTTCTGCTTGCTGGTCAGCGAACAGCGACTTTACGTATGCTATCATTTTTTTGAGCATTACGTCGCTGTCGAGCATCGGATTCATCTGGCGGAACAGCTCCGCACGTAGTTGCAATGTCTCCATAGTCCTAATGTTTTATTAGTTTGAACTTCGTTCGAAGCCGCTCACGCTCGGAATAGCCCGAAATGTTTTAAGCTCTTCGCTCGCTTAATCGCGGCTTTCTGGCTGCAAAGATACGAATAAGCGAGCGAAAATGCAAATAAATTTGCAATTTTCCGAGCGTGAGTATCTTCGAGGCAAAGCCTCAGAGATACGACTTTTCCGCGGAAGTTCCAAGCATTCACTCAGAAAAAACACCATTCTTGCGTCCCTTCGGTAGCAAGCGAGCCTCACCTACCCTGCTGTCAGCATGGGCAGCACTCGTCAAGATCAGTATCAACGCACCACTACAGCCCATCATTACACCCAATGCTTTCTTACCTGTTATCGGCTCCTTCAGGATTAAGGCTGATAACAGCACTGCGAAGATAGCCCATTTTGCTTTAACCGCCAAATATTCGGGCAAAAACTTGCCGATATCGGCAAAAATGTATATATTTGCATCCGTAATCGGCCCAAAACTTGCCGATAGCTTTGGATATGGAATATATTTCAGTCATTCAGTTCGCAGAAAAATATGGTATTTCTGAGCGCACAGCCCGCAACTATTGTGCTCAGGGAAAGATAGAAGGCGCATTCCTGACAGGAAAGACCTGGAACATTCCTGCCGATGCCGTTTTACCCAAACGAGGTGCTAATAAGAAGACATCACCTCTTCTAAAGGTGTTAAGGGAACAGAAGTCATCGCGATTGAAGGGCAGCATCTATCATCGCACTCAGATTGATTTGACGTATAACTCTAATCATATCGAGGGCAGCAGACTGACTCACGATCAGACGCGATATATCTTTGAGACAAATACTATTGGGATTACAGATCAGGCTATCAACGTAGATGATATTGTGGAGACGGTAAACCATTTCCGTTGCATAGACTATATCATCGACCACGCTGAGGAAAAACTCACAGAGAACCTTATCAGACAACTACATCTGATTCTGAAATCTGGCACATCAGACAGCAAGAAGGATTGGTTTATGGTGGGTGATTACAAGCGGTTGCCCAATGAAGTTGGAGGAATGGATACCTGCCCTCCAGAAGAAGTTCACAAGCAGATAAAGGCTCTTCTTTCTGAATACAATGCCATCAGGCAAAGGACACTTGAAGACATCCTTGATTTTCATGTGAGCTTTGAGAGGATACATCCTTTTCAAGACGGTAATGGACGTGTGGGTCGACTCATTATGTTTAAGGAGTGCCTCGCTAATAATATCGTACCTTTCATCATAACAGACGAACTGAAGATGTTCTATTACAGAGGTCTTCACGAATGGGGCCACGTAAATGGTTACCTCACAGACACCATCCTCACCGCCCAGGATCAGTATAAGGCTCTCTTGTCCCATTTGGGGTATTGAAAGAAATGAATTAAAGTGAAAGCGCAAAGCGTAAAAAAAAATTAAAAAAAATCTCGGATAGTGATAACGTAAAGAAAAATGCAGTATCTTTGCGGCGGTTTTCAAAACCAAGGTAAACATGTATTATTAATAATTAAAGGAGAAAGAAAAACTATGAAGAAGATTCTTTTAGCAGTGATGGCTGTTGCTGCCATCAGTTTTACATCGTGTGGTAACAAGACACAGGCTGTTGCCGAGGAGGCTGTTGACTCTGCCGCCATCGTAGACTCACTGGCTAACGAGGCTGCTGATGCTACTATCGCTGCCCTGTCGGAGCAGATTGAGGCCAAAGACGCCAACAAGCTGCAGGAGGTGATTGAAACCATCAAGGTGAAGGTGGCTGAACTTCTGAAGACCAATCCCGAGATTGCACAGGAGTATGTCGCCAAGGTGCAGAACTTCCTGAAGGAGAATGCCGACAAGGTGAAGGCCGTGATTGGTGACAATGCTGCTGCCGCTGCTGCTATCGCTGCCATCACAGACGTAGAGCCACAGAGCGTGGTGAACGGTCTGCTGGAGACGGTAGGTCAGGCTGCCACGGATGCCAAGGATGCTGCCGTAGACGCTGCCAACGCCCAGGTGGACGCTGCCAAGGCTGCTGTCGAGGAGAAGGCTAACGAGGCTAAGGACGCTGCCAAGGAGAAGGCTAACGAGGCTATCGACAATGCTGCCGACGGTGCCAAGAAGGCTCTCGGACTGTAATTTTTAGAGTTTAGAGTTGAGAGTTGAGAGTTTAGAGATTAGAGTTTAGAGTTGAGAGATTAGAGATTAGAGAAAAACTCTGATTCGCTGAATAAATGAGCCGGTTCGTTGAAAAAATTTCGCGGACCGGCTTCTTTCGTGTACCTTTGCGGAAAAAATAATAAACTATCAAAACTACAAAGGTATGAAAAAGATTGTTTTTGGAATGATGCTCATGGCATCGGTAGCAGGGATAACAAGTTGTTCGGCGGACGACCCGTTCGACAGTAACTACAACAGCGTCGTACCCGGCGGCAACAGCACAATGGTGAACGGCGGCAACAGCGGCAACAGCTCGGCAGGCAGTGGCGAGCTGCTGTCGTATGCCGTGACCATCGACAAGACTACTGCCGAGCCGGCGGCAACGGCCGACGCCTACTACCCCGAAGAGGAGGACGACATTGCACAGAACACGTTTACCACGGAGGTAGCCATCGACATGAGCGCCCCCACAGCCAGAACGGAGAACGGCGTGACAATCAGCGTCACGGGCGGGCACGTCACTGCCGACCACGGCTCGACGAAGAACATCTGCTATGTGGTGAGCGGCACGACGGCAAACGGTTCGCTGACCATCCTGGGCGACAAGAAGTACGAGCTGAAACTGACGGGTGTGGACATCACCAACCCCGACTCGGCAGCCATCAACCTGCTGTCGAAGAAGCGCGCCTTCATCGTCGTAGAGGGCAGCAACAAGGTCAGCGACGGTGCCACGTCGCAGAACGACCACAAGGGTGCCTTCTACGGCAAGGGAAAAATGCTGTTCAACGGTAGCGGTTCGCTGGAGGTCTACGGCAATTATAACAACGGCATCCACTCGGCTGACTACATCCTCTTCTCGACAGGCTGCAACATCTACGTCAAGACAACGCAGAACCACGGCATCAAGGCTAACGACGGCATCATCGTCAACGGCGGCATCATCAATGTGGAGACGGCCGGCGAGGGTGCCAAGGGACTGAACAGCGAGGACGACATCATCGTGAACGGCGGTCGTACCACCGTCATCTGCACAGGCGACGGCATGTGGGACACGGAAGACCTGGAGACGAAGGCAGCGGCGTGCCTCAAGGCCGACTCGGTGCTGACCATCAACGGCGGCGAGGTATATGCCAAGGCCACAGGCAGCGGCGGCAAGGGTCTGAAGGCCGACTGGGAAGGCTACATCAACGGCGGCAAGGTGCGCGTCATCACCGAGGGAGGCCTGTACTACAGCGACGGCTCACGGGAGAGCTATAACTATACGGGCAATACCGACAACCTGAACGACGACTACACGTCGTCGCCCAAGGGCATCAAGGTGGGCACGAAGAACGTCCATGGCGTGCTGACCATCAGCGGCGGTGACATCATGGTACGCACCAGCGGCAACAACGGCGAGGGCATCGAGAGCAAGGGCACGCTGGACATCAGCGGCGGCAGCGTGATGGTGTCGGCATACGACGACGGCATCAACTCGAGCGGCGACCTGACCATCAGCGGTGGCAGCGTGGTGACGGTAGGCACCAGTAACGACGGCATCGACGCCAATGGCAACATGTACCTGAAGGGCGGCACGCTCATCGCCTTCGGCGGAGGCGGCGCAGAGGCCGGCATCGACACCAACGAGCAAAAGAAACTCTACATCAGCGGCACCAGCTTCTTCGGTATCGGTGGACGCATGGACGCCTCGCTGGGCAGCACGACACAGGGCATCGTCACCACCTCGGGCAGTGTCAGCGCCAACCAGACGGTAACCGTCAGCAACGGCAGCACCACGCTGGCCTCATTCATCATGCCACCCTACTCGTACCAGAACGGCACGGTGGTCATCAGCACCCCCGGCATGGTCAGCGGCACCAGCTACACCGTCAGCATGGCCAGCAGCACCACGGCAACAGCATCGAACACCATCAGCGGCGGTATGGGCGGCGGCATGCCTAACGGCGGCATGCCTAACGGCGGAAAATGGTAATACAATAATTCAACTTTCTAATGTAGTTAAGAAGTTAAGAAGTTAAAGAAGTTAAAGAAGTTAAGCCAAATGTCGAAGTGCAAAAATATAAGCAAACAGAGTAATGGCTTAACTACTGTCCGAAGGACGAGCGAAGCGATAACTTCTTAACTTCTTAACTACAAAGAAGTTGAGCGAATGCGAAACTTGAATACAATAATAATGAAGTTTCTCCGTTATATGAAATGGATGGAGCAACAGTCAAAGCATGAGAATACATCGTACGCGGTGCTGTGGGGGCTACTCTTCGCAGCACCCGTGCTCAGCCTGTGGGTACGGACAGCCAGTGACTCGTCGCTGGCGTTCGACTGGTGGGAGATATTCTTGGTCTGGCGACAGCTCAGCATCTTCCTGTTGCTGTTTCTTATTCACAACTTCATACTGGCTCCCCTGCTGGTATACCGGCAGAAGCGGTGGCTGTACATCTTGCTGACCGCCTGCATGGTAGGGGTGTTCACCAGCTACCAATGCAGCCACCGACCCGATGACAGCAGGCGCCATCGGCGCCCATACATGGAAGAGGCGTTCGACCACCGGCCAGATTACGGGATGGAGCACAAGCCGGAGCACGAGCCAGGTGCTCCCGAACTGGATGACGAGGCAGGTGCTCCCGAGCCGCCCCTTCACGCCGATTACGGGAAGCGTCCCCATGGTCCAGAAGACCGTCCTCAGGACGCAAGGCCTCATCATAAGCCACCGACATTCGTCGGACAGCACGAAATCGTTACCATCGTGGTGCTCATCCTGATGTGTGGCATGAATCTCGGCATCAAGCTCTACTTCAAGAACCGCAAGGACCAGAAAAAACTGGTGCAGCTGCAGAAGGAGAACCTGGAGCAGCAGCTGGAATACCTGAAATACCAGATCAACCCACACTTCTTCATGAACACGCTGAACAACATCCATGCCCTGGTGGACATCGACCCGCAGAAGGCACAGGAAACCATTCTGGAACTGTCGAAGATGATGCGCTTCGTGCTCTACGAGGGTGACAAGCACGACGTGCCGCTGACCAGGGAATTTGAGTTCATACGTACCTACATCAACCTGATGCGCCTGCGCTATACCAACAAGGTAAAGATCAACGTGGACCTGCCGCAGGAGGTGCCCGACAAGACGGTGCCCCCACTGATGCTCATCTCGTTTATCGAGAATGCCTTCAAGCACGGCATCAGCTATCAGCACGACTCGTTTATCGACATTCGGATAGAGGTCAAGGGTGAGAGGACAGACGAGAAAGGAATGTGGCTGCACTTCCTTTGCCGCAACTCGAAAGCCGAGAAGGCTAACGAGGAAAAAGGCGGCGTGGGACTGAAAAACGTCAAGAAACGACTGAAGCTACTGTATGACCACAACTATACACTCAAGATACAAGACAATTCTGACGTCTATAATGTAGAACTAACCATACCACTGACATGATACGATGCATCGCTATTGACGACGAGCCTCTGGCGCTACAACAAATTGCAGCCTACATAGGCAAGATTCCCGGTCTGCAACTGGTGGCACAATGCCAGAGTGCCATAGAGGCCCGGCAGTTTCTGGAACAGGACACGGTGGATGTCATCTTCTGCGACATCAACATGCCCGACCTGAACGGTATGGACTTCGTGAAGTCGCTGACCATGCCACCACGCATCGTCTTCACCACCGCATACGCCGACTATGCCGTGGAGGGATTCAAGGTCAATGCTGTCGACTACCTGCTGAAACCCTTCGGCCTGCAGGAGTTTCAACGGGCAGTACAACGCCTGCGAGAAAGAATGAGCCTACAGACCCACCCCCAGCCCCTCCCTTTTAGGGAGGGGAGTAGTTACCCTCAAGGCGATATTTCTGCGGAAAGTCTATCTACTCCCCTCCCTGTGAGGGAGGGGCAGGGGGGTGAGTCTTTTTTCCTGAAAACCGACTACCGTATCGTCAAAGTCACCATCAGCGACATCCGTTATGTAGAAGCCATGAGCGAATACCTGAAGGTGCACCTGGAGGGAGAGGCGAAGCCTATTGTCACCCTGCTGTCGATGAAGAAGATGGAGGAGCGACTGCCCTCGAACTTCATGCGCATACATCGGTCGTACATCATCAACCTCGACAAGATACGGGAAGTGAACAAAAACCGTGTCATCATGGATGCCGACACCTTCCTGCCCGTCGGCGACAACTACAAGGAAGCCTTCCAAACCTGGCTTGATACCAGATTCTTAGGAAAATGACCTGAAAAGCCAGGTCTGTATCAACCCGCGCATCGCCAAGTAGAGAATCATCGCCAACCAGAGACCATGGTTGCCCAGCACGGGCATGAGCGTGATGACCACGACAAAGAACACCAGCGCCGACAGCACCGACGCCCACAGCATGCCACGCGTATGGGTGATGCCGATGAAGATGCCGTCCCAGATAAAGGCAGCGACACCGGCAACGGGAACCACGATTGCCCACACCATATAGCTGCGGGCAGCCTCGACAACACTGTCTTCGTCGGTCAGCAATTGCAGGAATGACATGCCGCCCACGGCATAGGCGACCGTAAAGAGCACCGTCATCGCCCCACCCCATAGAAACAGCCGACGCACCACAGCCCGGAACGCCTCATCGTTGTGAGCGCCCCAATAGCGGCCGCACAAGGCCTCGCCAGCGTAGGCAAAGCCATCCAGGAAATAGGAGAACAGCAGGTAGAGCTGCATCAGCAGCGTGTTGACAGCCAGGATGACAGCCCCCTGTCGGGCTCCCGCCGACGTGAAGTAGAGGTTGACAGAGACCAGAAACAAGGTACGGAAAAAGATGTCGCGGTTGACACGCAGGAACTGGGCAAGTGACACACCGCTACCCTGCCCCTTGACCGTCTGCCTGACGGCTGGTTTGACGAGCAGTCGCCTGTAATACCTCCACAGCCATACCACAGCAGCCGCATATCCGGCATATTGCGCGATAACGGTCCCCAAGGCTACACCCTCCACCTTCAGGCCGAAGCCATAGACCAGCGTCAGCGACGCCAGGATATTGACAATGTTCTGGAAGACGCTGACAAACAAGGGTATACGGGTATTTTGCATACCGATATACCAGCCCGTCAGTCCATAGAGGCCGAGCATGGCAGGGGCACCCCAGACGACTATATTAAAATAGGTGACAGCCAACGGGCGGACATCGGGGGTAGGCTGGATGAACCACATCATGACCTCGCGCAAAGGCCACTGCAAGAACAGTATCAGGAGGGCAATAGCCAGCGACACGAGGGCAGAACGCTTGAGCAACTGGCGCAGGTCTGCAAAGTCGCGTCGTCCACGAGCCTGTGCCGTCAGTCCGCTGGTGCCCATGCGCAAAAAGCCGAACACCCAGTAGACGAGGTTAAAGATCATGGAGCCGACAGCGATGGCACCGATATAGGCCGCGTCGCCCATGTGACCGACGATGGCAGTATCGACCAAGCCTAACAGAGGCACGGTGATATTGGTGACAATGGCTGGTAAAGCAATGTTGAGTATTTTCCTGTTATCCTCGCTCATAGGCTCAAGACAGGCATCAAGAAAGGGGGATTTCGACGATAAAGCGGCAGCCATCGTGATAGTCGGTATCCAGTATGATATCGCCACCCAGGTTTTGGGCATGACGCTTGGCGAGGGGCAGACCTAAGCCAAGACCCTCGGAGAGGTCGTCGACCTTGGCGAAGAACTTAAAAAGACGCTCGCGGTCAGCCTCGGCAATACCTTTGCCGGTGTCCTCGACGATGAAGCGCACCATGGTGTCGGTACGTGTAATCTGGAAGTTCACGTCCTTGCCGTCGGAATACTTGCCGGCATTATAGAGCAGCTCACGCAGACTGCGCATGAGGTAGAGCTGGCTGGTCTGGATGCAGAAGTCGTCAGGCAGGTCGGAGCTGAGGTGGACGGTCATGTTGGGATATTGTTCCTTGACATAGTCAATGGTCTCGCGGGCAATGTCAAGACACACCACCTTGTCGTGCTTATGGCTGTTGAGTTCAACGGAGAGACCAGTGTCGGAACTGTCGAAGAGCATCTTGACAATGCGGTTGAGCAGTTTCGAGTTATAATCCATGGTGGCAGTGATGCTCTGCATGTCGTCGTCGGAAAGGGAGGAATGGGAAGTGTCGCTGATGACCTGTGCGAAGCCCATGAGAATATTCAGCGGCGTACGAATCTGGTGGGACACATTCTGTATAAACGCCGTCTTCTGCCGCTCGCTCTCCTGAGCGAGGCGGGTAGCCTCGAGCAGTTGCTCGTTGCGATGCTCGGCCTGTTGGGTGGTATAGTGCACGCTGCCCAAGTGGAAATTGAGGGCCTGCAGCATGGAGGCAAAGCTATTCTGCAGACAACCTACGGAATCCTCGCGCTGACTACGCGGTATATATACCTCCATGTTGCCAGAGGCAATGCTTTGCGTCTTTTCGAGCAGCTGGTTGAGGGGGTTGATGGCTCGCTTCACCACTCGGTGGCACACCAGCAGGATGGCGAGCAGCCCGATCAGCAGCAGCGGCAGAAGAACGTAGGTCTGACGATGGTAGCCCTCGAGGATGTCGCTGACAGGACATACCAGTGCGAGGCTCCACGTGGTGCCTGGCACCGGAGCGTAACATACCAGACAGTCAGCACCGTCGATGTTGACAGACATGCTACCTTTGTTGCCGGCAGTCATTTCGTGCCCCAAGGCTACGATATCGGCCTGCTTGTGCGGGTCGACACCGTCGTAGATGGTGTGTGTGAAGAGGAGCGTCGAATCGGGATGGGTGAAATAGCGTCCATCCTCGTCGATCAGCATAAAATAAGAATGAGGATAGGGTTCCTCCTGGGAGATGACCTTCGACAGGTGGATCAGCGAGAGGTCGGTGGACATCACGCCGACAAGACTGTGGTCTGCTCTGTAAATAGGTTTGCTGTAGGACGCCACGAGACCTTCCAAGCTCAGTTCCAGCGTGTCTGCCTGGTCATAGAATGCCACCCAGCAGGACTTCCCAAGGTCGCGAGGCTGTTTGTACCAGATCTTCTGGAAATACTCATACTGTTCCTCGATGACGCTGGCGACGCTGTCACTCTGACGCACGGAATAGACGGAGAAATATTTGCCATAGTCAGGGAAGACATCCGGCTCCAGGCTGATGGAACAGCCGTCGACATGCGGATTGAGGTAGACGATACGACGGGTGAGCTGTAACAGCGAGTCGGGATGCAGGTTCTGCAAGACAAGCCAGCTATCGGTATTGGTGGCTGTCTCGATGGTGATGAGGTTCAGACTGACACGCTGCATCGTGGTACTCAGCACGGTATTGGCACGCCCCACGGCCTCGTTCCTAATCATGTGACGCGACTGCGTATAGAGCACACCGAGCGCGATGACGAAGATGGGCGCAGCCAACAACAGGATGGCGATGGTGAGCTTCGCGGAGAAGGACTTGCGGATGCTAATCATGGGCCGCCTCCTTTCTCATGTCATCCTCCGACATGTTAATCAGTGTGTTCAACAACTCGGCAATGGTGCTGCCCTTCTGCTGGATGTCGGCAGCCAGTCGAGCAGTTTCCTCCTTGTCGGAACTGCTGTTGACATGGCAGAGCCTGTCGACATCCTCGGCTATGACCTCGGCAGGGGCTATCATCTGGTTGGTCATATTGTGGAGGAAGGACACCTTCATGCGCTCAGCCTGCTGCGTCTGGTCGTAGGCGGCACGCAAGCCTTCACCACGCTCGACGAGGGTCGCTTTCAGGGACTCCAGTTCTCCGATATTTGCCGATAGCGACTGTTGCATCTGACGGAAGTTTTCCTGCAGCCGTCCGATCTCGTCATAATGGGCGCTGCCACCCACGTTGTCGGGCAGGGTTTCGCTAAAGTTACCCTTGGCAACACGCTGTGCCCACTCCGTCAGCAACAGCAGGGGTGTCAGCTGTCGGTGGATGATAGCCCGACTGAGCAGGAAGAGCAGCAGCAGACCCACCAAAGCAATAGCGATGACATAATAGTTCAGTTTATGATAGTCGCCGAAGATGTCGTCCTCAGGGAATATGATGCCCACGCTCCATTGTAGCGTCTCCATCGTCCTGGCATGCGCTTTATTGCGCTTGTAAGGCTTATAGAACACATAGAAGTCTTCACCATACACGCGGAAGGGCCTGTAGCCTGTCTCACGGGACGTCATAGACTGCACAGCCGCACTGACTGCGGCGTCGCCTATCGTCTTGGACAGCGTGGCTGCCGACAACTGGTATATATGGTCGTGATAAGGCCGTACGATGAAAGAGCCGTCGCCATCGAGCAGCAGACAGTAGGAATGATGCGACGGCTTAGCCTCAGCGACGATGTCGGAGAGCAGATCAAGCGACACGTCGACGCCCATCACGCCTACCGGCTTACCACTGGCATCGTAGAAAGGCAGGGAGAAAGTGATAAGCCGTTCTGTGTCCTGGGTAACGTCCATACCCTTGTATGGATCCACCCAGCCGGCAAGCCCCGTCTGCATGGGGCGAGTAAACCATAACTGTTCGGTATAGGGCGTATTGGCAAACGTCTCCGACTGGACGATGCTGTCACCATCAGCGACGGAGGCACGGTGCATATAGGCCATAAACAACTCATGACCGGGATAGTAGTTCGGTCTGAAAGCAATGGCACAGCCTGTAACATAGGGATTAGCCTCCACCAACTCACGACAATAGGTGGTCATCATGTCAGACCGGCCCAGATGGGGATACATGGTGAAGTAGATATTGCCTGCAGTCTGTTCCACGCTCAGCAAGATATTGTCGATACGCTGCACGGTACCCTCCAGGGTCTGCGAGGCCTTCTGAATTGCCTCTTCCTTCACGGCTTTTCTGGAAAAAAACAGCATGACCATCAACGATGCCATCAGCAGGATTGCCATCGAGAGCACAACAATCAGACTAAGCCGTACTGACAAGGTTTTGTTGATTATTTTAGACAGTCGTAACATGTTTTTTAGTTGAGGCTGCAAAGGTACACAATATTTTTCGAAAAAACAGCAGCAAAAAGATGAAAAAGATGCAACACTGCCGAAAAACTGCTACGATTGTCTGTCTGCGTCACAAGGAAGGCCCATCTGACGGGCTTTCTCCAGCAACAACTGCATAAGCGGTTCGCGCTCATTGTCGACGCGATTGTCGAGGACGGCATCCTTCAGGTACTGCTTGAGGACGCCCACCTCGCGGGAGGGTTTCAGGTGAAACAGTTCCATGATTTCGTTTCCGTCGATGACGGGCTGCAACAGGCGTTTGTAGTCCTTTTCCTTCAGGTCGGCGAGCTTTTCGCGGACAATGCGGAAATTCTCCAGGAAGAGTTTCTTCTTGACCTCGTTCTTCGACGTGATGTCGGCTTCGCAGAGGCCCATGAGGTCGTCGATGTCATCACCGGCATCGTTGAGCAGACGTCGCACGGCAGAGTCAGTCACCTCGTTATCAGCGATGACCTGAGGGCGCATGTGCAGGTCGACGAGTTTCTGGACATATTTCATCTCCGCACCCATAGGGAGCTTCAGCCGACGGAAGATGACAGGCACCAGCCTGGCACCTATTATATTATGGTTGTGGAACGTCCAGCCTACTCCGGGCTCCCAGCGCTTCGACTTCGTCTTCCCGATGTCGTGCAACAGGGCCGCCCAGCGCAGATACAGTGAAGAGTGAAGAGTGAAGAGTGAAGAATTTGCTGCCGCCACACCTTCTGCGCCAGCCTCCTGTCCGGTAGGAAATTCTTCACTCTTCATTCTTAATTCTTCATTCTTCATTCTTAATTCTTCATTCTTAATTCTTAATTCTTCATTCTTAATGACGTTCTCGAGTACCTCCAAGGTATGGTAAAAGTTGTTTTTATGCGCTTTGCCGTCACGCTTCTCGACAATGTCCAGTGCTGCCAGCTCGGGCAAGATGATCTGCAGCAGTCCTGAGCGTTGCAGGTATTCGAAGCCGATGCTGGGATGGGGCGACATGATGATTTTGTTCAGTTCCACCTCTATGCGCTCGCCACTGACTATCTTGATACGCTGTGCCATGCGCTGCAAAGCCTCGAAGGTCTCGTCCTCAATCTCGAAATTCAGCTGTGTGGCAAAGCGGATGCAGCGCATCATGCGCAAGGGGTCGTCGCTGAATGTTATCTCCGGATCAAGCGGTGTGGCGATGATGCCGTCCTCCAAATCAGCGATGCCGTTGAAAGGATCTACCAACTGTCCGAAACGTCCTTTGTTCAGGCAGATAGCCATGGCATTGATGGTGAAGTCGCGGCGGTTCTGGTCATCTTCCAGGGTGCCGTCCTCCACGATGGGTTTGCGTGAGTCGTGACTATAGCTCTCCTTCCGTGCTCCCACGAATTCCACCTCTATCTCACCTTTCACCCCAAGCTTCTCACCCCTGATTTTCACCTGTGCCGTGCCGAAGTTCTTGAACACAGAGAGGTGTGCCTTGCGTCCCAACTGCCGTTTCAACTCTTCGGCGACAGCAATGCCGCTGCCTACGACGACTACGTCGATGTCGTCGGAAGGCCGCTCCAAGAAGATGTCGCGGACATAGCCTCCAACGACATAGCACTCCACTCCCAAACGGTCGGCGGCATCGCCAATCAGGTGGAATACGGGGCGGTCCAATATCTTGGCCAAGGCAGCGTCAGAATACAGTCTCATGGGTATCTCTTTTTAGTTTCGCGGTGCAAAGGTAATGAAAAAATTGCAATAATTTGGTCATTTCGCAATAATTGTGTAATTTTGCACCGCATTATGGCTACAAACGAAGAAAAAACCAACCAACAGTTCCAACAGGTGATTGTAGATTGCCGTTCCCTGTTCGAGAAGAAGCTCCACGACTATGGGGCCTCGTGGCGCATCCTGCGACCACAGTCTCTGACCGACCAGTTGTTTATCAAAGCCAAGCGGATACGTTCGCTGGAAATCAAGAAAGAGTCGTTGGTGGGAGAAGGTATCAAGCCAGAATTCATGGCACTCATCAACTACGGCATCGTCGGGTTGATACAGCTCAGCAACGGTTTCGCTGACACCGTGGACATCAGCGTCGAGCGTGCCCTAGAACTGTATGACCAGTATGCCCAGGAGGCTCTGGAACTGATGAAGCGCAAGAACCACGACTACGACGAGGCCTGGCGCGGCATGCGTGTCAGTAGCTATACCGACTTCATCCTCACGAAGATAGAACGCGTCAAAGAGATTGAGGACTTGGAAGGCAATACGCTGGTCAGCGAGGGTATCGATGCCAACTATATGGACATCATCAACTATGCCGTTTTTGGAGTCATCAAGCTGAGTGAAAGGGAAGAGGCTGATAGAGGATAAAAGATAAAAGGTAAGAGATTGAAGAAGGTTATCGTAAATATTGCCCGTATCGTTCTGGCCGTCACACTGATATTTTCGGGATTTGTGAAGGCTGTCGACCCTATGGGGACACAATATAAGATTGACGACTACCTCACGGCGCTGCATCTCAGCGAATACTTTCCCTCCATCATGTCGCTGGCACTCTCCGTGCTGCTGTCGGCACTGGAGTTCCTGCTGGGCATCTGTCTGCTGCTGGCTATCCGCCGCAGGTCGGCATCGGTGCTGACATTGATACTGATGCTGGTGATGACACCGCTCACGCTATGGCTGGCACTGGCCAACCCCATCAGCGACTGCGGATGCTTCGGCGATGCCATCGTGCTGACCAACTGGCAAACATTCGGCAAGAACGCCATCCTGCTGCTGGCGGCATTCATCGTGTGGCTCTGGCCGCTGTCCATGGTGCGCTTCGTAACCAAGTCCAACCAATGGATTGTCATCAGCTATACCATACTCTTCATCCTGGCGGTATCAGGATGGTCGCTCTACGACCGCCCATATTTCGACTTCCGCCCCTACCATGTAGGCGTCAACCTCCAAGAGGGATGGCAGCAGATGATGGAAGGACAGGACTCGCCCTACGCTGAGTTCTTCATCGAACGGCAGGACGACATGGAGGACATCACCGAGCAAGTGCTGACGACGCCTGGATACACATTCCTACTGGTGGCGCCCTATCTGGAACAGGCTGACGACAGCCAGCTGGACCTCATCAACCAGGCCTATGAATATGCCAAGGACAACAGCTACCCATTCTACTGTCTGACAGCGAGCGGTAACCAAGGCGTCAACATGTGGCGAGAGACGACAGGAGCGGAATACCCCTTCTGCCTGACCGACGGCACTACGTTGAAGACCGTCATCCGAAGCAATCCGGGACTGCTGTTGCTCAAGGACGGCACCATCGTTCGCAAGTGGAGCCATAACCGTCTGCCCGACGAGAATGTGCTGACTGGACGACTGGAAGAGCTCAGCATAGGACAACTGGACGAAGACAACATTCCCGGGAAAATACTCGTCATCGCGCTGTGGTACCTGTTGCCGCTGGCACTGCTGGTTCTTACCGACCGTCTGTGGGCGTGGAGATGTAAAAAGGTAAAAAAGTAAAATAAACATATTATTAATCATTATTATTAAAGATTCTATTAAAATGAGAAAGAAGATTGTAGCAGGCAACTGGAAGATGAACCTGAACCTGCAAGAGGGCGTAGCCCTGGCTAAGGAACTGAACGAAGCACTCACCGCTGACAAGCCCAACTGTGACGTGGTTATCTGCACACCGTTCATCCACCTCGCATCAGTAGCACAGACCATCGACCAGAACATCATCGGTCTGGGTGCTGAGAACTGCGCTGACAAAGAGAAGGGTGCCTTCACGGGTGAGGTTAGCGCCGAGATGATTAAGTCGACAGGTGCACAGTATGTTATCCTGGGTCACTCAGAGCGTCGCGAGTACTACAAGGAGACTCCTGAGATTCTGAAGGAGAAGGTGCTGCTGGCTCAGAAGAACGGTCTGAAGGTCATCTTCTGCATCGGCGAGAGCCTGGCAGAGCGTGAGGCCAACAAGCAGAACGAGGTTGTCAAGGCCGAGCTCGAGGGTTCCGTCTTCAACCTCAGCGAGGAGGACTTCCGTAAGATCATCATCGCCTACGAGCCCATCTGGGCTATCGGTACTGGCAAGACCGCTACTGCCGAGCAGGCTGAGGAGATTCACGCCTACATCCGCAGCATCATCGCTGAGAAGTACGGACAGGCCGTGGCTGACGACACCAGCATCCTGTATGGTGGCTCTTGCAAGGCCAGCAACGCTCCCGAGCTGTTTGCCAAGCCTGACATCGACGGTGGCTTGATTGGTGGCGCTTCGCTGAAGTGTGCTGATTTCAAGGGCATCATCGACGCCTGGAAGAAATAAGTTACTATTCAGTAAACGAGTAAAAAAGTAAAAAGGTAAAAGAGTAAAAAGAGTGAAAAGAACAAAGCGTATGAAGACAAACAACTATACCATAGTTAAAAAGGCATTCATGGTTTTATCTTTTTGCCTCTTTACTTTTTTACCTTTCTCACTGTCTGCTCAGACCTTTACGCAACGCATCCAGAACAAGGGGACGGCGACGGGAACAATCGTCATCCACCAGTCGGACAGCATTGACCAGCTGGTGAACTCGGCAAAGCTTGGAGCTACGTCAACTGGCACGAGCAGTCATACGACAAATACAACGAATGCGGCAAGTGGAAGCAATGCTACGAATGCGGCAACCACTGGCAGACAACAACAAGACGGCACGCTCACCAATACCGACAACTATCAGGAGGAGGCTACAGAGCAATATGCCACCACCAAAAAGATGATGCGAGGCTATAAGGTCAACGGCTATCGCGTCCAAGCCTTTGCTGGTGGCAATTCACGCAAGGACCGTCAGCAGGCAGAGCGCATAGGCAACGAAATCAAGGCACAATTCAACAACGTCCCCGTTTACGTACATTTCTACTCTCCGCGGTGGATTTGTCGAGTGGGCAATTTCCGCACCTACGAGGAAGCACACCAGATGCTGATAGGACTCCGCAAAATGGGCTTCTCACAGGCGACCATCGTCAAGGGGAAGATTACAGTACCTTATTAAAGTAGTTAAAGAAGAAAAGGATGTATCCAGAGAACGAAATATTCCGTGAAGGTCTCGACGAACTGGCGGGGCATTACCAAGAGATTCTGCGCCTGTTGGGTGAAGACCCAAGCCGCGAAGGATTGCTGAAAACTCCCATGCGTGTGGCTAAAGCCATGCAGGTGCTGACACGAGGCTACGAGATGGACGCCCATAAGGTGCTCACCGACGCTCTCTTCCAAGAGGACTATTCACAGATGGTCATCGTCAAGAACATCGACTTTTTCTCCATGTGTGAACACCACATGCTGCCATTTTATGGTCAGGCTCACGTGGCATACATTCCCAACGGCTATATCACTGGACTATCGAAGATAGCCCGTGTCGTAGACATCTACAGCCATCGGCTGCAAGTACAGGAGCGACTCACGTTGCAAATCAAGGAATGCATCCAGCAGACACTCAAGCCACTGGGTGTCATGGTCGTCGTCGAGGCACGCCACATGTGCATGCAGATGCGTGGCGTAGAGAAACAGAATAGCATCACTACGACCAGTGAGTTCTGCGGAGCCTTCAACCAGGCAAAGACAAGGCAGGAATTCATGAACCTGCTACACGACAACGGTAATCATTTTTAAATCATAACAAAAAACTATGGAGCAATTCAACAGTAAAACCTACAAGAAACAAACAGCCATTCAGGAATTCAGACATAGCTGTCTGGGAAAAATCATCATTCTCATTGCATTCTGCTGCATAGTGCTCGTGGTAGCAGCTATGACCCGGCCCTCAGACAGCATGATGCGCTGGCAGATGGAAGACAATATCTATGAATGCCTGCAGGCCAGTGACAGCATTACCAACGATGCCATAGACGACTATGTGGGCAATATCGGACGCATATTCACACATACTGACTCCACGCTGACCGACAAGGAGATGTTGGAGACCTACAAGCAGCTGAACAGGCTGGAAATCTACACACACACCTTCTACAAGACTGCCTATGTCCGCAGCAACATTCATCCGGAAGGAGTCCGTGTGGGTATCGGCATCTTCGGCATCGTGATCCCTACCATCAAATATGCTGACCTGCTGATGAATACGGGTGCTGTACGCGGTGATTACGGCGAACGCCTCATCCGCGACATCACGCTGCCCAGCAACTACACAGGCGAGAATCCCAACGTACAGCCATACCACTATAAGGGCGACCCTGACAACTAAGTGGAATAAGGAGTTGAGCGAATGCGAAACTTGAGAATATAAAAAACGTGGGGGAGGGTTACTGGTAGTAACGCTCCACATCAGAGATAATGGACGAGGGCACCAGGCTACTGATGTCCTCGCCGTTTTTTACCATCCGGCGAATATCCGTACTGCTCACTGGCAACAGCGGAACCTGAATGGTGCCGGGATAGGAGTCGCGGGGATAGACCACCACTTCATGATGACGCAGGATATCCTTCCAATGACGCCAACGACTAAAACGAGCCCAGTTGTCGCCACCTATCAGCAGCACAAAGGTATAAGAGGGATAGTCGTGAACCAGGTGCTGCAAGGTGTTCCAAGTATAGGACGGCTTGGGCAGGCGAAATTCATAATCGCAGGCCCTGACACCCACGACACCCTCCAAGGCCTTCTGTGCCAACGCCAGACGCAGGTGGTCAGCCAACAGGTCGGACTCCTGCTTCAGCGGATTCTGCGGCGACACCATCAGCCACACCTCATCCACCCCACACTGCTCCAGCACAGCCTGTGCCAACTGCACATGCCCAACATGAATAGGGTTGAACGAACCACCGAAGATGGCTATTTTCTTCATCCAAGGAAAGCCTTTACAACTTGCAATGTCTCCTGCTTGGCAGTCTCCAGGTCGTCATTCACGATGACACGATCGAACTGGGGAGCAAAGGTCATCTCGTATTCTGCCTTAGCCAGGCGTTGCTCGATAGCCTCAGCGGTATCCGTACCACGACCTTCCAAACGACGGCGCAACTCCTCGACAGAGGGGGGCTGGATAAACAGGCTCAGGGCTTCGTCACCATAGAACTTCTTAATATTGACACCACCCTTCACGTCGACATCAAATACGACGTTCTGGCCTGCCTCGCGCTGCTGCTCAACCTGTGCTTTCAACGTACCATAGAAGCGGTTCTCATAGACTTCCTCATACTCGAGGAATTCGTCGTTCTGAATTTTCTCCTTGAACGCCTCTGGTGTCAGGAAAAAATACTCCACACCGTTCTGCTCCGTACCACGCGGGGCACGGCTGGTACAGCTGATGGAGAAATACAGTCTCAACTCCGGGTGCTCCTGCATCAACCAATTGACGATGGTGCTCTTACCACTACCGCTGGGAGCCGACACGATTAACATCTTCCCTTTCATAACTATGAACTATGAATTATGAACTATGAACTATGAACTGCCCTAAAGCGCGTTGAGCACTTGTTCCTTGATTTGCTCGAGTTCGTCCTTCATCATGACGACGATGTTCTGCATCTCGGCCTGATTGGACTTCGAGCCCGTCGTATTGATCTCACGTCCCATCTCCTGCGCGATGAAGCCCAACTTCTTGCCCTGTCCGGGGTGGTCAGCCATGGTCTCGCGGAAATACTTCAGGTGGTTGGCCAAGCGCTGTTTCTCCTCACTGATGTCCAACTTCTCGATATAATAGATCAGCTCCTGTTCCAGGCGGTTCTTGTCATATTCCGCTCCAGGAATCTGCTTCAAGCCATCAATGATGCGCTGACGGATCTTCTCTACCCTACTCTTCTCGTATGGCTCTATCGATAGCATCAGCCGTTCGATGTTGTCGACCTTCTCGGCAAATTTCTGCTCCAAGGCAGCACCCTCCTGGGTACGGAAGTCCACCAGATGCTGGACAGCCTCGCGGACACCCTGACAGGCTACTGTCCACTCCTCTTCGTCAAGCTCTTCCACTTCTGTCTTCGTCAGCACGTCAGGCATGCGAACCAGCGTCGTCATCCAGTCTGTGCCAGACAGTTGGTGGTCGTCGGCAAAGCGGCGCAACTGCTGATAATAGCTGTCCATCAGCGCCGTGTTCACCGGCACAGCATCCGTAGTGGCATCCTTCTCTACCCAGAGACAGAATTCCACCTTTCCACGGATAACTCGCTCGGCAATGAGCTGTCGGATTTCCATCTCCTTCTCGCGATAGAGGGGAGCAATACGCGTGGTCAAGTCGAGCTGCTTCGAGTTGAGCGACTTGATTTCTACATTGATTTTCTTTCCCTTGTAAACTACGACAGCCTTGCCGTAGCCCGTCATTGACTGTATCATGATAATGCGTTTTTTCTTAAATATGGTTGCAAAGGTACAAAATAATTATGAAATAAGAGGATTATTACACTATTTTTCGTACCTTTGCACCTTAAAATATATAAGGTATAAAAGAATATGGCTACCATTCTACATATTGAAACCAGCACCAATGCCTGCTCCGTGGCTGTCACAGAGGACGGCCAGTGCATCTTCGAACAAGTGGAACACGGCGAGCATGGCGCTGGAGCCGAGAAGCTGGGGACGATGGTTGACGAGGCCCTGTCATTCACCGACAACCACGCCATTCCCTTTGATGCCGTCGCCGTCAGCTGCGGCCCAGGTTCCTATACAGGGCTGCGCATCGGAGTGTCAATGGCTAAGGGAATCTGCTACGGACGCGACCTGAAACTGCTGGCTGTTCCCACGCTGGAACTGCTCTGCGTGCCAGTACTGCTGCGCGAGATCATTGCCGGCTCTGCATCAGCCGGCTCGCCAGAACCGCTGCTCTGCCCCATGCTTGACGCACGACGCATGGAGGTATATGCCGCACTCTACGACCGAGCTTTGAAACCAGTACGTCCCGTGAGTGCCGACATCGTCGATGCCAACACCTATAAGGAATACCTGGACCAGCGCCCCATCTACTTCTTCGGACCTGGTGCTGCCAAGTGTATGGACACCATCAACCATCCCAATGCCCATTACATAGACGGCATGGAGCCACTGGCTAAATGGATGCAGCCATTGGCTGAGAAGCGATTCCTGAACGGGCAATTCGAAGACGTGGCCTATTTCGTACCGTTCTACCTGAAGGACTTCGTAGCCATCAAACCCAAGCCGCTGCTTTAATGAAGGTAAAACAGTCAAATTGTCAAATAGCAAAATAGTCAAACAGCAAAATACATAGATGAATATCAAAGGATTAGACTACAACACCCAGCGAGAGAAACTGGTGATGCCTGAATATGGTCGTGAAATACAGAAGATGATAGAGCTGGCAGTAAGCCTACCTACCAAGGAAGAGCGCAACCTCTGCGCCCAAACCATCGTGCGACAGATGGAGAACAAGAATCCCCAGTTGCGCACCACTCCCGACTACCAGCAAACGCTGTGGGACCACCTGTACCTCATGAGCCACAAGCAGCTCGACATCGACTGGCCCTACGACGTCAACAATGCCGAAAAGATTCTCACCAAGCCTCAACCCATGAAGCGCCCGGGTAGTGAAAAGCACTACCTGCGCCACTATGGACTGTTGCTGGCTGAGACTTTTGAAAAGTTGAAGACGATGCCTGCTGGTGCTGAGCGCGACGAGCTGACACGCCAGACTGCCAACCAGATGAAACGTAGCCTGGCAGCCTGGGGACATGGTTCTATGGATGACGAGAAAGTGGTTGACGATCTGGCACGCTTCACCGATGGCATCATTCAGCTCGACCTATCGACGTTCCATTTCGACCAGGTTCAAAAGCCTTCTACCAACGAAGGCTCCGGCAAACGCAAGAAGAAAAAGTAAATAATATATGGCATCATTCAAGATAGAAGGTGGTCACCTGCTCAGCGGCGCCATCACGCCACAGGGTGCAAAAAACGAGGCGTTACAGGTTATCTGTGCCACACTGTTGACCAACGAACCTGTCACCATCGACAATATCCCCGACATCCGTGACGTCAACAACCTCATCCAGTTGTTGAAGGACATCGGTGTGAAGGTGAAGCCAGTTCATCATACTACGAACGCTTTATCCTTCCAGGCTGACGAGTTGGACCTGAAATACTTGGAGAGCGATGAGTTTGTACATAAGTGTGCCCAACTGCGCGGCTCGGTACTGATGATCGGTCCGCTGCTGGCACGTATGGGCAAGGCCATCGTTACCAAGCCTGGCGGTGACAAGATTGGGCGACGCCGACTGGACACCCACTTTCTGGGATTTGCCAAGCTGGGAGCCAAATTTCACCACATCACCGATCGCGACGTCTACGAAATCAGTGCCGCCTCGAGTTCAAAGTCTAAAGTTCAAAACTTAAAGCTCAAAGGGGCCTACATGCTGCTTGACGAAGCATCGGTAACAGGTACGGCGAACATCATCATGGCTGCCGTTCTGGCCGAGGGTACCACCACCATCTATAATGCTGCCTGCGAACCCTACATCCAGCAGCTATGCCACATGCTCAACCGCATGGGAGCCAACATCAGCGGCATCGGTTCCAACCTGCTGACCATCGTCGGTGTCAAGAGTCTGAGGGGGACGGAGCATCGTCTGTTGCCCGACATGATTGAGGTAGGCTCGTTCATCGGCATGGCAGCCATGTGCGGCAATGGTGTGCGCATCAAAGACGTTTCACTGAAGAACCTCGGCATCATCCCTGACGCTTTCCGCCGACTGGGTGTCAAGATAGAGACAGACGGAGACGATCTCTTCATTCCCCACCAGAAGCACTACATCGTAGACTCGTTCATCGATGGTACCATCATGACGCTGGCCGACGCACCCTGGCCGGGATTGACCCCCGACCTGCTCTCCGTGCTCATCGTGGTAGCCACACAAGCCCGTGGCTCCGTGCTGTTCCACCAGAAGATGTTTGAGAGCCGCCTGTTTTTCGTCGACAAACTCATCGACATGGGTGCCCAGATCATCCTCTGCGACCCGCATCGCGCTGTCGTCGTAGGCCATGACCGCTGCCGTGCACTCAGGGCCCAGCGCATGTCGAGTCCTGACATCCGCGCCGGTATCGCCCTGCTGATAGCTGCCATGAGTGCCAATGGCACCAGCACCATCAGCAACATCGAACAGATAGACCGTGGCTACGAGCATATTGAAGACCGTCTGAACGCCCTCGGTGCCAAGATAGAGAGAATATGATAAAAGCAGAAGAAGTTTACAAGATAGGTCGTATCGGCAAAGCCCACGGCATCAAGGGCGAGGTGTCGCTGCAGTTCGACGACGACATCTTCGACCGCGTAGACGCCGACTACCTGGTGCTGGACGTGGACGGCATCCTGGTGCCCTTCTACATGGAGGAGTACCGCTTCCGCAACGACAGCATATGCCTGATGAAGTTCTGCGACATCGATACGCAGCAGCGTGCCGCTGAACTGACTGGCTGCGAGGTCTATTTCCCCCGCGCCCTGGCTGGAGAGGCAGACGAGATGCCTTCGTTGGCAAGTCTTGTGGACTTCGATATTGTGGATGCATCAGACGGCAAAACCGTCGGAAACATTGTAGCCATTGACGACCAGACAGCTAACATCCTCTTCGAACTGGAGGGCGGCACGCTGATTCCTGCCAACGACGACCTCATCACGGACATCGACTGGAAAGGGAAACGTATCACCATGAATATTCCCAAAGGACTATTAGAACTATGAAAAAACGACAAATAGCCATTCTCGGCTCCACGGGGTCGATAGGTACACAGGCTTTGCAAGTCATTGAGGAACACGCCAACTTGTATGAAGTCTACTGTCTCACGGCTAACAACCGCATAGAGCTGCTGGCTGAGCAGGCTCACAAGTTCCACCCCGCTGCCGTCGTCGTGGCTAACGAACAGCGCTATGACGAGCTGTGCCGACTGATGGACGACCTGCCCGACATCAAGGTGTATGCCGGTGCCAAGGCCCTTGACGACATCGTACAGGCAGGCCCCATCGACATGGTGCTCACAGCCATGGTAGGTTTCGCAGGACTGTCACCCACCATCCATGCCATCAAGGCCCGCAAGCCCATCGCACTGGCTAACAAGGAGACACTGGTGGTAGCCGGCGAGCTGATATGCCAATTAGCCAACCAGTACCACGTACCCATACTGCCGGTCGATAGCGAGCACTCAGCCATCTTCCAGAGCCTGGCTGGCGAGGGCAACAACCCGATAGAAAAAATCCTGCTCACAGCATCCGGCGGTCCCTTCCGCCAATTCACGATGGAGCAGTTGCAGCACGTCACCAAGACCGATGCCCTGCGCCATCCCACCTGGGACATGGGTGCCAAGATTACCATCGACTCGGCAACGATGATGAACAAGGGCTTCGAGGTCATCGAGGCCAAATGGCTCTTCGGTGTCAACGCCTCGCAGATACAGGTGCTGGTACACCCGCAGAGCATCGTCCACTCGGCAGTGCAGTTCTGCGACGGTGCCGTCAAGGCACAGCTGGGCGTGCCCGACATGCGGCTGCCCATCCAGTATGCCTTCTCCTATCCCGACCGCTTGCCGCTGAGTGGCAGCAGGCTGGACTTCTTTGCCCAGAAGCTGGAGTTCTTCGAACCCGACTTGAAGAAGTTTCGCTGTCTGGCACTGGCTTTCGAGGCTATCCTGAAGGGTGGCAACATGCCCTGCATCGTCAATGCAGCCAACGAAATCGTCAACCGAGGCTTCTTGGACGACCGTTGCTCGTTCCTCCAGATGAGCGACATCATCGCCGAGACCATGCAGCGTTGCACCTACTCGGCTGCGCCCGACTACGACACGTATATCCAGACTAATGCCGAGGCCCGCCGCATTGCTACGGAACTAATAGAAAAGGTAAAAAAGTAAAAAGTAAAAAGGTAAATAATTAGATGGAAGTATTTTTAATCAGAGTATTACAGTTCATGCTGGCCATCTCGCTGCTGGTACTGCTGCACGAGGGTGGTCACTTCTTCTTCGCCAAACTCTTCGGAGTCAGGGTGGATAAGTTCTACATTTTCTTCGACTGGAAGTTCAGTCTGTTCAAGTTCAAGCCCAAGAACAGCGACACGGAGTACGGCATCGGCTGGCTGCCGCTGGGTGGCTACTGCAAGATAGCGGGCATGATAGACGAGAGCTTCGACACAGAGCAGATGAAGCAGCCCGTCCAGGACTACGAGTTCCGCTCCAAGCCTGCCTGGCAGCGACTGCTGATCATGATAGGCGGCGTGCTGGTCAACTTCCTGCTGGCGTTGTTCATCTATTCGATGATTTTGTTCTACTGGGGTGACACCTACATCCCAGTCAAGGACATGACGTTAGGCATGAAGTTCAACCAGGAGGCCAAATCGTATGGTTTCAAGGACGGTGATATATTAATAGGTACGGACGTGAAGCCGTTCAAGGATTTTTCTGCCGACCTCTACCGCGACATCTCTGAGGCCCATCGCGTGGACATCATCCGCGACGGTAAACCTATGAGCATCACACTGCCGGGTGATCTCAACCTGCTGGGCATGCTCAAAGCCGACCCATCGTTTGTGCGTCCCCTGTTGCCTGCCGTCATCGACAGCGTCTTACCTGGCACGCCGGCAGCACAGATTGGCATGAAGAAGGGCGACCGCATCCTGGCTTTCAACGATGCCCCCATCGACTCCTACAATGAGTTCATCGACCAGCTGGGCCGCCGCGAAGACCTGCTGCTGACAGCCAAGACGCAGGCTGACTCTCTGAAGGCACGTACAGTTACCCTCGTCATCGAACACGCAGCCGACCAGTCTCTCTCTACACAGCGTGACACGACAAGCGTCACCCTGACGTCCGATCTTAAGTTGGGCTTCGTAGTACAGAGCATATCGGGAATATATAAACCTACGACGGTGGAATACGGTTTCCTGGAGAGCATCCCTGCCGGCATCAAGTACGGCTGGCATGTGCTGGCATCATACGTTGACGACATGAAGTATGTCTTCTCGGCCGAGGGGGCCAAGTCATTAGGTGGCTTTGGAGCCATCGGCAGCCTGTTCCCACCCATGTGGGACTGGTATATGTTCTGGAAGATGACGGCCTTCCTCAGCATCATCCTCGCCTTCATGAACATCCTGCCCATTCCCGCCCTCGACGGCGGTCATGTGCTGTTCCTGCTCTACGAGATGATTACCCACCGCAAGCCCTCTGAGAATTTCATGATCAAGGCCGAGTATGTCGGTTTCGGCATCCTCATCCTCCTCATGGTCGTCGCCAACCTCAACGACATCCTGCGCTGGTTAGGATACCTGTAGCCAAAGCTGTTTTAGAAACCATGAAAGAAGGGAAGTTCCGCGGAACTTCCCTTCTTTCATTTAGCATGTTACACCCAAGGACTTACTCCAGATGCTTTTTGATAGTCTGCAGACAGAGGGATGCATTGACGGGCTTCGACAGGAAGTCGTTGCAGCCCGCCTCTCTGGCTGCCATGCGATCGCTGTCGAACGCATTGGCAGTCAGGGCGATAATCGGCAGGTCAGGCACTTGGGCTTTGATGACACGCGTCGCCTCCAGTCCGTCCATCACGGGCATCTTGATGTCCATCAGCACGAGGTCGGGTTTCTCGGCAAGCGCCTTCTCCACAGCCTCCTGGCCGTTTTTGGCACGAAAAAACTCATAGTCCTTCTTCAGGATATAGCTCATCAACATGTAGTTGCTGTCGTTGTCTTCTGCAACAAGAATTCGTTTCATATAATTATCAATTGTCAATTATCAATTATCAATTAGTGCATTACTCAAATACTTTCTCAAGACGGTGGACGGCATCGTAACCCTTCCACTTCCAAAGCTTACTCATATCCTCCAGCGTCTTACCCTTGGTCTCGGGTACCAGTCGCCAGACGAAGAGGGCTGCTGCGATACAAATGATGCCATAGAGTCCATAGGTGAACCAGTGACCGAAGTCGTCACCCTCCGTCAGGTGCATATTAAACATCGGCACGAAGGTGCTGGAGACGATAAAGTTGAAAATCCACTGGAATGCCACGGCAACAGCCACTGCCTGACCACGGATGGTGTTGGGGAATATCTCGGCAATGAGTACCCAGCAGATGGGGCCCCACGAGAACATGAACGATGCAGAGTAGACCATGATGGAGACAGCCGTCACCAACTCCATGCCGGCATGGCCGAAGGTTGCTGCCACGCCGAAGGCTCCCAGTGCCATGCCCAACGAACCACTGATGAGCAGGGGTTTGCGTCCCCATTTCTCGACGGTGAAGATGGCTACTAGGGTGAAGAGGATGTTGATGATACCCATGAAGACAGTAATCATCATTGGGTCGTCCATGCCCATGTCGCCGAAAATACGCGGAGCATAGTAGAGCACGGCATTGATGCCGACGGCCTGCTGGAAGACAGAGAGCATGACGCCGACGAAGATACACATAGCACCGTAGGTCATGATAGGCTCTACCTTGATGGTGATGGTCTCCTTAATGCGTTTCAGCACGTATGCACCACGCTCGTCGCCATTAATCTTCTGGAGTATCTTCAGCGCCCTGTCGTCCTGACCTACAGAAACGAGGTAACGCGGGGTCTCAGGCACGAAGCAGATGAGCAGGGCGAAGAGTCCGGCAGGGACAGCCTCGCTACCAAACATATAGCGCCAGCCCGTCGTCACCGTCCACTGAGCAGCAGGATTGATGGCAGCCAGTCCGCGTCCCATCTCCTCCACCAACGGCTGAATGTGATCACCCAGGATGAAGAAGTTGACAAAGTAGACCACCAGCTGACCGAAGATGATGGCAAACTGGTTGCAAGACACCAACATGCCGCGGATGCTGCTAGGTGCCACCTCGCTGATATACATCGGACAGATGGCAGAGGCAAGACCTACGCCAATACCTCCGAGGACACGGTAGACGTTGAACATAATCAGCAGCGAGTAAGAAGGCTCACCGTAGGTAAAGAACAGGAATTCCGGGTCCATCGATCCTAATGCCGAGATGAAAAACAGGAGACCTGCGATGATGAGCGAGTGCTTACGTCCCAGGCGTGTAGCCATGAAGCCCGAGAGGGCCGAGCCGATGATACAGCCTATCAACGCGGAAGCAGACGTAAAGCCATGCCATCCGTCGGTGTACTGAAAGTCCTTCGACTCCATAAAAAATGCCTGCAGGCCTTTCTCCGCACCGGAGATGACTGCCGTGTCGTAACCAAACAGTAGTCCGCCCAAGACGGCTACCAGCACAATTCCATAGAGGTAAGCTTTGTTACCATTCTCTTGCGGTTTTTCCATTTTGTATTATTGTTTATAGTTAGTGTCTTGCTAACAATTTACAAAAGTAATATTTTTTTTCCAAACAGGGAAACTCTCCACACTTTTTAACTAATATTTCATATTACGAATCATGTGACAAGGCGGACTGTCCATGAAGTCTTTCGGACAGCCCGAGGACATCGGCATACCTCAACTAGGTCCTACTGATTACACTGCCGCTGGCCTGATGGGTAGCAAGGATGAGTACCTCGGCTATCTGGACGTGAGCGGGAGCATTGGCAGCGTAGACGGCTACATCGGCAATATCATCGCCTGTCAGTGGTGTAATGCCTTTATAGACATGGGCAGCCCGTTCGTTGTCACCATGGAAACGGATATTGCTGAAGTTTGTCTCGACAAGTCCAGGCTTCAGAGTCGTTACGCGGATAGCCGTATTGGCCACATCTATACGGAGTCCGTCAGACAGTGCCTTGACGGCAGACTTTGTGGCGCAATACACATTGCCGCCGGCGTATGCAGCATCGCCAGCCACTGAGCCCACATTGATGACATGCCCACTGTTGCGCGCTACCATGCCAGGCACCACCAGACGCGTCATCGTCAGCAAGCCCTTGATGTTCGTATCGATCATCGTTTCCCAATCTTCGAAGTCGCCTTCATACTCTGGCTCTAAGCCCAAGGCGAGTCCAGCATTGTTGACCAGCACATCAATATGCTGCCAATCGGCAGGAAGGCCAAAGACGAACTTCTTTGCCTTCTCGCGGTCTCTCACATCGAAAGCCAATGTCAGCACTTCCGTACCTTTTTCTGTCAAATCCTTCCTGATTTCTGCCAGGCGTTGCTCGTTCCTGCCAGTCAGAATCAGTTTGTCGCCATTCTCGGCAAACTTCCTTGCACAAGCCAGTCCTATGCCGCTTGTTGCGCCCGTAATTAATACTATCTTATTCATAATACACACTTGATGAATGCAAAGATAATGTATTTGCAGCATTCCACCGTTATTTTGTCACAGATTTAAATGTATTTAAGCAAAAAGCTCAAAACAAATCCTATGTACCTTAGTAATTTGAAGGGGGGTAGCATAGCTACGTTGTAATACCTGTAAATACTATGCAGGAATTGAGTTTACTCGCTATAATTATGGTCAACCACTATTTCCAAGTGTATTCCAGGCACCAAGGGCTGAATCTCGTTGATGAGATGGCTTACAAAAGCTTTGTCATCGTGAATGGAAATGTCAGGAACAACATCGGCTGAAATCAGATTCTCCTTTTCTGAATAATAGAAACCATGAACCTGAACGATATCCTTATTTGAAACAAGAGCCTGCAAGATTGTTGTCTGCAACTCTGTACGTTTGTTATCTCCTGTCGCTATGGCATAGATACCAACGGTCAGAACAATACCATGACGCATCAGCATATGCATGGTAATCATGCGAGTCAGACCGTGAATATCGTGGGCCGACATGGTGTCATAAACGTTGATGTGTAGCGAACCTATCTTCATGTCCGGACCGTAATTGTGGAGTATCAGGTCATAAACGCCGTGTACTCCTTCGAATTCAGAGACTTCCTTTTTGATTTGATTAGTGAGTTCGGCAGAAATACTGACGCCTAACAGTTCGTTGACTGGAGAGGATAACATTTCTACACCTGCCTTGATGATGACAATGGAAATGAGAACACCAAGAATACCGTCAAGCGAGACACCCCACAATAGCATAACGCCAGCCGAGACAAGAGTTGCCAAGGTTATAATGGCATCAAACAGCGCATCTGAGCCTGAAGCTATCAGGGCATCACTATTGAGTTGCATCCCCTTATTCCTGACATATCTCCCCAACACCAGTTTCACGATAATCGCTACAACGATGACGATGAGTGTTGTCTCGGTATATTCTGGTTGTGTGGGATATATAATCTTCTTGGCCGACTCAATGAGCGAGGTGATGCCTGCCGACAATACAATGACAGCAATAATAATGGCACTAAAATACTCAATACGGCCAAAACCGAAGGGATGCTTTCTGTCTGCCGGTCGTTGAGACAGTTTTGTTCCAACAATAGTGATGACGCTTGACAACTCATCGCTGAGGTTGTTTACAGCATCCATCACAATAGCGACAGAGTTAGCCAAAAGGCCCACAACAGCCTTGAAACTTGCCAAGAGGACATTAGCAACTATGCCTATCCAACTTGTTTGAATGATTTGAGCACTACGATCCATATATAAATTTATCTGATAATCTTTGCTTTCTGAAGGTCGTCGAAATTATCCCAAAAGTCCTCCTGTTCGTGAGCGCTGAAGCCGTCTGCGGACAGCTCCTTTAGGATAGCGTCCAGCAGTTGCTTCTTGGATATGTTCAGGTCTGGATCTACGTCAATAGGATAAGTGATGATGTCACCCATCGAACCAACATGAACATTGGTAATAGCTATTTCGCCATCAACCAATTTCACTTGAATACGTTTGTTCGAACCGTATTCAGGCTTAGTCTCACGCAGTTTCTGATATAGCGGCGATTCGCTGTATTGCTCAGAATCCACTGATTGTATGAGTTCGCGTAACGTCATTGACAGTCCCAATCTTAATCTGTTACCACTTCATTGAAATGCTCCTTGCCCCAGGCTATCAGAGCTGTGAGTGCTGGCATCAGCGATTTGCCTGTATCTGTCAGGGAATACTCCACTCGGGGTGGAACCTCCGGATAGACCTCACGATGAACAAGGTGACTCTGCTCCAGATTCTTCAGCGTCTGCGAGAGCATCTTCTGGGAACAGTCCGTCATCAGCCGACGGATCTCATTGAAGCGCAATACGCCAGTCTCGCTGGTGTGAAGCATATAGAGCACCAGCATAGACCACTTGTCGCCAAAACGACTCACTACTTGTCTGATAGGACAGGCTAAATACTCAGCTTTGATATCTGCCATTTCAATTTACGATTTACTATTTATGTGTTTACACGGCAAAGGTACCCAATAGTTACCGAATTTCCAAATTACACTTAGTTAATCTAAGTTAACGCCACCTTCGCAGAAGTCCGATAACATCACAATTCCTACTTTTTGGTAACTATGTCACCTAAAAGTGCCTTCTTGTGGGATTGAAAAACTTGCCGTACCTTTGCGGTGCAATTCGAGATAAACATGTATAATCAATAAAAGGAAAAAACAATGAAACAGATTGAGACAATTAAGAGTGGAAAGAACTTCAGCGCAGTAAGTGTAGGTAAGATGAGTGAGATTATCGAGCACGTGCTCCCCATGGGGCCCAACGTAACCATTCAGGGTAAGGTATTCGCAGGTCAGGCCGTAGGTGCTACGGGTAGCGAACTGAG
>Ga0247611_10002220_pt1 | contig 32157 bp, 26 predicted proteins | sample 177DNAGHGhighgp2_FD_192422 | JGI IMG/M metagenome (GOLD analysis project Ga0247611, IMG submission 192422) | Sheep rumen microbial communities from Palmerston North, Manawatu-Wanganui, New Zealand - 1770 DNA GHGhigh gp2 | ecosystem: Host-associated > Mammals > Digestive system > Stomach > Rumen... | reverse complement strand
TGAGCTGCCGCTGCAGCGCATCGCCGAATGGCTGCAGGGCCGCTGCACCGAGGGGGATTTGGTGCGGACGATGTGGCGTCGGGATGACGGCACCGTGGTGTGGCAATGGCTGAACGAGGAGGCCGTGGTGGAGAATGGTGAGCCCGATTTCGGCGGGCTGCCGTTGGAGAAGTATCTCTCCACGGCGGACATGACCAACGCCATGCACCGCATGTGGAGCGACGGGAGGTGGAACAAGGTGATGATGGCCCACGGCTGCTATTGGCACCGTTGCGCCTTCTGCGACACGACGCTGGATTATATCGGGCGGTTTGCGCCCCCCAAGGCTGCGAAGGTGGTGGACATGATGGAGCGGGTGATGGCGCAGACGGGGGTGAGCGGATTCCATTTTGTCGACGAGGCGCTGCCGCCCAAGCTGTTGAGGGAGGTGTGCGAGGAGATTGTCAAGCGCGGATTGATGGTGACTTTTTGGGGCAATATCCGCTTCGAGAAGGCCTACACGGCCGAGATGTGCGACCTCCTGTCGCAGGCGGGCTGTGTGGCCGTGAGCGGCGGGCTGGAGGTAGCTTCGGACAGGCTGCTGCAGCTGATGGACAAAGGGGTGACTATCGAGCAGACCATGCAGGCCTGCCGCCATTTCCGCGACGCGGGCATCATGGTGCATACCTATCTCATGTACGGATTCCCAACTGAGACGCTGCAAGAGACCCTCGGCGCGTTGGACACCGTGCGGCGTATGTTCGACGAGGGCATTGTGCAGAGTGCTTTCTGGCACCGATACGCCATGACCTGCCACAGCCCTTCGGGACAGCACCCCGAGCGGTACGGCGCGCGGCGTTGCACTGATGTGCCTAATACATTCTGTAATAACGAGGTGGACTGGGAGCCGTTGCACGGGGGCGAGCAGTTCGACTACGACATCGACGAGGTGGGGCGCGGCCTGCGTGTGGCCACATACAACTATATGAACGGCCTCGGCCTCGACCAGCCGGTCAAAAGCTGGTTCCCCGGCATAAGATTCAAAAAACCGAAGAAGTCATAGACCCCATAGTCGTACATAGAATCTATAGAGTTTCCTAGAAAAACTAGTTCCTCCTCTATGAAAAAAGAAACAACAAACACATGGTTCCGCGGCTGGTGGCCGGTGGTGTTGCTGGCGGCCTTTTCGGCGGCGAGCCTTTCGCTGTTCTATTTCCCACGCCAACCGCAGGATTTGGTGGCCCTTCAGGAGCCGGGCAACCGCTGCGAGTGGACAGGCAAACGGGAGGTCTTTCCCCTGTCGGGGTGGCTGCTTGGCATGGGCTACAGCTGTATGGAGATTAAGGTTGTTAGCGGTATGCCGCCCGTTGAAGTCTACACTGATTTCCAGATGCCGCATTTGTGGGATGAGGACAGTGTGCGCCTTTGGATAAGGCAGGGGGACTACGACAGGCTGCAGCAGGCCAAGGCCGAAGGCAGCGACGAGCGACAAAGGATAAAGGCGTACGGGATGGACGTGCTCGACCCCTATGTAGGCTGGCAACGCTACGTGGCGCAGCATCCCCACGGCCCCGGCCCCAGCTTCGCCCTCGGCGCCCTAGCAGGCATCCTCAGCCTAATCCTGCTGATAAAGAAAGTCTTCTATTCCTGAAAAACAGAGCCCCCAGCCCAAGTTCCAACTTCCCGACCCCATCAGAAGAAAGAGAAGAGGGCTATTCCAAACTGTAACACTGTAACAACTGTAACGCGTCGTAAGAGGATACCTCCCTGCAGCCGTCGGTAAATTTAACACGAATTGCCGTGTAATGGCCATAAATTCATGACAATTAATGATAATTATCTTCGATGACGTTGCTTTGGCTTGGCATAATAACAATGTGTTTTCCTGAAATCGCTTGACAGATTTTTGCCGGTTAAACTGATTAGCTTGTCAAATTATCTGGTGCCGTACTGAAGATGCTCTGGAACGGTGAAATAATTTAACTCCCGCGTGCTGTGCGAACTAGATTTTGCTGTTTTAAAAAATATTCGTATCTTTGCAAATTAAAAATGTATAATATGACCAACAAGGGACCCGGATATGTTTACATACTGACTAACCCCAGTTTTCGTGAAGACTGGGTGAAGATTGGCAAGAGCAGCCGCCCTGTGGATGTACGCTCAAAGGAATTGGACAATACGGCAGTGCCGCTGCCCTTTGAGATATTTGCCACAATAAAAACTGTGAAGTTCAACGAGGTGGAGAAATTGGTGCATAAAACCATCGACCGCCTCACCGACTTGCGTATCCGTCAAAATCGTGAGTTTTTCAATGTACCCCCGCAGATGGCACTCGACATCTTCCGCGATATTGCGATGACAATAGACGATGCCGAGGTGACGCTCTACGAAGACAACAAGCCAATAGTTGAAAGTGAACATATGGAAACACCTAAGCGTGAAGTGAAACGTCCAAGGTTCAAGTTTTCCATGTGTGGTATCAAGATTGGCGAGCATGTCACATTTGAGCCAACAGGTCTTATCGTAAAGGTAGCCTCCGACGACAGCATTGAGTACGAAGGACGCATCTACAAGCTCTCACCTTTCGTTGGCACCTTTATGCCAGAGGAGCAGCGCAACACCTCCGGAGCATATCAGGGTTCAAAATACTTCTCGTATAACGGAAAAGTGCTGGATGAAATTAGAAAAGAAAAGGAAGTAACAAAATAAATAATACGATTATGGCCGATAAAATGTTTGCAGCCAGCAATCTTGAAGGATTGACAATAAACAATTGGTACATAAAAGAGAAATTACCCAAAGCAGATCGTTCAAAAGGGGAGTCTGGTGGAAATTTTTCCATTTGTTATATTGTTAATAAAGATGGAAAGGATTTCTTTATGAAAGTTTTGAACTATCAAAATATCATTTCCATGTCTTTACCCATTGGAGTTAGTCGTTCCGAATACATGGAGATTGCGTTAAAAGAGTTCAATTATGAGAAGAATCTCTCGAAATATTGTAGAGACAAAAAAATCTCCAAAGTGGTTGTTTATGAAGATTGTGGAGAAATCGAATTGAACGATTATGTATTCCCAACGGTATCATATATTATTTATGAGATGGCCACTGGAAATATTCGGAAATATATTGAATATTCAAAAAAACTTGATTTTTCGGCAAAAATAAAAACACTTTCTGACAAACTTCAATCACTTCGCGATGTTGCAACCGGATTAAAAAATCTTCATTATCATGATATTACTCACCAAGATTTAAAGCCATCTAACATAATGACTTTTAAGAATGAATCCAAAATTGGTGACTTAGGAAGGTCTCTTTGCTTTGACGACACAATCGAATGTCCTTACAGTGCCAAATCATTTCATGGAGATTGGAATTATGCACCACCTGAAGCCATTTTTAATTATTTGATTCCTGATCTAAAAGAAAGAATGTACCAAATGGACATTTATACGCTAGGAGGTTTAATGTCCTACTATTTAGCTGGAATATCTTTTAATGCGTTATTGGAACTGTCACTTCCTATGACAATGATAGACATGAGAAAGTCAGGATTTGTATATGAAAATGTTAAAATGGATTTAATAAATGCTTATACGAAGGCTCTTGATGAATTAAGAAAGGAGATTCCACTTGAATCAGTTAGAGAAGACATAGTAAAAATAATTGGATATTTATGCAACCCAGATCCTGCCAGACGTGGCCATCCTAAGAATATTCTATTGACAAATCGTACACCAAATTATGATTTACAGAGGACTATTTCCGAACTTGATTTGGCATTAAAGAGAGCAAATATAGAATTATTAAAATATTAACGATTATTAACGATGGCTTCATTTAATGAAAATGACAAAAGAGATGTTTTGCCCAATTGGCGTAGTTATATTAAAACATCATCCATGGGGGAGTTTAACGCCTCTAGCAATAGTCAATGTAACGTTACTTTATTTTCTTTAGACGAATATATTTATGAATGGGAAGAACATCGAAAAATTCCATTTGCGGCTGATTTGGTATCTGCGGCAATAACAAACGGGCAAACGAACAACTCCAAGGTTATTGAGGCTGCAAATTTTTTAGTAAATCATCCTGACGATTGTTCCAACACACAAATTGTTTGCGCAAAAAGGATACTGCCAAAAGAGAATTCAGAAAACATTAATAGTCATACAGAAACAATTAATAAGCTTGGTATTTTAAAAGACAAAGAAAAACATTATAGAGAGTGTATAAGGATTCTGAAACAACAAAAAAGAAAATACCCTTATAATGCAGTTAATTACTGCGAACTATCTAGGTATTATGCAAACCTAGGTCAACCAGACAAAGCCAAAAGCATGATGGAGATTGCGGTTTATCTAGCGCCATCTTCTCGCTTTATCTCTAGAAGTGCGGCTAGGCTATTCACTCATACCGGAGACTTTGACAGAGCCCACGATGTTTTAGTTAAAAACCCTTGGATATCCAAAGATCCATGGATTATTGCATCTGAAATTGCCGTCAATTCTGCAAGGGGCCGCAATTCTCGATATGTAAAATACGGGAAAGAGATTATTTCGTCCGGCAATTATCTACCATTTAGTTATTCTGAAATGGCGAGTGCCATTGGAACTTTAGAAATGCAAAACGGCAGTAGAAAATCATGCCGAGAATACATGAATATTGCTTTAGAACAGCCTAATGATAATAGTTTGGCTCAAGCAGAATGGATTTTCGGCGAAAATCACGATTTATCTTTACATTTTGGAAATTATAATTATTTGAAACACAAAGCTGAGGCGGATTGCCGATTCTCGTATTTTAAAGACGATTTTAAATCGGCACTTTGTTCTGGAATAGATTGGATTGCAGACTATCCATTTGATTCCAATCCAATATACTTTTCTGCAGAAATGGCTTATACATTTGTTAAAGACTACGAGACTGCCATTGAAATAATTAATCTTGGATTAAGAGCAAACCCAAACGATGTTGGCTTATTAAACAATTTAGCTTATTGTAATGCATTATCAGGTAACATTGCAGAAGCAGAATCCATATTAGACCAAGTAGATATGAGAGCCCTTCCAATATCTAATGAAACGAAAGTTTGTTTAACTGCAACTAGAGGATTGGTTGAATATAGGAAAGGACATATAGACAACGGATCCAATCTTTATATGTTGGCAATAACAAAAGCCAAAGACTCAGGGTGTGAGAGAAATATTATTGGAAAGGCAATGCTAAATTTTATTCGAGAGGAAGTCTTGGCAAATCCTAATTATGACAGAGGCCTGTTGTCTCTAATAGACACACTAGAGATTAATGACAAAGAAACAAAACAGCTTAAAACAGATATTTTTACAAACATAAGAAGTTAATGGTACAAAGAGCCATATGCCACGGGCTGTATGAGAATTACAGTTTGGATTATGGCCAATTTATAGGTAAAGGAAAATGAATATTCATCAATGGTGCAACACAGTAGTATCTTTGCAATTTAAACATCCTCATTTATGACACCGGAAGAGAAGGCTAGAGTTAAAATTGACCAGATGTTTGATGATGCTGGCTGGAAGGTGGTTGACAGGGATTTCTATTCGCCAACCCTCACAGCTGCCGCTATCCGGGAAGGTCTCTTGAACTGCAATAGAGAAGCCGACTATTTCTTGTTTATCAATGGTATGGCCGTCGGGGTTCTGGAAGCAAAACGTAAAGAAAAGGATGTAACCGATAGCGAGGTATGTGAACAGGCCGAGATGTATGCCCGAAGCGTTCCAAATTATTATAAGGCTTATTCCCGTCCGTTGCCTATCATCTATCAATCGAATGGCGAAGAAACATATTTCCGTGACTTCCGCAATGAAAAGGGCGAGCTTATTGAGATTAATCGCATCCATACCCCTAAAGAAATTGTAGAGATGCTGGGCATCGACGACCCCTACGCGGGATTGCCGACCTTGAAGAAAAAAGGTTTGCGCGATTGCCAGTATGAGGCCATCACGGAACTTGAGGGCATTTTCCGCGCGGGACAAAAACGTGCCTTGATAGTATTGGCTACCGGTGCTGGTAAAACGTACACGGCCTGTTTGGCTTCCTATCGCTTCTTGGCATTCACACCGATGAAACGCATCCTCTTTCTGGTTGACCGAAACAATCTTGGCAAACAGGCGGAAGGCGAGTTCGGGATGTTCCGTCTGACGGAGAATGGCGACCCGTTCAACACCATTTATACGGTGAATCGCCTAAAGTCAGCCCAAGTGCCGTCCGACAGCAACGTGGTCATTTCCACCATCCAGCGTCTTTTCTCTCTCCTCGCGGGGAAAGAAATTGTTGATAATGATAATGACGACGAAGACACCGCCACAGGAGAAGTGCAGTTGCCTGGAAACATCACCCTTCCTCCTGACTTCTTCGACTTGATTATCATCGACGAGTGCCACCGTTCCATATACGGAAACTGGAGAAAAGTGTTGGAGTACTTTAATACGGCCAAACTAATTGGCTTGACAGCGACACCTATTGATGAAACGGAAGCATTCTTCAACAGAAACACCGTTGTAAACTATACGTTGGAGCAATCCATCGTGGACGGCGTGAATGTGGATGCCCGCGTTTATCGCATCAAGACGGAGGCCACAGAGAATGGTGGTGCCATCTTGAAAGGCGACAAACTGAGACGGATGACACGATACACAGGCAAGGTGGAAACCATCCGCAATGAGGAGTCGAAGAACTACACGAAAGAGGAGCTGAACCGCAGCATCATCAATCCGGCGCAAATCAAGCTCGTGCTGGAAACCTATCGCGATGCTGTCTATACTGAGATGTTCACCGACCCTCAGCGTGAGCCGAATATGGATTATCTGCCCAAGACGCTCATTTTCGCGCTGAACGAAATCCACGCCAACAATATCGTGACTATTGCAAAGGAAGTGTTTGGACGGACCGACAACAAGTTTGTACAGAAGATTACCTACTCCTCGGGCGACAGCAACGAGTCGATCCGTCAGTTCCGCAACGACAAGGAATTCCGTATAGCAGTCACCTGCACGTTGGTGGCAACGGGTACGGATGTGAAACCTCTCGAAGTGTTGATATTCATGCGCGATGTGGCATCCGACACACTCTACAAGCAGATGAAAGGGCGTGGGGTGAGGACGATTGGCGACGACCAGTTGCGCAACGTCACACCCAATGCCATCAGCAAGGATTGCTTCTTCCTCATAGATGCGGTGGGTGTGACCGAAAGACATAAGACAATAACAAGTCCAAGTAATGGGGGCACAGAGCAAAATATCACACTGAAACGACTGCTGGAGCTGTTGACTCACGGCAATGTGAACGACGACTATCTGCGCTTGATTGCCGCTAAACTCGCACGTATTTATAACAAGTGCAATGACAAGCAGCGTGAAGAGTTTGAAAGGATGGCCCACAGCAGTATGCAGGGAATTTCGGCTGCCATCTTCGACGCTTTGGAGAAAAACACATTGCCTCCATACGAAAGCATTGATGAGCCGAATCTTGAACGTAAAGGGTTGGTGGCTCCGTTGACACATCACCCCGAGGCGCGTCAGTATCTGCTTATCCTTGCGGCTGGTTTTGTGGAAACGCTTATGCCTGGCGAAGACCAGCTAATCTCCAAAGGATTCTCGATAGACGAAGCAACGGAACTTACTTCGGCTTTTGAGAGTTACTGCAATGAACACCAGGACGAGATAGAGGCGCTTCGTATGATATATAACAACGAGGGCGAGCCTTTGACCTACGATATTCTGAAAGACTTGGAAAACAAGCTGAAGATGGCCAACAACCGCTTCCAGACGTCCCGCATCTGGAACTCGTATGCCATTGTAAACCCCAATTCTGTCAAGAAGCATACTACCAAAGAAGAAAAAGAGGCGCTCACCAATATCATACAGCTTGTACGTTTCGCCAACCATCAAATAGAGAAGCTGGAAAGCCTGTATCCATTGGCACAGCAGCGCTTTAACCTGTGGTATGGTCAGATGCAGCGCACGGTGACGGAGTCTCAGATAGCCATCATCCGGCAGGTAGTGGATTATATCGCTTCCAACGGAGCCTGCACTATCAAGGACATCATCGACGACGACAAGACGCGTGCCGCCCAGCTTATCAAGGTTTTTGGCGGTAAGCAGCAGGCCGACGAAGCCCTTACTTCACTCTCGAAATTCTTACTTTACAGAAAAACAGCATAACATTCTATGGCAACCACTAAAGAGACATCACTAACCAAGAAAGTCTGGACGCTGGCCACAACCCTTGCCGGACAGGGAATAGGCTTTACCGACTATATTACCCAGCTCACTTACCTCCTCTTCCTGAAGATGGACGATGAGAACGTGAAAACCTTCAGCGAAAACTCTGCCATTCCAGAGGGCTATCGCTGGAATGACCTTGTGGGGCTGGATGGTCTCGACCTAATCAAACAATACGAGAAAACGCTGGAAACGCTGAGCAAGCAAGAAAACCTTATCGGCACCATCTTCGTAAAGGCCCAGAACAAAGTCGACAAGCCTGTCTATCTTCGCAAGGTGATTACATTGATTGACGGAGAGGATTGGCTGGTGATGGAAGGTGACGTGAAAGGCGCCATCTATGAGAGCATCCTTGAAAAGAACGGACAGGACAAGAAGAGTGGCGCCGGTCAGTATTTTACACCGCGTTCCCTCATCTCGGCTATGGTCGATGTCACCCGTCCGCAAATCGGCGAGACGGTTTGCGACCCTGCTTGCGGTACAGGTGGCTTCTTGCTGGCTGCTTACGACTATATGAAAGACCAGTCGCAGGACAAGACCAAGCGCGATTTTCTGCGCGAAAAGGCACTCACGGGCTATGACAATACGGCACTTGTGGTGACATTGGCCTCGATGAATCTCTATCTGCATGGCATCGGCACCAACCGCAGCCCTATCCTCTGTGAAGACTCGTTGGAAAAACAACCACAGCGGTTGGTGGATGTCATTCTGGCCAATCCTCCTTTCGGCACCCGTCCGTCCGGCAGCGTGGATATCGACCGCCCCGATTTCTATGTGGAGACCAAGAACAACCAGCTGAACTTCCTCCAGCATATCATGGTGATGCTGAAGAACACGGGGCGCGCCGCTGTGGTGCTGCCCGACAATGTGCTGTTTGAAGGGGGTGCTGGTGAGACCATCCGCAAGGAACTGCTGAAGAATTTCAACCTGCACACCATCCTCCGTCTGCCCACGGGCATCTTCTATGCCCAAGGAGTAAAGGCCAATGTGCTTTTCTTCAAGAAGGGTGAGCCGACCAAAGAGGTGTGGTTCTACGACTACCGCACAGGCGTCAAGCACACCCTGGCCACCAAGCCCATGTTGCGTCACCACCTCAACGACTTTGTTGAATGCTACAACGCCGACAACCTCTCTGCAAGAGAGGAAACCTACAACGCCGAAACCAACCCCAATGGCCGTTGGCGTAAATACAACGTCAAAGAATTGTTGCAGCGCGACAAGACCAGTCTTGATATCACTTGGATTAAGCAGACAGACGACGACAACGATATGACATTGGCCGAGTTGATGGCCACCATTCAGCAAAAGAGTGACAACATCAGCCAGGCTGTGGCCGAATTACAAAAGTTGTTGAAGAATATCGAAGAATGAGAAATCATGATAACGAAAGACGAAATACAAGAGCTGCTGCATAGCACAGAGACATACCGTGTAGAGCGGACTGTCTCAACGGGCGATATGGATAAGTTCCAGGAAGCGATCTGTGCTTTTTCAAACGACTTGCCCAACTCGCGTAAAAAAGGTTACCTCATCATAGGCGCCCACGATAATGGCCAATTATCTGGTTTGAAGGTCACGGATGACTTGCTGAAGAAAATTGCAGCCATCCGTTCCGATGGGAATATCCTTCCTTTACCAATGATGTCAGTCGAACGCTTTGAGTTTCCGGAAGGAGACCTCCTTGTGGCCGAGGTGTTACCCTCGCTCCTTCCTCCTGTTCGTTATCGGGGACGGACATTTGTTCGCATAGGTCCGCGTCGTGATATTGCATCGGAAGCAGAGGAAAGGATATTGTTGGAACGTAGAACTTCATATATGGCCACCTTCGACGCAATGCCCTGTTTGGGAGCATCGATAAAGGATATAAACACCGAATATATAAAGAACGACTATCTCCCTCAAATTGTCGATCCAGACCTGTTGGCTTCCGACAGACGGGATTTGAAGGAACAGTTGTCCGCCATCCATCTGTATGATCTCGAACACGACTGCCCCACGAATGCTGCCATCATCCTTTTTGGCAAGAATCCGCAGTACTATATGCACGGATGTTATGTCCAGTATGTGCATTTTGCTGGAACAAACAATGGTGGAGAAATATTAAACGAGAAGCAGATAAAAGGTTGCCTTTGTAGAATGTTGCCTCAATTGGAGAGTTTTGTTCGCGATGCCGTCGTGACATCTCGTCCAGTACCCATTGGTATGTTGCGCGAGCAAACTGTTTTCAATTATCCTGAATTAGCATTAAGAGAGTTGCTGATGAATGCCTGTATGCACAGAGATTACCAGTCGAATATGCCAATTCGTCTCTATCAATATGACGACCGCATAGAAATACTCAATGCTGGAGGTCTCTATGGTGAGGCGAGGCCCGAGAACTTCCCGACAGTGAATGACTATCGTAATCCCATCATTGCCGAAGCCATGCGTGGGCTCAAATATGTCAATATGTTCAACCGTGGTATTGAGCGTGTTAAAACAATGTTCAAAGAAAACGGAAATCCTGAACCTACATTTAAAGTAGATAAGATTACGGCTTTTGAGGTATTATTAAGGCCGACTTTATCACTCAACTTAGTCACTGATAAAGAAAAAGTGACTAAGTCAGTGACCAAGATAACAGAAAAAGTGAATGATATTATTGCTTTCTGTTCCGTCCCTCGGAGTATGACCGAGATAATGGATCATATAGGCATGAAACACCGTTATAATGTGAAGCATAGATACATCGACCCTTTGATTGAAAGTGGTTTCTTGGAGATGACCATACCTGACAAACCAAATAGCAGAAGTCAAAAGTATAAGAGGACATTAACTTAGTCACTTAACTTAGTCACTAATCAAAAAAAAGTGACCAAGTTAAAAATGATTGTTTATGGACACAAAGAAACTACGCCAGAAGATACTCGACCTCGCCATTCGTGGCAAACTCGTCCCCCAAGACCCCAACGACGAGCCTGCCATTGAACTCTTAAAGCGCATCAACCCTATGTTTGAACCTTGCAATGTGGAGGATTGTCCATTTGCAATTCCACCAAGTTGGGAGTGGACAACCATAGGAATGAGCTCAAAATACAAATCGGCATCGATAGACCCGTCAAAGTATAAAGATCAAGACTTTGAACTTTATAGTGTTCCCTCTTTTGAAACGGGGATGCCTGAGGTAGTAAAAGGATCCTTGATATCTTCATTCAAAAAGATAGTGAAAGAAGGAGATGTTTTGGTATGTAAGATAAACCCTCATCTAAATAGGATATGGGTTGTAGAACACCACAATAAGGATATGCAATGCATTGCTTCTTCTGAGTGGATTATTTTCAGAAATAGGGATATTGATTCGCAGTATCTCATGAGGTGTTTTTCTTCTTTGTACTTTTTGAAATTAATGTTATCTAATGTAAGTGGTGTTGGTGGTTCACTTATGAGAGCGCAACCCGCTTCTGTTGAAAAATATCTTTTCCCTCTTCCTCCTCTCGCTGAGCAAAAGCGCATTGCTAATGAAATTGAGCGTTGGTTTTCTGTGATTGATGAATTGGAGAGCAATGAGGATGATTTGTTGAAGGCTATAGATAAAGCAAAGTCCAAAATCCTAGACCTCGCCATTCATGGTAAACTTGTACCCCAAGAACCCAAAGACGAACCCGCCATTGAACTCTTAAAGCTCATCAACCCCAAATTTGAACCTTGCGACAATAAACTCGATTCTACCCAACTTCCAGAAAGTTGGTGTTGGACAACATTGGAGTCTGTATCTACAGATTCGGCAGATGGCCCATTTGGTAGCAACCTCAAAAAAGAACACTATACATCAAACAAAGAAGTCCGTATAATTCAATTAAGCAACATTGGAGAGGAGGGTTGGAGAGAAGAGAACACCAAGTACACAACATTTGAACACCTTAAGGATATTTCGCGAAGCGAAGTGTTACCGAACGATATTGTCATTGCAAAAATGATGCCTGCTGGACGAGCCATATTGTGTCCAAATAATGAGCATAAATATGTTTTATCTTCCGATGCGGTTAAATTCCATATTGTGGACAATATTGATTGTAGATATATCCTATATGCAATTAATACAGATATGTTTAGAAATCAAGTATATGAGAATGTGCAAGGTGTAACAAGAGTTAGAACAAGCCTACAAAAGCTTCGAAAGTATTTTGTGCCAATTCCACCATACCAAGAGCAACTTCGCATCGTTTCAAAGATAGAAGAAGTATTTAATGCACTGGACGCATTATCCTGATACCGGGACTTCCGCCAAAAGCATCCTTAAGAATGGCCTTTACAAAGCCTTCGGCATCAATGGTGATGTTCCGTTGTTGGTCTTCTGTCTCGTAAGTGTATTTGATTTCGAGTATTTTTACAAGGCCCCAATAAGCAGTTTTCACATAGGCATCATCGAATGGGAACACATACGGAAAATCATCTGTGGGATAGTCGGGAATCTGTTGCTCCAACAAATTCAACGTGGTGATTTCTTTGCCCTCGGCATCGCGGATAACCCAATCGGCAAGTTCTAATGGAATATGAGAGGCATTGCTCCAATTGTATTCGTGAGTAAAGCTTATCATATCCATCCTGCGCTTGTATTCAGGAATATCAATATTGTGATCTTTTGCCCATTGTTCGTCAACTGCAAAAAGAGTACTTCGTTTTTCTATATGAAAAAAGAGTGCCAAATTTCCAATAAAGGATTCTCCGACCTCGGGTGCTCGCATTTCTTTGAGTGAAATTCCATACGCTTTTGCAAACTGTTTTGCACCACCCTGAAATCCTTTCTTGGATACCATTATGCCCTCAACACCATCCAAATCTGCTAATACCCCTTGGAATGCACACACCTTCTCTTTTGGCACGTGGTTGCTGTAATTTTTGCACTCTATAGCCACCCGGTGTTTTACCCCATCGTTTTCGTACTCCCAATAGACATCAATCTGGTGTTTACAACCCGAGTGACCTTCCAACTTAATGTTGTGTTGGACATTTGCAATATTAGGATGTCGGCAGTTCAGCAATTGCTGGTAAATCTCCTGCGTAAAACGCTCGTATTCTATGTTAGGATTCATGACAGTAGCGATATTAAATCAAAGTACAAAGATACGACTTTTTTGCGAAACACAGAAAATGGTCACACCAGCCCCCTGTCCCGCAAAAATTAGTGGATAATTTCTGGCAATTCACGTTTAAAAGTGTTTCTCCTGACGGTTTTTGTCTTGCCTGTCTGCCGTGCTCCAAAGAAGAAAACGCTCTCGTCAGCAGCGTCAGGCAATTTAAAATATCTGTTTATCATAAACCGCTACTTTAATTTATCAGGATATATTTAATTTCAAAATGCAAAATTCCAAATAAAAAATGATATGGCAAAAAAATAATGCTTTGCAATGAGAATTCATGGTACTGTTTTTAAACACAAATTACCATTAATTGTTATGGATTTATGTTCATTACACGGCAACTCGTGTTAAGAAACCGATAATGATTATCATGAGTGCCCTTCACGGGCAATTATTAGCGGCTACCTTTAGGTTTTTCGTTGCTTTTGATTCCTCTGCCACTGGGAGTGGCGGATGCGGCTGAGGGCGGTGTGCTTGGTGAGACGCTTGAAGGTGGTGGAGTCGGCATCGGCAAGGGCTTCTAACTGTGCTTTGCGCTCGTCGGTGAGGATGTAGCGCACTTCGGCAGTCTGGTTGTAGGGACAGACAAGTTGGCAGATGTCGCAGCCGAAGGCATAGCCGGAGAGCCGTATGTCGGGCGGCAGGGCCTCGGCTCGGTTCTCGACGGTGTGGTACGAGGCACAACGATTGGCGTCGAGCAAGGGAATGTTTGAATGCGTTAATTCGTTAATGTGTGAATGCGTTAGTGCTTTGTTACTCCCTTCGGTCGTGACCATGCTTTGGCTCGGCAAAACAAACGAGTTTGCTCTGCTCTCGCTTAGCGCATGGTTTGGGCAGGCGGCGACACAGGCGTGGCAGTTGCCGCAGCGGTTCTCAATCGGCTTGTCGTAGAGGTCGGCAGGGGAGGGGGTGACGAGTTCGCCAATGTTGCAGTAGGAGCCAAGGACGGGATTGACTAGGAGGGTGTTGCGCCCTATCCAGCCAAGACCGGCACGACGGGCCCACTGCTTGTCGCTGATGGGAACGGTGTCGACACAGGGCTTGGCTTCGAAATCGGGGTATCGCTGACGGATGGCAGCAATGAGCTGGAAAAGCATCCGTTTGATGCGCTCGTGGTAGTCCTCGCCATAGGCATATTGCGCTATGCGGGCTCCAGAGACACAGTCCTGCATGGTTTGGGAGGGCTTGTAGCCCGAGAGGAGCACGATGACACTTCTCGCTCCGGGGACTAGCAGAGTGGGGTCGCTCCGCTTGTCGCGGTGCTGCTCCATATAGGCCATGTCGGCTTGGTAGCCTCGGCGGAGCCATTCTTCATATCCCCATTCCTCTTCGGTCAGAGGAGAGGCAACGGCTATGCCGCAGGCATCGAAACCTACACGGATAGCGGCCTCTTTCACGAAAGAGGAGGAGAGGGTGGGGGCTTCCACGGGCTAGTCGTTGTCGTTGTCGTTGACGGGCGAGGCGCCCGTATCCCCCTCTTTTACGGGCTGGGTGCCCTTATCTTCTTCGACGGGCGAGGCGCCCGTACCCCTTTCTTTTTCGACGGGCGAGGCGCCCGTATCCCTTGAGGCGCCCGTATCCCCTTGGGCACCCGTGCTCCGGGCGGCACGGTTCTCTTTCAGGCTCCCTTCGAAGAGCTCGAACTGCAGGAATCGGCAGTCGAGCTGGCCGTTGAGCAGGGGTATTTTTTTGGAGGGCTTCAGCCCGATGTGTTTCATGGCTTCGAAGTCGGAGGTGATGAGCCACACTTCACAGTCTTTGCCGTAACGGCGCTTGAAGGTGTCGCCTAACTGCTGGTACATGGCGTTGAGGTCTTCTATCTTGATGCGCTCGCCATAGGGCGGGTTGGTGACGATGAGGGTGCGGCCTTCGGGCGGGTCTTGGTCTTCGAACGAGCCGTTGAAGAGCATGACGTCTTTGTGCAGCTTGGTGAACTGGAGGTTCTTCTCGGCTTGGGATAGGACGTTGAGGTCGATGTCGTTGCCCCATATCTCGTAGTCGAAGTCGGTAGAGCCGATCTTGCGGTCTTCTTCCTGTTTGACGCTCTTCCACTCGCCAAGGTTGAACTCTTTCCAGCGCTTGAAGGCGAAGCGGTCGCCGCGGTAGTACTGGGCGGGGATGTTCATGGCCATCATGGCGGCCTCGATGAGGAGTGTGCCGGAACCGCACATGGGGTCGTAGAAGTTGGTGTCGCATTTCCAGCCGGTAAGCTTGATCATGCCTGCGGCAAGAACCTCGTTGATGGGGGCGAGTCCGACAGCCTGGCGGTAGCCGCGCTTGTGGAGCGAGTCGCCGGAGGAGTTGATGAGCAGGGTGACCTGGTTGTCGCGGATGTGGAGGTTGAACTTGTAGTCGGCGTTCTCGGTGTCGATGGAGGGCCGCTGGCCGAAGTTGCGGCGGAAACGGTCGACGATGGCATCCTTGGTCTTGAGGGCGGCGAAGTAGGAGTGGGTGAAGATCTCGCCGCTGGTGGTGCTGTCAATCATGAAGGTGCAGTCGACATCAAGTATTTTCTCCCATTTGATGCGGTAGACTTGGTCGTAGAGCTCTTGGTCGTTGTTGGCCTCGAACTCGGCAAAGGGTTTGAGGATGGCCAAGGCTGTGCGGCAGGTATAGTTGGCGCGGTAGAGAAGGCGCATGTCGCCTTCGAAGAGGACGGCGCGGTTGATGCACTCGATGTTCTGGGCTCCGATGGCTCGGAGTTCGTCGGCAAGGACCTCTTCGAGTCCCATCATGGTCTTTGCCACCATTTTGAATTTCTCTTTGAAGTAGTTCTGCACGGGTACGGCTTTGCCGTTTTGTTTTTGGATAATCATGGGTGTGGGAGTTGTAAGGGGTTAAAAAGATTATGAATTAATGGGTTTCGGGAATGGGTTTGGTTTTGTGTTTCCGGCCATTGGCAATGGCGATGTTGAGCTCATAGCCGAGCATGATGACGAAGCAGTTGAGCAGCAGCCAGAGCATGATGAGCAGGAGGGTGCCGATGGAGCCATAGAGGAGATTGTAGCGGTTGAAGTTGGCCAGGTATATCTTGAATCCCCACGAGAGGAGGATGAACATGACGGTGGCGAACATGGCACCGGCAGAGAAGAAGCCTACACGCTGTTTTTTCATGGGTATGACGTAGTAGATGAGACTTAGGGTGAGTAGCGCCATGCCCACAAGGATGACCCAGCGGCCGATGCCGATGATGATGTGGGTGAAGGAGCCGGGGGTCAGGATGCCGTAGCGGAACAGCCAGATGAGGATGGTCTTGTAGCCAATAATCAGCACCAGTACAAGCACCAGCAGGATATACAGCAGGAAGACCAGCGCGATGCAGATGAGGTATGAGACCACGACAGAGCGTTGCTCGGTATGACGGTCGGTGAAGTAGGCCATCATGCTGTAGAGGCCATTGGCGGCGAAGATGACCGACAATGCCGAGCCGATGGAGAGGAGGCTGGTGTGTTTGTGTCCCATCACATCGTTGATGGTGTTGGCGATGGGGCCATATATCTTTTCGGGAACGATAAGCTGAAGCTCATACAGCAATTCGTCCTGCAGGCCGTCGAAAGGCAGGAATGCGATAAGGGTGAAGATGAAGATGAGCAATGGGGGCAAGGCAGTGAGGAATGAGAAGGCCAGCCCTTTGGAAGCCCGCCAGAGGTTGCCGTTGAAGATGCCACGCCACAGATAGACTGCAATGTCGTAGAGGGGTACGCCCTGCCCACGAGGCATGGAGATGCGGTGGACCATGATGCGCGATTTCCGCACCGTGCGGCTATGCTTTACGCGCTCACCCATTCTATGAAGGCGGTCGGACAGTTTATTGTTGCGGGTGTTCACTTCAGCGGAAGGTTATTTCTTCACAAGCGAGATATCCATGCTTTTGATGTGGTGGGTGAGGGCGCCCACGGAGATGAAGTCAACACCGGTCTCGGCATAGCTGCGCAGGGTCTCTTCGGTGATGCCTCCGCTGGCTTCGGTCTCGTACTTCCCGTCAATACGGCGTACGGCTTCGCGCAGGGTGTCGGTGTCGAAATTGTCAAGCATGATGCGGTGCACACCGCCGTGGCGCAGCACCTGCTCCAGCTCGTCGAGGTTGCGTACCTCGATTTCTATTTTCAGGTCTTTGCCTTTTTCCTTCAGGTAGGCATGTGTGCGGTCGATGGCTGCCTCGATGCCGCCGGCAAAGTCGATGTGGTTGTCCTTGAGCATGACCATATCGTAGAGCCCGATACGGTGGTTAGTGCCGCCGCCGCACTTCACGGCGTATTTCTCCAGCAGTCGCATGTTGGGCGTGGTCTTGCGGGTGTCGAGAAGCTGTGTGTGCAGTCCGTCGAGCATACGCACCATTTTGTTTGTCTGTGTGGCGATGCCGCTGAGCCGCTGCATGAAGTTGAGGGCTGTGCGTTCGGCTGTGAGGATCACTCCCGAAGCGCCCTCTATCGTCATCAGGATATCACCCTTTTTTACGGGGTCGCCATCCTGTTTATGCAGGGTGACAGTGAGGGGAATCCGGCTGTGGTAGAACGAGTCGTTTACGAAGTGAAACACTCGTTCGCCTACTTCCATGCCGCAAACGATACCCTCCGCCTTTGCAACCATTTTGGCTGTGTTAGTGGCAGTTGGGGGAATACACGCCAAAGTACTGTGGTCGCCGTCGCCCACATCTTCGAGCAGTGCCATACGAATCAATTCGTCTAAATTCGGGATACTGGTCATCATGTCAAACACCTTTTTAAATGAATTTGCAAAAATACGAATATTCTTTTAATTATCAAAAATAATCTTACTGATTTCTGTTTTTTTCGTACTTTTGCACCATGAATGCAACGATAATTAACATAGGTGACGAGCTGCTTATCGGGCAGGTAGTCAACACCAACGCCTCCACAATGGCCCGACTCTTGACCGCCGCCGGACTCGAAGTAGTGCGGACAGTAGTGGTGGGCGATAACCGGCAGGACATCTGGGATGCCGTCGACCAGGCCATGCATTGTTCCAACGCTGTTTTGGTCACTGGAGGCCTGGGTCCCACCAAGGACGACATCACCAAACACCTTCTCTGCGAGTATTTCGGCAGCGAGTTGTATGAGAACACCGAGGCCCTCGACAATGTGAAGCGCATCTTTTCTGCCCGGGGCTATGAACTCACCGAGGTGAACCGCCGCCAGGCATGGGTCCCCCGTTGCTGTCAAGTGCTCAACAACGACCTTGGCACCGCTCCCTGCATGTGGTTTGAGCGCGAAGGGCGAGTGCTCGTCTCCATGGCTGGCGTGCCTTTCGAGATGGAGTGGCTGATGCACAACCGTGTGCTCCCCCGTCTGCAACAGCATTTCAGCATGGGAACCATCCTCAACAAGAACATCCTCGTACAAGGTATCGGCGAGTCGTTTCTCTCCGACCTCATCGAGCCGTGGGAGCTGGCATTGCCCTCCTGCATCCGATTGGCTTACCTCCCTGTGGCCGGCATGGTCAAACTGCGGCTCACTGCCCGTGGCAACGATGTCGCCGAACTACAGGCAGCCGTCTCAAAGGCTGTCGCCGAGTTGTATCCCATTGCAGGGAAATACATCGTTGGCGAGGATTGCGAAACCCTCCCCGAACTTGTCGCCCAGAAACTGACCGCCATGGGCTGCACCCTTGCCACCGCTGAGAGTTGTACTGGCGGGACCATCGCCAGTCGTCTTACCGCTCTGGCGGGTGCCTCGGCCTACTACAAGGGCGGTATTGTGGCTTATAGCAACGAGGTGAAAGAATGCGCCCTTGGCGTTCAGCACGCAACCCTTGCAGCCCACGGAGCCGTCAGCGAGGAGACTGTCCGCGAGATGGTCGAGGGAGTCCGCTCCCGTCTCGACAGCGACTACGCCATTGCCACCACCGGCATCGCCGGCCCCACAGGCGGCACACCCGACAAACCTGTTGGCACCGTTTGGGTGGCCGTCTGCTCCCGCACCTCCACCGTCACCCAACTCATGCACTATGGCGACCGCCGCCAGCAGACTATCGACCGCTCCGTCAACCAAGCCTATGCCATGTTAATACGCCTGTTATGCCAAAAGGATTAATCACTATACTCATGCTCGTCTGCTCCAATGTCTTTATGACGTTTGCCTGGTACGGCAACCTCAAACTCCAGCAGATGAACCTTATCAAGGACTGGCCTTTGATAGGCATCATTGTCCTCTCGTGGGGCATGGCCTTCTTCGAATATACCTTTATGATACCGGCCAATCGCATCGGTTCCCAAATCACCGGTGGTCCTTTCTCCCTTATGCAGCTCAAGGTCATACAAGAATGCGTCTCGCTGGTGGTGTTCACCGTCATCGTGGCCACCGTCTTCAAGGGCGAGCCCATCCGCTGGAACCACCTCGTAGCCTTTGGCCTCATCATCCTTGCCGTCTTCTTCGCCTTTATGAAAACTGAGTGATTTAAACACGAATTATGAAAAAATATTTCCCATTATTATTGATGCTGATTCTTGCAGTCTCCTGCAAGACTGATATGGACGTTACTGAACTCACCGACTGGGAGTTTGAATACAACGACCAATGGTACTCCGCCAAGGTGCCGGGCTGCATCCATACCGACCTTATGGCACACAACCTCATTCCCGACCCCTTCTACGCCACTAACGAGGACTCCGTGCAATGGGTCGGCAAGCGAGGGTGGAAATACCGCACCATCATCACCCGCGACATGTGGGAGGGCTTTGAACACTGCGACCTTGTGCTCGATGGGGCCACCTATTGCGATGTGTGGCTCAGTGGTGAGTCGTTCGGCACAAAATTCCAAACACAGGTGATGACCATCGATAATATGTTCCGCGAATACAGGGTGTGCCTTTTTGATGTCTTGCTCGACAACAAGGAATTGCCCGACCTCGGCGACGAGGCAGTGCTGGAGATAACGTTCTACCCCATCGAGCAAAACAACGAGAACCATTTTGCCACCGAAGTAAGTGAAGAGGACGGCCACCCCTGGCCAGATATTGACTACGACCTGCCCGACCACCGCGCCATGAGCCGGATGGCTCCCTACATGCTGGGGTGGGACTGGGGTCCAAAGCTCAGCACCGTGGGCGTTTTCGGCAGCGCAAGATTGGAGTGCTACAATGACGACCTTCCCGAGAAACCGGTGACAAAACCCAAGTCGTGGGGCGTGACGCTGAAGCAAGAGCAGGACTCCATTGGCCAGAGCTTTACCTTCTATCGTAACGGCAAGCCCCTTTTTGTGAAGGGTGCCAACTGGATTCCCGTTCATTCGTTCCCCGTGCTCGACAGCGCCAACCGTGCCCGCTACCGCCACCTGCTCACCTCCGCTAAGGAGGCCAACTTCAATATGATCCGCGTGTGGGGCGGTGGAATCTACGAGCCCGACTTTTTCTTCGACCTTTGCGACTCGCTGGGTCTCATGGTGTGGGTCGATTTCAATTTCAGCTGTGCCCTCTATCCCTCCGACAGTGCCTTCCTCGACAATGTCAAAGAAGAGGCCGAGCAGCAGGTACGCCGTATTGCGCAGCATCCCTGTGTGGTGGTGTGGTGTGGTAATAACGAGGTGAAGAACGGCTGGGAAGACTGGGGCTGGCAGGAGCAGTACAAGTGGACTCCCGCCCAGCGCGCCCAGTTGCAGCACGGCATTGACACCCTCTTCGGCGAGAAAGGCATCCTGGCCCGTGCCGTCCAGCAATACGACCCGCTGAAACGTCCCTACATCACCAGCTCGCCGCTCTTCGGCTGGGGGCATCCCGAATGTGTGACCCATGGCGACAGCCACTACTGGGGCGTATGGTGGGGTGAGCAGCCTTTTGAAATGTACAAGGAGAAGACGGGCCGTTTTATGTCCGAATACGGCTTCCAGAGCTATCCGGATTACAGCACCGTGTGCCGTTACTGCCCTGAAGACCAGCGCATCATCGATTCGCCCACCATGCGCAACCACCAGAAACACGGCCGTGGAAGGGAGATAATTGACAAAGCCATGCAACAATACTATGGCGTCGACAGCCGCTCGCTTAGTCTCGAGGACTACTGCTATGTCAGCCAGCTGCTCCAAGCTTGGGGTACGGGATACGGCATCCTGTGCCATCGGATGGCACAGCCCCATTGCATGGGCACCCTCTACTGGCAGCTGAACGACTGCTGGCCTGTGGCTTCGTGGAGCAGCATCGACTGCTATGGCAACTGGAAGGCGTTGCACTATCGTGCCCGCGACCTCTTTGCCGATACCGTCGACCTCTCACGCTGGGAGAAATACTATAAGACCTACCCCAAGAACCTTCACCTTCGCAAGGCCAAGTATCAGTTGGACCAGTCGCTGAACAAGAAGGGGCAACTCATCGCCACCGTCAAGGCTGAGACCAATCTCCGCGATGTGATGCTCCAGACCGAGCCCCATGTCGACGGACATTTCGACAATAACTATTTCGACCTCCCCTCAGGCTCCAGTGCCACGCTGCGCTTCATCCCTGCCGACCCCAAGGCCGACCTGTCGCGGGTCAAGGTCACCCTCAAGTGCCTCAACCAGGTGTTGAACCGATAAGCTTGTGTAGGGTAGAAGAGACTAAAGCCTTTGGTAGGTGAAGCGGTCTATCTGCTTCACGCCCATCTCGTGCAGGCGAGTTACTGTCTTTGTGCAGTCGTCATCGCTGTTGTACTCCGGTATCAGCGGCACCCGCACCATCACCTGCTCCGGCCCCGTCAAGGCGAGCAGATGCTCCAAATTGTCCCATGCCCTTTGACAGTCGCCTCCTGTGTAGGCGTGGTATATGTCAGGGTTGCTCTCTTTGATGTCCACAATAAAGTAGTCCACCACCCTTGTGGCTGCGGTTACCGCTTGCTGCGGCACCTGTAGCGACGACTCTGCCGTCAGTCGCCAGCTCTTTCCGCACAAGCTCTTGAACTCCTCGATAAACGCTATCCGCAACAACGGTTCGCCGCCACCGAAACACACTCCGCCGCCTGTGGCAATGAAGTAAAGATTATCCACTCCCACCAGATTGTAGAGTTGCTGCGGTGTGTAGTGGGGCAACCCTTCAGCAGACTCGAGACAGCGAGGATTGAGACAATAGCGGCAGTGCAGCCCACAGTCGTGAAAGGCAGCCAGAGTGGTGACCCCTTGACCGTCTACCCCTATGCGGTGGCGGGATATGCCGATGAACGGTACACCTTCCATCGGTGAAGCTATTTCACAATGACTTTCACGCCCTGAATCTCCATATTCTGCGTGGCATCGGGGTCGTAGAAGTCTGGCATACCGGTTACGATCACCCCTTGCAACGGAAGTGCATTCGTTTTCATGCTAATGGTCACTGTTTCCTGCGGTTTTGAAGTGTACATGTCGAGTGTAACAGTGCTGTATCCGACGCAGGAGACACGTATTTGGTATTTGCCCGGTCTGATGGTGAAGGGCTTCAGTGTGAACTCCCCATCAATGTTAGTAAGGGTTCCTGTCACCAATTTGCCGTCTTGGTGGATGGTGACGTTGGCAAAAGGGATAGGCTCTTTGGTTTTATCATCCGTCAACACTGAGCCGTGCAATCTTTTTAGGGTCACGGAATCGGTCATTTCCTTCGCTATGGGTTGTTGCTGAGTAGTGGTTTTCACCTCCTGAGCCTGCGCTCCGGCGGCAAGGCTCAGCATCAGCCCCGCAACGGTGGCCACCTTGCCCATGCTCAGTCGTACAGCCAGAGCTGACTCTAGCTGGCGTAACTCGGCCTCGCATCGCGGGCAGGTGCCGCGGCACTCGCCCTGATAGGTGCATTCCTCTGTCTCGAAAGGGATGCCGTTCTCATTGGCGATGCTTTGTCGCACCGCTTTTAACTCGTTGCAGATGTCTTTACCGTGGTTCATGTTGTTAGTTATTGCGTTGATTGCAGGATGATTATCAGTTTCCAATGAGGTGGAACCTTGTTTGCAAAGATACGCTTTTTTCTTGATAGGCACTTCTTTTTTTGTCCATTCATCTATTTTTGCTTCGCAGTATTCAGAATGGTTTTGAGTATAAAGAATCGGAGCCGGTGAGAGCGGCATCGGATAGCGTGAGATTTTTTTTTGTCAGATTTTAAAAAACATGTATATTTGCAATATGAAAAAGTGATGAGTGACAAAGTTTGAATTTGTCTATTAGTATGGAAGATAGATTGTTGCATTTTGTACATTGCGCTTTCTACGCAAGTGGTCTGTGCGGACGGAGGGTGTCCATTGCCAAAAACAGTGTCTCCATACCTATAGGTAGAAACTGGTGATAGAGTGGAATACAATAGGAGTAGAGCCGAAATGCAAATGGAAGGGTAAATTAGTAACTAAAAATAAACAATATTATGAGATTAGAAGGAAGACGCGAAAGCAAGAATGTGGAAGACCGCAGAGGTCGGACTGCCAAAACTGCCGGTCTCGGCATTGGAGGGTTGATTATCGCTGGTATTATTGCCTTGTTTATGGGTGGCGACCCTTCGAGTGTTTTGCGGCAGATGGCCAGCAGCAATATGCAGACCACGGAGAATACCGAGTATGTGCCTACTGCCGAGGAACAGGAGTTGGCTAAATTCGCTAGTCAGATTCTGGCAGGCACCGAAGACGTGTGGACTGCCGAGTTCAAGAAAATGGGTCGCACGTATACTCCCCCCAAGCTGGTGCTGTTCAAGGGGTCGGTGCAGAGCGGCTGTGGCGGCGCCACTTCATCGACGGGTCCTTTCTATTGCTCCGCCGACCAGAGTGTGTATCTCGACCTTGAGTTCTTCTCCAGCATGAAACAGCAACTAGGCGCCGATGGCGACTTCGCCTATGCTTATGTCATTGCCCACGAGGTGGGCCACCATGTGCAAAACCTGCTTGGCACGTTGGGCGAGGCACACCAGCTGATGAGTCGTGTGAGCGAGAAGGAGTCCAACCAGATAAGCGTCAGACTGGAGCTGCAGGCCGACTACTATGCCGGTGTGTGGGCATATCATGACAACGAGATGTTCGGGTCGCTCGAAGATGGCGACATCGAAGAGGGACTCAATGTGGCTTCGAAAATTGGTGACGATTATCTGCAGAAGAAAGCCCGCGGTTACTCGGTGCCTGATTCGTTCAACCACGGTACCTCGGCACAGCGCTCCAGATGGCTCAAGAAGGGTCTGATGACAGGTAGCGTGAAAGGCGGCGACACCTTCTCGCCTGCTTATGCCAATCTCTAAAAATGAAGAGAGAAAATAGGCTCACCCCTCGTTGCGGGGTATATTGTTGGAAAAATTAAACTGCTGATATATAGATTGTATGCTTGTTTTAACAGTTTGTTTTCGCAACAATATAAAAAAAACTTGTATATTTGCACTTCAAAACGAAAGATTAAAAAACAGTAATACTATCATGAAGAAATCACTATTTATCGTATTGTTCCTGGCCCTGATGGGCGGAGCATTTGCCCAGAACGAGGGCGTTACCGAGTATGTGTCGGCATTGATTACCTTTAGAGAGGGAAGCAATGTGCCTCAGGATTCACTGAACAAGTATGGCGTGGTTATCCAGACCCGCGAGGGCAGAATGGCCACCGCACTTATCCCCGCCGAGCAGTATCAGGCTTTCCTCAACACCTATATGGTGGAAAGAGTGCAGCCCTCTACCCGTGTGTTCATGCGTAATAGCCAGATTGGCGACAATGGCGCCTATGTGGACACTCCTTACCGCAAGCATGACCGTAAGTCATCGGTGAAAGACGAAGAGTCTGAAGGCCGCGAAGCTGTGCGCCGTCACATGATTCCCGAAGACGACATCCGTAACGATGAAGCCAAAGGCTGGTATGTCGGTTTGATGGTGGGCGGTTCGAGCAACACCCTCGATGTCAAGAAGACCATCTTCAACGGCCTGTGGTATTCCGCCCGTGGTCTCAACGTAGAGGCTCGTGTGGGTTATCAGTTCAACGAATGGTTCGGTATCCGCAGCGGTGTGGAGCTTGTGTCCAAGAACTATGCCACTAAGTTGACTGTCGACTACGCCGGTGTCAGCAACAAGTACCAGACCTATCACCAGAATCAGTATCTGCAGCTCCCCTTGATGGCCGACTTCTCCATCGGCGGTGAGACTGTCCGCATCCACCTCATGGCTGGTGGCTATTGTGGATATTGGATCTCTCAGTATCGCGACGGCTATATCTACAGAGCCAACGATCCCCAGCCCTACACCGGTTGGAGCTATAAGTATATCGATAATTACGACAGCCGTTTCGAGGCCGGTCTGGCAGCTGGAATCGGTCTGAGCATGAATGTCGCTCCCAACTGGCAGCTTCATTTCGAGGGCGATTATTATCACGGCCTCCTCAGCACTGCCAAGAAACCCAGCAAGACCTACAACCGCACCTGGACCTTCGGAATGGGTGTTTCCTACCATTTCTAATCGCCCTTGGGCATTAGAGTGATATGCCATAAAAGGCGGCGGCCTCATCCAGGCTTCCGCCTTTTTGTTTGTACGACATTATGATGATTACGACATGATACAGATTGACCATACTACATGGGAGGTGGACCGCCCCGTCTGGCCCGACTTCCTCAACAACCGCCCCTCCGACAGCCATAAGGGCACCTATGGGCACGCTTTGCTGGTGGCAGGCAGCTATGGCAAGATGGGGGCTGCGATACTCGCTGCACGGGCCTGTTTGCGTTCAGGAGTAGGCTTGCTCACCGTGCATGTCCCCCGGAAGGGAGTGGACATAATGCAGGTCGCTGTGCCCGAAGCCATGGTCTCTATCGACGAGGATGAGCAGCACTGGACGCATCCCTTTACTGAGGAGGAGTTGTCGCGCTACGACGCGGTAGGAGTGGGCCCGGGATTGGGAACGGGCAGTATGGCCCCGATGCGTGCACTGATGCAGGGCGCTGTAGGCAAACCCATGGTACTGGATGCCGACGGGCTGAACATGCTGTCGAGGATGGATGACCGCATGGAGCTCTTGCGAGCGAAGGGAGCGGCCGCACCCACGGTGCTTACACCCCACGCAAGAGAGTTTGAGCGCCTCTTTGGCCATACCGAAGGCGGAAAGGAACGCGAAACACTCCAGCGTTCATTGAGTAGCAATACCTCATGCGCCATAGTGTACAAGGGTCATCGTACACAAACGACTGACAACAAGGGAATAATGTATGTCAATACAACAGGTAATCCGGGTATGGCTACCGCTGGAAGCGGGGATGTGTTGACAGGTATTATTCTTGCTTTTTTGGCTCAAAATAAAGATTGTCAGTTAGATGCAGCGATGTGTGCAGTACTGGGTGTGTGGATACATGGCAAATCTGCCGATTTAGCCTCCCAAAAACAGTCACAATGCAGCATTGTCGCCAGTGATATAGTGAATTTTTTACCATTCTCAACAATTTGATAGTCATGAACATTGTGGGTGCAGAGTAATTTTTTTTCAAAAAAAATTTTGCTGGTTCGAAAAAAGTGTGTATCTTTGCAACCGCTTTGAAAGAGATAAGGCAACCTTCCTCAATAGCTCAGTTGGTTAGAGCACCTGACTGTTAATCAGGGGGTCGCAGGTTCAAGTCCTGCTTGGGGAGCAAACATAAGCCGCAGAGATGCGGCTTTTTTGTTGGACAGGGGCATGCACTCCGCAACAAAGGGGCGGCGCATGGCCAGGACACAAGTCGAAGATGAGCAAAACACTACTGATAACACTGCTGTTCGCTGTGGCTGTTGTAGCCTTGATGATGCTGGGACTCGGCATCAAGATGCTTGTGCGAAAGCATGGTGAGTTCAAGCGCCATTGCAGCGGCATGGACCCCTACACCGGCCAGTCTGCCGGTTGTGTGTGTCGTAAGGCCCCGAATGCAAAGTGCAAGGAGAATGTCCGCTATTCCCCTCTTGAAGTGAACGACAACCTTATGTCCGAGACGCGCCAGTAGCCGCTCGCTGAAGCAAAAGAGAAACCCCGCACCAGACTCTTGTCCAGTGCGGGGTCTTTTGTATGGAATCGGTAACACCTACTTGAGGTGGAGATTCTTCTTATAAGCCTTCATTGTGTTTTCGAGCAGAGAGATGATGGTGAGGGGCCCAACGCCGCCCGGGACGGGGGTTACCCAGCTGCAGAGGGGGTCCACCTCGCTATGTTTCACATCGCCGATGATGCGGTAGCCACTTTTGCGGCTCTCGTCGGGGATGCGGTGGATACCCACATCGATGACCACTGCTCCGGGTTTCACCATGTCGGCGGTCACAAATTCGGGTTTGCCGATGGCCACGATGAGGATATCGGCGTTACGGGCGATTTCTGCCAAGTTCTGGGTGCGGCTGTGGCAAAGGGTTACCGTGCAGTCGAATCCTTTGCGCGAAAGCAGATTGGCTACGGGTGTGCCCACGATGTTGCTGCGGCCAATCACCACACAGTTCTTGCCAGTGGTCTCGATGCCGTAGCGTTTCAGAAGGGTGCAGATGCCCATGGGGGTGGCAGGGATGAAAGCATCTTCGCCCAGCACCATGCGGCCGACGTTGATGGCAGTGAAACCGTCGACATCCTTGTTGGGCGAGATGGCGTCGATGATGTGCTGTTCGTTGATATGTTTGGGCAGGGGAAGCTGCACGATGAAACCGTCGATTTCGGGGTCGTTGTTGAGAAAGTCGATGGACTCAAGGAGCTCTTTCTCGGTAGTCTTTTCAGAATAGCGGTACACCGACGAGGTGTATCCCACCTCGTGGCTGGATTTCTCCTTGTTGGCCACATAGGTCTGGCTGGCTCCGTCGTTGCCGACGATGACGGCGGCCAGATGAGGTGTGCGGTGGCCTTCGGCCATGAGATGCCGTACCTCGGTGGCGATTTCTTCTTTAATCTGGATGGATAGGGTTTTACCGTCTAATAATTGAAACATGGCAATGGGCTTTTGTATATGAGTGGATTGTTATTGTCATTGGGTTGTAAGCTATCAGTGCCGTTTGGGCAGGCGTGGAGGTTTGCCCTTCGCGCTTACGGCCTTCATCATCTTGCGGGTCTCCTCAAACTGTTTTACAAAACGGTTCACGTCCTGGATGGTGTGCCCGCTGCCTGCAGCAATGCGTTGCTTGCGGCTGCCGTTTAGGCAGCTGGGGTTCCGCCGCTCATAGGGCGTCATGCTGCCAATCATGGACTCGATGGGCTTGAAGGCATCGTCGGTAATTTCCACGTTCTTGGTCAGTTTGTCCATTCCGGGAATCATGCCGATAAGGTCTTTCATGCTGCCCATCTTTTTCACCTGGCCTATCTGCGAGAGGAAATCCTCGAAGTTGTATTCGTTGTGGATGAGTTTCTTTTGTATCTTGCGGGCTTCCTCCTCGTCGTATTGCTCTTGGGCACGTTCCACCAGCGACACGACATCGCCCATGCCGAGGATACGGCTGGCCATACGGTCGGGGTGGAAAACGTCGAGGGCGTCCATCTTCTCGCCGATACCGACAAATTTGATGGGCTTCTGTACCGAGTAGCGGATTGTGAGGGCTGCACCGCCGCGTGTGTCACCGTCGAGTTTGGTCAGCACCACACCGTCGAAGTCCAGTCGGTCGTTGAAGGCCTTGGCGGTGTTCACTGCGTCTTGACCGGTCATCGAGTCCACCACAAAGAGCGTCTCCTGCGGATTGAGCGACTGCTTCAGACCCGAAATCTCGTTCATCATCTCCTCGTCTACAGCCAGACGGCCTGCTGTATCCACGATGACCACATTCGTGCCCTTCAGCCGGGCGTCCCTCACGGCTTTGGTGGCGATGTCGATAGGGTTCATGTTGCCCTCTTCGGTGAAAACGGGCACCTGTATCTGCTCGCCCAGCGTCTTCAGCTGGCTGATAGCGGCAGGACGGTACACGTCGCCGGCCACCAGCATCACACTCTTGTTCCGCTTGGTTTTGAGGTAGTGGGCCAGCTTTGCCGAGAAAGTGGTCTTACCCGAACCCTGCAGACCTGCAATAAGGATGATGGCGGGAGTGCCTTTTATGTTAATATCCACGGCGGCATTGCCCATCAGCTCCGTCAGCTTCTCGTGGACAATCTTCACCATCAACTGGCCGGGTTCAATGCTCTGGATAACGTTACGGCCCATGGCCTCCGCCTTCACCTTGTCGGTAAATTCTTTTGCCACCGGGTAGCTCACATCGGCGTCCAGCAGGGCTTTGCGCACCTCCTTGACGGTCTCCGCAACATTAATATCGGTAATGCTGCCTTTTCCGCGCAACGTGTGTAACGCTTTCTCAATCTTACTACTAATGCTTTCAAACATATCCTGTCGGGGTATAACTATTGAAATGCAAATATACGAAAAAATCTCAACATATTCACTGCCGCCCGAAAAAAACTCTTTCCTCTGAGCATATCGGCCGCTTTAGGCGCTTTGTTCTAATGCATTCACACTTTCTGGCAGCGACCATGAAATTTTTTTTCATATAAATGAAACATTTTTTCCAATTCCACGTTACACACCAATAAAAAGGACAAAATAGTGGACCTATGAGACAACTGAAAATTACTCATTCAATCACCAACCGCGATATCAAGTCGCTGGATAAGTACTTGCAGGACATCTGCAGCGAGGAGCTCCTCACCCCCGAGGAGGAGGTGCGTCTGGCGCAGCGTATCAAGGCCGGCGACCAGGAGGCTCTCGACCGCCTCACCAAGGCCAACCTGCGTTTCGTGGTCTCCGTGGCCAAGCAGTACCAAAACCAGGGGCTCAGCCTTCCCGACCTCATCAACGAGGGGAATGTGGGCCTCATCAAAGCCGCCAAGCGTTTCGACGAAACCCGCGGCTTCAAGTTCATCTCCTATGCCGTGTGGTGGATCCGCCAGTCCATTCTGCAGGCCATTGCCGAAAACTCGCGCATCGTCCGTCTGCCCTCCAACCAGCTGGGAGCTCTCAACAAACTGAAGAAAGAAATCAGCCGCCTCGAACAAGAACTGGAGCGCCCCCCGTCGGAAGAGGAATTGGCCGACATGCTCGACATCCCCGAGGAGAAAATCAAGAGCATCCTCGGCATCTCCGGTCGCCATATCTCCATCGACGCTCCCCTCGTAGCCGACGAGGATGTCAACTTCGTCGATGTGCTCCCCAACGAGGACACCCCGCCTACCGACAGCGCCCTCATGCAGGAATCCCTCTCGCAGGAAATCGAGCGTGCACTCTCTACCCTCACCGAATACGAGCGTGAGGTCATCAAGATGTATTTCGGCATCGGTCTCCCACACGCTCTCAGTCTCGACGAGATAGCCATGAAGTTCGGCCTCACACGCGAGCGTGTGCGCCAAATCAAGGAAAAAGGCATCAAGCGACTCCGCGTCAGCAGCAAAAGCAAACATCTGCAGGCATACCTTTAACCCATGGCAGGCGTAGAGCTGATATACAAATACTTCCCCCAACTCACCGAGCGGCAAAAGGAACAGTTTGCCGCCCTACTGCCGTTGTATCAGGACTGGAACGCCAAAATCAATGTCATCTCGCGCAAAGACATGGACAACTTCTACGAGCACCATGTCCTTCACAGTCTTGCTATCGCCAAGGTGCAGCCCTTCAAAACCATGGCCGAGATACTCGATGTGGGTACCGGCGGCGGGTTCCCCGGCATACCCTTGGCCATTATGTTTCCCGATGCCAAGTTCTACCTTGTCGACTCGATAGGGAAGAAAATCAAGGTGGTGCAGGACGTGGCCCAGCAGTTGCAGCTGCAAAACGTCCGTGCCGAACAAATCCGTGCCGAGCAAGTGCAGGGCGATTTCGACTTCATCGTCTCGCGTGCCGTCACCGACCTCAGCCAGTTCAGCCAGTGGGTAAAGGGTAAGGTTTCCGACATCCAGTACCACCATCTCCGCAACGGTATCCTCTACCTCAAAGGCGGTGACCTCGACGCCGAGCTCGCCCCCTTCAAGAAGAAAGTCCGCACATGGGACATCTCCGACTTCTTCGCCGAAGAGTACTTCCAAACGAAGAAGGTGATACACCTCCCCATCAGATAATCACACTTTCGGCATAACAGAAACAGAGGCTTCGTAGAGGCCTCTGTTTCTGCTATGGGAGGTATGGCTATCCCAAGTCGGACAATAGGTTTTAACCCAAATCGGCCGTTAGCCGACTTTTCAATCGGGATAACCGCGCTCAGCGGACGGCATGCACGACCCACTTGGGTCGTTCAATCCCGGCTCGATGTTGCCTGCTTCCCGGCTTGTTTCCCATTATCATATCGAGTAACGATACTGTAACAATACTATTACGATGCAGGATTGAACGGCCCCTCTCCGTAGCAAGGGGAAAACGTTGCCGCTCCATGGCGCAGGGCGGGTGGGCAGGACAAGGTACGGGGCAGGGTTTATCCACGTGCATTGCACGATTCGGCAGTTAGATCGTAGGAGTTTTCGGTTCCCTAATGACCGATTTGGGATAAAAAGATGTACCGAAGAATCAAGGACTTTACTTATCTTGTACTTCTCAGGAAATGATTGTCAGATTCGGGTCGGGTAAACCCTATTCGTGTCAATCCTCCATCGATTCGTCAAGCGCACGGAACTCCATATAGGTGTTCGTGTAGTTGTAAAATATCCAGATATGATCTTCATTGATGTTGCATTTGATGGCGGCGTTCAGCGCATCGATCATCCTGTCCTCCCATCCCGTCGCGTCATATATCTCGGTAATCGGCTGTATATGGATACTGATATTGCCGTGGTCCAGATGATAGGTGCCATGCAGACTGTTCACTCCGCTGCCCGACATCGTGCCGTCAGGGTTAAACTCAATCACATAGTATTGCAAGTGTCCGTTCCACATCGGTGCCTCGCTGGTGTTGGTGGCCCGGTCAACAAAGCGTGCCAGATACCACCGGTGGTCG
>Ga0247611_10002219_pt1 | contig 32196 bp, 36 predicted proteins | sample 177DNAGHGhighgp2_FD_192422 | JGI IMG/M metagenome (GOLD analysis project Ga0247611, IMG submission 192422) | Sheep rumen microbial communities from Palmerston North, Manawatu-Wanganui, New Zealand - 1770 DNA GHGhigh gp2 | ecosystem: Host-associated > Mammals > Digestive system > Stomach > Rumen... | reverse complement strand
GCTCTTGGCAAACGGGATATGGGTGGCCGAGAAGATCGAGGTTCCACCCGAGACAATCATCACGACGGCCTCGTTGTCGTCGCTCGTTGTGAGGTCGATGTCCGGGATCTGGGATGTGAACATCAGGTTCCCGAGTTGTGTATTCAAAACTACTGACATATTCTATCGGTTTTAGTGTACCGCAAAATTATGTTTGTGACCCGGGATGGCAAAAGACACGCCGGGCGTTCCCCATCGATGGGGCGTCCGGCGCCGGTTCCGATCGGTGGGCGATCTTCTCGCCCACCTGCGGAACGGGAGGCCTTAAACCTCGTGCTCGATGTACTCGCTCAGCTCCTTGAGGATGCCTTCGATGTCCTCGGCCGTGCTGTCATCGGCAAACGTCCATGACCTGCAGGCCTTGGCGGGCGGCTCGCCTTGGTGGGCGAACACCGTCCACCATGTCATCACCTCACCATCGCATCGCACCAGCGTATTGGTGTGGATGCTCATCGAGTGACAAATGCCCACCTTGTTGTTATACACTGCGTCCTGTACTCGGCGAATGCGGGTAACCGCTTTTTTCACTTCTCGTGTCATAGCTCTTGATTTTTTGTAGTGGGCGGGGCTGGCCTCGCCCACCTTGTTAAACTTTATACTTACTTGTTCTCGGCCTTCTTGGTGCTGCGCTTGCGGCTCTTCTTCTCGGGCTGCGGCTCGGGCAGGCCATCACAAATGGCTACACGCTTGCCTGCGCGGACTAATTTTGGGAGATACGTATCGAGGCTGTGGGCTGGGAATGCGGCCTGCCATTCGGTGATGTCCTTCGCCTGCTCATTGCGGGTGAGGACTATGCCCAAAATCTCGCTCACGGCCTTGGCATCATCATCGAACGATGAATAAAAATCGCCAGTGCGGTAAAGCAAAATCGCATCGGAGTGCTTGGCCTTCATCTCGGACCACTGGCGGGCCAGCGGTGAGGGCTCGCCCACCACCTCGGCGGTGGGCTGGCTCTCCTGCTCGGGCGCTGCGCTCGGCTCCTGCTGCGGCTGGCTCGCCTTCACCTCGGCCATCAGCTTGTTATAGATGGCCTTCGGGATCACTGCGCCAGTGCGCTTGCGCAGGATGAACGCATACCTCAACGCCTTCAGCGGCTCCGAAAAGTAGAACTCGCCACTCTTCACACTGTCCTCACTGCGGTACACATGCCACATCATTGCACCACTCTTTACCTCTCGCTTGCTTGCTAAAATCAGATTTGCCATAATCGTAAAATTTTGAAAATGAATATATAAGGAATTAAAAACTATCTACATACAGGTAAACATTGCAGTAACTCACCTGCAGACCTGCGGCCATGGCCATGTCTGCGGCCTGCTCGCTGGCCTCGGCCTCGCTGCGGGCATCCACCTCGAAGGTGTGGCTCTCATTGTCGAAGTCCACCACCTCGACCATGTAATTATTGTACTTGGAAGAGCGGTAAACTTTTTTACTCGCACGGCTCTCAGCTTGTTCGGGAGAACCCAGGAATGATATGTTATAAGAAGCTGTCATAATGATGAAATTTTTAAATGTTAATAATCATTGTCCATGTTGTCGCGTATAAACTTTTTACACTGCTTTAAGAGTACGGGCTGTTAGTGATACGCCTGCAAGGCTTGACCGAAAAAATCCATCCTGAAAGGACTGGCCAAATTTTATGCGCAGCGTCAAATTTTGTGGATTATTTCGAGGCAACTGTGCATGGCCTTGCAGTATCACGATGCCCGCTACCTTTGCGGTGTAAAAGGTAGGAGCGACTGGACAATGGCAACATTTATTTCATCAATGCGGCTTCAATATCATTCCTCTCCCGTCAAGCAGAGGGCTGTGCGTAATAAGAGCAAAGGAGGGAGCGCCACACCAGGGGCGTTTCCCTCCTTTACCGATGAAAAAGCGGGCCATTGCTGACCCGCTCCTCGATATGAGATACAAAGTTAAAATTAAGCGTTAATTATTGGGTATGTGCCACAAGTCAATGCTTCTGCCGATCTGAATTGCGTACTTCTTATCAGCAAAGGTTTCTTTGATGGCATCAAGGACGGTTTGGGGCACTTCGCTTGCGTGTTTCACATAGATGCAGAACATCATCTGGTCGCTTGGATAGGATTCATCCACCACGAGCGAAACGACGGTACCGGCCAGGTCGGGTATGGTCTTGTTGCCCTTCCTGGGCGGGATGAGCAAGCGACCCGATCCTCCTCCTGCGACATTGAGGGAGAACTTCTCAATGATGGGTTCTAACATTTCCAGGATGGCTTCTGCGGTTTTCTCATCGCCTTGTGTTTTGATGATGATCACGTTGCCACAAAGCCTGAATTCACCTACATGGCGTTTTTTGCGGATTCTCTTCTTCATTTTATTTATTGATTACTCGGATTTGAAATTTTGCACCTTATCTTCATTGTCTGACATTTCTACTGTTTTGCTTTTTGCGTTGACCGAAGTTTCAGATACCCAGATTAGTTGCCCTCTTTTCTTAGTATAGAAAGGAGATGACAAAAGTTTTATATAACCTTTACGGAAATGTGGCCGCATTGCGCCCCTTACCGTTGAGGTGATTTTTTCAGATGTTCCAAGTTGTACGCTACGGTCTCTATAACGCAAGGTATTACTATTATTTGTATCTGGCACTCCCTCTTTCACACACTCGGGAAAGCACCTCATATAAGCTAACAGATTTACAGCAAAATTAAAATTCTTGACAAGGTTAACCGCCGTCTCATCGGATCTGCTTTTAAGTTCATTGTATTGGCTTTCATGAATGAGCCCAACACCTGTATCTCCACTAAAGAGCAAAGAAATTGTACCATCATGCATAATACAAAATGAGAAGACATATCCATCGGTTTCTTGAGGAATATGGAGCGCTATATTATGGTTAACCCAGTCCATTTCTTCTCCTGTATCGGCATTAATTGTTTTCCTATCTTCACCCTCTTCTTTCAGATATTGTTTAATGCCATTGAGATCTTTAAGAGGCAGGTCGTCGCGTAGAAAATCACGTAATTCTTTTTGCACAAACCAAACGTGGAGTATCTCTTTCTTATAATCCTTTAACCAAAAGTTTAGTGTAAGGTATTCGCTTTGTCTGAGTACTGCATCAGGTTGAGTATCTGCAAATCTCCGTGCATCATCATAAAAGGCCATTGCATCAGAATTATCTTTGACCTTACACCATTCTTTGTACATTTTCCACATTTTGCGGAGTGGAATGCTATATGAGACTCTTTTTGCCATGAGAATATATTTACTCTTATTTCAGGTTTTCTTGGACGAAGGTGGCCACGTACTGTTCCAGTTCGGGGGCTTGCAGGATCTTGATGTGGTTGGCTAGGCCCAGGTAGAACCTGCCGATGCCCTCCATCTGATAGACCTCGGTGTCGAAGTACCAGATGTTGTTGTCACCCTTGTGGGGCTTGATGCAGTCCTTGGCCGAGGGGAACTCCTCGATGAGGAGGTTCTTGGCCATCAGGTCGAGCTGGAGCGAGACGGCCACGGGTTTGGTGCCGGACATGTGGAACACGTCCACGTCAATCTTCTTGTGGACGGCCGTGTGTGACCACGGCTCGCTGTCGAGTATCTCGACATAGCCGATGCGGTTGATCTTGAACACGCTGCACTCGAGTTTTTTGCAGTCGAAGCAGATGGCCAGTCCGTCCTCGGGGCGCACGTCGTAGGCCTCCACGGTACGGTCGGCGACCTTGCCGCTGTTGGAGGAGGCGTAGTTGTGCAGCACCACGCTTTTGCGCTGGCTGCAGGCGTGCTGCAGCAGCGAGATGGCGGCAGCCTGGTTCTTCTTGGTGAAGACCTTACTGGCAATGAGCTGCTGGCGCATACCCTCGGGCATTTCACGGGATTCGGCGTTGACACGCAGATAGGCCGTGTTGTTGAGCTCGACCACCCTGTAGGGGTGCGGATCAACATGGATGGCCACCACCTGGTTGTCGTACAGCGGCTCGATGCGCAGGTACGGCAACGTGTCGATGCCGAAGTGCTTCTTGGCGGTGTCTTGGATATAGCGCAGGTACGAGTCGATAGAAGTCTGACTGAGGTACTTCATGTCGTTCTCCACGCCGGTCACATAGCCCTGATCGTTCACACCGAGGTAGAGCACGCCGCCCGTGGTCGAGTTGAGGAAGGCGCACACGCCCTTGAGCACGTTCATGTTCTGGGCGTACTCGTCGGGCTGCATATTGTTGTTCGAGGGGAAGATGATCGAGGTCTTGAACTCCTGGGTGCCGCTCTCGATGCCGAGGTAGGTGCCGCTTGCGGCCTCTAGGTCGGCGTCGTTCTCCGTCTCGATGGAGAGCGTCTTGATGATTTCACGCTTGATCACGTTCAGGGCAGAGCCCGAGAGGGTGTCCTGCATGGCGTTGGCCGTCTGTATCAGCCGGGCCAACCGTGAGAGCATCGGCATGGTGTCCTTGTACTCCTGGATCGCGTCGGCGAGCCGCTTGGAGTCCTCCTTCATGCCGTATTGCTTGAGCAGGTCGATTACCTCCATGCGGACCTTGGTGGATGCAGCATCCTTATAGTCCTCGTCGGGCGTGAGCTGGATATCCTTCACTGTGTTGCCGGCAACGAACTCCACCAGGGCCATGAGGTAGTTCCTGGCGAAACGGCTGTAGGACGATGATACGGTGTCGCCCACCAGTTCTGCCATGACGTTGATGTTAGCCAGCACGGTGAAACGCTCCGTGGGTTTGAGCAGCGTGCGCTGATAGCCGAACAGCTGACGCATGAGCAGCGAGATGATGACGGGGCTCAGCTCGCTGGTGTCCACCTCGGCCTCTGCATAAACGGGAGCCGGGGTGTCCTCGGCGAAGGCGCGGATGCAGTCGTGACGGACGGTTTTCTCGTCAAAGTGCTCGTTGGAGAGCTTGAGCACTTGGGCATCAATCTTGCCGTAGTATTTTCCGGTGCCGTAGGTCACACCATGAAGGATGCCGAAGTCGCCTCGGCTGAAGCCTGCCGTGTTCTGCGTATGCATGGCAATTCCGAACTCGTTGATCCAGCCGAAATATTTGGGCCGCTCGTCAATCAGCAAGGCCAGGAACTCGTCGCTTTCCTCCTCGGCGCGTTTTGTGTCTTCGACAAAGAACTCAATCAGCTGCTTCTCGATGTTGAAGGTCGGCTGCTCGGTGTTGCTGATGGTGGCTTTGAGATGGTCACCGGCACAGAAGAACTCGTAGAGCGTGTCGGTGTAATAATAGACCAGGCTGGCTTTCTCAAAGACTATCGGGCCAGAGAGTTTGTGATAGCGGGGATCGGTCGTTTCGACATAGATGGTGCCGCTCTTGTAATCGACATTAGTGACGCGCACCACGGCCTCGTCGTTATCGTAGTAGCGTTTCAGCGCTGCCGTTGGAGCGGATTCCCTGTTCTGCACCTTGTCCTGCTGGCGGATGAAATCCTTGATGAACTCCTCGACCTTCGGCATCTGGTTCTCGTAGCTCTGCTTGAGTTTCTCGGACGAGAGGCTGCGGAGCGTGATCCCGATGCCCGTTTCCAGCGAGTTGGCGCCGCTCTTGAAGAGTTTCTTGGCTCCAGTGGCCGACTCGTGGGTCAGGAAAAGGCCGTCTGCAGAAATGTAGGCCGTGCCGAATTTCGTGAAGACCAGGGGCTTTTTCCTGGGCACGTCGAACTTGACGAGTTTCGCCGCGTTATAGGCGAAAAGTTCGGTGCCGATCTTATCGAGGTTCTTCCAGTTGAAGCCATAGGCGGTGACTTTTTCGTAGCGCAGTCGCTCAGTGGCCGCCGTTATGATGGCTTCGGAGAAGCGGGGGTTGAGCAGCCTCAACTCGCCCATGAAGGCGACGTAGGCGGGCAAAGCCAGGTCGTGGCCACCGTCCACGAGCAGGTATGTAGCCAGCAGCGTGGCGTTGAACGAGGTGCTCTTGCGGTCATCGTCCTCGTTGTAGATGGGACGGTTTGCAATGGAGGTGATCAAGTCCTCCACACGGGCCCGCAACAGCTCGATGGTCGTGTCATAGAACGAATCCTTCTTGGCCGCGCTTGTGGAGCAGTCACACAGGTAGCCGCGCAACTTCTCGAAGTTGTCGTCTATATATTCTTTTCTCAGATCCAGCCACAAAGGCGTCTTATTAGTGTCGGCCATAATGCTGTTGTTTTGTGGTTATTGTACGAATGATAGAATTAGTTCTATGATTGTTCATCATCAGAATCTCGATCAAACACACCAGGAATATCTTCCGCTACTCCAGCGGGGCTGATATAATAATGCTCGTATAGAGGTACATCTTTATAATGATGCTTGAGATTATGCTCAGCTATCTCGCGCGAAGCGAATGTAGCACAGCAGTAGTCGCTGCCATCAGCTTCTACACATCTGATTTCGTATTTCCTTTGATCATTCATATTTCGTACATTTCTTGAAGGTCTGAGTAAAAGTCGATGAGGGTGCGACGCAGATTGAGATCATCAACGGGGATATCACCGTTCTTAATCTGGGTGATACATTCTGAAAGGTAGTCGGACGGTGATGTCCTAAACGAAGCGAGCCATTGATGCTGCACCCTACTCTTCGGGAAGTCAGCATAGCTGAGGAGTTGCCGCAGGACGTATATAGGAGTCTTCAGTGGCTCAACGCTAGCGGCCTGTGACTGAAGAAAGTGCGATGGTGGCCCTATCTGTGCCAGAATCCAGCCTTGTAACTCGCAAAGCGAGTTTACAAGTTCATTCAGTTGCTCCCTACTCGGTGCCTCGTCCATCGTTGATTAGGGCTCGGGATGGTTGGGGGTGATTTTGAATGTAGCGTTGCCGGTGTAATCCAGGAAGTCTTCAAAGGTGGGTTCATCACCTACTTCATTTATGGCCTTGTCGGCTAATTCACATTCACAGCCGATGACATCATAGAATCCCTCACCTTCAAGATCCTCTAACTCTTGAACGTCTGTGGCAATCAGGATATGGAGGGTTTTAATTGCCTTGAAGTCCTCCATCTTCAGGGAGCCAAAAGGATTGTTCTCGTCAACGTAGGTGTCCCAATCAGGGAAGAATGCATCGAGGTTTTCTGCATCAAGATCAAACTCGATCTCGTCCAATGCCCCGTTATCAAATAGATCCATCCAGTCCCAGAAGTTTTCGACTGTAATCACGATGGTCTCCTTATTTGCTCTTGTCAATAACATAGTCGTATCTCGTTTTAAAGATTATATTCTCATGATATCGTTCTCGTTGATAATTTGCAACTTATTTTGATTGTCTAATGGAATCCAAACTAGTTCTTTTACCTTTCCTTCTACACTGGGCGCGACTTTAGGTACAATTATATCTTGCCTTACTCGCTGATTGCCGTGTAAGAACTTATGCCAGTCATCCATACCCATCTCAACAATGAAAAAGCCAGGTTTAACTGCTTTGTAATATATGAGTGCAATTGCTACTATCATAATGATCAATTATCGTTAGTCTTGAATAACGTTGGAGGCTCTATAACTGCTGTGCTTTATTATTGCCAGGTTCTGCTGCGAGCGCCATTTCGACGGGTTTGAAATCATATTCATTGTTTTTCCCTACCGACACCTGCCCGTTCAGAAGCATCGGCAACAATTCATCTCTATATTTCTTCAGAGAATGGATTTGGTTTATCAATTCCATCTGTAGTTGTTTAATGGGAGTTATGATCTGCTCAAATTGACCTTGAACTTTGCTTGAAGGAATAGCTAGTGCGTAAGTTTCTACCCCATTTACATTTAAATGCTTTACCGTAGTACCTGTAGCAAATGGTTTTATATATTTATGGTAAAAAGGAGTTCTTAACGTATAGTATAAATACATTTTCTCAATTCCATCTGGAACAATTTTCGCTAAATCCATTGAGAAAATAAAAGAATCACATTCTTTTGTGGCTAATATTGGACGCCCAATTATATCTGCTCCTTGTGTCATGTCTGTACAAGCAATAAGCATGTCTAATGGTATTACTGTTTTACGATCGGAAAATTCTCCTACATAGTATTTAAGTTCACCCGTACGATAATCACCTTGCTTACTGAAACATGCCAAATTAATCATGGGCACCCCATCTGCTTGAAGATTCTCCGATGCGTAAGAAACCCCACGTTCGATGGGCTTTATGTAATCAGAAACAATTCCTGAGTTCCAATCCTTGGGAATGTCACGCTTTAATTTTTCATTCCAGACCATTTCACCACCACTTGATTTATAGGGTTTGCCCTCGTCATTCGGGAAGTCGAACTGAACAAACCAATAATCATATAATTGTTGGGCCAACTGCTCTAAATTGCGATTTATTGCATTGAGTAATACAATTTGTTTGTCTATATTCGAGAGCAGCTCGCCAATACCTTTTTGCTGTTGCATTGGCAGCAAAAGAATTGGCATATCGAGAATTGTATCATTAGAAAGCGTGTATCTCATGCCGCTACCTGTTGCGTTCAACTCAAAGTATCTAAGAATATAATTTGAGTGTAGAAAGGCATTAAGATATTTGCTATCAACCACTTCGTTATTTGGGGTTATCAAAGCGCAATGATAACCAAGTATTACATCCTCAAAATCATCTGCTATATATGTTGCTATACCTATATCGTCACGAGTTTCACTATCTTTTGTGATAGCTACTTGGCCTTTATGAAGAAGAAATCTGTCTATCTCTTTCTGTTTTGCGGTAGCAGTCATAAAGCCATCACGCATCGAAGATGTGATAGCCCAATTTCTGTAAACATCAACAAAGTTACACAGTCTTATTGGCTTTTCATCATCATAGTTTTTTTTGTCAACTCCACTTATAATGACACTGGCAACATCACGAAGTTTGCGCTTTACAAATTCCATAATTTCATATATTGAAATGCAAAGTATTCAATTGATCTATTATATCTTTATGAAGGCGATAATTCTCCTCGAATTGAGCGGTGAGTTTCTCTCTGTACTCGTTCATTCGTTGGTTGAACTCCTCCTGGGTGATTTCGACATGTTCAATCTTGATGTCAAAATACATTCCAGCTGAAAGAGAGTAACCTTTATCCTTAATGTCATCATAAGTGACAACAACGGAAAAATCGTCAACCTTCTCCTTATTACTGAAGGTATTAACTATTTTGTCTATCTCAAAATCACGCAAACGGCATTTTTGATTTGTACCTTCCTTATAGTCTTCGCCAAGATTTGATGCATCTATCAGAATCACGTTTTCATCTTTTTTACTCTTATCTAAGAATATCACTGATACGTTAGTTCCTGTAGTTGCAAAAACATTCGACGGCATCGAAACCACTCCTGCGAGCATTTTCTCATCGACAATACGTTGACGTATCTTTTTCTCAATTTTATTCTTGGCTGTAATAAATCCGCTGGGCACTACTACAGCACCTTTTCCCTGACCATCTTTCAAAGAGTTAATTACATGTTGTAAGAAGCAAGTATAGATCGCCATCGAAGGTTTCTTGGGGTTGATCGTTTTGGGCACATTGGGTACACCTGCCCAAAAACGCGCTGTTTGTTTTGCGACATCAGAATACGTGTCAGGAAAGTCAAGTTTGAAAGGAGGATTACTGACGACGAAGTCAAACTTCTTGAGCGTGACGTTATCCTCCTCCTTATGATAAGGTGAAGCCAGCGTATCACCCTGCACAGCATTGTCCAGACTTGCAACAAGGTTGTTCAAAATGAGGTTCAATTTAAGCATCTTGTTGCTTCGCTGGTTGATGTCCTGGCTATAGATGGAACAACGATCTTCACCAATTTGGTGGGCTAGAGCCATAAGCAGTGTTCCAGTTCCAGCTGATGGGTCATAACACTGCACACTATGCAGGTCAGGATTGTCTCCAACAAGCAAACGAGCCATTACACGAGCGATAGATTTGGGGGTATAATATTCGGCGTATTTACCACCTCCAGCGTTATTGTAGTCCTTAATCAGATACTCAAAGATGTCGCTAAAGAAATCATATTTCTCATCGAAAACCGATTCGAACGAAAACTTTGCTAGTTTGTTGACCAATGCCCGAGCAAACTCGCCACGCTTTGCTGAGTCGGTTACAAAGACAGTCAGTTTCTCAAAGATGGGCATTTTGGTTTCCTCTACCGTATGGGTATAGAAGATGTTGATATTCAGATCTGCAATATCAAGCATCGTATTATCGAACAATAAGTCAAAATCACCCAACTGTGAATGGTTAAACAAGTAAGAAATCAAGTGAATCGGTTTCAGACGAGGTGTGTCTGGGGACATAGCGTCCCAAAGGTCGAGCATCTCGTCCTCGGTCATTTGCTCATACTCGGTTTCCCACGATTCAGCATTAGCCAATCTAGGCGAAAGCAGCTTGACTTCATGCCCAAACTTATCGTTGATAAACTTATACAGGAAAACCTGCGTAATGATTTTATACTCATTACCATCGTTTCCTAAACCATATGAGTTGCAGGCAAGTTTGAGGTCATCTATGAGTTGGTATGTCTGTTGTTTGAAATCCATATCTTATGCTATGTTAAATTGTTGGTGATATTGATCTAGATACTGGCCAGCTATGCGTGACTGAATAAACAAGCGATCAGGACGACTGTTGACGATATTAAGTTCGTTGAGGCTTTGGGTAATCAAAGTCATAACAGTTGTCTCAAAGTAGTCATCCTTCTTCAAAATGTCATTGCGGTCATACACCTGGCTATCAATGACCGACTTGATGCGGCAAAGTGACTTCAGAATTTCGCTCGGTGATTCCGAAATAATTGGTTCCTTTTTGGGATTACTTTTATTTCGGTCAGCGTTTTCTTCCACGATACGCTTATGCACACGAGCAAATTTCACGTCGCCATTATATTTGCTTAACAAGGCTTTATTAGCTTTCTGTAAAGCAGTTATTCGGGCAAGGATGTCATCAAGAGCCTTTGCTTCCTCATTGAGTTGAGCTTCGGTTTCAAATGTGAAGCTATGCTCCTTGAAGCGCTGAATGAATAATTCTTTGAGCGTGATGTACTCAGGATCATCGGGGTCAAAGAATTCCGCGAGCTCATGTACGGTCTTTTTATGCTTTTCCCTGTATTGCTCCATCTTTGATGCCACGATCTCCATCTCCTCAGTATTAATCTTATTGAAGGAGAATTCAATATCGGCTAGCGCATCGGTAATCGATTGTTGAACACCTGAATCGGGGTTGAACCGTTCTTTCAAGTTAATCATATCGATGCGACGGTTAATCTCGCTCAATATCAGCGGCAGTTTCGGTAAATCCACCTCAGCAAACTTCTCTTTCAGTTCATCTGAACCGAATGTGCGAACAAGGTTAGCCATATCACGGGCTGTAGTAACTACATGACGTAATTCGATAAGTTGTTGCTTGTCCTCAATTGTTGAAATCTCGGTGGCAAATTCCTCCACGTTATCAGTTGTGAACTCGAAGAGTTTATCTTGAATTTCTGTCATATTCTTGATGATTTCGTCAGGATCCTCAAGAATCTGCGTGAAGGTGTCAGTTATATGATCTTGGCCCACCTCGTTGGGATCATTGAAGCGCAACAACTCCTGCAGATAGGCTTGGTTGGTTTGTTCAAAGTCATCCTTGATGTTTGCAAAGTCAATCAAATAGCCATAGCGGTTGTCCTTATATGGACGATTAACGCGCGTAATCGCTTGAAGAAGGTTATGATCTTTGAGTTTGCGGCCGAAGTAGAGCCGTTTCAGGCGTGGTGCGTCAAAACCAGTGAGCAACATATTGAATACAATCAGAATGTCAATCGTGTAGTTCTCTTTGAAGTCAGTTATAACTTGGGTACGAGTTGCCTTGTCGTCACTGTCATAGAGAATAAGACCAGCTTTGAGCGGTTTGAATTTCGACTTATATTCGACAATAGGATCACCTATGACAATTGTGCCATCAGGTAGTTTTACTTTTATCGGCTTGGGTTGATGGCGCTCATATACTTGTTCAAAGTATTCAAAAATACGCCGTGCCTGTTCGCTCGTCTCACAAATCACCATGCCACCTAGCGTTTCGTCGCCTTGCAAAGCACGGAATGCCCGTAAGTCGTGCATGATGTATTCTGAAATGGCAGAAATATAATTCTCATGCTCAATGATTTGTGACTTAACCAATTCCTTCTTGTGTACGAGTTGTTCAAGACCATGGACAGTCTCTTGCAGTTTCTGCTTCCAAGAAGTTTCGATATCCTCGCGCAAGATTTTTAACGTATAACCGTCCTGAATTGACTTGTCGTAATAATAGGTATGCAGATAATTCCCGAACACCGCACATGAGTTTCGTTCTTCACCAATCAATGGAGTTCCAGTAAGAGCAATCTTTATGGCGTTTTCATCGGCAGAAAACAGATTGGCAAGAAAACAACCACTGGGTTTGTAACCACGGTGTGCCTCATCGATGATAAAAATACGCTGAAGCCTGGTAGCATAATGAGGCAAATTGACCCTCTCCTTGTCTTCTTGGAAACGCTGAATATTTACGACAGTAATCTCCCGTTGTCCTGTATTATTGACGGTGACTTGCGTTTCACGGAACAACTGCATCAATTCAGCTCTAGAATTGGCTGTATTCACCTTTAATCCACGAGCCGTCAACTCCTTGGATGCTTGCTCCAAGAGATCAAGACGGTCAACTATGAAATAGAATTGAGCTACCGTGCTATTCTTGGCATAATAATCTGTGAGAACATTAGTCAGATAGTAGGCTAATGCTGTTTTTCCGCTACCTTGTGTATGCCATACCAAACCGCTTTTCACTCCATCGCTTAATCTATCTCGAATAGCAAGAGAAGCAAATAGCTGCTGGTAACGCATGATGTGCTTTTCATCGATGGTCTCAATGCCTCCGTTAGGCAGTTCTTTTTGCTTGTGAACGTATGCTATTGCATATCTGAGAATGTAAAGCAAGCGCTCACGACAGCACATCGAAGTGAGGACGCGATTGGTGGGCGTATATTCGTTTTTGTTGGTGATATATTCAGGTGAGTTATGAATAACTTCGCAGTTGAAGTTTGCCAAAATCTGATGTTCAACATCGGAGTCAATGGGCGGATAAGTGAATTCTCGATTGAACGGTGCTATATCATCGTTCGTCGGATTCTCCTCACGGAAACAGTTAAAGGGTGCAGACTTCTTGCCTGCCGTGCAGTAGAAGACGCCTTGGACAGGAACAATTCCACCCATGGCATCATATTCCATGTTGTTAGAGAATATCATCAACTGCGTGATATTGTTGAATCGACGAAGCTTCTTATTGGGGAAGCGGCGATGATACTCACGATCTCGCTCAGCAACAATGCCCTCTTTGTTATTGGGTTTCTTAACCTCAATATAAACAAGAGGCAAACCGTTTATAAAAAGTGTTATGTCGGGACGGAATTCCTCTAATCCATTTTTACAAGTAAACTCAGCCGTACAGTGATAGACATTGTTTTTGGGATTCTCAAAATCTATCAATCTTGTTGAGACATCGGTTAATCTTTTATAGAAGGCTTTGCCGATGTCGTCATTGTCCAGCTCTGTTCGTATCTCCTGTAAGACCTGATTAAACTGACCGGCCTTGTCCGGGTTGAGTTCTGCATATTTTTTGCGGAACACTTCTATCAGGATATTTGTTTGTGGATCAAAGAATGTACCAGCTTTTTCCTCTGATATGCGAGGAATATAAGAATATCCTAACCTGGTTAAGTGAACTAGCGCAGGAATCTGTACCCTTGTTGCTTCATTGAATTTACTGTGCGCTGCCATTATCGTCTCAAACTATTTATCTAATCAAAACAAACCCCAATGCAGTTCCTGCAGGCCGACCAAAGCCTATATAACCGCAAAGGAGTTTGTGAAATCTTCATCTTCTTGGTCTTTAGCAGGAGATAAGAATACAAGTATTCTTATTCGTGATGGCAAATTTACTACTATTTCTACGATTTTCCATCAAAATAGTGCGAATTTTTTATCACGGCCGCAAAATTAAACAGCAGTAGTGCCAATTCTGGACACTAGTAACCGGAAAAATGTTAACAGGGCTATTTTTCCCTAAAATGGTTGACAGGTTTTGAGAGCGGTAAACTGAATTGGTTGATAGGTTTTTTCTGGCTCGCCTAAACGGGTTTACAGAGATTTGAACTTTTCTATAAGATTTGCCATGCCTAAAGATGCCGTCGATTGTATATGCTCGTAGCCAAGTGCGGTGCATTGTGGCATGTCACTGGGGTCGATGACATACTTAGGTACTTCTTTGTGAGCAAATCGGATTAGGTCGTTTGCGGGATATACCATTAACGAAGTGCCAACAACTACGAATACATCGGCATTCTTGACTAATTCGATTGCTGTACTCATGCCCGATATATATTCCCCGAATAGCACAACAAAAGGTCGCATTTGTGAGCCATCACCAGCGTCATCGCCCAACTTGATAGGCACTGTAAGCGGATATTCACGGATAAATTGAGGATCCAGGCGATTGTTTGACGAACACACTTTATTCAGTTCGCCATGCAAGTGAAAGACATGAGTGCTACCGGCTCTTTCGTGAAGGTCATCGACATTCTGGGTGATCACGGTGACTTGATTGGTCTCCTCCAGCTCAGCAATTATACGATGTGCTGCGTTGGGTTGAGCCGTGGCAAGCTTCTGCCGTCTCATGTTATAGAACTCAAGAAACTCCTTGGGTGATTCGTCGAGACCGCTGATGCTGGCATAGTATTGCCATTGCTTATTGTTCCACATACCATCTTTGCCGCGAAAAGTGCTCAATCCACTTTCCACGCTTATTCCAGCTCCAGTAAGAAATACGATATGTTGGTTTTTCATCTGCTTATTATTGAGAAAAAGGCACGGGTCGTTGGCACCCCCTTTGAGGCCCTTAGGATGGCTGATTAGCGGTGCATTAGCGACCCGCGCCCATATGGCGAGAGTCACTATACAACCCTGCTAATCTATATTGAAAGTGTCCTAAGTTTTCAAAGGGCAGGTGTATAATGGTCTTTCTTTCCCTCTATGTCTTGTCAAGCGTTGCCTTGACAAGGCAAAGATACGACATTTTTCTCAAACAGCATAATACTGTCGAGAAAATCAATAGCCCCATTGTTTAAAGCACTTTATCAATAGAGACCTTCTGGGCATCAGTTTACCTTGATGGAGAAGACTTGGATAAGTTACGAGATCACCCTTTCTATCAAGTTCGTAGAAAATCTCCGACACAGCATTGTCGAACCTTTTCTCAAGGTTGCCACATTTCAAAAATGCGTCATACTTGCCATCGATTAAATCGTCCTCTGTGATGCACAAATCTTCAAACTCATGTGTCAGATCAACAAGGAATGTACCACGTTGAGCAGCAAGTTTGAAGATATCCGGGTTGACGTCAAAGGAAATAAACATCATTCCCACATAGGGATAGGAGCGTTTTACCACATGAGATGGTAGCCACATGTCAAGCGGCAAGTCCTCACGATTTGGCAACAATGGTGACGGCTCATCAAACAGGTGGGCATTCTCAACACGGTACACAGGTTCGGGCAGTCCAAGCGACCAAATGTTGTAGTCATAAGGTACTTGCTCGACTACATCCACATAGCCGATAGGCACATCGACAGGCAAAGTGTCGGTTGCGCCGAAGGCGCCATACACCTGCTCATTGTGGATGGCCATGATCCACTCCAGGGGAGTTTGGGGGTTAAACACTGGCCTTGTCGCTCTGATGATACAGCGGCATGGCAATTCTTCTGGTGCTACATCAAGATGAAGCACGTCGCAGGCATTCGAGCAGAGAGCTTCTGCATAAGGCTGCGGAATTGAAACATTCTTGTTCATAATCAAGAAGTTTAGATGGTTAATGATGTTAGTTAAACATGCTGCCAAGGCAGCTAACCATACTCAAATCCGCAAAGTAATAAACAGGTAATGCCAAATACTGGCGCTATCACGTTAAAAAACATTATCGCCATTCAATTGCAACCTAAGATTGCAATTATATATGCAAAGTTCAATACAGCAAATATCATGCCACCTGGCATTTCATTGAGGCGATATCTTCATCGTAATATTTGGGGTATTTTAATTTGGATGATTTGGATGATTGCTAATCAAAATTTGTAGCTTAAATTTGTAGTCGAAAAAGAAAAATGATGTTGGACATTAATAAGGATTGCTTATGGATAAGCTGAAATCGATCTATACACCGAAACTGGAGAAATTGATGACTCAAAAAATGAGTGAAATCTCTAATCCAATTTTTGTTTTTATGGGTGTGTCGGATTATGTTGACATGGACGCTTTCATTGCCCATGTGGTCGATCCAGATACCTTCGCCAAGAATGGTAATGAGGAGGTATTCGATAAGAAAAGATGGTTCCCATCAATCTTTTCATCACTTATTCTGGCAGAAAATGATGACTGTAATCCGTACACTATCATCTCGTTTGCTCAGTTCAGCTATCTTATTGAAAACATCGCTCCTGATTATTTCAAGAGCAGAATAGTCATTGTGAAAGATGGTGTTCGCACATTGTTTCCTTTAGATAAGGATGATTATATCGAGACCAGCCACGAGGAAAACATTGAGGCCCGCCCCGATAATATGCCTGTCTATATGGGCGAACAAATAAAGCGAGGCAATTACTATTACTATACAGCAAAAACTCCAATTGAGGACTATACCTCAATCATATTGCTTGATAAACCCGTTAAGCTTGAGGAGTCTCAAGCGACTGATGATTATGAAGTAATCGATGTGGCAAGTGATCTATACAGCATCGATGAGTTCCTCAATACCTCCATTATTGAGAATCGTTTCGACAGACACATGCTGGTAAAGGTTCACAACAAACACCCGCGCGAAAAGGCTCAAGATCGAATTCTCAAGATCATAAACGGATTGCTCAGACATTTCGGAGGTGAATTACTGGAGCTTGTTGAACCGTCCGTAGTGGAAGAGTTTACGCCTAGAGCAGAAACGGTGCAACTGCTCAAACAATATTGGGGAGAAAAGGCTGCTTTTCGCAAGATGCAGGTTTACCAAAACCCAGACTATGACAAGAAGTTAATTAGCATATCCCAAGGTCTAATCGTTGAAACCATTATCAACGAATATAATAATGCAAAAAACAACAGGCCTGTCAAAGATTTATTCCTTACTGCACCGACAGGCGCAGGTAAGTCACTGCTGTTCCAGCTTCCTGCGTTCCATGTTTCAGCGAATAATGATGTGACCATAGTCGTTTCTCCTCTCATCGCCCTGATGGAAGACCAGGTTGCCCAGATTAAATCACAACGAAAGTTTGATAAGGTTTTCTGCTTGAACAGTAATCTGAGCCTCATAGACCGAGACCGAGTTATTGAAGCCTGCAAGGCAGGAGAAATCGATATCCTTTACATGTCACCGGAACTGCTGCTCTCCTATGATATATCATTCTTTATCGGTAACAGACGGCTTGGTTTGCTCGTGATCGACGAAGCACATCTGATTACAACATGGGGGCGTGATTTCCGCGTTGACTATTGGTTCCTGGGACTGCATATCAACAAGATAAGAAAGTATCAGGATTACACTTTCCCGATGGTGGCCGTAACGGCTACAGCAATTTATGGTGGCGAGAATGATATGGTTTTCGACAGTATCAACAGTCTCTATATGCATGACCCGTATATGTTCATTGGAGAGGTCAAAAGAAAAAACATATTATTCGCCATCGACAATCATGACCGATATACTGCATATCAGGATAATGAGAAAATCAACGAGACAGTAAGCTTCATCCAGAAGATTGCCAGTTTAGATTACAAAACCATTGTTTATGCTCCATTCACAAAACATGTCGAGCAAATAGTTCAACGACTCAATATCCAGAATAATCAGAGTATCGCTGCTGCCTACCACGGTGGCTACGATGCAGACATAAAGAATGACGCATATCTGAGGTTCAAAACTGGAGCGCAGAAAGTGATGGTTTGCACAAAGGCATTCGGTATGGGTGTTGATATTCCAGACATCCAGGTCGTTTATCATCATGCACCGTCTGGAATGCTTCCTGATTATGTTCAAGAGATTGGACGTGCTGCACGCTTGCCAGAAATTACAGGTGTAGCTGCGTTGAATTATGCGGTAGAGGATCAACGCTTCAGTAAGTTGCTACACGGAATGTCAGCTATTAGAACATGGCAGTTGCAAGAGATACTAAAGAAGTTATATAAGCAGTTCCTTGGGCACAAGAGAATGCGCAACATGCTGCTTGCCGTTGATGATTTTGGCTACATTTTCAACAATGCAATCGACCTTGACCAGAAAGTGATGACGTCATTGATGATGCTTGAGAAGGACTATCTTGCCAAGTATCGCTTCAATGTCCTGATTGCCCGTCCAAAGAAATTGTTTGTTAAGGTCTATGCCAGAACAGACTCCGTGGGTTATATGAATCTTAAAAGACTATACCCGAGATATTATAAGCTCATCTATCAGAGAAACGACCTTTACTACCTTGAAATTGACTTGGATAAAATATGGGAAGAACGGTTTGTTAATTCCAGTTTCCCAAGAATCAAGCACGATTTCTACACTGGAGAACTGCTTAGAAACGAGGGCATAACCCTCGTGCCTCAAGTGAAATTCTCAATATCACTTGACGCAAGTCTTAAACATGTCACCAGAGAGCTGAACAATCTGCTTGATCACATCAAAAAGATCCTCTCAGAACTTTCAGAAGGTTATTTCAAGGCTACTGAGTTCAAGGACAAATTGCATCAGTACATCACTGATGATGAAATGTGCGAGAAGATTGCACGTTTCTTCTTGACGACTTATTCTGGTCGTTTGATAGCTCCTGGTGTTGTAGAAAACAATGCGTTTTTGCAAAGAAGAAAGGTTCATCAATATGAGGAGTACCGAGTTTTCAATACTCAGTACAATCAAAGCTTCGCAAGTCTCAAGCGATTGTTCTCATCATTATTTGATGACAATAAACGCACTAATTCTTATCGCTTTGTCACATCCGGAAGCGAATATTTGGCTGATTACATTCGCCTTGGGAGTTTATTGGAGTTCATGAAGCTTGGTTCTTACGAGTCACGAGGTGGCAATAGTCCCATGATCTTCGTGCGTATTAATGATCCGTTGCGCATTGAAAGAGATGGCAATGACCCAAGGTATAAGAACACTCTGCTAGAAAAAACCAATAAACGTTTCAAGAGCAGTAGTGAGATTTTTGACCATTTTTTCCTGCATTCAATCGACAACGATACTCGATGGGATTTCATTGAGGATTATTTCCTGGGGAAATCCAACGATGACTTGTTTGACACTTACCCTGTGCAAACTAAAAGCCACGTTGATATCATTGAATATATTAAAAACCATGTCACTGGATCAAACTCAGGTAAGACAGCTGTAGTCTCTTCTACCATGGCTAATATATTCGTTCCAAAAGAAGGTGAGTTCTATAATGACGACCGTCAACTGACCATCGGTAACAGCACAAAAAGCATTTCAAGATGGATTACATCAGACCCAATGGAACTGCATAAGATGATCGTAAAATACAATTTACGCATTCCTGCAGATTCATATAAGATATTGATGTCAAAATTGAATACAAACCACTTCGCCTATTTGAGAGACTCACTAGGCTTAAGGCTTTACATTGATTTTCCAAAGTACCCAAAGGGTACGATGGCAAAGATAATCTATGAGCAGGAGCCCGTGAAGTTCTATAAATGGTGGAAGCAAAACGAAGACAAAGTGACGATGAGCCGTATGGAGTTGATTCGTTTGTTACTGAAAGTACAAGAATTGTCACCACAGTCTCTTGTCAAGAGGCATAAAGATCTCTTAAAATCCAAAAAGTAAGGTAATGATAAAGTTAGGGGGAATCGACTCAAGGCGATTTCCTCTTTTCTTACCAACAAATAAACGCACTCAGGCTGACCTCCAAAGACATTATGGGACTATTTCATTTGGATGATTTGGATGATTGCCAGTCCAAATATATAGCATACCTTTGTCGCAGAAAAAGAAAAATTTGTTGAACTTTAATAAGAAATGAGTTATGGTAAAACGTAGTTATCGAGTGAAGTATAGGATTGAGGGGCCGGCTTCGGCCTCGAATGCATCGGCAACAGTAATGCTGTATTCAGCAAGCGAGAGTGAGGCGATCAATGAGCTGCAGAAGCGCGGCACCATCGGACGAGACAAGCGGGTAATCATCCTGGATATACAGGAGGCCTAGGTTGTTTCATTGAAGGATTTGCAGTTGTTAATTCACAACAGACTGACGAACAATGAATTGACTTTGATTTAACAATGCTTAACTGCGAAAATTTGCATATTTCAACATTTTGACATACCTTTGCACTCGCATTTCAACAATGAGGTGCACAAGGACATTGAGAGAATAACAGAGTGTTAAACGAGAGTATCAAGAGACGGATTGCGAGCCGCCCCAACCGAGCTCAATCATAAACGCCACGGTGGGAAAATGATACGGATTACTAACTGATAATTAGTAATTTAAAAAAGTTTATGAGATAACATAGAAACATTTTGAAAGCATGATTGTGTAATGGTCTGCGGGCCATTGCAGGGGACTCTACACCTCTTGTCGCGAGCAATTCAAGCAAACGAAAGAAGGTGTCCTAGGATAAAACAAGCAAAGCGTTTTTACGCATATATAATGTTAATTTGTTAATAAATAATTGTTTCAAGCTATATAATCATGAAAGTAACCGAGAAGAAAAAAACTGCAAATAGCAAGTGTACGTCTTCAAGCCAGGGCGTTAAAATCTTGAAGGGCATCAAGATTAGCACCCCACGGAAACCGAAATCGTTACTTGAAGCCATCGACAATATTAACTATCAGCTTTCGGAATGTGTCCGTGATACTGAACGATTCGAAGATCTGGACTTGTCCCTGTGTTATGGAAACAATATCGATTATCTGGCCAAGAGGTTGAACATCACGCCGCTTCAAGCTATTGTTTTCAGCATATGTCTTGAAGTCGGCCCAGAAAGCATTGACTTCAAGGACTTTTCTAATGCGCTTCGTTGCTCCAATTCACACGCATTGACTGTTGTGGACACCTTAAATGAATTGGTGCGCTGCCGCTTGTTGGGCCTCACGACTAATTACAGAGGCAAGTCTTCATCCTACTCCATTCCGGGGCGTGTACTCAAGTCTCTTATCGCCAATGAGGACTATGTTATGCCTGACCGTCAAGTGAATGATACTTTTGGTTTTTTGCAGTATTTCAATTGTTTCTTAAACGAACTGGAGAGCGAAGGTATCAAGCAGGGTATTTTGCTTGACGAGGTGAATGAGCTTTTTAAAGAAAATTCAAAGTTGGATTTTGTCAAGAAGGTCAATCGCTATGATTTGAGTGCGGAAGACCGCTTGTTGCTGGTTTACTTTTGCGACAGGCTGGTGAATGAGAACGACAATACGCTAGGATTTTACCAGTTCAATGGCGTGTATTCAAGCAAGAATGCGTTTTCAAAAGTCAGGGCGGAATTACGATCAGGTCAGCATGTTTTAATGCTATTCGGGTTGATTGAATATGCCTGCGATAACGGAATTGCCGACACATCACGTTTCACACTTACAGAAAAGGCACGGACGGAGTTACTTGCAAATATCAATCTCAACTCCATGGAGGAGAATCTGAGTGGCGTGATACAAGCTGAAAGCATCCATGCCAAGGAGTTGTATTACAGCGACAAGGTCAGCAAGCAAGTCGGCAAGTTGCAGGGCTTTCTTGACTCCGAGAAGTACGAGGTACTTGTGGAGCGTATGAAGGAACGCTACAACCGCTGCGGACTCACTTGCCTGATGTACGGTGGGCCAGGCACTGGCAAAACCGAGACCGTTTATCAACTGGCACGCCAAACTGGGCGTGACATCATGGCCATCGAGGTGCCGCAGATCAAGAGCAAATGGGTCGGCGATAGCGAGAAGAACATTAAAGCGGTTTTTGACAAGTACCGTGAAATGGTCGAGAAAGCCCAGGTCGCCCCTATCCTACTCTTCAATGAAGCAGACGCTATCATCGGAGTCCGCAAGAGCGGAGCCGAAAATGCTGTTGACAAAATGGAGAACTCCATCCAGAACATCATTCTGCAGGAAATGGAGAATCTCAACGGCATTATGATTGCTACCACGAACTTGACCGAGAACCTGGACAGCGCATTCGAGCGCCGTTTCCTCTATAAAATTGAGTTCGAGCGCCCCGACGCTGGCGTGAGAGAACATATTTGGCAAGACATGATTCCAGAACTTGACAGTGAGGAATGCAAGGTATTGGCCGAAGGCTTCGACTTCAGCGGCGGACAGATTGAGAACGTGGCACGCAAATTCGCCATCGACGGCATCCTTGGCGAGTTTGAACAAGGCGACCGCCTAGCCGAACTGACCACGCTCTGCAGCGAGGAACGAATCAACGATTCAATGGCTGATCGCCGTCGCATCGGGTTCGTAGCGTGAAAAAATGAACGAGACAAAATATAGGACAATTAAAATATAGTGTATTATGTATGACATAACGACCTGGTTTTTTATCTGGTTGGCTGGGTTTATCTTAGCTTTGCTGTGCCTGATCTTCTTTTGGGGATTTGAGGACAATGAGGGCAACATCGAGGTGACTGGCACGAGGATCGTTTGTTACCTTTCTATAGCAGTCATTGCCAATTGGGCAATAGTAGTGTTTTACCTGATTGTAGGGGGCATGTATCTCCTTGTTTGGATTGGTGAGCTCTTCACCAAGGCGACTGACGTAACCATCTATAAGTCAGAAAAGAAAGGCAAGACAAAGAATAAAAAACAAAGTAAAAAGAAGTAATATGAATGAAGTACAGTACTATTTAGGCAGAGACGATTTTGACAGGTACGAAATCATTGAACATAATTCCACGAAGCCTGCATATAGTGGAAAATGCGTTTTTTCCATCAATGAGAATTCATTTTCCAACGGTTGCGATCGTCTTACGACAGTCTATGATTTTAGTTTGTATCTACCTATAGGAGAGAGCATCTATCACACTGTAAATAAAATGTTCCTTGAGGCCGTTCAGGCAATAGAGAATCTCGATAAAGGCCCCATGCAACCTGTTGACAGGGAGTTACAAACTGGAGATCACTTTTTCTATCCTGATACAGGCTACAATTGCGTCAAGGAGATAGAGGATGGAGAAACTTATGTTGATTATATCGATAGCGATTGCCGCAATTATGCATCTATCTTCCGTTCACAAAATTTAGTCGAAGATTGCGGTATCTCGTTTGAAGACTTACAGGATAAAGGATTCTTCATTCACAAAGACGCGTATAATGAGACATACAGGATAACCACTGAGGCTATAAAGGACATCATGGCTTTTCTCAAGAACGAGTTTTTGAAGGCTTAATATGGAAATCACGGTCGACATTTTGGAGGAGAAGTTTGAAGAATACAACAAGTTGTATTTCAGGGGGCGATTGTTGTGGCCACACGAGTTTTATCTTCTCAAATCCTTTAGGGTATATGGCCGTTTCAGCTGCCGAAAACACAGGCCGGGCAGTCGCTTGCGTAATGTAAGAATCGGAATATCCATGTATTATGACTGGACTGAGGAACAGTTGCGTGACGTACTTGTTCATGAAATGCTTCACTACAAGTTGGAGCGCTCCAAGAATGTTGAAAAGAAAGAGCATGGGCCGCTATTCTTGAAAGCAGCAGCCGAGTTGAACGAGAAGTACGGCTTAAATATCACGGGTAAAGGGATTATTCCTGGACTGAAAGTCAGCGCAGCTGCCCCCAAGCGTTCATGGGCTCGTTTCTTCTTTGCTCCAGCATGTTAACAAAACACAATAAAGGAAATGGGATACGATCGAATCAATAATTATAGGACTGGACTGAAGATAATAAACGAAGGTTTATTATATGGTCTCTTGTCAGTGCCTTCTTTCTCTGGAAAAGAAAAATGGATGCAATATTACATCATGGAATACGCCAGAAGAAAAGACATTCCTGCTGGCATTGACGATAAGGGCAATATATACCTTTGTAAAGGCTCTTTGTCCGAAGGAGAGATCTACCCTTGTGTAACAGCACACATGGATACTGTTCACAGTCGCCAGATCCCATTTATCGAAGCAAACAAGAAAATTCCATTGCAGACAGAGGTTGTCAATGGCAATCATCTCATTTTTGTCGAGGACTTTGGCTTGGGCGGAGACGACAAGGCCGGAATTGTTATCGCATTAACCATCATGGAAATGTTGCCAGCGTGTAAGGCCGTTTTCTTTGTAGAAGAGGAAATCGGGTGTGGCGGCAGTGAGGTTGCCGAATTGTCTTGGTTCAGGGATGTTGGATATATCATTGCTTTTGACGCTCCTGGTCGAAATTGCGCATCGTGGTCGTGTGGCGGTGAGCTGTTGTTTGATAAGACATTCTATGAGAAGTTCCTTAGGGAGTTGGGGAACAAATACGGCCTGACCAATTATGAAGCCCATCCTTATACCGACGTTATGATGCTGAGAATGAATACCTGCCTCGCATGTATGAACTTTGGTGCTGGCTATTACAATCATCACACATCCATCGAATATGTGGTTGCAGAGGATATGGATCAAGCCGTGGCTATGGGGCTTCACCTTATCAATCGATTAGGTAACAAAGAGTATATAATACCTTATACGCCACACTATTTGGATGTTGATAACGCAGATTTTAATTACTTTAAAGCGCTATTTAATAACCACAAATAGATTTATTCAAGACCATATGAAGATAACAAAGGAAGACTTGAAGGCACGGTTTGACGAGTACAACCGGCTGTATTTCGGCTCTGTGCTGCCCCGATGCGAGTTCTCCGTTATTAAATTGAGTTGCCTTGGCCGTTATATGTCCTCTTTTGGAAAGAACGGCAAACGCAAGTACCGGATCAGGTTGACTAGTGACGTTAACTGGACAGAGGAGTCTCTTAGGAACGTGCTCATTCATGAAATGATACATCACTATGTAGTTGCTATCGACGGCTGCAAGGGAATTGACGGGTTCAGCTGGTATGGTTTATTCGGCCATGGGAAACGATTCCGCAAACAAGTTAGGAGGATTAACCGCGAACATGGCTTGAAGATACACATTCATGGTGATTCCAATCTATATCACAAAAACGAAATAGTCCCGACCTCTTGGTGGGGAAAGTTCGTGAGATTTATCAACTATAATCTAACTTAAAGAAATATGGCATCTAAAGAAACAATGTCTCTTCGTGAGTTTTTTAAAGTTCATGGGACCCCAATGGAAGCGGATGAAATCCTTCCATATCCGTATATCCAAATGGATTGTACTATTGAAGAATTTGAGGAATTAACAAGCGCGATATCACTTGAGGATTTCATGAGAAAAATCAGTGATAAATATGGAATCGACCCATATGGAGAAGAAGATAAAGCATAACCTGAGCGAAGAATATCTCCAGTCCCTGACTGAAGAAGAACGTATTCGTCAGATGAGTGAGTGGACACCAAGTGAATGTTTACAATACCTATGTCCAAACGGAACAATGACCGTTGAAGAATTTCGGGCATTAGGCCACAAAATAATTGATGAAGAATATGACAGATTGGGATGGACGTAAATATATGACGCCTGAAGAAGCACGTAAGCAGCTTCATGCGTTTGTCGAAAAACTAAGAGAGAAATATGGCAAAAAAAAGAGAGATCAAAGAGGTGAACATTAACGGCAGCCGCGTCTTCTTTGAGAAAGGCCAAGTCAAAACCGTATTTAGTGATGAAATTCAAAGAACCGGCTACATGTCGGTTGAAGAATGTTATCAACTCATAGACTCAGCAATCAGAATGGTTTATGAGTTAAATGAGAAATTATAAGGGAATGATATACTATTTGTCCCAGAATGAAAAGAAATCACATTTCAACTGAAATTGATGGAATAATGATGAATAAAATCACCCAAATCACCACCAAATTGTACCTTTCTCAACCCAAGAGTTTCTAGCATTGTTATTGCTTCTTTTACTGTTTCATTCCTCGAATCTGCAAGAAATACCGCATGATACGAACCGTCTTTTTCTACTTTGGTTTGCACATTAAAACCATGACGATAGCAAATGTCATAAACTTTGTCATCAAGAACTTTGTATATACCCATATCATCACCATCATTCTCATTGATGGAAGTTCTTTGTGAATATTGCTCATTGATATACTCTCGAACCACATTTTTGATTATTCCCTCAATAATCACTTCTTTTCGTATATTTCTATCCATATCAATTTACTTTACTCATAAATAGTAATTTATCAGATATTTTTTGTATTTTTGCGTCAATAATAGTTTTCGACATGGAATACAGAAAAAACGTAAAAATTGAAATCAGTAGTGCCGATGCTACGATATCATTAGTTCATAATGGCAATAATTTGTCGGCCATAGTAAAGAACCCTAATGGTAAAAAAGTCGCATCAATTGATTCGATTAAAATGACAATTGGAAACGACGAACATTTAAATGGTTTTGAATGCTTTTATGTTCAATCAATAAATGCAATTAGTAATTATGAAATTATGTTTCGCTTACAACAGTTCTTTTATGAAAGCGTTCATAATTTGGGATATAGGTACTTTTTATTTGAGACAAGAAATCCGATATTGTTGGATATTGCAAAGCATTTATATGTAATTGAACCAATTAAAGGGACCAATTGCTATATTGCGGATTTGGATAGAATGTTCTATCATTCCTTAACTGATAAGTAAGCAAATGCAGCCTGATTGGACTGTATTCATATTTTAGCAATTTTTATGTTAGAAATTACTTGAGGACAAATAGTATATCATTCCCAATTATAATGCTATCGATAGCTAATTGCTTTATCTTTTCTCAAAAGTTTTTGTATTTTGTGAAGTGTAACAATAAATTGAACGATTATGTTTGGAGTTGACGACAAGAAATGCAGTGACATGGAGGTAGCTCAAGGCTACTGGGAGCGCATGAAAGATAGAATGGCTTGGTGCCGCAATGCCGCCACCGAATACCTTAAGAACAACGAGCGGCGCAGGTTCTACAAGTTGACGTATCGAGTTGACCCAGGTGAGAAGGTGGCCTATGTAGCCATCAGCGACAAAATCCTTCAGGAGGCGGAAGATGCGTTGAAGAAAGAATTTGCCGAGAATGGCCCATTCAACAATGATGATGAGAAAGACGATTTCTACATGGAGGTGATCACCGACATTCTTTGTGACTATGTGCCTGAGGAAGACCAACATTGGGCCGGAGGGTCGCCCATCATCACGGACTTTGACCGCAATGAGTTCATCTATTGTACCAGCTTTAAGGTGATGCACACCGATTTTCTCAAGGAAGACCCGGAGGAGTTTGTGTATGATGTCTGCAATATAGAGTTGTCAAATGAGGAGTATATCGACCTGGTCGCGGCAAGGTTGTTTGATCCGCACCTGGCCTTCTATGATTTGAAATACCTCTATGAGGATATCTATCATCGTGTGGATGATCTTTGTCAACTACCGCATTGCCATCACATCATCTTCATGCAGGAAATCAATGAGACAGCCCAGGCTATCCTCGACAGCAAGAGCAAGGATGAGTTACCCAAGCCCATAGGCGGTGATAATCCTTTCATGCCTGTTATCTGGAACATTGTTTTCAAGAATGCTGACCAGTTTGATGATCCTCAACTGATGAAGGCTCTTAAGATTGCCGTAACTAATTGAAACGATGAGTCGGAGTAAATTGAAAAGTCGCTGGATGCGACGTTGCATACAAGAGATATTCGGCCCTCGCGATCAGCGTCAGCGCAACCCTCACAAATTTGATGAGATGCCAAAGAACACGCCGTCACGTCACATTTCAATGCGCTGTACTGAGGTTTCCTGGATGCAGGAGAGCGGATCCTTTGGTGGCCACAAAGTCAAGCACCAGGGCCACCGCATGGTGAGCGGCATCGTCCGCCAAAAGGTCAAGGAAGAATTACGCCAACAAATCGACAACGAGTTGTCCGAGTTAGAGCCCAATAATTCAAATACGATTATGAATAATATTTACACATTTTGGACAGTAGGCTATCTTGAGATAGATGGAAAAGATGTCAATACACTTGATGTCGCATTGACCCCGGCTGAAGTTCAGTCAATTTACGACTGGTTTGCATTACGCCAAAATAAATGGATAAGTTTCATTCCACAGGCGTTTCGGAATCATAATCAAGAATTGTACGACAAGCTTTATACATCGCTTGTTGAACTTATGAATCAAGCGAATCCTGAAACATATGAATGCGATGATGATTGGGATGAGGAAGAGTTTCCTGAAATTGAATATGATCCAAGTATTGACCCTACATCTTATGACTCTCCATTTGGTTTACTTCATTGGCCTCATCGTATATTTAAGGAATTGAATGTCAACGAGCCGAATGTCACAATTTGGGTACATGAGAAAGGCAAAGATCCCAATATGGAAGGTTTGGGATATCCAATCTACCTTGACGAGATCCATTCTGCTGAATTGCATGAGATCATGCAAGATCGCTTCGGCAATAATAATCAAACCCCATATATCAATATTGAAATACTTAGGCAAAATCACAATGATCTTTACTTAGAAATAAAGAACCAAGTGGATGATATTTTGCCTGACTATGGTATCAACACCACAGAATCTCACGAACTAGTGTACTCCTTGTATCAACATACCATTAAGTCAATGAGTGGTTTATAGTGATAACAATGCCAACAGTTTTTTCATTTCATTGTCAAATTAAATGGAGATAACAAAGGAGGATTTACAACGGAGGTTTGACGAATACAACCAGTTGTATTTTGATGGGAAACTTAAGCGTGCCAAGTTGGGCTTTCTTAGCAAAAATTTCAAAACACTTGTTGGCATATTTGAATTTGAGATAGACAATAACCGACGTGTTAAAGATCCATCCATTAAGATAAGCAAAAGAATCGATTGGGATGAAGAAAAACTGAGACGAACGCTATTGCATGAAATGGCGCACTTTTCAGTAACACAAAAATATAGAAAGAATAAAAAACATGGTCTAGCATATATAAAAGAGTGCAAACGAATCGAAAGCCAACATAATGTGACCGTTTGGCACTGTTGGATGAGAAAAGGCTATATAGATAAAAGGGAGAGCATCTTTACCTGGCCCTTAATATTTTGTTGCAATATTGCGTCGATAGTCAAATTCAGGATAATTCAAAAAATCATTGCCCTTCCAATAAATATCTTATCTTTGCAAAGCCAACCAAAATAAGACTCATTATGACGGACTATCAACAGTATACCCAAAAAGACGCTGAAACCGATGGTATATCATATACTGTGAGTGTTTTTAGCACAAAACGATGTGACGGAGATAAAGTAATCGGTAAGATTATCTTTGAGGATAAACCCTTGAATATTCCCACGACGAATGGTGAACCGCAGAATGATGCTGAAAGGTATTATCGTAGTCTAAATAGCGCAAACAGCTATTATCTGAGGAAAATCACATTCTCGGACAAAGATAGATATAGCGGCAAGCTTGAAGATTTCTTTGACCATGTTACAAAGAACGTGTTACCAGAGAATCATTTGATTTGGTGTGTCCCTTCAGTTTGTGATAAAGATGGACTGATTGAACAACTTGGAGGATTTGTATTACCGTTACACCCATTGCCCAATAAGGCGATACGATTGTTTTCCCTTAATTTATAGTCCTAACTTTATGGCCAACTGATATACCCATTGCCTATTATAGCACGCCGCTGGAGTTGTAGCCGAAGGTGTCTCGATAGGGGAATTTCTCGCAGCCGATGTAGAGGGTGTCGAAAGCGTCCGTTCCGTCCGTGCGGTGCTGCAGCAGATCTTCTTCGGTCTCGGCGAGCTTTTCTCCACCCTTGTCTTTGCGGAAGCCGTTGCGGCCGCGCACTACGCCTGCCGTCTGGATGGCGAGAATCAGGTCATCATTGTTTTGGCGGTTGAACATCGGCATGAGCCGTTGTTTACCGGCAAAGCCTTGGTTGATGAGCAGATATTTCTCGTCGTGGCGCATGGGATTTCCGAGATTGATATCCTCGACCTGCCAACCATGGCGCTCGAACTCATGGCACACCACCCAATGGAAGTCCTGCTCGTTGACGGCATAGTTGCCGCCAAGGGCAGTGCTGTCGTAGTAATACACGACTACCTTGCATTCGTGGTGCATATAGTAGCGGCAGAAGTCGTCAATCAAGGCAGGGATTTTACGCTCAAACTTCGTGTAGAAGGACTTGATCACATTGAGCCGCCGTCCTGACGGCTGGCCAGCCACAATCCAGTTGATATTGGCATTGTAGTCCATACCGATGCAGATTGGGGCGAATGGGTTCAAGTCTTTATCTGCGCGGCTATCGAGTTCTGCAGCGTCGAAGTCATAGCCCAAACTATCGAGATAGTCGAAGTCGCTGTCGTTGTACTTGTGTCCCTCACGCATGGACGAATAGAAACCATCCTTTGCTATGCCTATGCGCTGGCAGAGAATGGAAGTCTGAAAAGTCTTGGGCGTAAGGTCCCGCTTCATCTGTTTAATGTACGACTCGCCGAGCAGCTGCAGGTTCTCGATCGAAGAGTACTCCTTGTAGTACACCGCTACTGAGCGCATCTTGTTGAGATTGACATCGAGGCGACGAAGGTAGTTGAACAACGTCTTCGGTACCCCGCGGCCATGGGCGTTAAGTTCGCGTATGCGTTGCTTGACGCGCCAAATTTCAAAGATGGTGCCCTTGATCGTCTCGATGAGGTCAACATCCATCTTGTCCTGATAGTGAAGGAACCACGAGCCTTTCTGCGTCTGCGGCATATCACTGAGTATCATTACTGAGTGATTGAACGAGTGGTGCCCGAAATAAGACTTGATGCCACCATTGGCAGGCAGCGTCTCGTCCTTGAGTCGCTCGTAATCGATGAACTTGGCTTCGTCGATCAGGAGCCACGAAAGAGTCAGCGAGTTGCTGCTACCCGGTCGGTCCTGCGAGATAATGATAGCGCAGGAGCCGTTGTAGAAGGAAATGACATGCTCATATTCTGCCGGTTCGATAATGGGCTTGCCAAAGGATTTAGGCGGTCGCCGCCCAATGACGTAGTGCAGCCCATTAATGTACCCCCAGCGCTTCCATGCTGCCAACAGGCCCGGGATGGTGTTCGTCAGACCGTGCTTGTAGGTCGGAACAACAATACCGCCAGTGCTTCCGGGCATGCGTTGCATGTTACGCAGCACAAAGGGCGAGGCGATCGAATCCGTCTTGCCGGTTCGTCGCCCCGCCACAATAACGGTGGTATTGGCGCCAATCAACTGCGTCAAGCGTTGAGGGGCGTTAAAGTATATCTCTTTCTTGGGCTGGGGCGTCATCGTCATCTTCAATATTTTCGGGAAACAGTGAAGGGAGTTCGAGGTCGGGTTCCTCAAACTCAACATCCTCGATGTCCATGTTTTCCGCCTGGTACTTCTTCAGGAGCGCATGGATACGCTCATTGATGTTGGGAATTGGCTTAATGCCCAACACCGTCGGGTCATCCGTTGCGGTGAACGGCTGCACCACAATGAGGTCATAGGGAACGGCCTGCTCGTCCTCCAGGTCAACACGGTTGTACTTGGCGTAGGAGGAAGCCGCTTTCTCCATCGTCTTCGTGTCCTTGCGCTTCTTGGCCATCTGGTAGGTCTCCAGAATCATCTCGTTATAGCGATACCGATGGAAGTCACGGCTGGCCTGAGCGAGGTGCGGCAACAACGCCTTGACCACGGCAAGGTCATTGTATGCCTGCATCCTGCTGACGCCATGGCGTGAAACAGCTTGCTCGACAAACTGGCGATCCTTGCTGTCAGGGTTGGAGAGGAACCAATTATATTCATCACGAATACGCATGATGCGTTCAACAATGCCATCAGCATAGCGTTGTTGAAGTTCGTCCTTTGCCGTGAAAAGGTCGATGCGGCATATTTCAAGCGTAGAGGGATTAGGCATGGCTACTCGTCATCTTCCATATCGAGCAGGTTGCGGTGGGCATTTTCGATGGCCAGCGGTGAGCCGACCTGCGCCAGCATCATTTCCTGATGGTGGAGTTTCACTTTCGATGCCGCTTTGCCACGGAGGTAACGCTGGCTTACCTCGGTGGTGCGGTCAGCGATATCTGAGCGGAGAACTTCGGCAGGTATGCCGAGGATCACCGCCATGT